>Ga0307469_10000743_pt1 | contig 11865 bp, 11 predicted proteins | sample atmos_gasesAM2C__FD_203084 | JGI IMG/M metagenome (GOLD analysis project Ga0307469, IMG submission 203084) | Hardwood forest soil microbial communities from Morgan-Monroe State Forest, Indiana, United States - atmos_gasesAM2C_515 | ecosystem: Environmental > Terrestrial > Soil > Temperate...
GGTCGCGCGCGGGCCAGCGGTCGGCCCACATGCGCCGCGACACCTCGCCATGTGCGCGCGACACGGCGTTGACGTGCCCCGAGAGCCGGATCGCCAGCACGGGCATGTGGAACTGGCCGTGATCGTGGGTGGGAGAGTGCCCCAGCCCCATCACCGTCTCGCGTGACACGTTCATCTCGTCCCAGATCGGACCGCAGCAGCGCTCCACTTGTTCTGCCGTAAAAGCGTCGTGTCCTGCGGGAACGGGGGTGTGCGTGGTGAACACGCTGCTGGCGCGCACGCGGCGCACGGCGTCGTCGTAGGCGACGCCCGACGCGGTGAGCTCGCGCAGCCGCTCGAGCAGCATGAAGGAGGCGTGGCCCTCGTTGGCGTGCCAGACCGCCGGGGCGAGGCCGAGTGCGCGCAGCACGCGCACGCCGCCCGTCCCCAGCACCCATTCCTGGCGCAGCCGCAGCTCGCCCGAGCCGCCGTACAGCCGCTGCGACAGCTCGCGATCGGCGAGATCGTTCTGTGGCAGATCCGTGTCGAGCAGGAAGATCGGGACCCGGCCCACCATCATGCGCCACGCGCCGATCGCCACCGTGCGGCCCTGCGCCTGGATCGTCGTCAGGCTCGCCTCACCCGCGGCGGTGAGCACGCGATCAAGCGGCGTGTGCGTGACGTCGAACCGTTCATCGACGTCGCCCTGCCAGCCATCGAGCCGCAGCCGCTGGTCGAAGTAGCCGCGCGTGTAGAGCAGGCCGAGGCCAATCAGGGGGATGCCGAGATCGGAGGCGGTCTTGCAGTGGTCTCCGGCGAGCACGCCCAACCCGCCGGACTAAATCGGCACCGAGTTGTGAAAGCCGACCTCGGCGCAGAAGTACGCGACGCGGCATTCCTGCAGCGCGGCGTGGTGCGTCATGAACCAGGTGCCGTCGCGCGACTGTTCCCGCTCCAGCCGCTGCATCACCTCGTCGAAGTGGCGCAGGAACTCCGCGTCTTCGGCGCACTGCGCGAGCCGCGCGGGATCGACGCGCCGCAACAGCTCGATCGGGTTGTGCCGGGTGAGATGCCACAGCGGCTGATCGATCGACTGGAACAGCGCGCGCGCCTCGTGGCTCCAGCTCCACGAGAGGTTGTGCGCGAGATCGGCCAGCCCGACAATGCGGTCGGGAAGGTAGGGAATCTTGTTCGAGGGGTTTGTCATGGGCCCCGCAAACTACACCGGGGTGACACGCGCGGAAACGTGAGCGCCATTACCTCTTGCGGCCGGTTGCCGGGGCGGCCCGCGCCCGTTCCGGGGCGGCGAGCGATTCGACGCCCTTCTTGGTGACGCGATGGGAAATGAGTGGCAACGGCCGCTCGACGAGCTTCTCGCCGACGGTGATGGCGCGCTGCAACGCCTCGAAACCGGTTTGAATGCCGGCGGCGTCGCGCGCGAATACCGACGCGATCGGCTCACCGGCGAGCACCTTGTCGCCCGGCTTGACGGTGATCACGAATCCGACACTCGGCTCGACCACGTCGTCAACCTGGGTGCGGCCGCCGCCCATGGCGACGATCGCCTGGCCGATGGTGCGCGGCTCGACCGCAGTGACGACGCCGGTGCTCCGCGCCGCGAAGACTTCGACGGCCTGCGCCTGGGGCATGACCGAGGGATCCTCGACCACTTTGGGATTGCCGCCCTGCGCTTCGATGATCTGCTCGAACTTTTCGGCGGCAAGCCCGGACGACAGCGCGTTCTCGAGCCGCTGCCGCGCCTTGGCCGCCGTCGACTCGACCTTCGCCATCACGAGCATCTCGACGCCCAACGCGTACGTGACGTCCATCAGGTCTTCGGGACCCTCGCCACGCAACGCCAGAATCGCTTCTTCCGTCTCGAGGGCATTGCCGCACGCGCGGCCCAGCGGCCGGTCCATCGCCGTGAGCAGCGCCACCGTCGGGCAGCCGCGGTCCTCGCCGAGGGCGATCATCGTCTGTGACAGATCGAGGGCGCGCTCGGTCTGCGGCAGAAATGCGCCACTGCCGTGCTTCACGTCCAACACGAGGCCGGTGAGTCCTTCGGCAAGCTTCTTCGACATGATCGACGCGGCGATGAGCGGGATCGCCGGCACCGTCCCCGTCACGTCGCGCAGCGCGTAGAGCCGCTTGTCGGCCGGGGCGATCTCGGGCGTCTGGCCGATGAGCACCGCGCCGAGCTTCTGCAACTGGGCTTTCGCGGCGGCGAGCGGGAGATCGGTGCGGAACCCGGGGATCGCTTCGAGCTTGTCGAGCGTCCCGCCGGTGTGTCCCAGCCCGCGCCCCGACATCATCGGGACCGCGATGCCGCACGCGGCGACGAGCGGCGCCAGCACAAGCGACACCTTGTCGCCCACGCCGCCCGTGGAATGCTTGTCGATGCGCGGCGTCGACCAGCCTTCGAAGGAGAGCCGTTGTCCCGACGCGATCATCGCATCCGTCAGCGCCGCCAGCTCGCCGCGCTCCAGCCCGCGCCATACCACCGCCATCAAGAGCGCGGAGATCTGATAGTCGGGGATGCGCCCCGCCGTGTAGCCCGCGACCAGCGCGGACCACTCCTCCGGCGTGAGTGCGCCCCCATCCCGCTTGCGCTCGATCAGCGGCACGACCAACATTAGGCAACCCCTCCTCGTGAAATCCTGCTCATGCGCACCGCGACGACCCTGACCGCGTTCGCACTCCTCGTCGCTCCCCGGCTCGGCGCGCAGGCCACACCGCCCGAGCACATCGCTCTCGGCGACAGCGCGCGCGCCGCGCTGCATGCCGAGGAGTCGCTGCGTCACTACCAGGCCGCGGTAGCAGAGCTGCAGCACGCCCTTGGCCGGGCGGCGCGGGATACGACCCCGATCACCCCGCCCAACCCGCTCTACTGCGAGGCGCTGTGGAAGGCGGCGCGGCAGATCTCCGACGTCGCCAAACAACTCCTCGGGGACTCACTCAAACAACGGCGCGACAGCCTGTATTCGGTCGGCCGCACCTGGGCCGAGGAGGCGATCCGCGCAGACTCGAGCGTGGCCAACGCCCATTTCTCGCTCGCCCTCGTGCTCGGCCGGCTCTCCCGTACGCGCGGCGGGAAGGAGCGCGTCCGCTTCGCCCGGATCATCTACGACGAGACCGAGCGCACCATTCACATGGATCCCGGCCACGACGGCGCGTACCACATTCTCGGCATGTGGAACGCCGAGGTGAAGCGGCTGTCCGGCTTCACCCGGTTCGCCGCCAAGACGTTCCTCGGCGCGGGGTTCATGAGCCGGGCCAGCTGGGACAGCGCCGTCGCCAACATGGAGCGCGCGGTGCAACTCAACCCGCAGCACGTCTATCACCGGCTCGAGCTCGCCAGCGTCTACCTCGACGTCGATCAGCCGGCCAAAGCCAAGGAGCAGCTGCAGGCGATCGCCGCCCTGCCCGACGGCGACCCGATGGACCCGTATTACAAGCGCCTCGCCGCTGCCGCGCTCGCCGACATCGACCGGGGAAAAGCCGACGACGCCGACGACCGGCTGCGCAAGGGCTAACGGCGCGTCACCCGGAAAACCCGCATGGCGACGAAGCTATCCCGCGCCGTGTGAGGCGGCAACTTGACGTGCCATGCGCAGTTACCCCATTGTATGGCGCCATGACCATCTCATCGGCTCTCACCAGCGCCGAAGCGGAGCGCCTCGCGGCGCGGATCGCCGAGCTGGAGCACGAGCGCAAGCATCTCCTGGCCGTGATCGAGATTCTCAAGGAGATCTCGGGCTCGCTCCATTTCATCGATATCCTGCAATCGATCGCCCGCAAGCTGGGCGAGTCGTTCGGGCTGGATCGCTGCTCGATTTTCCTCTCGGAGCGCGGCGGGACGCACGTGCGCCTCGTGGCGTCGTACGAAGACCCCACGATCCGCAATCACCTCGTCGATCTCGAGCGCTATCCCGAGCTGAAGCGCGCTATCCACCACGGCGAGACGGTCTTCATTCCCGACGCGATCACCGACCCGACGCTCAAGCACGTGAGGACCGAGCTGTCGAACCGGCGCGTAAAATCGATCACCGTGGTGCCGATCAATTGGCGCGGCGTCGCGATCGGCGCGATTTTCCTGCGCACCTTCCGCGACGGGCCGACCTTCTCCGACGCCGACGTCCGCTTCGTCCAGGTCGTCGCCTCACTCACCGCCCAGGCCTTGCGCAATGCCCACCGCTACGAGCGGCTGGCGCAGCGCCAGGCCGATACGAGCGAATCGCTGCGTCGCATGGAGCTGGAGCGCGTGGCGCTGCTCTCGTTCCTGCGCCGGCTGATCGACTCCTTCGGCCGCCAGGAAGGCGCGTGGGGGGAGGGGCTGCTCCCGAAAGCGAGCGCCGTTGAGCTGGACCGGCTGGTGGGCGTGGCCCTGGCGGTGATCCAAGAAGAAGCCCGCGGACAGTGACCACCCCGGCCGCGCGCGCCGCCGAGCTCCGGCGGCTGCTCGAGCGGGCAAACTACGCCTATTACGTCCTCGACCGGCCGGACATGTCGGACGCCGAGTACGACCGGCTGTTTCGCGAGCTGGGCGCGCTCGAGACCGCCCACCCTGAGCTGCGCACCCCCGATTCTCCGACGCACCGCGTCGGCGCCGATCCCTCTCCCGCCTTCAAGAAGCACCGCCACCTCGTTCCGATGTTGTCGCTCGCCAATGCGTTCGATGAGACCGAGCTCACCGCCTGGGAGGAACGCAACGCGCGGCTCGTCTCCGAGGTCACCAACGGGGGCTACACCCTCGAAGTGAAGATCGACGGCGCCGCCGTGAGCCTCACCTACGAACACGGCGCGCTCGTCACCGGAGCGACGCGCGGCAACGGCGTCGAAGGTGAAGACGTCACCCCGAATCTCAAGACGGTGCTCGACCTGCCGCTGCGACTCCAGGGAAAGGGCTGGCCGGCGAAGATGGAGGTGCGCGGAGAGGTTTATTTCTCCAAAACCCAGTTCGCGCGGGTCAACGACGAGCGCGCCCGTGCCTCCGAGCCGTTGTTCGCCAACCCACGCAACTCCGCCGCGGGGGCGTTGCGCCAGCTCGATCCGAAAATCACGCGCAGCCGGGGCCTGCGCATCTTCTGCTTCCACATCGAGACGCCTGACGGCAAACCCGTCGCCGCCACGCAGCACGCGTTGCTCGGAGCGTTGCACGACTGGGGCTTCCCCGTCGAGCCGCATCATCGGCTGGTGGCGAGCCTCGCCGCCGCGCACAGCGCGATCGCCGAGCTCGAGCGGCTGTTACCGAAACTCGACTACGGCGCCGATGGCGTCGTGGTGAAGGTCAATCCGCTCCCCCTGCACGCCGAGCTCGGCACCGTGGGCGAGCGAGAGCCGCGCTGGGCGATCGCGCGCAAGTTCGCCCCCGAGGTCGCGGTGACGAAGCTGCTCGAGATCCGTGTGAACGTGGGACGCACCGGCGCCCTCACGCCGTATGCGGTACTCGAGCCGGTCGGCATCGGCGGCGTCACGGTGACGACCGTAACGCTGCACAACTTCGACCAGATCAAAGCCAAGGATGTGCGCGAAGGCGATCTCGTCGAAGTGACGCGCGCCGGTGAAGTCATCCCCCAGATCCTCGGCCCCGTCCTCAAGAAGGGGACGCGGCGCAAACCACCCTACAAGCCGCCCACGCGCTGCCCCGTGTGCAACTCCCCCGTCGAGCACCCCAAAGACGAGGTCATGGCCTATTGCCCCAACGTGTCGTGCCCCGGCCGGATCCTCGAAGGGATCGTGCACTTCGCGTCGCGCGATGCCATGGACATCCGCGGCCTCGGCTACGAGCGGGTGAAGGCGCTGCTCGCCGCGGAGCTGATCGCCGACGTCGCCGACCTGTACGACCGCAAGAGGCTCAGTCTGCTGCAGCTGCTCACGATCGAAGGGTTCGCCGAGAAGTCGGCGCAGCAGCTGCTCGACGCGATCGACCAATCGAAGGGGCAGCCGCTGTCGACCCACCTCTACGCGCTCGGGATTCGCCACGTCGGCGGCCAGAGCGCCCGGCTCCTCGCCCGGCAGTTCGGCACGATGGGGCAGCTCGCGAAAGCCTCGGCGGAGCAGATCGGAGAGATCCGCGGCGTGGGGCCCGAGATCGCCGAGGCCGTCGCCGACTTCTTCGCGACGCCGGCCAATCGCAAGTTGATCGAGCGATTGGCGAAGCTGGGACTCACGATGGAAGAGCCCGTCGCCGCCGCGGGGACCGGCCCGCTCGCGGGGCAAACCTTCGTGATCACGGGGACCCTCCCCACCCTGTCGCGCGACGCCGCCACCCGCCTGATCGAGGCGGCCGGCGGACACGTCGCCGACAGCGTCTCCAAACGCACCAGCGCCGTGGTGGCAGGGGAGAATCCGGGGTCGAAGCTCGCCAAGGCCCAAACGCTCGGGATTGCCGTCATGACTGAGGAAGAGCTGTTGCGCCGCGCATCCCCAAAGTCTTAAGTTGGCCTGCTCCATGACCACTCCCGCGACCTCGACTGCAACCGGCCTCATGATCGGGACCGGCGGTTTGCTGCAGCTGCACCGCAGCCTGCTGCAGTACGCGCCCGACGCCGCGATCGCGGTGCTGCAGGAATCCGGCTACGCCGCCGGCGAGGGGGTCTATACCGCGCTGCGGACCTGGCTCGGAACCCATGCGGGCACCGAGGATCCCTCGGAGCTCGACGCGACGTTGTTCGCCGGTGCGCTGTCGGATTTCTTTCAGTCGGCCGGGTGGGGCCGGCTCACGATCGCGCCCGTGGGCGGTGCCGCGCTGGCGCTCGACTCGTCCGACTGGATCGAGGCGGAGCCGGGTTCGGCGCAGATGCCGATGTGCTTCTTCACGTCGGGGATGCTCGCCGATGTGATGAGCCGCGTGTCGGGCGAGCAGGTCGCGGTCATGGAAGTCGAATGCCGCAGCAAAGGCGACTCGATCTGCCGCTTCCTCTCCGCGTCGCCAACGACGCTGCAGGAAGTCTACGAAAAGATGGCCGCGGGGATGAGCTACGTGGAGGCGCTGCGAGGCTGAGCGGTCACCGCCGGGCGACACTCACTCCTTCCAGCAGCAGCGACGGCGACCAGCGGGTCCCCTGCCAGCGGCCGTCGGTTCCAAATCCCGCAATACGCTGCAACAGCTCGTAGACGTTGCCCGCGACGGCGGCGTCCTTCACCCGCCCCGTGATCTCGCCGCGCTCGATCCGGTACGCGAGCGCCACCGGATGACTGAACGCCCCGCCGATCACGTTCCCCTGCCCCACGCCGATCAACTCGTCGATCACCAGCCCGTCGCGCACATCCGCCGCCAGTCCTCCTCCGAGCGCCGGCGATCCGGTCTCGAGCACCGCACCTCCCACAACCACGTTGGAGTACTCGGCGACCGGCTTGCCGAACGTGCCGCGGGTGCCGTGGCCCGTGCTCCGCGTGCGGGCGCGCGCCGCCGTCTCGAGATCGTAAATGAACGCGCGCACGACGCCGCGCTCCACCAGCGGGAGCCGCGCGGACGGCGTCCCCTCGTCGTCGATCGGACGCGAGGCGGGGCGAAGCGGCAGCAGCGGATCATCGGTGAGGGAGAATGCGGCATCGAAGACCGTTTCCCCGACTTTGGCGCCGAGCGGGGAGATCCCCTGGAGCACGACCTTCCCCGAGAGCGCCTGCCGCACGGGGAGGAGGATCGCCGCAAGTCCCTGGGGCGTGAACACGACGGGCAGCGCGCCCTCGGGCGGCGCGACGACGGTGAGGGCGCGGTCGTAGCGCTCGTCGATCGTCCGCACCAGGGCGTCGAGATCCCGGGCGGTGGGGAGGTCGGTCCCCTGGTACTGATCGGAGAGAAACAGCACGTCGTCGCCGGCGAAGCGGGCCAGGTCGACACTCACGGCGACACCGGTCGCATCGTAGCCGGCGTCCGCCCCGCCTGACCCCACGACGCGCGTGGTGGCGATCTCCCGCTCGATGGACACGCTGATCTGGCAGCCGGGGCGCGTGAGCCGCGACACCAGCTCGGCGCCGATGGACGTCAGGCGGTCGAGCGACGCATCCGCCGCGGCCACGGCGTGCGTGGAGACATCCGGCAGCGCGTCGCTCCGCGGGAAGACGATGTCGACGGACTCTCCCAGCTCGGCCGACGCCAGCGCCCGTGACAGCAGGTCGTCGAGATCGGCGGTGGTGGTTCCCGCCACGCCGACCTTGCCCCCGCGCACGACCCGAAGGTTGCAGCCGGTTTCTTCGGTCACGCCGCAGGACTTCAGCCGGCCCGATTCGAACGCGACGGTGGTGTGCTCGGATTGCCGCCACAGCGCGTCGCCGCCGTCCGCGCGCGACCGGATGGCGGCGACCAGACGTTCGATCACGCGGGAACGTCGCCTCCGACCAGTGCCGCCTCGATGCGCACGTGCGGCGATCCCTCGGTGACGGCGAGCGGGAATTGTCCGCCCTTGCCGCAGCCGCCGCCCATCTGATTCCACTGGAAGTCGCCCGCGATACGCTCGATGCGATCGAGCGTCTGGAAGAGACTCCCCGCCAGCACCACGTCCTTCACGAGCTCCGCCGGCGCGCCGTCGCGGATCATACGCCCATAGGCTGCGGTGAAGGAGAAATTCTCGAGCAGCGTCTGTCCGCCGAACGCCCCGCAGGCGTACACACCGAGCTTGATGTCCTTCATCAGGTCTTGCACGGAACCCTGGCCGTTGGCGATGTAGGTGTTCGTCATGCGCACGATCGGGGCGTGCCGGAACGAGATCGCGCGGGCGTTTCCCGTGGGCCGCTCACCCAGCGCCGCCGCCGTTTCACGCGAATGCAGCCGGCCCACGAGAATCCCGTCCTTGATCAGGACGGTATCCTGCGTCGGCGTCCCCTCGTCGTCGAATGGCAGGGTGCCGCGCAGGCCCCGGGCCGCACCGTTGTCGCCGACGTTCAGGACCGCCCGCCCGAAACGGCGACCCAGCGTCATCATGTCGCGCGCCTGCGCGTTCTCGTAGACGAAATCGGCCTCGGAGAGGTGGCCGAACGCTTCGTGGATGAAGACGCCCGCGAGCTCGTTGTCGAGCACGACCGGGTAGGTGCCGCCGGTGACCGTCGGGGCATCGAGCAGCGCCGCGGCGCGCTCGGCCACCGTGCGGAACCCGGCTGCGTGGTTGGGGGCGCTGTTCCATCCCTTACGCAGCCCGATCGACTCCAGCCCCTTCTCGATCGTGCCGTCGCGCCGCGCGATCGCCTGGCCCGAGAGGGTGATCTCGGGACGCAGCTCGTGCAGCAGCGTGCCCTCGGAGTTGCCGAACCAGTACTCGGTCACCTCGTCGCGGTAGGTCGCCTGGGTGTCGACCACGCCGGGCACGGCAAGCATTTCGCCGTTGTAGCCTTCGAGCAGCCGGCGTTTTTCGGCGAGCGGCACGCCGCGCACGTCGCCATCGAGGTCGAGGATCGCTTCGGCCTGGGAGGGCGGGACCTCGGCCAGCCGGATCGGCGCATCGAGCCGCACCGCCCGCGACAGCTCGCGCGCGCGGCGCACCATCGCCGGCAGCTCGTCGAGCGAGGTGAAGGCGGCGATCCCCCACCCGTAGCCGGTATCGGCGACGCGCACGAACCCGCCCTGGTCCTCGCTCGCCGTGGCGGACTCGAGACGCTTCCCCCGGAAGCTCACGCTGGAGCTCCAGGTCCGCTCGATACGGATTTCAGTGAAATCGGCGCGCGACGCCTTGAGGGCGTCGGCGAGGCGGTCCTTCACTCCCCGTTCGCCCGCAGCTTCTCGGCGTAATCGGGCCGCATCACGATCTCGCCGTCGACGATGATCTCGCGGTCCCAGGGGAGGATGATGAAGCTGTCGGTCTCGAGGGCGTGAAAGTCGGGAGCGTAGGGCCCGGTCCGGAAGCTCACCGCTGTCTTGACCGCTGCCGGCTTCAGGTCGCGTACGGCGGCGAGAGCGAGCTTCATCGTGTCACCGGTGTCGCACGTCTCGTCGACGACCAGCACACGGCGGCCGGTGACGAGCTTGGGTGGGCCGGCGATCACCACCGGGCGCGCACCGCTCTCGGAGCGGCTGATCGCCATCGACGCGAAGTCGCGTTGCAGAATGCTCGCGATCACCGCGCCGGGGATCACGCCCGCCTTCGCGATGCCGAGCACGAGATCGGGATCGTACGCGTGGTAGACCTTGAGGGCGAGGGCGCGGCACAGCTCGCCAAAGAACGTCCAGTCGACCTGCAGCACGCCGGTGGGCGACAGCCGACCGGTGCGGGCACGACGCGGCGAGTACGGTGGGACGGGCGCCATCGCACGTCAAGCTACATTGCCTTCCGGAAGGGCCGCAAGCTATTTTCGCATCATGGGTTTCTGGCGCCGACTGTTCGGCTCGTCGGAGGATCTTCACCCCCAGCGACTCGACTATCTCAACGAGGCGCTCGCCCTCGAGCGGCAGGGTGACTACGAGGCGGCGCTCACGTCCTACCGCCTGGCGCTGCGCGATCACCCCAACGACGCCCGCATCCTGCAGAACATGGCCATCGCGTTCACCAAGACGGCGCGCGTCGACGAGGCGATCCGCCACTACCGGCAGGCGCTCGAGCTCGACGACACGCTGGCGGGGGCGCATTATGGCCTCGCCTTCCTGCTCCAGAAGCGCGGCGACATCGATGGCGCACTGCAGCACCTGCGGGCGTTCCTCGCGCAGCCCCCCAAAGGCCCGGACGCGCACAAGTGGATCGAGCACGCGACGCGCTCGTTGCGCGAGCTGGGATCGGCACCCCCGGCGACCGCACCACCGCCACCCCGGCTTTCGGCGGAGGCGCCCTGAGGGGAGCCCGCTGGGCGGCACTCGCCGCCTCGGCCGTCATCGCAGGCGCAGCGTGTAAAGCCCTCTCGCCCGATTTCGACGCGGTCATCGCCATCGATGTCGCTTTGCCCGACAGCGTCATCGATATCGGCGACACCACCCACCCCAAAGGGGCGGCCATCAATGGGCGCGGCGACTCGACCCCGGCCACGCTCGTGTGGACGGCCCTGGACACGACGATCCGGGTGGTCGACTCGCTCAGTGGAGCCGCCGTGGGCGTCTCACCGGGACCGGGCCGGCTCGTGGCCCGCGTCGGGGCGCTGCGCTCGAATCCGGCGGTAGTCAATGTCCTCGGGACGCTCGACTCGATCGTCGCTTTTGGACCAACGGTCGATACGGTGACCGTTTCCAAGCCCGATTCGCTTTCGGACTCGCTCACGATCGAGGCGTTTAGCGGGGGGATTGCGTCGGCCCACCGGCGCATCGCCCTGAGCGTCGACTTCCCCCCCGGTGGGACGGGGATCACATTGGTCCCGGGAGACACGATCGTCACCGGTCCCCTGGGCACCAAGTCGTTCCAAGTACAGCTGACCGGTGTCCGGCCGGACTCGGCCGTCATCACGGCCAGTGCGACGTATCACGGTGCGGCGGTCCCGGGTTCCCCACATTTCGTGGTGGTGTTCTTGCCATGAGCAACGGTACGCTGACCGATCTGTTCTTCGAAGCCGTCGACCGCTACGCCGACAAGCGGCCCGCCGCGCTGCGCGCGAAGATCGCGGGGGAATGGCGCGCGATCACGCATCGCGACCTTGCCCGCCGGGTAGTGGCGGTCGCCGTAGGCCTGAAAGAGCTGGGGATCCGGCCCGGCGATCGGGTGTCGATCCTCTCCGAGACCCGTCCCGAGTGGGCCATCGCCGACTACGCCTGCCTCTGCGCCCAGGCCGCCGATGTGCCGATCTACCCCACGCTCACTCCCAAGCAGACCGAATACATCCTCAAGGATTCGGGCGCCGCCCTGGTCTTCTGCTCGACCGCAGAGCAGGTAGCCAAAGTGGCCGAGATCCGCGCCGCCCTGCCCGCGCTGCGCCACGTGATCGTGTTCGACGCCGCGGCGAAGCGCGACGGCACGGTGACGCTCGACGAGCTGG
>Ga0307469_10000744_pt1 | contig 11863 bp, 12 predicted proteins | sample atmos_gasesAM2C__FD_203084 | JGI IMG/M metagenome (GOLD analysis project Ga0307469, IMG submission 203084) | Hardwood forest soil microbial communities from Morgan-Monroe State Forest, Indiana, United States - atmos_gasesAM2C_515 | ecosystem: Environmental > Terrestrial > Soil > Temperate...
GTTACCAATCAACTCGCCACCAAGGCGAACGCCGAGGACGTGAACAAGCTGAACGGCGACGTCTCCGGAGTGAAAACCGATCTCGACGCGACCAAGAACAACCTGCAGATGGCGCGCAGTGAGATGGGAACGCTCATCGCCCGCAACCATGATGAAATCGACCAGCTCCGCCGTATGGGCCAGCGCGATTATTTTGAATTCTCCATCACCCGGAAGACCGGCCCGCAGAAGGTCGGGAACATCCAGGTTGAATTGAGAGACACCAACACGAAGAAGAATCAGTACACCATCAATGTGCTGGCGGACGACAAGAGCTTCGAAAAGAAGAATCGCTCCGTGAATGAGCCAATCTTCTTCTACACGGGTGGAAGCCGCGCCGCGCTCGAGTTGGTGGTCAACAAAGTCACCAAGTCTACCGCAGCAGGCTACCTGAGCATGCCAAAGGGCGCAGGAACAACCACGACGAGCTCTTCGAACTCGTCCGGACAATAACCACAATTCAAGAGGGAGGGCGCACCGTCGAGCAGGCGGGGCGAGAACCCGCAGGGAGGATTCCAGAGAATCCTCCCTCTTTTTTTTGCGGTATCCTCCGCGACGCTAGGCCTATCTTCTCTCGGTCCCCCGTCATTCCTGAAAGCTTGCTAGACATCGCGAAGATGGGTGTGCCAAGCTATGCTCATCCCAGCAAGACAAACCGCAGAGCTTGATCAGGAGGGAGAAACCATGAAATCACGTTTTACTGCAGGAATCGCACTGATACTCTTCACCGCGGCGCTGGCGATGGCCGCTGACAGCTCATTAACCGGTTGGATCGCCGACAGCAAGTGCGGAGCAAAGGCGGCGCACGATGGCGCACGGGAGTGCACGATCAAATGCGTCAAGGAAGGCGCAAAGTACGTCTTCGTGAATGATGAAGACAAGAAAATATACGTCATAGACGCTCAGGACAAGGTTGCAGACCACGCCGGGCATCACGTCAAAGTGACTGGCTCCGTTGATGGCGACACCTTCAAGCTGACCAGCATTGAGATGGCGAAATAACTGAATTATTCACTCGATAAAAATTCATTTCCACGGGCGAGGCTCCGGCCCCGCCCGTTTTGTTTTGTGCGGGGTGAGATTTCCGCTACGATGCTCTCCTGCCCATGACAACCATCCTGCTCCACGTGCGCAGCGCGATCACTCCTCAGGGGGAAATATCCGGCGCGGGCCTCTTGCTGCGCGATGGTGTGATTGAGGTGGTCGGGCCGCGCTCCGGAATGAGCCTGCCGGCTGGGGCGCGAGAAATCGCCGCTACGGACAAAATCGCCGTGCCGGGATTCGTTGACGTGCACATCCACGGCGCCGGCGGGCACGACGTCATGGAGAGCACGCCGGAAGCGATTTCAGCCGTCGCCAGGACCATTGCCGCGCACGGCACAACTTCGTTTGTCGCCACAACCATGACAGCGAGCCCTGAAAGCACGTGCCGAAGCGTCGAAGGCATTTCCAACTACATCGCAGCACAGCACGCGACGGAAGCGCCGCAGGCAGAAGTGCTGGGGATCCATTTTGAAGGTCCTTTTATCAGCCCTCTTCGCCGCGGCGTACATCCGGTCGAATGGATCAAGCCGCCGTCGGCGGAGTTGCTCGACAAATTTCTGCGCGCCGCCGGAGGGAACGGTCGAATTCTAACGATTGCGCCCGAAATATTTGGCGCGATTCCTTGCATTGACGCCGCGCGAAAAGCGGGCCTCGTCGTGGCCCTAGGCCACACGGATGCGACCTATGAGCAAGCGCGGCTCGCCATCGCCCACGGCGCGGGACATGCGGTGCACGTTTACAACGCCATGCGGCCTTTTTCTCACCGCGACGCTGGCGTGATTGGCGCTGTCCTTACTTCTCCTGAAGTGAGCGCAGAACTCATCGCCGACGGCGTGCATGTGGACGAACCTTCCATGCGGATATTGCTGCAGGCTAAAGGTGCGCAAGGCGTGATTCTGGTAAGCGATGGGATTTCCGCGACAGGCATGCCAGACGGGACGTATGCGCTCGGATCTCTACAAGTCACGGTGAGCGGCGGTGTTTGCCGGAACGGGGAAGGAAAACTCGCGGGAAGCACGCTCACGCTGGACCGTGCGCTGCGAAACATCGTCGCACTCGGTGCGCCCCTTTCCGATGCCGTGCGCATGGTAACACTGAATCCCGCTTCCCTGCTGAGGATCGAACGCAAGAAGGGCGCGCTCCGCTCCGGAGCAGATGCGGACGTCGTGCTGCTCGACGACAGCTTGCACGTGGCAAGTGTCTGGACTCGCGGCTCAGCGGTGAAGTAATAGGGGTTGGAGCGATGATCCGGTCCTTCAATATCGAACTGCCGATTGAGGCTCAGCGATTGAGCGGAATATTCAGTTCAGCGGCGAGCTGCGCGGCATCGAACGGGCTGCAAGCAAAATAACGGCCGCCGATCTCCAGCGTGGGAACTTTTCGTTTGCCATTGTTGGCCTTGATGACGATTTCTTCGGCGGATTCATCTTCCTCGATGTTCACTTCGCGAAACTCCACGCCGCGCGCTTTCAGAAATGATTTAACGCGCCAGCAATCCGGGCACCACCCGGTGGTGTACATGGTCAGAGGTTCCATGCGCTCTCTCAAATTGATTGGATGCTTATCATACGGCAAAGTCGCAAGAGTTCGGTTTCCTGCAGCAATGAGAGTAACGGAAATGCGTTGTTGGCAGGCAACGTTATTGGCTGTTGACTGGCGCGCCGCGGCGTTTGGTGGCGACTTGAATGCGAATGAGTGCGCGTTGCAGCGAGATGCTGGCGCGGTCCCAGTCGATATTTGTATCGCCCGACGCCAGGCGCTTTTCCGCTCGAGAGCGCGCCGCCTCGGCCCGCGCGAGATCGATCTCTTCTGCGCGTTCCGCGGTTTCCGCCAAAACTGTGACTCGGTCCGGCAGCACCTCGGCAAATCCGCGAACCAGAGCGAGGTGTGCCGATTCCTTGCCCGCTGCATCATGATAGCTGAGCTCCCCAATGCCGATCTCCGTCATCAGCGGCGCGTGGCCCGGCAGCACGCCCAAATAGCCGTCCGCACCAGGAAGCTGCACTTCCGTGACGCTCTGGCGGAGCAACTGGCGCTCCGGCGTCACCACAATCAGCTCGATGGCTTCAGGCAACATTTTGCCTAAGCACCCACCTTCAGCGTTTCGGCTTTCTCGAGGGCTTCTTCAATCGTGCCCACCATGTAAAACGCCTGCTCCGGAATATCGTCGTACTTGCCTTCGACGATTTCCTTGAAGCTGCGCACAGAATCCTCGATTTTCACGTACTTTCCCTCGAGGCCGGTGAACTGCGCAGCCACGAACATGGGTTGCGACAGGAACCGTTCGATCTTGCGCGCCCGCGCCACGGTCCGCTTGTCGTCGTCGGAAAGTTCTTCAATGCCCAGAATGGCGATGATGTCCTGCAAATCCTTGTAGCGCTGCAGAATCGATTTCACTGCGCGCGCCACCGTGTAATGCTCCTGCCCCACGATACGCGGATCGAGGATACGCGAGTAGCTGGCCAGCGGATCGACGGCAGGGTAAATGCCGCGCTCCACGATCTGACGGCTCAGGTTGGTGGTGGCGTCGAGATGCGTGAACGTGGCGGCAGGAGCGGGATCCGTGTAGTCGTCGGCCGGCACATAAATCGCCTGCACCGAAGTAACCGAGCCATTCTTCGTGGACGTGATGCGTTCCTGAAGCTCGCCGATTTCCGTGTTCAGGTTAGGTTGATAACCGACCGCGGAAGGCATGCGGCCGAGAAGAGCGGAAACCTCCGAACCCGCTTGCACGAAACGGAAAATGTTATCAATGAACAAAAGCACGTCGAGGTGCTCCTCATCGCGGAAGTACTCAGCAACCGTAAGGCCGGTGAGGCCTACTCGCAGGCGCGCCCCAGGCGGTTCGGTCATCTGTCCATAAATCAACGACGCACGCGATTTCTCCGTATTCCCGGGAACGATGACTCCGGATTCGGACATTTCCAGCCACAGGTCATTGCCTTCGCGCGTGCGCTCGCCGACACCCGCGAACACGGATAGTCCGCCGTGCTTTAGGGCCACGTTGTGAATAAGCTCCAGGATAAGTACCGTCTTGCCGACACCAGCGCCGCCAAAAAGTCCAATCTTTCCGCCCTTCACGTAAGGCTCGATCAGGTCCACAACCTTGATTCCCGTCTCAAACATCTCGAGTGTCGTGGATTGATCTTCGAGCTTCGGCGCGGGACGGTGGATGGCGTAGTGTGTGTCGCTGACGATGGGGCCGAGCTGGTCCACGGGCTTGCCGAGCACGTTCATCACGCGCCCCAGCGTTGCGCGTCCTACCGGCACAGTGATGCCCTCGCCAAGATCGTAGGCCTTCATGCCGCGCACCATGCCCTCGACCGGCTCCATCGAGACCGCGCGGACGCGGCCTTCCCCGAGGTGCTGCTGCACTTCGGCGGTGACGTCCAGCGGCTCGGGCAGCGTAAAGCCCTCACTGGTGATGCGAATCGCGTTGTAAATGGCGGGCAAGTGCCCCGCTTCAAACTGAACGTCAAGCACCGGTCCGATAACCTGCACCACGTGCCCGACGGCTGCGTGTTTCTCTGCCATGCTCTCTCCTACGCGGTCGATGAAGCGCCGCTCACAATCTCGATAATTTCCTTGGTGATCGCCGCCTGCCGCACTTTGTTCATGTGCAGCGTCAGGGCTTCAATCACGTCGCCGGCGTTCTTAGTGGCCGATTCCATCGCCGTCATGCGCGCGGCGTGTTCCGCGGCTGAGGATTCGAGCATGGCGCGAAGAATCTGCGTTTCCACGTAACGCGGCAGCAGCTTATCCAGGATTTGCTCTTCTGGTTGTTCGTAAATATAGTCCACTTGCGCAACGGCCTGCTCGGCGCCGGATTCTTCGCCGCTGCGGATGGCTTCTACCGGCAAAAGCTTTTCAAGAACCAAGTTGGGTGTCATCACCGTCTTGAATTCGCTGAACACGATGTGCACGGAATCAATTTCTTCCTTGGCATAGAGATCCGTGACGAGTGTGGCGATCTCCCGCGCCGTTCCATAATCCACGCGGGCCAGCACGTTGATATATTCCGCAACGATGTTGAAACCCGCCCTCTTTAGCGTGTCCCGGCCTTTTTTGCCGACCGCCACCATCGAAAGTTTCTTGCCCTTATTAGCGCGAAAGAAATCGTTGGCCTTGCGAAGAATATTCGTATTGAACGCGCCCGCCAGCCCGCGCTCGCCCGCTAGCACGATAACGAGAATCTTTTCTTCCGGGCGATGTGCGAGCAGCGGGTGCTCCGGCTCTTCAATCCGCGCCATCGTCGAGCGCAACACGCGCGCCAACTCTCTCGCAAAAGGCCGCGCCGCCAGCGCCGCTTCCTGTGCGCGCCGCAGCCGGGCCGCGGCGACGAATTTCATTGCGCGGGTAATCTGCTGGGTGTTCTTCACCGAGCGGATACGGCGCCGGAAATCGAGTAGTGTCGGCATCGTTTAGCGCAGAATTCCGCTCCTTAGTTCTTGCCAGCGGCCACAGCGGCCGCAAAACGATCCTTAAATCCGTCGAGGGCCGTCTTCACTTCCGCCTTGATCCCGTCGTCAAACGCTTTCTTTGCCGCGATGTTTTTCAGAATTGACGGGTAGCTGGTTTCCACGAATTGCAAGAATTCACGCTCGAAGCGCCGGACTTCCGGTACCGGAATGGTGTCGGCGCCACCGCTGGTGGCGACGTAAATAATAAGCACCTGTTTTTCGACGCTGAGCGGAACGTATTGATCCTGCTTGAGAACTTCCGTGAGCCGCTGGCCGCGCGCGAGTTGCGCTTGCGTGACCTTGTCCAGTTGATCGGAGCCAAACTGCGCGAAGGCCGCCAGATCGCGGTATTGCGCCATGTTCAAACGGAGCGAGCCGGCGACCTGCCGCATGGCTTTGATCTGAGCGTTGCCGCCGACGCGGCTCACGCTAATGCCCACGTTGATGGCCGGCCGAATGCCGCTGTTGAACAAATCGGCCTCGAGATAAATCTGCCCGTCGGTAATGGAAATGACGTTCGTGGGAATGTACGCAGATACGTCGCCTGCCTGTGTTTCAATTACCGGCAAAGAAGTAAGCGACCCGCCGCCGAGTTTGTCGTTTAATTTTGCGGCGCGCTCCAGCAAGCGGGAATGCAGATAGAACACGTCTCCCGGAAAAGCTTCGCGGCCCGGCGGGCGGCGCAGCAGCAGCGATATTTCGCGGTAGGCTTGCGCGTGCTTGGAAAGATCGTCGTAGAACGTGACCGCATGCCTCTTGGTGTCGCGGAAATACTCGCCGATGGCGCACGCGGCGTAGGGCGCAATGTATTGCAAGGATGCGGGCTCCGCGGCCGAACAGGCCACGACGATGGTGTAATCCATGGCGCCGGCATCACTAAGCGTCTTTACCACCTGCGCGATCGTCGAGCGTTTTTGCCCGATCGCACAGTAGATGCATATCAGGTCGCCGCCCTTTTGATTGATGATGCTGTCCAGAATCACCGCTGTCTTGCCCGTCTGGCGGTCGCCGATGATCAGCTCGCGTTGCCCGCGGCCGATCGGAATCATCGAGTCAATGGCCTTGATTCCCGTTTGCAACGGTTCGCGCACCGGTTGCCGATCCAGCACGCCCGGCGCGATGCGTTCCAGGGGATTGCGCTGCTTCGACGCAATCGGCCCTTTGCCATCCAAGGGCTCGCCCAGCGGATTCACCACGCGGCCCACAAGCGCTTCCCCGACGGGCACGGACATGATCGTGTTCGTGCGCTTGACCGTGTCCCCTTCCTTCAGCTCCGTGGACTCACCGAGCAATACCGCGCCAACTTGGTCTTCTTCAAGGTTTAGCGCGATGCCAAAAACGTTGTGCGGAAAGGCAAGCATCTCCCCCGCCATGGCCTTTTCGAGGCCATGGATTCGCGCGATGCCGTCACCCACGCTGATGACCGAGCCTACTTCCTCGACCGAAGTGGTCTGCTCGTAATTCTCGATCTGCTCGCGCAGAATCTTGCTGATTTCATCTGCCTTGATGTTCGCCATGCTTGCTCCGTAGCTCCTGTTGAAACTTCCGCGAATAACTGGCCTCGGGCCGGGTTTCCAAATTCGTTTTTATTCCGCCGCGAGCCGCGCGCGCAATCCATTCAAGCGGCTGCGCAGCGAACCGTCGTAAATCGTGTCCCCGATTCGAACGATGGCTCCTCCCAGCAGCGCTGGGTCGAGCGAATATTTCGGCTCCACCCGCTTGCCGGTAAGCTGTTCGAGCGTCTTCTGAAACTCTTTTTTCTGCGCCGTGCTCAGTTCCATCGCCGACGAAATTTCCGCTTCCGCAATTCCTTGCCGTTGCCGAATCACTTCCTGGAAGGCCGTTACGATCTCCGGCAAAGCATGCATGCGCTGGCGGTCCGCGATGATGAAAAGAAAGTTGCGCAGAATCTTGCTGGCCCTCATCCGGCTGATGATTTTCTCGATCACCGCATGCTTATCTTCGCGAGTCACCGCTGGGCTCGAAAAAAAGTTGCGCAGCTCCGCAGATTCTTCAAAGGTGGCGCCAAAATCGTTGAGCTGCTTCAGAACCGGCTCGGCCGCGCCTTGTTCCAGGGCCACATCGGCGAGCGCATTCGCGTATTGGAGGCTCGCCGAACTCAATTCGGCCTCCCCTCAAGGCTCTTCACGAAAGCACTGACCAGAGATTCTTGAGCTTGCGGAGTGAGTTGCTTGGAGAGCAGCGATTCGGCGCCGTCCACCGCCAGGTTCGCGGCGATAGCTTTCAGTTCCAGTCGCGCTGCGCGCTCCGCCGCTTCAATCTCCGCGTTCGCCGCGGCAGAAATTTTTTGAGCGTCGCTCTTTGCAAGCGCGCGAATTCGCTCCGCCTCGCCCGCGCCTTCGCGCTCGGCCCCGGTTCGCAGTTCGGCTATTTCTTGCTGCAGCCGTGCAAGTTTGGTTTCCGCTTCGCGAACCTGCGCATCCGCGGCAGCCTTCGCGAAGGTCGCGCTCGTGATGGCGGAGCTGATTTTGTCGGCGTTTTTCCGGAAGATCGGCGGCAACTTCTTTCCGAATACCCACAGAATGAGCCCGGCAACGATCGCGAAATTAATCCACTTGAATATTTCGCTGGCGCGTTCGGCCGCAGCCGTGCCTTCTTCCGCGGCGTGTGCGCTCACCACACCCCAGAGAAAAACTGCAAGCACACTGGTGCAGAAAAAAATCCGGCGATTTCGCGTCATCGAGTCTCTCTCGCTGGAGTTCCCGGACGCGGTGGAATTTGCAGAAATCGCCGCGCGATTTCCTCCGAAAGCTGCCCCGCGGTTGCTTCCACGTCGCGGCGCGACGCCGCGAGTTCCTTGGCCACGCGATCCTTCCCCGCGGCAACTTCCGCGGCTGCTCTCGCTCGCGCTTCTCGCACTACCGACGCGCGCTCATCGAGGAATTTCTTGCGCGCCGCTTCTTGCTCTCCGTAAACCTGCGCGCGGGCTTGCCGCAGCGCTTCTTGATACTGTTTGACTTTTTCGGCAGCGGCGGCCTGGGCGGCCTCGGCGGCTTTTTGCGCTCCCACCGTGCGCGATTCCCGCTCCGCCATAACCTGCAGGAGCGGTTTGAAGAAAAACGAGCGGAGAATCAGGTAAAAAACGAGAACAATCAAGACTGTAGGCACAGCTTGAAGGAACAGTTCTCCCAGTTGGCGAACAATTTCTTGCATTTAGATTGTGTAGCCTATACCTCAGGTTGGCAGCCGCGCCGTGCCCCAGCCCGGAATGGGCGCTACGGTGGGCCTGAAGCTGCCGTTTTGAAACTCTACTTTATAACATCCGCTGCGGCGTACAGTCAACGTGACCCGAGCGGGTTGTTTCCGCAACGATTTGATTTACTTTCGCCCAGCCTTCACACGTCAGTGAAGCGCAAATACTGCGCTAAACGCATTCCGGGTGGCAATCAACCTCATCGCGCAGTATCTGAAACAGGGTAACGCTGCAGAAGATTTTATCGCCCCGACGGCGTCCCGACCTGTTGGTCATAGGTGAATCGTATGACCACTGGCGTGTTGGAACGCCCCGTGGTCATGTGCAGGGTTTCGTAAAGCTGCTTCCCATCCGGCGACAACTCGAACACGCGGCTCATTTTCCCTCCCCGGGGAGATTTTTCGTCACTGACCAGCCGTGCGCCGTCCCAGTGGGCAGCGATCTCCTGGTATTTGTCGTCCTTGGATTTTTGCAGCTTGCGACCGTCGGTGAAAAAGGCTCTTTTGCGGTCTTGATCGTCGAAAAGATCGGTCTCGGCATCCTTCTTGGCCTCGGCCAGGGTCAGCGAGCGCGGCGGGCTCAACAGTTCCTGCATTCCCTGGCGCTCTTGGTCGCTCTCGTTTTCCTGCCCACCTCTTCTGCGCCCACCATACCCGCCCATGCCGGGAATCCCGCCGCCCATCCGTACGCCGCCTCCGCCCCCACCGCGCGTGTCTGAACCGCGGGCCTCCTGCATTTTCTTGCGCGCGTCGTCGCTGTCGTCTTTGTTGAATTTCCACGCTCCGAAAATCGATGTCCTCGGCTGTACTTCTGGCTGTTGAGGTAACGACCTGGCCGCGGGCGCCAAAGATGGCTGGGGTTGTACAGCGGGCATCGGTCCGGCGGGCGCCTGTGCGAGCGAACTCCTCACAGGCAGAAGCAAAGCTGTCAGTGCAATTCCGAAGATGAAGAACAACGAGAAGCGTTCTTCTTTCACTGTGAATCCTCCGCTTCTCGCCCGAAACCGCAGAGGCTCTTGCATGCACATCGTTAGACGGCCCGTTTCGCTACAAGGATGTATTCGACCCATCAATCGGGCGAACCTGAGGCTTCACTGCTTTACGGTCGGCGCTGCGTTCACCGCGTCGCTAACTTCACGAATCGCCTCGATCACCGTATCCGGCCGCTCGAAGGGAATCATATGCGTGCTGTCGGCAACGATTACTTGCTTCCCGCGCGTCGAGAGATGTGCTTCGCGCACCTGCAAATCGTTCACCCAAATCTTGCGGAATTCGTCCATATCCCGCTTTTCGACGCCCTTCGGCAAATCCTTTGCATCCAAGTCCTTTCCCGCCGTCAGCACTACGAGCGGCCGGTCGCCCAGATCGCCTGCCGTTCGCACTTCGTCCGCGCTAGCTCGAAAATTCTGAATCTCGGAAGCCGTGGCCTCGATGAACTTTGGCTGCAACTGCAGGTAATTGATTTCGTCGAGAAAGCTCCTCGGCAGATTCGGTTGATCGGCGTCGCCGCCCATCAGTCGCGTTATGCCGAAGAAAATCAGCAGCGGTGCAACCTTCCTTTGCAGCTCCAGCTGCGCTGACTGGTTCTTCATGAACGCCTGCAGCGATCGCGGCATGCGGCCTTCTTGGTCTTCGTGTGAAGTGTCCACCAGCACCAACCCCACGACATCCGCCGGATATTCCTTCGTGTACACCCGCACGTTGTACCCGCCAAAGGAATGCGCCACCAAAACATAGGGTCCCTTTTCTCCTGAAGCTGCCAGCAAGGCGTGCAATTCCTTCACGATTTCTCCGCTCGTGCGCGGCATCGGGCCCGGCGTGCTCCAGCCGTATCCCGCGCGGTCGTACGAACATACGCGCGCGAATTTCGCCACTTCCGGCTGCACCAATTTCCATCCCGCCGCGGGAACTCCGAGTCCGGTGTCGAGAATCACGGTGCGACTGCCTTGTCCGGAGCAATTCAGGTTCAGCGCAACATTCGGGAACGCCGCGCCCAGCGCTACCGAGTGACCCTCTTGGGGGAACCGCCGTGCGTCCCTCCAGTTCGCAATCGCTTGGTACAGCGCGCCGGTGGCCGCTGCCAGCACGACGAGGATCAGGATGCCTTGCAACACGCGTTTCGCAATACGCTTAAGGCGGCCTGGTTTTGCGGGTGTGGGTGCGGTTCCGGAAGTAGCCAACGAAACTCCTTAGCAATCGAATGCCCTGTAAGTGAGAGGCATCTTATTCTCCGGCCTGGAGGCCGTCAATTGGTGCGACCAAGCCCTGCGAGCAGCCTATTGATGTCGCGCGCGCGGGGCAAGAGCGCCAGCGCGCCAAGCTCGCGAAACTTTTTTGCGCGTGCGCGGGAAGCATGCGCGCCGGGCGGCAGGATCGCGATGAAGGGAACCTTCGCGTCGCGCGCTGCAAGCGCGTCATCAACATTGTCGCCGACATAAAGCGCGGTGGCTGGATCGCGCTCGCCGAGAATTTTCAGCAAGCCGTCCGGATGCGGTTTCTTGCGCGAGACGTCATCCATGGTCACGACCATCCGGAAACGACGCGCAGCGGGCCAGCGCTCGAATGTATACGAAAATTCCTGACGCGTCCGCCCGGTGAAAAGATTCAGCTCGAACCGCCCGGCCCAGCGCTCGATCTGCGCGGGCGTGACCAGCAGCTTTTCTTTGCGCACGTTTCCGGGCTTGCCGTTTTCGCCCCAATAGAACGGCTGAAAGGCGGCGCGCGCCTCTTCGTACGTCGTGGGCCGCCCCAGCGCGGTAGCCCATCGGGAGACCATGTTCCAATCGTCGTTGTTGCCGGGCATGGCCTTCCATTTGTACAGCTCGGCCCAGGTGACGCGTTTTCCGGTGAGAAATCTCATCGTGTCGAACGCCGAACCCCAGAAACTCCCTCGCACGTCCACCAACACGCCATCCACATCGAAAATTAATACTTTGGGAGACAGCCGAACCGCTTTGCGTTTCCGGGAGTTGGGCACATGACCTCGACACGAGAATTGTAAATCAATAATTTCCTTCTCCGCAAAGTCCCAAGTGACGTGAGGATAGGTAATCGTTGCAGCATCCACCCCAGGCGCGCCGTCCGGTGCGGCAGTCTTAGCGCTTACA
>Ga0307469_10000745_pt1 | contig 11862 bp, 8 predicted proteins | sample atmos_gasesAM2C__FD_203084 | JGI IMG/M metagenome (GOLD analysis project Ga0307469, IMG submission 203084) | Hardwood forest soil microbial communities from Morgan-Monroe State Forest, Indiana, United States - atmos_gasesAM2C_515 | ecosystem: Environmental > Terrestrial > Soil > Temperate forest...
CCTGATGTCCTGTTCCTGATCTGCAGTGCGGGGAAGTACAACTGCTACTATGTGTTCTTCTCCAACTAATCGATCCACCACTGCAGCGAAGATCCTGTCACTTTCTGGACTGTGGTAGTGCGCATGGCTCGCCGGCGGACGCAACGTCACCACAATCGACCGTTCCGAGATATTGAGCCGCTTAAGTAAGGTCGGATCAGGTGTGAAATTAGGAACGTAGACGTCTTCCTTGATGCCTGGATAGTGCAAGACGCCACCCTCGGGCATGTGCCAGCTATCACTGGGTATCAGTTCTGGTGACATCATCCAGCGAGGACGAATACCTTTGAAATCGACCGCGTGCTCGTAATCACTAATATCTACAGTAGGTATTGTCAGGAAGGTCGACAACAAGAGTTGTGCGCGTGAACCGTGCGAAACAGCGAGATCGGGTTCGATGCGCCGAACAACGGAAGCAAGTTGCCCTGCTCGGATGACTATACCTGCGAGTTTTAGCAGTGTGTTCTTGCCATAATGCCGTCCGATAGTTGTGTATCGCAGGTGCATAAGTTCCGCGAGTTCAGTCACCTGCGCGAAATCGCGTGCAGTAACGAAGACGGAGTGACCACGAGTTTCCAATTCCTTGATGATCGGGGCAAAGAACGGCACGTGCGGTGAGTTGTCGAGGTCTATCCATACCCTCTTTTGTGCGGTCTTCGAGCTCGCGGCCGATGAGTTTAGGGTGCCTTCGCTCACTGTACCGAGCGTGGTGTCCACACTAATAGATGCAGAATTATATTGTCGATAATGCATTTGGTCTTTTAATAGGTCAGCACTGCGTACTTACCTGAGTCGAAGAACCCGGATCACTGCTTCCGCAGCTCCCACCATCCTATCGACGGTCGACCCCACTGATGCCGTGCTCTGACGATCTGCAGTTGTCTCTTGTAAAGTCGACATATCAGTCCCTAGTACTGCCGCGGCCGACTGCTCGAGAGCCGAAGCGTGATTGTGTGGAAAGGGCATGAACGAAGCGAGCACCTCAACAATACGTCCGGCCGCTTTGCCATCCCACATTTCCGGCATTTGCGTGCTCTGTTTGCGAGCCAGTTGCTGTCGAACAGCTCGCCGAATACCATCCCGCCGCACTCCGCCGAGTACGTTTATGCCCTCGGCCAGCGTGACCGGCCGCTCGGTATTCTCGCGCAGGGTGACACAAGGAACACCCAGGCAGATGCTCTCTTCCTGGATTCCGCCCGAGTCCGTGACGATCAGGCGCGCGTTCTTCATCAGGCATACGAAATCGAGATAGCCCTTAGGGTCGATTAACCGGATGCCACTCGCGGGGGCCGAATCCTGGTGCGCTTCGAATCGGAAGTAGGCCTCGAGACCATGCGCATGAATTCTGCTCTGGGTTCGGGGGTGCGCGGGAAAAATTATCTCGCACGAGCTTGCCAGCTCCTGAAGCCCTTCAATGATCTCCAGGAGTGCTCCACGCTCGTCTACGTTCGCTGGTCGATGCAGGGTTAGCAGCGCATATGGTCGCAACGTCGGACGGTGACCGTTGCCTTGGTACGGGTCGTAGAGCCCGAGGCCGCTCAACACCTCTGAAGCATCAACCTTCTTAGCGAAGGTCAGCAGGGTGTCAATCATGGTGTTGCCCACAAAAAAGACTCGCTCCGCAGGAATGCCTTCCCTGCTGAGATTTGTCAACCCACTTGGTTCAGTTACGAACAGCAAGTCGGCGAGATGATCAGTAACAACCCGGTTGGATTCTTCGGGCATATCCCGGTCAAACGATCGGAGTCCCGCTTCAACGTGAGCGATCATGGGCCGCGGGTTCATCTTGGCAGCGACCAAAGCACAGGCAAGGGTGGAGTTTACGTCCCCCACGACTACCATTACGTCGGGCGAACTTTCCACTAGCACCTGTTCAAACCGCCGCATGATTTCGCCCGTCTGTACGGCATGCGATCCGGAGCCCACGCCCAGGAAAATGTCGGGCTTGGGCAGGCCGAGGTCGGTGAAAAAGGCGTCCGACATCACGGCGTCGTAATGCTGGCCGGTGTGAACCAGGATCGGTTGAAGGACGCAGGAACCTTGCGCCGCGACGGAATTGTAGGCCGTAATGGCCCGCAGAATCGGCCCAACTTTCATGAAGTTCGGCCGGGCACCCACTACGATTATGATTTTCATGAATACTTGGAGGCTCGTCTGTGAAGCTTGGTCGAATGAAGGGCTATGAAGTCGCTGAACACTCACGGTTCTCTGCTTGCCCTATCGAGCCTACGCTGCGCGTCTTGCCGCGGGCACGTCCTTTAGCAACGACTCGACTCCAATTCCAGTCTCTCCAGAGCCGGGTTAACAAGCGACCAGGAACGCTTGAGCGCGGCCTCCATGCCGCCACCATGTTGTGCACGCCATAGTCACCGAATCGATGCCACGTACTGCGGTCGCACACATCCTCCGGAAATAGGATGTTGATGCTGTCAGCCAATTCCGCATTTTCGGCAAGAGTACGTGTCACCATTCCAGGTCCTGTTGTGTTGGTAACGTACAGGTCATCCCTTAATGTGGGCGGTATGCCCCGCATCATGGGCCTGACCCAAGTCGGCGATTGCTTGGCTCGAAGGCAATTCTCAATAACGGCGGCCAAGAAGGGGTGACCCGGTTCTGCGCCGAATGCATAATTTCCGATCTGCCAATCCATCTGAAAGTGGTTCCAGAAGTACCGGCACTCCGCCAGTTCCTCAAAGGTAAAGATACATTTGGATTCAAGAAGCGGGGTCAAGTCCCGGGCCAAAAAGACGTCGAGATCCAGGTAAAACCCACCGAATTTATAAATAGCCAAGTAACGGAAGAAATCATAGCGCTGAATCGGAAAGCGGAAAGAGAGATAGGCCGACTTATACTCAGGAAAGTGCACCGAAAGAAACTCATCGACCATCGCGTCATCGTAGAATCGGTACTCGAATTCGGGATGGAGGAGTTTCACATTCCCGACGGCGGATCGTAGCAGGAGCGGAAGCTTCGACGGTCCAGTCTGGATGATGAGCTTCGGGATCATGACAATACACAGAGAAGTTCTTTACGTCGAATAAGGCAAAGGGCGTCTGTCGGTGAGTCGCGCGAGAAAGGTTAGCTGGCGCGCTTCACTCGCAGGCAGTCTTCCGCCGGCGACAACCTAATGCTGATCTTCAAACGCGATTGAACGTCAACTATATCCAGTAGTCTTGCGACCCAAGAGTGAGCGCAGAGCGCCAGAAGCCTTTAACCCGAGGACCCGCTTGAGGGTGAACTTGAACCATGGCACTGACCCAATGATGGCCGGAGAACATTCGAGAGCAAACCTCATGAGTTCGCGGCATGCTTCTGCGTCTCCTTTCTCGAAGGACGCGCTGGCGAACGCCACTGCCGAGCAGCCCAGAGAACGTCTGGCGCGCCGGTAAAGGTAACCTGTATCAGGGTGTCGGTGATGGGAGAAGAACCCATCCAGTACCGTCCTCCGCTCCAGCAGGTCGGGCAAGAAGTGGGTCATGTACGGCAGCGACATGTTGGCGGCATGTCGCCGGTAAACGGCTTGCGGTGTAGAGATGTAACCTACGTCACGCTCGGCGGCCATACGAAACCACAACTCCATATCGGCGCAATGCGGTAGATCGGAGCGATAACCACCGACTCGCTTCTGAAATTCGGTGCGAACGATAGCCGTGGGAGTAAAAACGATGTTCTTGCCTGCGCTGCGCTTGATAAATTGCGCGCCCGTTAGAACCCTGTCTTTTTTGACCGGAAGCGATAGGACGGTGCGAGTCCTTTCGGTCTCTGATTCCAGCATGATGGCCGCGCCGAAAAGGAACCCCACATTCGGGTGTGCATCCATCAGTCTCGTTGCTCGCTGGAGAGCTCCGGGCAGCAAGTAGTCATCCGCCGAGAGAAGTAATAGGTATTTCGCGGAAGCCCACTCGATTCCCTCATTGTAAGTGGTAATGTGCCCGCGATTCGAGGAATGGCTCAGTAACGTCACTCGTGAGTCGCGGCGCGCCAATTCAGTTGCAATCTCTTTCGTGTTGTCGGGTGAGGCATCATCGATGACCAAAACCCGGATGCTTGGGCCGGGCTGAGCTAAGACACTAGTCACGCACTCCTCAAGAAACTGTCCGTAGCGATAGCAGGGCACGATCACGTCTATAGAGCTCATTGGCCTAGCTCCGCGACGTCCGGCATGTCATGGGTAGCGGAAGTGTCAGCGAGTTTCGGATCTGAGAGGCGCAGCGCCACTAGCCACCGTTGTATGGGCCACGGAAGTCGATCCACGGGAACGAGCCTCAGGAGCACTCGTATTGAATAAGCGCCGCTTGCAACTGTCGCTAGACTCCCGATGCCGGCTGCCCACAAAAGGGGCAAAAGATAAAAGCTGCCGAACACGATGCCGATCAAAACAAGGAAGACCAAGCCCTCTCGCTTGCACTCTGTGGACCACCGAAAACCAGTGAGCCAGCGAGCAATCGGGTACGTCAGGATTCCGTGAAAGATGTAGGATCCAAAGAAGGCGATGCCAGCGCCGTTCAAGCCATAAGACTTCACACAAACCCACGCCAAGCTCGCAGCAACGCCTGCCCAGGCCAGTTCGCTGAAGAAAAACAGGCCCTGTTTGCCCTTGGCCACGATGATGAACCCCATCGGCCAGGTAATCACTTGGAGCATGGCCCCTAGACATATCCAGCGCAAGACTCCTACCGCTGCACCGAACTTGCCTGAGTAAAGGAGGGCGATGACCAACGGAGCAAAGGTCAGCGTGGCAAGAACGCCCGGTCCTGCTAACAGCACGCCCACCAACGTCTGCTCATTCACGAGGCGGTTTGCTTCCTTCTTGTTGTGGATGCTGGCGGTCAAACGTGGATAGAAATCTGCGCCCATGGCCCCGAGGATGATGCCTACATAGAGACCACCCACGGTCCAGGCGGATTGATAGAACCCTGTAGCCTCAAGGCCGATCTTCCGCAGTACCGTAATGCGCACTGCATAGGCGACACCCATGGTCAGGAATCCGCTGGCCATGAATGCTGAGCCGAGCTTCAGTAGGGCCGAGGCCTCCTGCCGAACTTGGGAAAGCGTGACCGTCGGGGCTTGGACCTCGATTTTCCGGCTGTACCACCACGAGGTGAGGATCGTCATGGCGGCAACACTGACCAGCGACGGGACCACTCCTCTTTCCCGGAAGAAGTACACCAGCGGAATGCCGGTACACACTCCGAAGAGCGCACCCAGGACATTCATCTTGGCAAGGTCGGCGATGCGCCGCATGCCTTGGATCAAAGCGCCCTGCCCTGCCGACACCAGGCCGAAGAACACTGCGATCGACAACAGGGACACCGCGGCCGCCCGGTCCGCACTGCCAAAGGTCAGCCGGGACACTTGCGGGGAAAACACCAGCAGCAAGGCAGCACCCAGCAGTCCTAATACGATCGACGTCTTTCGAAGGACGGCCGTGGTTTGCCCGATCCGGGCCTGATCGCCTGACCCCGCTGCCTCGGCGATCTGCCGAACCCCGCTGCTGTTGATGCCCATGCCGGCAACGCTCTGCGTGAGGTTTGCGATGGAACCGTAGAGGCCAAACAATCCGAAGCCCGCTGGGCCAAGCAGCATCGCCATGGCTTTGGTGCGTACGATGCCGATTGCGATATTTGCGACCTGAGATCCGCCGATCAACGCGGAAGACTTGAGGATCTGCCCATAGCTTCCCTTCGCGCCGGCGAGGGATTCCCGTTTCGGCCGCAGCGAATCAGCTTTGACCTGCTGGTCGCGACCGACGTTGGCTCCTGCGCAGGTGCAACGCGCTACGATCAGCTCGGCATTTGTATTAATAATGACGGGAAGCATCTTTAAGTGTGTCCGGCAGCAATTTGGGTGCGGATCGCTTGATCTGCTGCGCTGGTTGGGCAGGGGTAGCGCAGTTATGAAACCAGAACGGCGGACGGGGTCTCACAACAAACCCTATCCGCCAATATCTGCCTCACTGTCTGGCAGACTCGTGACTGCTGCGCATCCGTCAAAGTGGGAAACATCGGCAGCGACACGATCTCCTTCGCAAGACGCTCCGAAACTGCAAAATCACCCTCCTTGTATCCCAAGTGACCGTAGGCCTTCTGGAGATGCAACGGAATCGGATAGTGGATGCCCGTGCCGATGTTGTCCGCTGCTAGCTTCGTGATGAAATCGTCACGATTCTCCACACGAATCACATATAGGTGATAGACCGCTTTTGCCCAAGGTGCGGCGAGCGGTACGATGGAGCTCTCGCCTAGGCTGGAGAGCAGGTTTCCGTAGGTTTGCGCTCGATCGCGGCGCTGCTCATTCCACTTTGGCAGATGTTTCAGTTTGATTCGGAGAAAGGCGGCTTGGATCGCATCCAGCCGACCGTTGTAGCCTTCCACGTCATGGTAATACTTCTTTGCCTGCCCGTGGTCTCGAATCATGCGGCACTTGCCGGCAATTTCTTCGTCGTTGGTCGTGATCGCGCCCGCTTCTCCGCATGCTCCGAGATTCTTTCCCGGGTAGAAGCTAAACGCTGCCGCACTTCCGATCGATCCAGCTTTCATCCAGCGATTGGTTCGCGCGGAGAAATACTCAGCCCCGTGAGCCTGACAAGCGTCCTCGATGACGATCAGGTGGTAGCGGTCGGCCAGTTCCATTATCGGGTCCATATCGGCGGGATGACCGTAGAGGTGGACCGGAATGATGGCCGTGACTGGACGCCCCGTACGCTTTGAAGTCAGCCGTCTGCTGATTGGATTACGCTCACACCGGGTTTCGAGAAAGAGTTGAAGCTTTTCCGGATCCATCGTGGAAGTGCGCTCCTCTACGTCCACGAATTCCGGATGAGCGCCGACCTGGGAAATGGCCTCAGTGGTAGCGATGAAGGTGTTCGGAACTGTGATGACGGCATCCCCTTCTGCGACGCCTGCTGCCGAGAGTGCGAATCTGAGCGCATCCGTACCGCTGCCGACGCCCACGCAGAAGCGAGTATCGCAAAATGTGGCGAACTCGCGTTCCAAGCCCTCAACCATCGGCCCACCAATGAAACCGGCGGTCTTTAGCGCCTCTTGAAAAGCGTTAACCAGTTCATCATTCAACGCCGCGTGGGGAGTGACCAAATCTAGAAAGGGTATTTTTGCGTCATCAGTCATTTTTTTAGTCCTTGAATTGATGTTTATTCTAAAACTTCGCGTCACGAGGGCGACTTGGCGGTTATTTGTGGCGGTCGTTCACGGCCCTGGCTTATTCCGCCGTCGACTCTGAGGGAACTCTTGTCTAGTAGGCGCCTTCCCCTAGGATCACCGCCCGCGGTGTCAGTAGCAGTATCTTCAAGTCGAGCCAGAACGAGCGGTGCATGGCGTAACGGACGTCGAGTCGAACCATTTCGTCGAACCCAATGCGGCTACGACCGCTGACCTGCCACAGCCCGGTAATCCCTGGCTTTGCCTCCAACACGCGGCGTCGATGCCAGGTCTGATAGGTGTCGACCTCGTAAGGAATAGGCGGACGTGGGCCCACAAGGGACATCTCTCCGTAAAGCACATTAATGAATTGGGGAAGCTCATCCAGGCTGGTCCTTCTAAGGAAGGCACCCACCCGGGTCACCCTTGGATCTTCAGTCAGCTTGTAAACACCCTGGCCGTTGCCATTGCTGGGTTGCTTTTCGGCCTTGCCCGAGATCAATTGCCTGATGTAGTCGAGGTGAATCTTGGGGTCATTGTTGAGATACATCGATCGAAATTTCAAAAATACAAAAGGCTTGCCGAAGTGGCCGATACGCTGTTGGCGAAAAAATACCGGGCCTTTGGACGTGAACTTAATCGCCAACGCTACGGCCAGAAAGAGCGGCGCAGCGATCAAGAGCCCGAGAGCGCTTCCCAGGATGTCCATTGCCCTCTTTGTCACTAAATACAGCTTGTTTCCGTTGGCACGTTTCTCAAGATCAGGGTACAAAGCGGGATCGCTAGGTCTCTGCTGAACGTCGGAATCCCACTCCTCAGGGAAAACATAGTGCGAGACCGTAATTTGGTTGAACTGGTCAAATGTCAGGCTGTTATAGAGAACTCCCGTGACTCTCCCGAGCATGGCGCCTACGATCGGAGTGCGACCCTCGGTCGGAACATCCATGAACATGATGCCGAGTACAGCACCACTCTTATGCCAGCCAGCAACATCCGTCTCTCGGGTGGCAATCCACAACGAAGAAAGAATCGTATTCAGTATTCTCTCGCTGCTGTCATTCGCCAGAACCGTGCGGAGATCCAGCAACACAAGCAGAAATGACCTTCGCGAGCGCTCCGCTCGTTTTCTCTCCAAGCATATCGTGTGGTGAAAGGTTCCTTCATCGAGCATGCAATGATCCATGCCAGTTACTGCGGAAGGCTCCCTTCCAACTGCGATATCGACAAGTGGATGCTTCACGACCGAAGTCTCCTGTCCCTCAATTTGATTCAAAGGGTCCATAACGAACGAACGGATTGCTACTAAGTGATTACAAAGGGGGAGGCTTTACAGAGGCTGAAAGCAAAGAACTCGACGAAGGGCAGTTCTACCAATCCATTTCCTACTTGAGTCTATGCTCCCGAGGCGCCTGATCACCAATTTGCTCGAGGCACTCAATGACGTAATCCTGCTCCTCTTCGGTCATCTCATAGAACAGAGGCAACACCAGCGCCGTGTCGGTTACCAGATTTGTGACCGGCAGCCACGCCTCCCACGCACCATCGCGGTACGGCACCTCACGGTGAATCGCCATGATTCCCCTGCGCGACGCAACCCCCCGGCTCAGCAGTTCCTGCATCAACTGATCGCGGGTAACAGGCGCGTCACTCTGCAGTCGAACCATGTAGGACTGAAAATTGTGGCGGCAGCTGCCCGATTCCGTAGGGATGACGAGCCAAGGGATTGCCGACAGCCGCTCGGAGTACCGCAAAGCCAGCATTCGTCTCTTGGCGAGCATTTCCGGGAGACGTTCCAACTGCACGAGGCCGATCCCAGCCTGTAAATCGGTCATCCGGTAGTTGTAGCCGACCTCATTGTAGCTCTCGAACACAACCTGGGTCGCTGCGTGTCGGGCAAGGTCCGATACATTCATCGCATGCTGTCGCAGTCTCCTAATGCGCGCCGCTGCGCCGCTGTCGGCGGTCGTGATCATGCCGCCCTCTCCGGTGGTCAGAATCTTTCGAGGATGAAAGCTGAAGCACGCCATCGATGAGTACGGTGATCCGATACGCTTGCCTTCGTACTCCGATCCAATCGCGCACGCCGCATCTTCGACGACAATCAGGCCATGGCGGAAGGCTATCTCGGAGATCTCCCGCAGAGCGCACGGCAACCCAATCTGGTGGACCACCAGGATTGCCTTGGTTCGCGGGGTGATGGAACTCTCGATGCGACCTGGGTCGATATTGAATGTGAGCGGTTCGATGTCAACGAATACCGGCTTCGCCCCTGCATAGACAATTGCGTTGGCCGTAGCGATAAAAGACAGGCTAGGGCACAATACCTCGTCGCCAGGACGTACACCCGCTGCTACGAGCGCCAAATGTAACGCGGTCGTACACGAGGAAACAGCAATTGCTTCCCGCGCGCCCACGTACTCCGCAAAGCGTCGCTCGAACTCCGCCACACGCGGTCCTTGACTTACCCAGCCGCTCCGGAGCACTTCGACAACTGCCCGTTCCTCTGCCTCTCCAAACGAGGGTCGTGCGACCGGAACGGTCTTCGCCAACAAGGTGCTCATACCGCCTCCACCGTGACTGGCACACCTTTCGCGTTATGGCGCCAGCGGATTAATTCCTGCAACCCATCCTGCAGACAAACGTCCGCGTGGAAACCCAACAGTCTTGCTGCTTTCTCAATCCCCGCTCGTCGCGCTTTCACATTCGCCACCTGGCGCGCCTCACGGCGCTCCGGTCGAAGAGACGAGCCGGTTAATTGAAGGAGCAGATCGCACAACTCATTCAGGCTCGTCTGTATTCCCGTACCGACGTTGAAAACTTCGTCGGTTACATCGCTCTGTGCCGCGAGCACATTCGCGCGAGCAACATCGCCGACGAAGACAAAGTCCATGGATTGCGTGCCATCGCCAAAAATAAGAGGGGGCTGATTCGCTTCGAGTGCATCCAGCCAGCGGATCAAGACCTCCGTGTAGACACCCGCGATGTCCATGCGCGGCCCGTACACGTTGAAATAGCGAAACGCAACGTAGTTGAGACCGTACATCGTGCAATAGGCCCGCAACATCTGCTCACAAGCGACTTTTCCCGCGCCATAGATCGTTCGATTATTAAAAGGATGACTCTCGTCCATCGGCAGATACGAAGGATCCCCATACACCGACGCCGACGAGGCGGCCACGACCTTCCTGACCTTGTGGTGAACGGCTGACTCCAGGACATTGAGCGTACCGTTGATCAGAACGTCCACTGCTTCCCGCGGCGCCTCCGCGCATCGCGTAATCCGCAAGGCTGCCTGATGAAAAATGAAATCAATGCCTTCCGTCAACTCGTCCACCAACGCGGCATCGCAAATGTCACCCTTAATTATGTTGACGCCTCCGCGATCTCGGGCAGGCGCAAGGTTGCTCCATGTGCCACGAACAAAATTGTCTAGAACGACAATTTCTGCCGCTCTAGCGTCCAGCAACTGATCAACGATGGTGCTGCCGATGAAGCCAGCGCCCCCGGTCACCAGGCAACGTGTACCTGTAATTCGGTTCATCATTCCTCCGCGGTGGAGTACTACGAGTGGGTGTACCCGCGATTCAATGGAGCGGGAGTGACTCTTCAGCCCTACGCGACTACGGCAAGGGTGGAGTCCACGCTCTTGCGCGGGCCAATAGCATTCGCCAGTTCGATAGGTTGGCCGTTCAAGCTCATGGACTGCTGCGCTGCCTCGAGCAGACGAACGACACGATAGCCGGCATAACCGTCACTGATCGGCAGGCGCTTCTGCGTGATCGAGTCGATGAACTCACGTAACATGAGACGCAAGGCTTCCGAGGTATCGAGATTGGGAGCGACCATGTCGCCATTTCGGTACCCAGCCAGCACTCGCTCGCGACGTTCTGGATCATGATTTACCGTAATCCCTTTGTCATAAACTCGAACTTTTTCGGTGGCTTCCATGTCGTCGTACACCACCATCTTTCTCGTGCCGCCAACCAGGGTCTTGCGCACTTTAACCGGCGCCAGCCAGTTCAGGTGAAAATGGGCGATCATCTTGCTCTCAAAATGAGCAGTCACGTAAGCGATGTTTTCAAACGCACACCCGAGATGCTTCGCTCCCGTTGCCGAGACTGCAATCGGGTCCTGCAAACACAGATGATCCATGATGGAGAAATCATGCGGGGCCAGGTCCCAAATAACGTTGATGTCGCCCTGTACCAGACCAAGGCTGATCCTGACCGAGTCGAAGTAAAGGAGATCGCCGATCTCTCCTGCATCGATCATCGACCTCATGTGCCGGACTGCCCCGGTGTAGATGAACGTGTGGTCAACCATCAGGGTGCGATCGTGTTTTTCCGCCAGTTCCATGAGTTCCAACACTTGCTGGGTGCTCGTCGCCAGCGGTTTCTCCACCAGCACGTGCTTGCCAGCCCGCAGCGCCCGGTGAGCGAACGGGTAGTGCGTCGAGGCGGGGGTCGCGATTACAACCGCGTGAATACTCGAATCGCATAGGATCTGCTGAAAGTCCTGCCTCAGCTCAACGGTTGGGTAACGCCGCTTCGTACGAGCAAGGGTGGGCAGGTTGAAGTCGCAGACGGCTGCAACTTCAACCTCTGCTGACTCCGCAAAATTGCGGATCAGGTTCTGACCCCAGTAACCGCAACCGACAATTGCGACT
>Ga0307469_10000746_pt1 | contig 11859 bp, 22 predicted proteins | sample atmos_gasesAM2C__FD_203084 | JGI IMG/M metagenome (GOLD analysis project Ga0307469, IMG submission 203084) | Hardwood forest soil microbial communities from Morgan-Monroe State Forest, Indiana, United States - atmos_gasesAM2C_515 | ecosystem: Environmental > Terrestrial > Soil > Temperate...
CGTCCAGGGCAACGACGCCGCCGGGCGGGACGTGGGAGACCAGCAGGCGGGTCGCGGCGAGGTGCGCCGCCGCGGACGCGGCGCGGGAGTAGTCCTGACCGCGCGCGAGGTAGGTCCGCTCCTGGGCGTCCCAGTAGCCGGCGGGCGCGTGCTCGTAGGGCCAGTCGTGGCCGTCCAGCCAGGCGAAGGCGACCGGAAGGTTCCAGTGAAGGAGGACGTCCTCGGCGTGGCCGAGGTGCGCGGTGACGTGCTCCAGGGAGGAGACGCGGGCGACCTGGTCGGGGTCGACGTCGATCACGTGCAGGGGACGGCCGAGGCGGGCGAGGAACCGGGTGGAGCCGTCGGGTTCGTCGTCGGAGTCGCGCTCGGCGCCGACCTCCAGCAGGACGCCGGCGGGGAGGTCGAGCGAGGCGGCGAGGCGGTAGCCGTGGGTGCCCACGGGGGTAGCGTAGTGGGAGGTGTGAGGTGAACGAGTTCGGGTCGAGGATCACGGTCGAGGACGCCGTGCCGGCGGACGCCGAGGAGATCGCGGCGCTGCACGCGCGGGGGTGGCGGGACGCGTACCCGAGCGACCGGCACGGGGTGACGAGGGAGTGGGTGGCGGATCGGGTACGGGGGTGGACGCTGCCGGCGGCCATCCGGCGCCGGCGCGCGCTGATCGCGGCGGCGCGGGTGGACGTGGACCGGTCGTACCTGGTGGCGCGACTCCGGGGAGGAGGGAGTGACGAGGACCGGGTGGTGGTGGGGTTCGCGTCGCCGTGGCGGGACGAGGTGAACCAGCGGGTGGGCGCGCTCTACGTGGACCGCGGCTGGCGCGGTCGCGGCGTGGGTGGTGAGTTGCTGGCGGAGGTGGTGGCGTGGGCGGCTCCAGGGAGGACGCTGGCGCTGGAGGTGGCGACCTACAACCGGGGGGCGCGTGCGTTCTACCGGAGGTGGGGGTTCACGGAGGTGGGAGTGGGAACGTGTGGGGTGATACCGGTGGTGAGGATGGAGCTGGCGGTTGGGGTGACGGGTGGTGGATTAGTCATAGGTGAGAAGTTGGATTGAGAAATATTGGAGGGAGCTCAGCGGCCCCCGATCTCACAAGATCGTAAGACACCCCGGCGTGAAGATCAACTACCTCAAGATCAACGATCTTGAGGCAGTTGATCTACGTCAGCGATTAACGAACCGGGCCACAGATCTTGTTACCCATCGTGTGGCAGTCCCAACCAGGCTCGTCCTCCTGTACGTTGGTAACCAACGTAACGCTAGACTGGTCGAACGACGACGCGACTGGCGTCGACAGCGCCAGTAGCGCGACGCTGGCAGCGAAGATCAACTTGGCCAGTACGACGATCTTGATCATTTCGATCTCCTTTGGTTCGCGTTCGATCTACGTCTAGTCTAGCAACTAAGGAAGATCAATAGTTGATTCCCGTTGCTACTGCAAACGTTCGCCTCTGCAAATTGATCAAGCAGTCGAACGCGCGACGCTGGTAGCGTCGCGCGTTGTAGATCAACTAGCCGTTGCTGTCGATCTTGGCCAACAATGGCCTACTGAAAAATGACACAAAATGGCCGTACCGCGTTTTCCTGGAAATGACTGGAAATGACTCCGGCGAGCGACTTGGACAGCTCACCGGAGCCACGACTCGTCAGGTCAGGATCGCGACGCGCGGCTCGCTGTAGCTGAGCACGTCCACGTCGTTCTCGTCCAGCCATGCCTCCCTGTCGCCCTCGCTGGCGAAGTAGACCTCGCTCGGCCGACTGGCGCGATCGCGCTGGACGCGCACGCCGTAGCGGAGTGACTGGGGATCCGAGCCGTAGGTGCGGATGCGCTGCATGATTCTCTCCTGGGTTTCTCGTTCGTTCCGATCTACGTTCATTATATCACAACGAGGGCTGGTTTGTCCAGCCCTCGTCGTAAGATCTTTTAACTCACAAAGACGTCGACGTTCCACGCCCACCCGTTGCCAGCGTCGTAGCACTCGACGTCCAGTCCGGGCCACTGGGCCTCGAGGTCGGCGGCGAGCAACTTCGCCTCACCCTCGTAGGCGGCGGCGAAGATCGCACGATCGGCGTGATTGACGTTGATCCGATGCGTGGGGTGACTCCGCACCAGCGCGAGCACCGCGTCCATGACCTTCGCCTGACGCCGTGACCGAAGTTCAACGCTGGCCCGACGTGAGGATGTGGTGTCCATGATCGCTCCCTGGGTTTCTCGTTTCTTTCCCGTTCTACGATCATTATACCACATGATGACGGGGCTTGTCCAGCCCCGCCACCAAGATCTTTCTCCTAGACGGCGAGCGGCAGGATCTGCGACGCCTGGTCGAGCCGCTGCGGGTCGTGCACCTCCAGTAGGTGCCGGAGTGCCTCCTCGGTGCCCCACACCTGCACGTGTCGTCCGAGCACGCAGTCGACCATGAAGACGTCGAACGTGACGTCGAACGCGCCAACGCACGACTGCACGTACTCCTCGTACGTCTCGACGCCCGCGTCGGTAAAGTCGGGGTGGATGTGAATAACGACCGTGAAGATGGCGCTGAGGTCGATCATGATCTCTCCTTGGTTCGCGTTCGATCTACGTTCATTATACCACGAGCTTACGCCCTCGCGCAAGCCCGCAGCACAAGATCTTTTTAGCTGCCGGCTTCGATCTCGTTTGCAACGTCGCGTAGCGCGTCAACCACCGATCCCATCTCGACCGCGCCGTCATCTCCGTCCCAGTAGAGCTCGACACGAACGCGTGTCGAGCCGTCATCCATCGTGTTAACGGTCCACTGGTGATAACCCGACGGGTGCATGTCGTCCACAGTCACTCCTAGGCCCAGTTCGGAACGCGCTCCAGCGGGTCACACGGTGGTATCGAGTCGGGGTGCGCGCCCGTCTCAAACCCGTTGTACCAGCACGTCGTGCAGAAGTAGTGCTCGGCGTCCAGTCGTGCACCCCACACGTGAGGTGCGCGCTGGCCGGCGCGTGACTGCGCGCGTCGCTGGTCCGCCTCGAGCTCGGCGTAGTACGCCAGCTCCGCCGGCGTGGGCTCGGCGTCGCGCAGCTCGTTCATCCAGTCCTGCGTGTGCGCCAACCCCTCGCTACCCGCCGCCTCCTCGTAGGCCGCGTCTCGGTTCTCACTGACGGTGTCCCGCTCGTACATGATCGCTCCTGGGTTTCGCGTTCGCTCCGACTACGTTCATTATACCACATGTGGGGCGAACCGGTCAAGCCCGCCCCACAAGATCTTTAACCCGGGAGCGAGTCGATCTCCGCGTCGCTCGCCTCGAGGATCCGGCGATAGGCGGCCGACTGCTCGTCGCCGTGGTTGATCCACGTCCACGCACGGTCGTCGCCGTCGTACTGCGGCAGGTTCAGGCTGCCGCGGATCGAGAGCGCCGCCGCACGTGGCGACAGCGCCGTCGCCGCCGGGTCCTCCTGGTCCCAGTCCAGTCGCGCCAGCGCGACGTCATTCAGTAGGCTCACGCGAGCTCCAGCCCGAAGTCCTCGCCGCACTGGCCGTGCGCCATCACGTACTCGCCGAACTTCTCGGGGTCCTTGAAGTGCCCCACCGGGTCCTGGTCGTCGCCGGGCTCGCCGCACTTCTGACACGTCAGGTCATCGTCAGCCATCGCCTACTCCTTGGTTCCGTTCGTTCCGTCTGGAATCATTATACCACACACGTGCCGTTGACGTCAAGCCCGACGCTGGATCAACCGCAGTCGCGACGCGACGTCGCCGAGCTCCGCACGGGCGAACGAGTGATGCCACGCGACGCTGGCCGCACCGAGCACCCGGCCGTGACGCACGGTGCCCACCCAGCCGTGATCGACGTGCTGCACCACGTCCAGGTGGCAGAAACCGTGCACGGCGACCAGGGGAGGTCTCGGCGCCTCCGGCGTGGGGCACGTCGCCGCCTCGGCGCACGTGCTGCGCGCGTTGACGACGCGCACGACGCTGGCCACTCCCACCGCCGGCGCGATCGTGGCCGTCAGCGCGGCGGCCACCACGTTCCCGATCTTCACGTCGCCTCCTAGTTCTCGTTGCACTCGCACGCGTTGGCGCGACTGCGCGCCAGCCCGCAACCTCCACACGTCACGCCCCAGCCGGCGTCGCGTCGCACGCTGGCGACGCGTCGCGGGCGCGGCAGCGGCGCGCGGTTGGTGTAGTCGCCGCTCCGCCGAAACGTGAAATCCCGGTCACTGGTGATCATCCTGGGCTCCTGGTGTTCGCGTCGTTCCCGCTACGTTCATTTTACCACATCGGGAAAGACACGTCAACCGGTCGCCACAAGATCTTTTACGCCGGGACGTGGTCGCTGGCGACGTCCAGCTCATCGACGTCGTCGCGCGTCAACGCGACGATCGCCTCACGCAGCGTTGCCAGTCGGCGCGCGCTGGTCAACGCGTTGACGTAGCGCGTCGCGTCGTTCGCGTGCGCGGCGCGCAGCGCCGCGGCGTCCAGCGCCGTGATCGCGAAGGTGACCTGCTCGGTGGTGGGCAACTGGATCATGATCCACTCCGTTCGTTTCCCGTTCGTTCGCTGACGCCAGTCTAGCACACAAACCACGCTGTAACGGCGTTTTGCCACACACGTTGCAGACGCAAATCCGACTGTTGATCTTGTGGTTGGATCTTGTGAAGTTGATCTTGAGATCGCCAACAATCGCGCGCGGAGGCGCCCTCAATTTGCCTGAAGATTTTTAGTCGCCGTGCGCCTCCCACGTGTTGTGAACGCACGTCGCGAGCGCGCACCAGAGCGACTGCGCCTCCTCACTGAGGTGTTCCCAGCGCGTCCGGTAGTCGTCGCCGGCGTGCGCACGAAAGTGTTCGTAAGCCGCCTGACCAGCGGCTTCGCACGCCGTGAGCGGTTGAATGGCGCCGTTCATTCGGTCTCCTTTCACTCACGTGCGTGACGTGAATGGTCGCGTGAATGGTCGTTCATTCACACCGTGAATGAACGAAAACGTGAAAACAACGGCCGCAGCCAAGCGACCAGGAAGGTGCGCGAGTGGTCGCGCACCAACCTCGTAGCTCGTCAGCCGGCGAGCCCGACGATCGCCGTCAGGACCTCCCTGAGCTCACCAACCTTCTTGAGCTCGGTCGAACCCTCGGCCAGCGCCTTGATGGCGTCCAGGGAGGTCTGAGCGGCCAGCAACCGCTCCTGCAGCTTGGCCGGGTTCTTGGTCGACTTCTCCGGGAGCTGCACGGTGCCGGCGTCGATCCAGTCGAGCACGGCCGTGAGGTAGGGCACCTCGGCGTCGTGCACGCGACCGTCGCGACTACGCCACAGCGCGCTGCCGCCCATCGTGAAGCCGTCGGCGTCCTCGGCCGGGCCGCTCACGTCCTCGATCTTCACCGAGGCGACGAGCTTCTGGATCATCGGGCGCGTCCAGCCCACGTCGTGCGCGGCCGACAGTCGCGCGCCCAGCGCCTGGCCGACCTCCTTGGCCGGGTACTTGTCGTTCGCCTTGGCCACCTCGGCCACCTCGGGGGCGTCCGCGGTCTCGACGGTCTCGACGTTCTGCTCCGGGACCTGCACGTCGTCGACGTTGACCTGGTCCTGCACGGCGGTGTCACTCATCTTGATCTCCTTTGGTTCCGTTTGATCACTGTCTGCGTTCGCCTCGCGTCGCCTGACTGGTTTCGCTTGGTTTGCTGCGTTCCTGACAACTAGAAATCTAACCGACGGGCGCGTAGTTGTCAACACTTTCGTGTAAGATTTTTAACGAGGCGTTGACCAGGGGATACACGTGACGTAGTCACGCACGTGATCAACAGCCGGCGTTGACAGCGTCCAACGCGCGACGCGCGACGCGCGACGCGCGACGTCACGCACGTGCGCGCGTATATACCACAACGTGAAACGCCCGTCAATAGACAACACAAGATTTTCCTGATATTATCTAGTTGATCACGTGAACAGACGATCTTAGGAGGTAGATCCTTGACCCGGTCAACGTTTCACGAGTCCGTGAACCCGATCTTGTGAAGTCGATCTTGTGAGAGCAAGATCGACTTCCTCGCGTGCGCGAGGTCCCTCAATTTGGCTCGATGATTTTTTCGCCAGGAAGATCACGTGAGTCACTTCACGTGATCTTGTGAGTCCGTGCGTGGCTGAAAATTGATCTTGATGACCTAAGCGTGTACCAGGCGCTTAAGAAGTTGATCTTCTTGTGTGTCGATGAGTACCAGGAGGTGAATGAAGATCAAAATGAGGTACACGAGCCCACTTCAAGATCGACTTCACACACGGCGCACGCGCGCGTACGCGCGAAGCCCTCAATTTGGCCCGATGATTTTTTCCGAAGGTCCCTCAATTTCGCCTGATGATTTTCCGTCCGGGTGGCCTACTGGGTTTCACTGATTTCGTGAAAAACCCGACCTACTGAACCAGGGAAACGGCGTGCTGGGCCGAGGTCCCTCAATTTGGCCTGATGATTTTAGACGCGTACGCGCGCGTACGCGCAGCTCCGTACGAGCCGCGCGAGGAGACCGACCGGCTGGGGGATCGGGTGGACCGGCCGGCCTCCTCAGGTGCGGATCCGACGTGATCCGCGTCACGCGGTGCGACGTGGGCGCGTGGAGAACCATCCGCGTCACGCGCCCACGCGCGTTACCCGCGTGCGTCCGACTCACGTGCCAGTCGCACGAGCCGCGCGACGTTCAGCGTGAGCACACCCCCGGTCTTACTGTCCCGCACGGCCTCCAGCGAGGCGTGAAGCTCCACGCACTGCGGTCGATCCCACTGGCAGAGCGACGACCGCCTCCACTCACTCCGTAGCATCCTCTGCTCCTCCTCTGCGCCTCTGAACCGCGTTCCAACGCTAGCAACCCTGGTCAACGTCGCAGCGTGTCTCGTCGAGGATCGCTACGAGCGTTACTGCGGGTTTTCGTCTAAGTTCCCCGGCTCCAGTACCAGCAGTTCCCGCTGCGCGAGCGCGAACGCCTGCACGCGGGCGTCGGGGTCGAGTCCGAGCTGGTCGATGACGCGGCCGAGCACCTCCGCGATCATCTTTCCCTCCAGCTCGACCTGCCTCACGAACCGCTCGGCGACCCCGGCGTCGATGGCCGCCTTCGCGGTGCGCGCGAGCAGCGTGCGCTCGCGTCGCGACTCGGCCAACCAGCGGGCGACGGTGCGATCGCCCGCTTCGTCGCCGTCGGCGGCGTGAGTCGCCGCGCTGAGCTGCGCGTCTACCCACGCGACGCGCCCCGCCGCGCGTCGCACCGCCAGCGTGAGCGCCTCCCACGGCGACACGTTGAGTTCGGCCGCGACCTCCAGTGCCATGTCCCACGCCTCTCGTCCTCGTCGTCCCTGGTGCACCGAGCAGGGTCCGTATCCCGCGTGTGTCGTCTTCCAGCCAGCCGGGAGGCGACACGGCTTACCGTGCCGTCGCCGAGTAGGCGCTCGACACTGAATGACGTAACGACTGAAGCGTCCCACGAACGTCAGCTTACCCTACGTGCGTCGGTTAAGTGCCTGCGCGAGACGATCCACCGCCTGCGCGTGTTCGGCGATCGACTCCGCGACGTGAGCTAAGCCACCTTCGATGCGCGAGGCGAGGTCGTTCTCAATGCCACCGGCTAGTGCCATCGCCACTCCTTCGAGTCCGGTCGGCCGTTCGTTCCCGTGAGCGATGAGTCGGATCGCGGCGGTCAGATCTCCCAAAAGTTGCCGTAACACCGCGTCCATCGGTCTCTTCAAAACCCGTGAAAGTAGCCCCGTTTTACCCGTGAATCTGGCCCGCTGTAACGGTAACACTAACGTTCTCCGGTTAGCCAGAATCTGGGGATGGAGGTAAGCAACGCGTACGCTGGAAACGTAGCTGGTTAGTTTTAGTGTAACTAGTGTAACTACTGTAACACTAAAATACTCAAACTACTAAACCTACTGGTTAACACGCAAAATCATACTCATCATGTGGTTTACACTACCTTACACGTGACCATAATTTTTACCGTTGCACATACCGTAACACAGGAATGATCATATATGTGTTACGCTAGCCGTTACACCAACCGGCCCGTTGCCGTAACACCAACGCCGACTTGCCGTAACACCAACCGTTTCACCGGCCGTCCCACCCGTACGTGAACGACGACGTACCCTCCGCCCAGCGCACTCCCTTCAGCACCCTGGTGACCCGCCCATCGACGCGAGTCGAGTCGCGTCGACCCACCTGCAACCGGCTGAGCGACCGACCGAGGTGCGTTCGATTCTTGATCTCGTCACGCTTAAGACCCACGTGCTCCGCCCAGCGGCGGTAGCCCTGGAAGACTCCGTCGTTGAGCACGTAGTCCGCGTCGTCACCGGTGACGACGAGGCACTCGTCCACGAACTGCCGCTCGTAGTCCTCCTCGTCTCGGTACTCCTCCACGTCGTCACGCACCGACGCCGGAACGCCGAGACTACCCAACTGCGCGTAGTCCCGCAGTCCTCGCAGCGCCCAGTTCAAGATCCCACTCGCCTCCTCCGCGTACAGCAGCTCCCCGTAGTTCTTAATGAGACGCTGCTCGTCGACCTTACCCAGGCACACCACCCGGTGCATGCGCGACCAGACCCCGTCCGACGGGTCCTTCACCGGTGGTTGCGCGTTACCCGCGATCCACAACTTGAACCGCGCCTGGAAGTCGAAGAAGTCCTGCTTCATGTGTCGCGCGTGGATCCACTTGCTCCCCGTGAGTGCCTTGACCCGCTCCACGTTGAGCTGCCGGTTGGCGCGCGTCTCGTCCACGAAGACCATGCGTGCTCCGAGGAGGTCCGCTAGGATCGTGGGGTGCTGGTCGTCTCCCCCGGTCAGCAGCGCCGTCGACGCGGTCTGCGCGTACGACCCCATGAGCTGGAGCAGCGGCTCCACGAACGCGTTCTTACCGTTCGAGCCACTCCCCTCGAGGAAGAAGAAGTTCCGCTCGCCGACGTCCCCGGTCAGCGTGTACCCCACCGACCGCTGGACGTACGCGACGAGCCGAGGGTCGCCGTTGCACATGAACGCGACGTGCGACTCCCACCGCGGTGCCTCCGCGTCGGCGTCGAAGTCCACGTCGGCGAGCTGCGAGCAGAGGTCTCTCGCTCGACTGTCACGCAGCTCACCGGTGCGCAGGTCCACCGTGCCGTTGCGGACGACCAGCAGGTACGGGTCTTGGTCCAGGTCGTTCGCCACCAGTGCCAGCGCCGGCTCGGACTGCGCTCCCTCCACGACGGCGCGCCGCCGCGCCAGCGCCTCACTGGTTCGAGCCCACGCCAACCACCGGTCCACGTCCTCACGACCACCCTCGCCGCCGACGGCCTCCGCACGGATCGCGTCGATGACGTTCTTGGTGAGATCTACGACTCGGTTGGTGGTGTCGTGTGCCCAGCGTCGACCGTCCCAGACGTACCACCGCCGCTGGTCCACCGCGTAGCGCACCGTGTCGCGATGCAGCGCGACGAACCTCAGTGTGTTTCCTAGGTCGGTGGCGTTGACGGCGCGCGGCTCGTTCTCGACGACCTCGATCATCGAGATGCCGTCACGACCCTGCCGAGCCAGTCGCTCGGCGAGCTGTCGAACCTCGATCGGCAGCGTCAGCGGCGTTCCCGGTGGGTAGCGATCCCACACCCGATCGATGATGTCGTGAATGTGTTGCGCGGTCCACGGGTTCGCCTCGTCCTGGTTGACCAGTCGCTGGAGCGCCAACATGCCTAGTGACTTGGCCTCCGCGATGTGCACGCGACGCTCGCGCATCGAGCACGCCCACCGAAAGAGTTCCACCTGCTGACTTCCCGGTGGTAGGCCCGACGTGAGAATGAGGTGCGGGTCGACCTGGTTGCCCTCCATGTCCACGACGTGCACTCGATCACCGTGATGACCTCCCGTGGCGCGACGCGTGCGCGCGGCGTCGCCGTCCCTGCGCAGCGCCGCCACCCAGCGCGGTGGCAACTGGACCAGCTCGGTCGGCCTCGGCGGCCGATCCGCCACCAGGCCGTCTGGTCCGTACCACAGGTACTCACGGCCGGTGCGCGGGTGAACGCTCGGCCACACCACCGCGTACCGATGATGCGTTCGAATGACCTCGATACCCGATCCTCGACCGAGGTCACTGACCCACTCCAGGTCCGACGGTACCCGGTACCACCGGATGCCCGAGCCGTCGTTGCGACTGGTGCTGGTCCACGTCGGCGGCAACGCGCCGTACTCGTCCTCGGCGTGCCCCAGCGTGGTCAGACCGGCGCGGCCGTCGTACGCGTCGACGTCGAGTCCGAGCACGTCCGCCGGTACCCGCAGCGCCACGTTGTCGAAGCCGCGCCGCTCTCTCCACCGGTCGACCTCGACCTCGGTGGGCCACCGGCCGTCGTACCCCGTGTAACCCCCGGGTAGGTTGACGTCCTTACCCGTGACCGGCATGACCCCGAGCCACCCCGCGTCCCGGTACAGCCGGGCCGCCCGCGCGTACGGGCCCAGTTCGTCACTCGTGCTAGTATCGGTCAACGCCGGACTCCTTCCCTGGAAGCTTCGGTGGGACGCCGCCCGCCGGCGCGACCTCCCCTCCCAGCCACCCCTGGTCCCCGAGGTCGCGACCCGGCGGGCGGGCGTCCGTTCAATCTACGGGCGCGCCGACGCCGCGTCACCTGCGCCGGTTTCACCGTTTCCCCCGGCCTGGTCCCCGCTCCCCGCGCGTTGCGGCGCGACGACCACGCGCTACGCTGCGTCGAACGCGAACGGACCGCTGACACCTGAACCAGGAGAACCAGGAGACCACGATGATCACACCCGCCGAGCTGAACGCCGCCATCGCGCGCTGCGAGGCCGAGCACGACCGCCGCGTCTTGGATCCGGACGCCGAGTACGGCAACCAGCCGCTGGCCGTCGCTACCGCGCTGCGCTGGGTGCGCGGCGACGACCTCGACCTCCTCGCCGACGGCGTGGTGACGTACCTCGCCACCTAGCGCGCCGTGACGACACGCGCGCGTGCTAGGGTTGGACGCGTGACCACACCTACGCCGTCCACCGGCCGGATCGTGCACTACGTCTCGTACGGCACCCCCGCCGGCGAGTACCGCTCCGAGTGCCGCGCCGCGGTCGTGTCCGAGGTGATGCGCGAGGACCCGACCGTGCTGGGCCTGGTGGTGCTCAACCCCGCGGGTCTGTTCTTCCGGTCGCTGGCCGACGGCGGCTGCGAGTACCACGCCGGCGACCCCGGCGCCGCGCCGGACGGCTCCACCGTGACGGCGCTGTCCTACCCCGGCGGCACCTGGCACTGGCCGGAGCGGGTATGACGCACCGCCCCGACGACGCGGTGGTCAGCCACGCGTGGCTGACTCCCCTGGACGCGACCGGTCGACCCCTCACCGGCGACGACGTCACCGGCGAGTCGTACCTGCTGCTCGGGCCGCTGACGATCACGTTCACCGCCGCCCACGCGCCGTTGTCGCTGGACGACGCGATGACCAAGATCGCTACGGAGTACGGTGACGCGTTGCGGCGACTCGGCGACCTCGATCCGGATCCCGACGCGAACGCGAGCGCGTGTGGCCTACCGTGACCTTCCCGACGTCGAGCTGCGCCAACTGATTCACGACACGCTGGACGACGCCCTCCTACGCCTCGCCGTCTACGACCGCCAGGAGGACGCAGAGCTGCCGCCCGGCGCGCTGGAGGCCGCGCTCGCCGCCGGCGTCGTGACCGTGAGCGAGCTGGTGAGCCGTGTCTGGGCGTTCCTAGTCGAGCTGCGCGACGCCGGTCTCGAGTCACCGGCGCCGCGCGACTGACCGAGACGCGATGCGCGGCGGACCGTGCGCTGAGCGCCGCGTATGCTGACGCCGTGTCCAGCGACCCCGCGAGCAACGTGCGCGGCGAGTACGAGCGCGGCGTCACGGCCGGCGCGATCGAGACGCGCCTGGCCGGTC
>Ga0307469_10000747_pt1 | contig 11850 bp, 15 predicted proteins | sample atmos_gasesAM2C__FD_203084 | JGI IMG/M metagenome (GOLD analysis project Ga0307469, IMG submission 203084) | Hardwood forest soil microbial communities from Morgan-Monroe State Forest, Indiana, United States - atmos_gasesAM2C_515 | ecosystem: Environmental > Terrestrial > Soil > Temperate...
TTTTGTCTGGTCTACTCAAAGAATGTTTGCAATCTCGATGGAGCTTGACCCCCTGACAAACACGCCTACTGCCCGAGTGCTGGAGGTGCCCAACGGCAAAGGTCTGTTCAGTCGCTGGGGGATAGCAGTTGGCCCCAAGATTTGGACCGTTGCTCAGGATGGAATCTACGAAACGGTTGGCGCAGAACCCCGGCTGGTTACAGCCGATCTCTATCCTCTGTTTCCTCATGATGGCCAACCGGGTTCGATGATCAACGGCATTGCCCCTCCTGACTTTAGCCTGCCCAACTCAATGCAACTAGACTACGCTGATGGAATGGTCTACTTCGACTTCGTTGATACGGGCGCTGCCCGTAGAACGCTAGTCTACAACAGCCTGCTGGATGGCTGGTCTCTCGACATCTATAACCCCGGCATCGCTCGCCACTATCAGGAAGAAGGCAGAGGGGTTCATTCTGTTATGGTAGGTGGTGTCAACGGGAAGATATACCAGTTTACTTCGACGATGACGAGCGACGATGGAACAGCGATAGCTTGTGCTCTCAGGACAGGGGCTATGGATGCAGGAGACTTCAGGGCTCAGAAGCTCTGGGCTGATCTCATTATTGACTATCTCTCGTCAGTAGCCATAACCACAAACGTCGGCTTCGACAACTACACCACAATCGCCGCTCTAACGGCGTTGCCGGTTCAAGCCAGCCGCTCCCAGCTTATCCGTGATCTCAACAGTGGCCTCGGCCAGCTAGCTCGTAATATCGTTCTCGATCTCAGTTGGTCCGGGCAAGCTCAGTGCTTCGGCTGGGAACCGAGCTGGCTGCCCCGGCCAGAAGATGCTCAGCTTAGGGTAACGGAGAACGACAACCTTGGCTATGATGGGGCGAAGTTTGTCCAGGGAATCATAATCGACGCTGACACCGCCAACCTGCCCAAGTCGATCCTAATCCAGGCTGATACTGGCGCGAGCGGGGCAATGACAACTCAAGCTGGAACTCTAACCACAATCCAGCACAACGGCCGCAGCGAGCAGGGCTACTCGTTTGCAACTCCATTCATCGCCCACGAAGTCCGAATCCTCGGCAACGACGCAACCAACTGGAAGCTGTTCAACTGGCGCTGGGTCTGGGAGCCTTCGCCTGAGCTGGTGCTGAACTGGATACCTCAACCGACAACCTTGGACAGCATCGGCTTCCTGCATGTTCGCTCTCTTGAGATAGCTCATATAAGCACTGCCGATATCACGTTGACGATGATAACCGACGATGGAACGAATGCTCCCTCGACGGTTACATACACCATCCCAAACAGCGGTGGCCTGTTCAAGAAAACCTACGTCATTGTGCAGGCGAAAAAGTTCAAGAGCTTCATTCCGCAGCTTACTTCGACGGCGGGCTTCCGTGTGTTCCAGCGAGACCTTGAATGCACCTGGAAAAGCTGGGGCGACCCTGGCCCTTATCAACAGGCAAAGCCCTTTGGTGATCTCAGTCGCATTCAGGGAGCGGCTATCTAGCGCGTAGAAAGGGGGTGATGAAATGTTGATACCAAGAAGTCTGAGCAGCAAGGGACTCAGAGGATTGTTAGGATGCCTAGTATTACCAGTACTACTCCTGGCACCGAGACTTACACTCTGTCCGAACCCTGTCCCTGCTCAGACCGATAGCGTCTCCGAGGGCGGGGTAGGAGACGGCTATAAAGAACCCGCATCTTTGTACTTCGCCCCAACAACGAAAGGTGCTAGAATCACCCCGTGAGGTGGGCCTGTCGATTGAGTTTGTGAACTTGCGGAAATGACAAAGAGGAGTGAATGCGGGCCCACCTCCCCATCTCTATAGGAGCCAACCAATGAGACCCTTTTCAGGAACGATCACAATGCCGGCCAACACCACCGCTCAGCGGTTGAGTGATCTCATAACAGCCGTCGTTGGAACTGGGGGCGATGCGGGAGCTTCCAAACGTTATGCTGAGTTCTCGATCCGAAACGACGACGCCAACACCAGTGATCTCTTTGGTGGAAACGCAACCGTCAGCAGCACCAACTTCGGCTTTAGGCTTCTTGGGCCATCCGAGAAAGCCTTTGGCACCGGCAACGTCATGAACAACATTGACACCAGTAATATCTGGATTAGGTTTACCCAGAACAGCCAGAAGTTCGCCTTCTGGGGGAGGGTCGCATGAAACGCCTTCTGCCTCTGTTGCTCTGGCTCCTGCTCCTGCCGCTGGTAGCAACGGCCCAGAATCCTGCTATCGTCCTTCGTTCTGGCACGGTTGATCCTCCAAACTGCACCCCCTCAGGAGCAAACGTTTTCTTCAACACTGGCAGTGGACTGTTGAAGGTCTGTACTGCTGTAAACACGTGGTCAGCAGTTGCAGGAGGTGGGGGGCCTGTTAGTAACCCGGTTACGACAGCACAAGGGGGACTGGGAGCGGATAACTCGGCCTCCAGTGGAGTACCGCTGTTCACTACAGGTTCTGTTGCCATGACTGGAACGACTGGAACCGGCAACTTCGTCAGGGCTACATCTGCCACAATAACCACTCCAATCATAAACACGCCTGCAATCAACGGGGGAACCAACGCAGCTATATTTACTTCAAGCGGCTACAGCCTGACCGGATCGAACGCCACCAACAGCATCGACATCGCCGGAACCTGGAACACAACCGGGGTTCCTACGTTCATCAAGGCCAATGTTACTAACACAGCCAGCGGGACAGGCTCTCTACTTTTCGACCTCCAAGTTGGTGCTGTTTCCAAGTTCAACGTAAACAAGTTTGGTTATACAACCGTAGTAGCCAACTCATCTGCGGACTATGGCCTGACGGTCAGCCTTAACCAAGTCAGGAACACTCTCTTCAATCGAACCGACACCCTGTTCGACGGCGACGAAATGGGGTTTGACTTTGGCTGGGGCGGAACTCCCGTTGCAGGCATTCGCGCCAGGCGAGATGCAGGCGTGGGCTATCGTCAGCGATTCTATACATCGAACAACTCTGCGGTTTTCAATACTACTCCAGTCCTTGAACTGTTCCCTGGCAACACCATAACGGTGGCTGGCCCGATCACGAGCGGCACAGTTTCAACCACGACCGGAGGACTGAAACTGGCAAACAGCGCCAGCGCAAACCTGACCACGATCCAGGCGGGGAATGCAGTAGCAGCCAGAACCTATACCTGGCCAACCGACTTCGGCTCCGCAGGTGCTGTGCTAACCGATGCTGCTGGAGATGGAACACTAAGTTGGGCAGTAGGCGGCGGGGGCGGTGGAGTCACCTCGGTCAGCGGTATGTCTCCAATCGTTTCAAGCGGCGGAACTACCCCAGCAATTTCTTTCGACTTTACCGTTGCCAATACCTTCACTGCTTCACAGTCCTTCAACGTGACAGCTACTGATTCCGTCTCCACCACAATGACAAGTACGAGTTCAACTACGAATCAATCGGTTGATGTGCTCGCTCTTAGATGGCTACCAACTGGAACAGCAGGAGCAGGAGGCGGGCCGAATATCAGGTTTGCGGGAAAGTCTACTACTACCGCGTCCCGGCCAATGGGGTACATCCAGTCGATCTGGACTGACGCGACGGATGCCACCAGAACAGCAGACATGGTGTTTCAGACTACGCTAAACGGAACCGCCGCCGAACGAGCACGAATCACCTCAGCGGGCGTGGTTAATGTGGTAACGGGTTTTCAAATCGGCGGTGTGGCGGCCTCACGCAAGATGCTCGTAGGCAACGGCACGAACTTCGTTGCTTCAACCGAGACATGGGCGGCACCGGGAACAAGCGGAAACGTGCTCACGAGTGATGGAACGAACTGGACGAGCGCAGCTCCTTCGGGCGGCGGTGCGGGACTTGGAGCCAATACATTCACCGATACTCAGACGATCACGCAAGCAACTGCTAATCACGCGATCCTTGTTTCAACTGGATACTCGCTGACTGGCTCGAACGCAACGAGCGCGATTGATCTAGCGGGAACGTGGAATACAAGCGGTGCACCCACGGCGTTCAAGCTAAATATTACCGATACAGCGAGCAACGTTAATTCGCTGCTATTTGATTTGCAACTGAACGCCTCTACGGTGTTTAGAGTTCTCAAGAGCGGGAAGACAGAAGCTCCTATGTTCAATGTTGGCGGCGCCGGTGTGGCATTTACAGGCATAGATGCTCGCGCCGGTGGGGATACGCTTGATCTGAACGTTAACGGAACGCGAATAATTGAGCTAACAAGCGATCCCGCCCTTCGAGCAATGTCAACGGTCCCTTTCGGCTGGACTTCCAGCGCGACGGTTGCGGCAGGGATGACCACTGGTATATCGCGCATCTCTGATGGGGTAGTTGGTATAGGGACCGGAGCGGTGGGCAGCTTTGCGGGTGATTTGGTTCTGCGGAATATAAAGATGGGCGCAACAACCGCTCGCGGCACGACTGAAGGAACCAACGCGCTAAGTTTATTCAATGGGACTGCGCCGGTTGGGACGTTGGCGAACGGCGGAAGCATCTACTCGTCGGGCGGTGAGCTATTCGTGATCGACGCGGGCGGAACAGCAACACAAATCTCACCCCACGACAGCGACGGCAACTGGATATTCAACTCAACGGATACGAAGACGGGCAAGCGGCTGAAGATTGACGTTGAAAAGCTGCTCCGCTTCCTCAATGATAGGTTCGGTACTGACTTCATCCACGAGTACACCAAATAGGAATCATCATGGCTCGAATAGGAAGCGTCAGCATTGTCAACGCCACACCCGGCACGACCGTCACTGTTACCATCGACGCTAAGGTGCGGCATCATCAAGTTGTTTGGATGGCGGCACAGACTACAACCGTGAATCTGACGGGTGATACTCCCGCAGATGGCCAAACCCTAACGCTGCTCATCACTAACGACGGCGTTCTCCCGCGTGTTGTTACGCTTGGGACGGGACTAAGCGGCAACGGAGTCATCACCGGCGTAGCGGGGAAGAAATCGTTGATTACATTCGAAGCCTCGGGCGGGGTTTTTTACGAGAGAACGAGGAATGTCGGAATACTCAGCTAGATCATATGACACCAAAAAGGAGAATCAAATGGCAACACCAATTCAACTCGGCAAAAGCTACACTGTCACAGTCACCTTGAACGGTGGTGGAAAGAATCCGCAGTGGCACTCGACAAACGCAGGAATAGCAACCGTGAATCCGGGCGAGACGAGCCCGGCCACGGTATTCAGTGCATCGGTTACGCCTGTCTCGCTAGGAACCTGTTCAATCGAGTTCGCGTGCGTCGATCTGAATGGCAATATCAACCTCACCGATAGCATCGAGGTTGAGGTGGTCGAAGGTCCGGCAGACGCAATTGTTAGTATAACTATTGCAGAGAACTAACGGTTGACGCGATGTCATGCAGGGATTACACTGTGCAAGAGCGAAGGGAGCCAACGGGCCGAAGCTCGCTGCTCCCTCGACTCACCAACGCTCCGTTAAAAGGATGGTGAGCAGATGAAAGATAACACGCCTGAGACTGCACAACAAGAAAAGCCTCTTAGCGGCCTGTGGAGACGCAACCCGGTTACACCTGAAGGTAAGTATTTAGTTAAGAGACGTGACGGCAGTATTCCCGAATGGCCGAATCTCGTCATTGGCGCGAAAGACCCCGCTGCGCCCGTCGCTCTTCGCGCATATGCGGACGAGGCCGAGCGGCTAGGGATGAATGCCCAATATGTAGCAGATATGCGTTGGCTAGCAGAAGAGTTTGAGAATTATCGTCTAGCGCATGGCGATGGCGACCCCGATCGTGGTAAGCATCGCACTGATGATCCGGCGGTGATTGCCGAGATGGCGAAAGGGGCAAACTCATGACGCCTACAACTGAAAAAGCATTAGAGCAACCCGCAAAGCCTGACATCCAAGAGCTACGCCAACGGGCATATGAACTAGCAGGGGATGGCCGATTTGACCTTATGCCCGCTGTTCGCACGTTACTCGCGGAACTTGCTGATGTACTACCGCCAAGCCAAGCTACTCAAGCAGCAAGCGAGCAAGCCGAATGGTGCGAAGAATGCAGCGGCGGAAATCACTCGTCGCACATCGGGTTTGAACGGTGTGAGTATGTCAACACGTTCAATCAGCGGTGTAAGTGCCCCGTGGGCGAGCAACACGCCGGACATGTCCACGCCTATGATTGTTTCAAGATTGTGCAGGTATGCAGTGAGCAACCCGTTCAACCCCGTGAGGCTCAAGACGGAGAGGTAGTGCTATTGCCTTGCCCGTTTTGCGGATCATCGTCATTGACAATTTCGGTCATTGACGCTAATGAGATTAATGGGCGGATAATCGAATGTGAGCATTGCGAAGGGCGAGGTCCAGAAAAGACAACCGACGCGAAAGCAGTCGCGGCTTGGAACCGACGCCCCTCAATCGACCCGCCGAAAGATTGGGGACAGGCTTGGCAGCAATGGTCGCGTACACATCCTACGGGTATCACCTGCATGCACTCGCCGCTTGATCCGGTAGCGCCCTCAAACGACTTACAGAGTCGGTTACTACTCGCGTTTGAGGCTGGAGTTAAAAGTGTCCCCTCAATTGACCCGCTATCGCTGACGGCAGAGCGGTGTGCGGAGATATTGAACGATAGGATATATAAGGGTCGAAATAACTGGAGGGCTGACCGAAGTTACCGGGCACAACACGAGGATTCTGACGTATCATCATGGGTCGAAGGTGCGAACGAGACCTGCTTTGCCTTGCAGGATGCTCAGATCATCGCCGCGTGGCTGCTGGAGCATGGGGAGGTAACAAAGTGAAGCGCTATATTAACGCCCATCGCGATTGTGGATGCGAAGTGTATCGCGGAGTGCTTGGCTACTTCGTTTGTGATATCTGCAACGTCCTTCTCTTGTTGCAAGCAGTGGATACCAGGACGTTGTCAGACTTCGTTCGAGCAAGTAGGGGCTGAAGCAATGAACAACTTATCTAAAGAGGATCGCATTCGAGAACTCGCCAGCCACATGGCTGGTTTCAATCAAGCAACTTATCGTCAACCGCTCGTCCGTCTTGATGATCTTCCTGAATCAGAGCGGCGGCAATGGCTATTGCGCGCCGAGGGGATCATAGACGAAAGGCCGAAGGTCTACGAGGATGCGACATGAACAAAGCAACCGTGAACGATCTGGCGGCGGCAATGTACGATGCGGCTGTAGCGAAAACAATGGACGGTGACTCTAGCAGTGTAGATGGATATGCGCCTTACGATCTTTTGTCTCTACAGGCTAAGATTCCCTTTACTGCTGCTGCTGAGAAATTCCTGCGGCAGGACTTCGATTTGACCGCCGCTCAGATCACCGATAAAGACTGATTATGAGGGGCAGACTCAAGGCTGAGATCGAGGAAGGTACGCTTGCTGACGCGCTGAACCCGCTGATGCCAGGGACTTATCGGCATCCTATCGACAAGCGAGTGCTCTATGTCTATCTTGACAGAAAGACCGAGACAGAAGATACCGTTGAACTCGTGGTAGTGCGAAAGGAACAGCCGCTAGATGAGTATGATAATCAGATTGTTCCGGACGTGAGGAAGATCGGTTGTAAGGTTGGGGATTATTGGGGCAGGTAGAAAAGGAACAACAAGTGATAGCAACCACTCACTGTATCGAGCGCACGTCGCCGAAAGGTGGCCCGTTTATTGGAACCTGTAAGCTTTGTGGAATGCCAAACCTGCCAAGCTCAGCAGCACTGGAATTCTGTCCAAATCCTACCAGTGCAACTCAAGAGCAGTCTGTTATAGCAGCAGTTACCGGCGAGGACTGTTAATGACCGCCACAACCTCCCTAATGCTCGTAGCCACCTGTGCAACCTGCGGCTACGTTGTCTATCGTCTGATGCACGTCTTGTGGTGTGTTATACTTGGGCCACGACAGCGCGAGTATTTCGATTAGCGAGGTGATCTTACGTTTACATGGCCGACGAACCAGTCTCCCTGCGACAGTACATTGACACTAATTTTGAGCTTCGAGATCGTGCTCGGCGAGATGAACTCACCTCGGAGCGAGAGGCTCGTGAACTAGCCACTCGTATCCTTGAAGGACGGCTTGATAAGCTGAACGAGCTTAGGGCTGAGGTGATAAGTGATCGGGGTAATTTCATCACGCGCATAGAGTTTGAAGTAGAGTCAAAGCGGATCGATATGCTCGAAAAGTGGCAGGCGAAGCTCCTTGGAATAGGCATCGTGCTCGCTCTTATCAGCGCCCTCATTGGTGCTGGAATTATGAGGATGTTCAATGGTCACTAGATCATACGGTTGCGTCCCTGGACTCCCCGACCAGCGCAGTCTTCTTGCTGCTGCTGTTCCCGGTGTACTGGTTGTTCCCGCCGCTCTACCTTCAATGGTTGATCTACGTTCAAAGCTAGGCCCAACCTACGATCAGGACGGCATTGGTAGTTGCAGCAGCAACGCCGCCGCTGGCCTGTTTGACTTCAATGATCTCAAGCAGGGCTTGGCACCGTTCAGCCCTTCTCGCCTCGCAACCTACTACTGGGCACGAGCAATGAGAGGCTGGCAGGATAGCGACAGCGGATCGGTTATAGCTGACAACATTAGTGTACTTGCTGGCAACCCCGGCGCAGCTCCTGAAGCTGACTGGCCTTACGATCCAGCAAGGTTCAGAGAAGCACCGCCGCAGAGAGCAGTCAATGATGCTAGGGGGCATCAGGCGACGATCTACTTGAGCGTTGATGGCTCTCTCGACCAGATGAGAGGTTGTCTTGCTGCGGGGTTTCCTTTTGAATTTGGAGCCACTCTATACTCCAACTTCGAGGACGCCAACACCTGGCGGACAGGGGATGTTCCTGAGCCCAGCGGTATAGTCGTTGGGGGACATGCCCTGCTCGCAACTGGCTACGATGACTCCACTCAGAGATTCAGAATCAGAAACAGTTGGGGCTCCGGTTGGGGAGTAGGAGGCAACGGGACAATCAGCTATAGCTACCTGACTGGCGGGCTCGTATTTGATCGCTGGACCATTCGACAGGTTACAGGCTTGCCGATGCCCCCAGACCCCGGAGATATTCCTCAGATCCTGGCAGTGAAGTACAAGAACAACAGCAAGCTGATTGTGCTCGGTCTATGGCAAAGTGGCTCAGCGCTGAGGATCGACGGTAATGTACCGAATGCTGCTGTCAGCCCCGGCCAGTTTGTAGTGAAGAACGCGGGACTGAACGCGGGCGAGCACATCATTACAGTGCTGGGGCCAACTGGGATAAGCTCTTTGCCTTTCTTGAAAACCGTGAATGGATAACCTTGAGGTTTGGAGGTAAGTTATGTTTGCAATGTTTCTGCTTTTAGCTACGTCAGGACTACCAGCTTGGTCCGTGGTCTGCTTTATTGTTGGCGTAGCCATTTGGCTCTTTGGCCTGTTCTTTGGTTGGCGCTATCCTGCCTCACCCAATGTTGCATGGGCAGGCCGAGGGGTAGACCTTGGCACGATGCTAGTTATTCTCTCAATTGCCCTACACGATATCTTTGGAGTGTGATATAGTAACGGCGAGGCCGAAACGAAGATGCCAACCAAACCATCCAAGCAGGGCCGAGATGACGTTCTGGCTGCTATTGAAGTAGCCAAGGCTGAGATTCTTGGGGCATCCAAGAGCCAGTTCCAACGACTGAAAGGGCTATTCAAGCAGGAACTTGGGCAGCTCCATTCAGACCTTCAGAAACTCGCCGACGCTATAGAGCCGAAGCCACAACTAATCATCACAGGAGGTGATTTCATGTTCGTACTACCAGATGACCAACCGGATGTTCCATTCTCAGTCTCCCCAGTGTCGGCCACCGATGCCGAAGGCAATGCGATTACCCTTACAGAGGAATTGGTGAGCGATAACGAAGCAGCCGTTGCTTTCGCGTTCGCTGATGGTTCTTCGGCAACCAACCCCAGAGCAGGCGTGGCCAAGATCGGCTCTCCCGGCGTTGCCAACGTGAACTACACGGCGAAGGACCCAAAGGGGAATATCGTCAAGTCCTCGGGCTCGCAGTTCACGATTACGACTGGAGCAGTAGCAAATGTCAGCGGTGGTGACATTGCTTTCCAAGGCATCACCGAGCAGTAGACGATGAGAGCCCAGGTTCCTCTAAACCTGATAGCCAACACAGTCTGCCTCGCCCCGCTGGTCGGGGCAGTGCTGCTGTTGCTTCTGTCCTTTCTGTTTGGAAGCCGAAAATGATCGACCCGGAAACAGGAACGGAGCCAGCACCCTTTACCCACGATCAGGACATTCTGATCTGCGTTGAACATCAGTTGTATGGCCGCTTCTATATTGGAGAGGATTGGGGTGTAGTAGGTTGCCATATTACCGGCCACCGGCGAGCAATTCATCACTAAAGGAGATTCAAAATGATAGCTTTGATCATGGCGCTACTGCCACTCATCACCGACCTTGAGCCGCTGATAATCCAGCTCATTCAACAGATTCGCGCTCAGCCCGGAATGACTGATGAGCAGATATTGGCTCACGCAAGGGCAACCAGCGATGAGAACACAGTCGCGCTGCTGGCTGAGAAGATGCGACTGTCTGATGAGATAGGAGGTGCGAAGTGAGAACACGTAGGATAGCGTTATCAATTGCCGTTGTGGTGCTCCTCGTTGCTGCTAGTTGCAAAACCTCTCAGGTTCAGACACCGTTCACTGCCCCTGCCCGTGCCTCCGATGACATCGCAACAGGAATCAAACTCGGGCTTGCTGCTGAAACTGATCTTGAGAAGCAGAAGCTGATTACTCCACAAGAGGCATTGAAAATCGTGGACGGCTTGAGCGCGGTCAACGCGGCGAATATTCAGTTCAATACTGATCTGGGCGTAGCGAAAGCCAACGGGAATAAGTCAGCGCTGAAACCATCACTAGAAGCTCTCAGGAAAGCCGTGACTGATCTCAACACTAACGGTGTGCTCGGTATCAAGAGCGATAAGGCGAAAGCTACTTTCGCGATTACGATGCAGGCGTTTAATCTTGCTCTGGCAACGCTGGAGACGTTCGTGACGCAGTAGAATACAACAAAGGTAAAATGTGCCCTTGCCCACTATTCTCAAGGCCGATGGGTCCCTCAATCCAAGGCTGACCGACCAAGCCCTGCGAGAACTGGAACGTCGGCTTCGGGCAACCGAGGCGATGGTTCCGGTTGCAATGAGAAGTGCGGGAGGCAAGGCCCCTCTTACAGGCAGCGGCCCCGTTACGACCGTTAACGAAGTCAAAGACCTGCTACAAGCAGGCAGTGACCATCCACTGAACGTTCAGCAGTTGCTTGGGCAACTGGCTAACCCTCAGATTTGCTACTCTCCAATCATTACTGCCCTGCCTAATCTTGATGATCCTCTGTCTCAGAACGGCTCTCTCGTTCAGCTAGATACTGGCGGGGGCAACCTGGTTCAGTATGAGTTCGACGGTCGAACGAGCCCCGGCCAGTGGGTTGTTTCGCCTACGCCGCCCGTTATTCCGCCACCTCCTGCTACCTACCTACTGCTTGATCATGACATAACGCTCGTCAGCGTCAATGCCAACGTTACTACTAACCAAACGTTGATGACCTTTGTGATTCCGGCAGGAACCCTGAACACCGTTGGCAAGACCCTGAGAGTAACCTGCTATGGTGATCTCGATGAGCTGAACGGGCCAACTATCCAGTTCACATTAGCGCTGGTCAACGGAGCCTCGATCAGCGGGATGGCTATCTGGGTTCCTAATACCCCAGGAGTAACCAGAACTCACCTACCCTGGATAATGAAGGCAGAGCTGGTGACGGCAGCAACCGGTGCCGGGGGAACGATGGAAGTGCATGGGCTGGTTCAGGTTGACCCCAATACAACGAGTGGGGTTATAGGG
>Ga0307469_10000748_pt1 | contig 11843 bp, 8 predicted proteins | sample atmos_gasesAM2C__FD_203084 | JGI IMG/M metagenome (GOLD analysis project Ga0307469, IMG submission 203084) | Hardwood forest soil microbial communities from Morgan-Monroe State Forest, Indiana, United States - atmos_gasesAM2C_515 | ecosystem: Environmental > Terrestrial > Soil > Temperate forest...
AGGCGGCGGATGCCGGTATCCGTCTGGTAGTGACGATCACCGACGGCGTGCCCGCGCAAGACATGATCCGCGTGAAGCGCTATCTCTGGCGCTATGCCAAGGACCGGCGCACGACGCTCATCGGGCCGAACTGCGCCGGCGTGATCAGCGCGGGCCGCGCGATGATGGGCATCATGCCGGGCCACATCTACACGCGGGGAGCGGTCGGCGTCGTCACGCGGTCCGGGACACTCGGCTACGAGGCGGCGGCCCAGATGCAAGCGCTAGGCGTGGGCATCACGACCAGCGTGGGCATCGGCGGCGATCCGATCAACGGCAGCTCGTTCGTGGATATCCTAGCCCTGTTCGAGCAGGATCCGGAGACGAAAGCGGTGGTGATGATCGGCGAGATCGGCGGTCCGCAGGAGGCCGACGCCGCGACGTTCGTCAAAGACCAGATGACCAAGCCCGTGATCGGCTACGTCGCCGGACTCACGGCGCCGAGGGGGCGTCGCATGGGGCACGCCGGGGCGATCATCTCCGCCTTCGGTGACACCGCTGCGGAGAAGGCCGAGATCATGCGGTCGGCGGGGCTCACCGTTGTGCCCAGTCCCGCCGAGCTCGGAGCCACGGTGGCGCAAGCGCTCGCGCGGCAGCCGGCCCGGCCGGTGATGGCCGAGCGGTGAGCGCGGGACAATCCGCGCGCCCGACGGTGGTGTTCACACGTCGGCTGCCGAGGCCGGCGGAAGAACAAGCGGCCCGCGACTTCGACGCGCGGCTGAATGCGGACGACCATACCTTCACGCCGGCGGAGATCGCGGAGGCGTTGCGCACCGCCGATGCGCTCGTTCCCACCGTGACCGATAAGGTCACTGCCCAGATGCTGAACGCCCAGCCGCTCAAGGTGCGCATCATCGCCAATTACGGCGTGGGCTTCAACAACATCGACACGGGGGCGGCCAAAACGCGCGGCGTGGTCGTGACCAACACGCCCGACGTGCTCACCGAAGACACGGCGGACGACGCGATCCTGCTGATGCTGATGGTGGCGCGCCGGGGTGGGGAAGGGGAGCGCGAGGTGCGCGCCAAGACGTGGACCGGCTGGCGGCCGACGCACATGCTCGGCACGCGGGTCAGTGGCAAGACGCTCGGGCTCATCGGGCTGGGGCGGATTGGACGGGCCGTGGCGCATCGGGCTCGGCACGGGTTCGACATGCGGGTGATCTTCCACGATCCCTATCCCCCGCCGCCGTCGGTCGTGGCGGAGCTCGAGGCGGAGCCGCGCGCCAGCGTCGATGACATCCTGCGCGAGGCCGATTTCGTCTCGCTCCATTCGCCCGCGACACCCGAGACTCACCATCTCATCGACGCGCGGCGGCTCGGCATGATGAAGCGCGGGGCGTTCCTCATCAACAACGCGCGGGGGGATATCGTGGACGAAGGGGCTCTCGTGGCCGCGCTCAAGCAGGGCACGATCGCCGGAGCGGGGCTCGACGTGTTCGAGCGCGAGCCGTCGGTTTCGCCCGAGCTCCTCACGATGAACAACGTCGTCCTCCTCCCGCATATCGGAAGCGCGACGCTCGAGAGCCGCGTGGCGATGGGGCTCCGGGCGCTCGATAACCTCAAGACCTTCTTCGCGGGCGCGCCTCCACGCGACCGCGTGGCGTGACGCCACCCGCCGAAGACTTCGTCCTCGTCGACACCGCCGAGTATCTGAGACGCACGGCGGGCCTTTTGTACGAGACGTTTCTCGCCGTCATTCGCACGCACCATCCCGAAATCGAGCGCGTGCTCCGGGGCGAGCCGCTCGATGCGGACGCGCCGCCCGAGCTCGTGGCGCGCGCCATTCAAGCGCAGGGGATGTGGTTCCAGCTCCTCTCCATCGCGGAGCAGAACGCCGCGATGCGTCAGCGCCGGCAGCGCGAGGTGGAGCGCGGCCACGAAGAGGTCCGGGGGACATTCGCTCACGTCGTGTCCGCCGCGGCCCGCGCGGGCCTCGCCCCGGAGGAGGTGCGCGCCATGGTCGCGAGCCTCCGGGTGCGGCCCGTGATCACGGCGCACCCCACCGAAGCCAAGCGCGTGACCGTGCTCGAGAAGCATCGCCGCATCTACCGGCGACTGGTGAATCTCGAGACGCCGCGCTGGACGCCGCGGGAGCGCGGCGCGCTTGTCGACAATCTCCGCACCGAGATCGAGCTGTTGTGGCTCACGGGCGAGCTGCGTCTCGAGAAGCCCACCGTCGAGCAGGAGCTCGCGTGGGGGCTGTACTTCGTCAACGAGAATCTCTTCGAGGTCGTCCCGGAGCTGGCGGACAAACTCGAGCGGGCCCTCCGGCAGGCGTACCCGGGAGAGAAATACGACGTGCCGCCGTTCTTTCAGTTCGGGTCATGGATCGGCGGTGACAGGGACGGCAATCCATTCGTCACGAACGACGTCACGCGACGCACGCTGTTCGAGAACCGCATCGCGAGCCTGCGGCGCTATCGCCAGCGGCTCAGCGACCTCGTCCGGGCCCTGAGCCCCACCGAGCACGCTGCCCCGATCGCGCCGCAATTTCGTGAAGCCCTGGTCCGCTTGCTCGAGGCGTCCGGCGGCGGGGAGCGCATCCGGCAACGCAACCCGGGCGAAGTCTTCCGGCAATACGCGACGTGCATGTCACTGCGGCTCGATCAGGCGCTCGCCGCCGCCGAGCGCCGCGAGTTCGCGGAAGAGAAGGGCTACGCGACAGCCGACGAGCTGGTCGCCGACCTGCGCACGCTCGAGGCCGGGCTCGTCGCGGCGCGCTGCGCGAGCGCGGCGGATCTCCTGGTGCGGCCGTTGCGCCGTGAGGTCGAGGCGTTCCGCTTCAGCACCTTCCGGCTCGACGTGCGGGACAACTCGCCCCGATTGACCAGCGCCCTCTCGGCTTTGTGGCGCGCGCGGAACGCCGGGCAGCCCCCCGAGTCGGCCTCGGCCGAGTGGCGCGCCTGGGTGGTGAGCGAGCTCGGTCGCCCGTTGCGCGGCGATCGGGTCCCGCCGCCGCCGGAGGCCGAGGAGCTCTGCGGCCTGTTCAACCTCATCCGCGAGATGCGCGATCGGCTCGACCGCGAGGCGATCGGCAGCTTTGTCCTCAGCATGACCCACGACGCGGTCGATGTGCTCGGTGTCTACCTCCTCGCCAAGGAAGCCGGCCTGTTCGCCGACGCGGCGGGCGTCGAAAGCTGCACCCTGCCGATCGTACCGTTGTTCGAATCCATCGACGACCTGCGCCGCGCGCCCGAGATCACGCGCGACCTGCTCCAGGTGCCGCTCGTGCGCCGCAGCGTCCGGGCGCAGGGCGGTGTGTTCGAGGTGATGATCGGCTACTCCGACTCGAACAAGGATGGCGGCTTTCTCTCCTCCAACTGGGAGCTCGCCAAGACCCAGCTCCGTCTCACGCGTCTCGGTCGGGAGTGCGGTGTGCCGATCGCGTTCTTCCACGGCCGGGGGGGGTCCGTGAGCCGAGGAGGCGCGCCCACCGGTCGGGCGATCGCCGCTCAGCCGGCCGGATCGATCCAGGGCCGGTTGCGCCTCACGGAGCAGGGCGAAGTCGTCTCCTTCAAGTACGCGAATCGCGGGACTGCTGCCTACCAGACCGAGCTGCTCGCGGCCAGCGTCCTCGAGCATTCGCTCAAGTCCGAGCGCGAGCAAGCGCTCGTCCCCACGACCGAGTTCGACGAAGCCATGGAAGCCTTATCGGGAGCCGCGCACGCGGCCTACCGCCGCCTCGTCGAGCACCCGCACCTCGTGACCTACTTCCAGGCCGCGAGCCCGGTGGAGGAGATCGCGCTCTTGAACATCGGGTCCCGGCCCGCGCGGCGCACGGGCGTGCGGACGCTCGCCGATCTGCGCGCGATCCCGTGGGTGTTTGCCTGGACGCAGAACCGGCACTTCATTCCCGGCTGGTTCGGCGTGGGGACAGGTGTGGGCACGTTCCTCGAGGTGCGAGGCGCGCGCGGCGAAGCGCTGCTCAAGCGGATGTTCAACGAGTTTCGGCTGTTCCGGTTGATCGTCGATGAAGCCGAGAAGACGCTCGCCTATGTCGATCTCGAGCTGGCGCGCCAATACGCCGACCTCGTGGCCGATCCCTGGATCCGCCAGGAGATCTTCACGCTCGTAACGGACGAGTACCACCGGACCGTGGACGCCGTCCGCCGTCTCACGGGGTGCGCCGGGCTTGCCGAGCGGTTTCCACAGTTCCGCCAGCGCCTCGCGAGTCGCCTGCCCACCTTGAACCAGGTCAACCGCCAGCAGATCGAGCTGCTGCGGCGCTATCGCGCGGTACAGCTCGAGAGGGCCGGGGAACACCTCGGCGCTCTGCTCCTCTCGATCAACTGTATCGCGGCGGGATTTGGGACGACGGGTTAAGGGGACGACGGACAACGTAGCGTCATAGCGTCTTGCAACTAGATTTCCGACATGCACGACTCCCTCTATTTCACCGATCATCACTTCCAGGTGCGCGACATGGTGCGTGACTTCGCGCAACAGGTCGTGAAGCCCAGCGCCCGCCGTTACGACATCGAGAGCACGTTCCCGTGGGACAACGTGCGACAGATGGCCGACCTGGGCCTGTTCGGCATCCCGTGGCCGGAGCATCTGGGCGGCAGCGGCATGGACTACCTCTCCTACATCATGGTGATCCACGAGCTCGCCAAGGTCGATGCGAGCCACGCCATCACGGTCAGCGCGCATACCACCCTCGGCACCTCGCCGATCGTGGATTTCGGGTCGGACGAGCAGAAGAAGCGGTTTGTCCCGTTGCTCGCCGCCGGCAAAGTCCTCGGTGGCTTCGGGCTCACCGAGCCCGGGGCGGGTTCGGACGCGGGAGGCACGCGCACCATGGCGGAAGAGAAGCGCGACCACTACGTCCTGAACGGCTCGAAGATCTTCATCACCCACGCGGGTGTCGGGGAGATTTTCGTCGTGACGGCCCGCACCGATCCGGCGGCGAAGAAGACGCACGGGATCACCGCGTTCATCGTCACGAAGGACACGACGGACCTCGAGGAAGCGAAGCGCGTCGGCGTCGGCCACGACGCGTCCCTCCCCAAGTGCCGCGGCGTGGCGGCGGCGAAAAAGGAAGACAAGCTCGGGTGGCGGGCCTCCGATACCCGCGAGCTGGTGTTCCAGGACGCCATCGTTCCCAAGGAAAACGTGCTGGGCCCTGTGAACAATGGATTCCGACAGTTCCTCCACACGCTCGATGGCGGCCGAATCGGTTTAGGCGCGCTGGCATTGGGCATCGCGGAAGGGGCGCTCGAGGAATGCCTGCGCTACACCACGACTCGGCGGCAATTCGGTAAGCCGATCGCCGCCTTCCAGGGCGTCCACTTCGCGCTCGCCGACATGGCGACGGAGATCGAGGCGGCCACTCACCTGGTCTACCACGCCGCCTGGCTCAAGCAGCACGGCCGACCCTTCAAGAAGGAAGCCGCGATGGCCAAGCTCTACGCCTCGGAGCTCGCCATGCGCGCCACCACGAAGGCCGTCCAGCTGCACGGCGGCTACGGCTACACCACGGACTACCCAGTCGAGCGCATGATGCGCGACGCCAAGATCTGCGAGATCGGCGAGGGCACGAGCGAGATCCAGCGGATCGTGATTGCCCGCCAGCTCCTAGGAGACCTCGTCGACTAGTCCGGCCCTAGGGCGGCGACATACCGAGGTTGTGGACGAGAAACGCGAATCGGTCGGCCTGCTCCTCGATGATCTTGCTCGTTGGCTTGCCGGCGCCATGACCCGCCTTGGTCTCGATCTCGATCAGGACCGGGTCGGGTCCAGCCTGCGCCGCCTGGAGGGTGGCCGTGAACTTGAACGAGTGTCCCGGCACGACGCGATCGTCGTGATCGGCGGTGGTGACGAGCGTGGCCGGGTACTTTGTGCCCGGCCGGATGTTCTGCAACGGCGAGTACTTGTAGAGGTAGGGGAACTGCGACGCGCTGTCGGCCGACCCGTAGTCCGTCACCCAGGCCCAGCCGATCGTGAACTTGTGGAACCGCAGCATGTCCATCACGCCCACCGCGGGCAGGGCGGCGCCGAAGAGCTCAGGGCGCTGGGTCATGGCCGCGCCCACGAGCAGGCCACCGTTCGATCCGCCCGCGATGGCGAGCTTGGGCGTTGAGGTGTAGCGCTGCGCGATCAGGTACTCCGCCGCCGCGATGAAGTCGTCGAATACATTCTGCTTGCGGTCGAGCATGCCTGCCTGATGCCACTCCTCGCCGTACTCGCCGCCGCCCCGCAGGTTCGGCACCGCATAGATCCCACCCATCTCGAGCCATACCAGGGTCCCAACTGAAAAGCTGGGCGTGAGGCTGATGTTGAAGCCGCCGTAACCGTACAGCAGCGTCGGATGCGATCCGTCGAGCGTCAGCCCTTTCTTATGCGTGATAAACATCGGTACGCGCGTCCCGTCCTTGCTCGTGTAGAACACCTGCTTCGTCTCGTAGCCGGACGGATCGAAGTCGATGGTGGGCGCCTTGAACACGCTCGTGCTCGTGGTCCGGAAGTCATAGCGAAAGATCGTGGTCGGATAGAGGAACGACGTGAACGCATAGAACATCTCGTCGTCCTTCCGCTCCCCGGTGATCGAGCCGATCGAGCCCAGCGTCGGGAGCTCGAGATCCGTGAGCATCCGCCCGTCGAGCGCGAACAGGCGCAGCCGTGACGCCGCGTCGTGCATGAAGTTGGCCACAAACGTATCGTGGATGATTTGGACCCCCTCGAGCACGTCCTGGCCCTGGGGAATCAGCTCCCGCCAACGGGCGCGCTCGGGATGGCGCGTGTCGATCGCGATCACGCGCTTCCTGGGAGCATCCAGATCCGTGAGGAAGTAGAACACCGGCCCGTCGTTCCCGACGAACGCGTAGCTCGCGTCGAAATCGTCGAGCAGTCGCACCACGTCGCCCTTCACCGTCGGCCGCTTCGCGTTTTTCAGGTCGCGGTAGTAAATGCGGTTCCGCCGGTCGGTGCCGAGCCACACGGTGAGCACGGCGTAGCGCCCGTCGTCCGTCACCTCGGCGTTCATGCCCCAATCAGGCTGGTCGGGCCGCTCGTAGACGAGGACATCCTGGGCCTGGTCGGTCCCCAGTCGGTGATAGTAGAGCTTCTGGAACCGATTGACGTCGGTCAGTGCCTTGTCCGCGGGCTCCGGATACCGGCTATAAAAGAACCCGGCGCCGTCCTTGGTCCACGAGGCGCTGGAGAACTTGATCCACTTGAGATAGTCAGGCCGGTCTTTCCCCGTGGCCACATCGCGCACGCGGAACTCTTCCCAGTCGGAGCCACTCGCCGCCGTGCCGTAGGCGAGGAGGCGCCCATCGTCCGTGACGGCCAGGTTCGAAAGCGCCACGGTGCCGTCCTCGGACAGGAGATTCGGATCGAGCAGCGTCTCAGGATCGGCGGAGAGGGACGCTTGCTTGTACAACACCGACTGGTTTTGCAGCCCGTCGTTCTTGAAGAAGAAGTAGCGTCCCGCCTTCCGAAAGGGCGAGCCGAACTTCGGATAATTCCACAGCTTGGTGAGCCGGTCTCGAATGGCCGCGCGCGCCGGAATGTCGGCGAGGTACGCGTTCGTGAGGCGGTTCTCGGCCTCGATCCACGAGCGGCTCTCGGGTGAATCGGGATCCTCGAGCCAGCGATACGGATCGGCGACCTTCGTGCCGTGGTAGTCGTCCACGACGTCGCCCTTGCGAGCGGATGGGTACTGGAGCGCCTGCGCCTGAGCGGGCCGCGCGCTCGTGAACATGCCGGTCAGGAGGACCCCCACGGCGAAAAACCGCATTGGAAAAGTGGTCATTTGCGTGGTAATCTCGGGGGAGTTGACGTAAGTCGCAAGCCCACTTACATTTAGGTATGCATTGGGTTCGGGGTCTCTCCGCGCTCCGTGGCGCCATCCGCGCGCCGCGCGCGGACGACCCGTCCAATCGGTTCGACGCATCCTCAGTCTATACGCTCGGAACGAATTCTTGCTGGTACAATCGCGGGATCCCGACCGGCTGTTGGCCGACCGGGGTCGAGGGAACATGCTTTGAAACGGGAAATTCTCATCAGCGGGAGCGCACGCGAGACACGCGTCGCGATCCTGGAGGACGACCGCCTTGTTGAGCTCCTGGTGGATCGTCCGGACGCCCGCCGCATGGTGGGCGACATCTACCTCGGCACGGTCGAGGCCGTGCTTCCGGGGATACAGGCGGCCTTCGTCAACATCGGGGTGGAAAAAAGCGCCTTTCTCCACGCCTCCGACCTGATCGAGGCGGAAGACGAAGACGAGCCGTCCGACCACGACGACGAAAACGGCAACGGGGGAGCGGGAGGGGGGGGAAACGGCGGCAGCCGGTTTTCCCGTCGGCGCCTCCCGAACATCGCCGACGAGCTGAAGCGCGGGGAGCCGCGCGTCGTTCAGGTCATCAAGGAGCCGATCGGCACGAAGGGGCCGCGCGTCACGGCGCAGATCTCCCTGGCCGGCCGCTTCCTGGTGTACATGCCGTTCGCCTCCAAAGTGGGGGTCTCCCGAAAAATCGAGAATCGGGATCAGCGCGCCAAGCTGCGCGACATGGTCTCGAAGCTCGTGCCCAAGGAGTCGGGCGCGGGCGGCTGGATCATCCGCACGGTCGCCGAGGACCTGACGGAGCAGAGCTGCAAGCGAGAGATCGATCACCTCTTCGGCCTGTGGAAGAAGATCAAGCGTAAGTCGGGGTCGGTGAGGGCGCCGGCGCTCCTGCAGCGCGAGACGTCGCTGACGCGCGGCATCATCCGCGATCTCTTTTCCGACAAGGTCGATTCCCTTCTCGTCGATTCCAAGCTCCTGCACAACGAGATCGTGCAGTACCTGAAGCAGATCGAGCCCACGCTGCTCGAGCGCGTGAAGCTCTACGAGGCGGAGACGCCGCTCTTCGACGAGTATGACATCGAGGCGGAGATCCGCAGCCTCTTCAAACCGCGCGTCGAGCTGCCGACCGGCGGCTATCTGATCATCCAGCCCACCGAGGCACTCGTTTCGATCGACGTGAATACGGGGCGGTACACCGGCAAGAAGGATCCCGAGGGCACGATTCTCAAGACCAACCTCGAGGCCGCTCGCGAGGTGGCGCGCCAGCTGCGGTTGCGCGACATCGGGGGGATCATCGTGGTGGACTTCATCGACATGGAATCGCGCGGCAACCGCGACAAGGTGCTCCAGGAGCTGCGAACGCACCTGGGGCGCGACCGTGCGCGCACCAAGGCGTTCGCCGTGTCGGAGCTCGGCCTCATCGAGATGACGCGCCAGCGGGTACGCCCGTCGCTCTGGCACTCCATGACCGCCGAATGCCCGACCTGCCACGGCACTGGACGCGTGTTCCGACCCGAGGTGGTCGTCCGGCGGATGGAACGCTCCCTCAAGCGGGTCGGCGCCGACCACAAGGAGCGCCAGCTGGCGGTGCGCCTCCATCCCGACGTGGCGCTCTATCTGGTGGAGCAGGAACCCAACTTCTTGCGACAGCTCGAGAAGCAGACGGGGCTCGAGCTCGAGGTGCGCGACGACCCGATGATGCGGCTGGACGAGTTTCGGATGATGGCCAAGCCGGCGGGGAGAGACGTCACGGAGCAGTACGCGGTAGCATGAGGTACGCGGTACGCCGTGCGCGGTTGCTCCCGCGCACCGCGCACGGCGTACCCCTTGACCGAACTTCAAGCCACGAGTAGAGTTCCGCCCTCATGACCTACGCCATCTTCGCGACCGGGGGCGCGCAGTTCCGCGCCGAGCCGGGCCTCACGATCAAGATTCCGCTCCTCGCCGCCGAGCCGGGGACCAAGGTGACGTTCGACCGGGTCTTGCTCGCGAGCGACGGCAAGCAGGTGCACGCCGGGAAGCCCGTGGTCAAGGGCGCGAAGGTCACGGCGGAGGTCGTGCGCCACGGGAAGGGATCGAAGATCAAGATCTACCGATTCGCCCGCCGCACCGGATATCGGCGGCACGCGGGGCACCGGCAGCCGTTCACGGAAGTCAAAATCGCCGACGTCAAGCTCAAGGACTGAGCAGGGACAGCCATGGCTCACAAGAAGGGTGTCGGTTCCTCCCGCAACGGCCGCGACTCGGGGCCCAAGTATCTCGGCGTGAAGCGTTTCGCCGGAGAGTTCGTCACGGCTGGGAGCATTCTGGTGAAGCAGAGGGGAACCAAGTTCCATCCGGGGCTGAACGTGCGCCGGGCATCGGACGACAGCCTGTTCACGGTGGTCGACGGACAGGTGAAGTTCGAGCACAAGAACAAGAAGCGATATCGGGTGAGTGTGTATCCAAAGAGCTAGACGCGCAGACGCGTAGACGCACAGAAACACAAGAAGGCGGCAGGTCCGATCGGACCCGCCGCCTTCGCTCTTCCTGTGCGTCTGTGCGTCTAGTATTGTGGTGGCAGCTTCTTATACCGCTCCAACAACTCCGTCTGCCGGCTCTTGAGCGGAATCTCCTTCCCCCGAATCAGCACATGCTCGACACCGGTGGTGAACTCGAACGGGTCACCCGACCACACCACCACGTTCGCGACCTTGCCGGCCTCGAGCGAGCCGTAGCGGTCCGCGACCCCGAAGATCTGCGCCGGCGCCATCGTCACCGCCCGGAGCGCCTGATCCCAGGTCATCCCGTACGAGACCGCGTTGCCCGCCTGTTGCCGCAGATTTCGCGATTGGTGGGTATCGGTCTCGAGCAACGCCACGGTCACGCCCGCCTTCGCGAGCAGCGCCGCGTTCTCGTAGCGGATGCCGAGCGCGTCATAGCTCGGAATGTTGTCCAACGGCTCGACCAGCACGGGCACGCCTGCCGCCGCGATCTCGGGAGCGATCTCCCAGCCTTCCGCGCCGCCCGCGAGCACCAGCTTGAGCTTGAACTCCTTCGCCAGACGCAACGCGGTCTCGATGTCGCTCCGCCGATTCGCGGCCGCGATGAGCGGCTCGCGACCGTGCACGACTGGCAGCAAGGCTTCGAGGTCCGCGGCGGACGCCGACAGGGGGCGCATCTGCGCCCGGCCGAAATCGGCCTTGCGGCGCTCGTACTCGAGCGCATCGCGGAACACGCGCCGGAGGCGGTCCGCACTGCCGGCCCGCGAGCCGCCGGCCTCGTCCTTGCCGCTCTCGGAGAGATCCGCGACGACTCCAACCGGGGACTTCACCAGCATTTGCTCGATCGTGGCGCCATCCAGGTCGATCAAGACCGCCTGGCCGCTGACGAGGTGACCGCCCGGCACCGCGAGGGCCGTGGTGATGCCCTCGATCCGCGTGACGGGAATCAGGGTCGACGCGGGGTTGATCCCCTCCGCCACGTTGAAAGCCGCGGCGATGGTGTCGCCTTGCAGGAAGCCCTCGCGCGTGCCCGGCACCGCGCTGATCTCCACCAGGCCGAGCTGTCCCGCGCCGTCGATCAACCCCGGGGTCACCCATTTGCCCGTGGCGTCGATCCGCGTCGCGTCCGACGGGACGGACACGTTGGTGCCCACCGCGGTGATCCGGCCGTCGCGGATCAGTACGGTGGCGTTCGCGACCTTCGGGCCGGAAGCGGGATACACCGTTCCGCCCGTGATGGCAATCGTCTGGGCGAGCAGGAACGCGATCATCGGTCGCTCCCGGGGGCAGGGACTTGCCCGATCTCGAAGTCGGTACGCGGCTGGTGCGCCGGATCGCTCCGGTCGTATACCAGCCAACCGTCATTGTAAACCTGGACGGCCTTGGAATACACGGAGAACGGATCGCCGGACCAGACGACCACGTCGGCCATCTTGCCGGGTTCGAGCGTCCCCACGATCGAATCGAGCCCGAGCGTCCAGGCCGGGTTCGCGGTGACCCATCGGATCGCCTGGTCGCGGGTGACCGGGACG
>Ga0307469_10000749_pt1 | contig 11834 bp, 12 predicted proteins | sample atmos_gasesAM2C__FD_203084 | JGI IMG/M metagenome (GOLD analysis project Ga0307469, IMG submission 203084) | Hardwood forest soil microbial communities from Morgan-Monroe State Forest, Indiana, United States - atmos_gasesAM2C_515 | ecosystem: Environmental > Terrestrial > Soil > Temperate...
GGCGCGAGTTCGCCCGCCGAAGCCCTCGGAGGCGTAGCGGGCCGGATTGGAATCAATGAGCCCCACGGCGCCGGCGGCGTCGTTGAAGTCCGCGTAGGCCGATTCGAGTTGCTGCAGGTCAGGGAGTGCCGCCTGCTCCCCGAGAGCAGAGGCCACACTGACAAACCCAATCACCAGGGCGGCGCCGTACCACGGGACTTTCAGGGTCGGATCCCTTCGGCGGGAGGCGCCAGCGGAGGCGCGTTGTCCGAATTATCTCAGTGTGGACCCCGGGTGAAAAGAAATGGCCCCGACAGATTCAATCAGCGCAGCGACTCCACGATCCCAGAGGGTCATATCGCCAGGTGCCTGAGTCGGTGAGTTCCCCGTCCTCGTTGTAGCAGCTCACGCTCAGCACGGGCGCGCCCCGCTCGCGGGACAGGGGCAGGGACATTTCGCACGTGAAGAGCCAGACCTGAGCGCCACGCGCCCAGCCAGACCAGACCTGACCCTGGGCAACCACCCGGCTCACGATCATCTGAACGCGGCCAGGCAGCTCGTTGCGATCGCGAACCTGATAGGCACTCTCGGGGACGATGCCGGAGCGCGAGATGTAGGCGTCGAGCAGCCTCTCTACCCGAGAGGGCTCCTGTATTCGGCGCAGCCTGAGCGTTTCCATGGAGGCTTCCTGCTCCCGTTAGCTCACCGGCCATTGAAACTCTCAACGGGAGCACGGGCCGCGAACGGAATCACATTTGCACACTAAAGCCGTCCCCAGCCCTTCAGGGCCTGCCGGAACCGCCGATATCGGGCCCCCGTCCAGCCAAGCGCGCGGCTACCGGCTGCCGACGCTCCCGCGACTTCGAGCCGTTTCATGGATCGCATGCCGTTGTTTGGCACCCCTTTCGGCTCGCCAGCCCCGGCCGCAACTCCATCAGTTCGCTGCTGGATTCGCCCACGTCCGCAATGTGATCATGGGCGCGGCGTGAAGAAGGGGTTGGCATGTCCTCGATGCCCGGCGCGCGCCAAGAAAGCTCGAGAGGCAGCAGCACATGAGAGCGACAGCCCAGGTACAGTTTGAAAATGAATGGGCGAAGGTGACGGAGTGGCGGTTTGCCCCCGGGGCGGAGACCGGGTATCACGTACACCAGTACGATTACATCGTGGTCCCGATGACCAGCGGCCTGCTTCGCCTCGAAGACAGCACGGGCAGCAGAGAGGTGATGCTGACGAGCGGTGTCTCGTACGCCCGCGAGAAAGGCGTCAGTCACAACGTCATCAATGCCAATGCTTTTGAGTTTCGATTTCTCGAGATCGAGATACTTCGGTAATACCAACTAGAGCCGGAGGCAGGGCGTTCTACAGCGAGCGCCTCAGCGACAGCTTCCGCTTCCGCAGGCTCTAGTCGCGGCGTCCAGGTACTGTGTCCAGTCCCTGGCGATGCCATCCTGGGCGTCCTTGAGCTTCATCAGCCCGTCGTGGACCTGCTTGGCGAGATAGTTCTCAACCATATCCTTCTGCTTGAAGAATCGCTCCCGAAGTACGACGCCGGGGGGGCCGCACTGTGGCCAGATGTTATCGAGAGTGTCGGCTCCCCCGAGCTCGAGCGATACCAGGTGATCCAGCTCGCAGGTCTGCATCACTCCGGTGTTGTTCTGCGGATGCGAAACCTGGTACCAACTGTAGGTGCCCGCCTTCTGCGCGGCCGTGGTGGCGTTATCGCGCACACAAGTGGTGCGGAATGCCGGATCACGGAGTATGTCTATCGTCAGAGTCGGATTGATCGCGCCCGGCGTGCAGCGCGGATCTGGCACGGGGTATTCGCTCTCCCCCTGGCCGTTGCCCGCCGGTACTTTCCTGACCTGCGTGCTACAGCCGCTTTGCCGCAGCGTTTGGCCTGCGTCGCCCAACGGCGAGGAGGCCTTTGAATCAAGGTTTGGGAAGGCGTCGCAGTTTGCAGTGGTGCCCGAAGGGGCCCCGTGCGCGATGCAACTGGCAAGAGCCAATATCGCGGCAGTGGAGGCCCGGCCAAAGCCTGCCCGAAGTTCAGTCCTGTCGCTCATGGGAGCACCTCGAGTTCAGGGGAGCGTCGCTGGGCAGAGCAGGGGGCGAGCTCAACTGCTGTTTGCCTGGATGCCCTTCGATACGACGTAGCTCCCGCCGGAGATTCCAAGCAGGCCGAGCACCTGATTGGGAATATCCAGCAACTGACCCGCCTCGAGACAGAGCGTGAGGTAGAGCCCCACGATGACGAACGTGAACAGCAACAACTGCAGGCGCGACAGACTGGCCTTCGCGGTTGGCTGCCCACCCGGAGGCGATGCGCCTCCTGGATTGTGGGGGGTCATTTCGTTCAGCACCGTTGACAGATCAATCTGGCCCATCAGCATCCTGTAGAGAACGATCAAACCCACGAGGGCAATGAAGACGACAACCACCCATTCCATGGCGATCGCGGGTGAGGTGTGCACAGTGCGTCTCCTGTTACTGCGAGTGACCGAAGAAGGCGCGATACGCCTTCGGACCCAGATAGGATGCGTGGCTCAATGCGAACAGCGCGACCAGCTCGTTCTGCACGGACAGCATCGTCTGGGCGCTGAGACTGGCAGTGGCGTAAGCGGCAAGGCCACTGACGGTGGCGACCAGCAGCTGCAAGCGCGAGGGTGAGAACCTTTTACCGTCCACCGTGAGCACACCTCCAAGGTTGATGCGACCCACGAGCAGACGATAGCCGATCAGCGCGCTACAGGCGGCAAGCCAGACGGCGATAAAACCCTTGAGGAAATCGGCAGGCGACATCGAGCTTTTCCTGCGTCGTTACCTTACCACTGTCACCAGGGACCGAGTTATCCCGGTCCAGGCGAGATAGACCCGTCGGAGCCCATAAGCGGCCCTTCGCCGGTCGCCGCCTGCGCCGGCATCCGGCGCGACGTCGATCGGGTAAGCCGATGTTGGGTGTTGGGATGAGCCACGGCCGTGCCGGTGGTGGCGCCCTCGAGGCGGCCGGCACATAATCCCGATGCGGCTGCCCGCGCTGCAAGAGTGGGGCGGTCGGTGCGCGCAATCAATAGCGCAGGGGGTTGTCCGCTTGGCTGAAGCCGCTGGACGCTGCGCTGCAGCGAGCAGGCCGCCGTGGCCGGGGCGTCCATGGAGCCTCGGCCAGGGCATGGGCCGTTGGGAGGCGCGCTCCCGGGTATCCGCTCGGATACCCGAATTCCCTGCTGGACACTCCTTATATCGACGGGGCGCATCGTCTTCCCTGCGGCGGCCGGCGTGATGGGGGGCGATGTCCGCGTTCTGGTGGAGCGCCTCTACCGGGAGCATGGCAGCGACCTGGAGGCCCGCCTGTTCCGGATTACCGGCAACCACGCGGATGCCATCGAGCTGACCCAGGAAACGTTCGCCCGCATGCTCCAGATCAAAGACATGGACGCCATCCGCGACCCCAGGGCCTATATGTTCACCATCGGCGTCAATCTCGCCGTGGAGCGCGTCAGACAGCGCCGCGGCAGGACTACGATCGACATCAGCGACCCGCTGCTCGAGCCCGAGTTGCCACACGACGCCTGTCCGGAGGAGCAAATCGACAACGCAGAAAGCATCGCCGAGGTGCGCGCGGTGCTGGCTGAGCTTCCGGCCCGCTGCCGCGCCGCGTTCTACCTGAAGCACGGATGGGGCATGAGCTACGAGGAGATCGCGCGTCACCTCGGCGTCTCCAAAGAGACGGTGAAGAAGGATCTGAGCAGGGTGATCCTCCATTGCCGCCGGCGCCTGGGATCGAAATGAGCATGCATCCGGACTCGGAGCGGGAGCGGGAGGCGATCTCAGCGGAGGCTGCCGAGTGGTTCGCGGCCAACTATGAGCCGCTCGATGCCGCGAAGCGTGCGCAGTTCGGCGAGTGGCTGCGGCGTTCGCCGCGGCACCAGCAGGAATATCTCGAGCTACTGCGCCTCTCGCGCCGCCTGCAGAGCGCGTCCGCCGAGCCGCCCTCCGTCGAGTCGCTCCTCGAAGAAGTGCGCTCCGAGGAGCCCGCGAGCGCGCCTCCGCCCGCCGTGCATCCCGGCGCCGCGCGGCTGATCACCGCGCGCCGGCGGGTTGTGTCGGCGACCGTGTGGCGGTCCCCATGGTTGTATGCCGCGGCCGCTGCGGGCATCGCTGGCGTCGGCATGCTCGTGCTCCGCAGCAACATCGCGCCTCGCCCGCCGGAGATCGCGCAGGTCGAAGTCGAGAGCCAGCACTATCTCGCTGGGCACGGCCAGCAGCTCACGCAGTCGCTCGCGGACGGCTCGGTGTTGCATCTCGATACCGATTCCGCCGTGACCGTCCGATACGGGAGCGGACTGCGCCAGGTCGAGGTCGATCGCGGCCAGGTCGTCTTTGAGGTCGCTCACGATCCCGCACGCCCGTTCCGAGTGACTGCCGGATCGGCACAGGTCGTCGCGCTGGGGACGCAATTCGACGTGTATCTTCAGGGCGAGGTCACGATGGTCACGGTAGTCGAGGGCCGGGTGTCGGTGGGGCCCGGGATCGCTGGCGGCGTTACCTCGAACCCGGTCACGCCCGGGAGGACGCCCGGCGGCCGCCAGCCGCTCGAGGTTGCTGCCGGCCAGCAAGTACGGGTGGTGCGCGGCGAGCTGCCCGCGCAGCCCTCGCAGGTCGACGCCCGGCAGGTGACAGCGTGGCTGCATCGCCAGATAGCCTTCGAGCACGAGGAACTGTCGGTCGTGGTCGCGGAATTCAGCCGCTACAGCCCCTCGCCCATCGTGATCGAGAGTCCGGATTTGCGCTCGCTCACGGTGAGCGGCGTGTTCAACGTGGATGACCCCGAGTCCTTCGTCGCCTTCCTGCGGAGCCTGAAGGGAGTCGGCGTGGAAGTCACGCCCACCCGCACCCGGGTGTACGAGCGCTAGATGCGCGCCCGCCGTCGGCGTGCCGCGTTGGGGTGGTCGCTCGCCCTGGTGCTCGCGGCGGCGCCGGTGATCGCCGCGCCGGCCGGAGCGACGCTCGGCAGCGCGATCGCGCCCCAGAGTCTCACCACGGCGCTCTATGCGTTCGAGGAGATCACAGGGCTGTCGGTGAGCTGGGAGGGCCTGGACCTCGCGGCGCTCGACTCGCGGGGAGCGCACGCGGGCGTGCCGCTCGAGACGGCGCTGGAGGAGCTGCTGCGAGACACCGGCCTCAGGGCCAAATTTCAAGCCGAGCGGCTGGTGAAGATCCTCCCGCGGAGCCGGGCGGCGATCGCCCCGGAGTCGGCCCCGGCGCCGCCAGTGGCGGAAATCTTGGTGACGACCCCGCGCTGGGAGGTACGGCAGTTCCGCCCGCCGATCGATCTCGTCGAGTGGAGCGCAGAGGAGATGGAACAGGCCGGCATCAAGGGCATCGCTGATATTGGCGCACGCACACCGGGCGTCGCCTTCGACTTCTTCTCGAGCGTCGGCAGCGGCGTCTACACCGACATCATCATTCGCGGGGTGACGGACCGGCACGGCAGCGCCACCGCAATTTTCTTCGACGACATTCCACTCCCCGCGGCGCGCAGCAACACCTTCGGGCGCGCTCTGCCGCCAAGCTTCGACCTCAAGAGCATCGAGGTGCTGCGCGGTCCCCAGGGGACGTTCCTCGGTGCGGACTCCCAGGGAGGGGCCGTGCGCTTCCTCCCCAACGCGCCGAGCCTCACCGCCTACACCGGGGAGGCGCACGCAGAATGGGCGGAGACCGAGCGCGGCGACCCGAGCTACGAGGCGGGCGCCGCCGGAGGCGGGCCGCTGGTGCGCGATGTCCTCGGTTTCCGTTTCAGCGCCTGGCGCCGCGCCGATGGCGGCTATGTCGACCGGGTGGATCCCTTCACGCACGCGATCGTGGACGGCAACGCCAACCGGGCGACGAGCGAGAGCTTGCGCGGCGTGCTCACTTACGCGCCGGTGCCAGGCTCATCGTTCACGATCTCGCCTTCGATCAACTACGTGGGGAGCAGCGCGCACGACTCGCCGTCGTTCTTCACGTATCTCTCGGACCCCGGGGCGGGGATCCTCGACAACGGCAGCCTCGTGCGGCAACCCTTTGACGACCGCTACTACGTCGGGTCACTGCGGATCATCGGCGACACCGCGCTCGGCCAGCTCGACAGCCGCACGTCCTACTACCACCGTAACGGGGACCTGGTGGTGGACGATACCGAGTCGGTGAAGTGGAGCGGACCGGATGGTCTCGGCTGGGGCAACCCGTTGGGTCCCGCCTATCCCGTCAGCTACGCCAATGCCGTAACCACCGTCACCCGGCTGCGGCAGAACGTCCTGTCGCAGGAAATGCGGATCAGCAAGAACGATCTGGCGAGGGACGTCGATCTCACCTGGGGTGCCTCCTACTACCGGACCCGCGACATCGAGGGCTATCACGTGACGGGCGCGAGCATCCCGCTCTTCGGCGGCGTGCCGCTCGATGCCAGCAACGCCACCACCACGGTAGCGACCCGCGTTGCGGGGTTCGCGGACGTCTCGCAGAAGATCGCGCGGCATTTCACGCTGGGTGCGGGGCTGCGCGTCGAGCGCGAGCACTACGACTCGGCCGAGGACGAGTCGGCGCAGCTGCACGTGCGCGCCGGCGAGACGATCGCGGCGCCGAAGCTCACGCTCATCTACCAGTCCGACCGGCACGACAGTTACTACCTGCTCGCCGCCAAGGGTTACGCGCCGGCCGGTGTGGATGCCGCGCTCCCCACCTGCTTCGAGGATCTCGCGCCCTATCCGAGCGACAGCCTGTGGAACTACGAGCTCGGCGCGAAGCTGTGGTTCCTCGAGGGCCGCCTCGCCCTCGATACGGTCGCATTCGAGGAGCGCTGGAACAACGGCCCGGCGCTCATCACCAACTGCCTCGTGACCCACATCCCGGGACCGGCACTGAGCCGCGGGGCCAACTTCAGGGCGGTCGGGACTGCCGGGGATTTGCTCCTGACTCTCGAAGTCGCGTACACCGATGCTTACTACACCCGGGCGCAGAGCGCCAGCGGCCAGGTGATCGTGAACGCGGGAGATGCGCTCGGGACGCCGCCGCTCGTCGTATCTCCCTGGGTGGTGCTCGGCACGGTGCAGAAGAGCTTTGCGCTCGGGGCGGATGCGCAGTGGACGCTGCGCGGCGAGGACGCCTTCCACAGCCACAATCCGGGACCCTTCTACACGGGCATCTTCCAGCCCTCGACCTTCGTTCAGAACTTCTACGCACCTGGGCTCGCGGGGGATCCGGCGACCAATCTCGTGAATCTTCGCGCCACCGTGAGCACGCGCGCGGCCAATCCGCTGCCGGCACTGTGCCACTGCGCCGCGGACGAGCCGGCGAGCTTCGAGCTCGCGCTCCATCTCGACAACGTCTTCGATACGCAGCCGACGCTGCTCAAGCGCAACAAGGGAGTCGACTACAACACGCTCTACTACGCCACCACCTTCAGGCCGCGTACGCTCGGGGTCACCGGCACCTGGCGATTCTGACTCAGGCGCACCAGCAGTACAGGCGGTAGACGAGCCAGCCGAGGGCCGCGCCGGGCGGCAGGTCGACGAGATAGTGCTGTTTGGTGAACAGACACGAGAAGCCCACCAGAACCGGAAAGGCGAGCACGAAGGGGCCGAGGTGAGCATGCAGGTGAAGTGCCGTGAGCGTGGCCACCGACACGTGCATGCTGGGGAAGCTGTTGGAGCGTGCGTCGAATCGCTGCACGAGAGCGAGCAGCCGCTCGGAGAGCGTGCGCCCGCCGTTGAAGGCGCGCCAGCGCTCAGGAGTGTGCACGGGGATCAACACGAAGAACACCATCTGCCCTGAGAGCAGTACCAGGTAGCTTGCCGCAACGTGGGTAAACTGCCGCGGGGACTCGAGCGCCAGGTTCAGGTAAAGGATCGTCGGGTAGTAGACGCCGGAATAGATCCACACCCAGGCGGGCCAGTAGGGAATGCGCTCATCGAGCAACGCTCCGAGCTCGCGCGGGGCGACGAGCGGATTGCGCTGGCACCAGAAATAGAACTGGTAGACGCCGATGATCAGCATCGCGCTGAGCAAGAGGTCTACGAGGTAGTCGCCCGCGTTCATCGGGTCACCGGAAGAGCGCAGGCAAGGCAGTGCTGAGCCAGGGCAGGTAGGTGATCGCCAGTGTCATGGCGTTCCAAGCGGCGCGGGTGGGGTGGGGTACCGAGGTCGCCGTCGTCGCAACGACGACGGCGACGCCTCGGTCGGCAGCGGCTCCGCTCAGTTCACTCGCGTCATCTGTTCGCGCTCGTGGGCTGTGGTCTGGGAGACCAGTACCACCAGCAGTCCCTTGCGCTCACGGATCACCTGTGCCTGGTCCGGGCTCAGGTTCTGGTCGACCTTCTCCGGCGTCAGGTTGTACATCGCGCCGGTGAGCGGATCGACGATGAGCATGCCGACCAGACCGCCGAAGACGATGTTCCCGAAGTACCAGCCAGTGATCGTCGAGTTGAGTCTCGTCTCGGCTGTCGCGTGACCGGGCAGCTCGAACACCAGCCGGTACGTCTGTCCCTTGAAGTAGCCGTACTTGGAATTGAGCTGCGCGACGAACGGCGTCGTGCCGGTCTGCACCAGCGCATTCGACCGATCGTAGATCGACACCTTGGCACCGTTCGGGCTCGAGGCCACGGAAATGGGCCTGGGTCCGCCGTGCACGATGCTCGCGCAGCCGGCGAGCGCCGCACACGCACCGAACGTTGCCATTACCAACATCTGTCTCCGCATAGACCCTCCGACGGTTGTGTTAGTCAGCCGTTTATCGACTCTCTTGGACCCCGCTCCGTGCTCTCGACAGCAAGTGAGCGGTGGCCTCAGGGAGTAAGACGGTCGTGCAACGGAATCGGGTAAGCGCCGCCGTGCCTGGGCAAGCGGCGTGTGAGCTCGAGTTGCTCGGGTCTCGTGCGCGAGGCGGCTGGCAGCCAATGGCGGCGGCTGCGGGAAACAGTCAGGTCAAGACGGTCAGCAACGATCAGTCAGGTGCCGGAATCACTTCGGCTCGTGGATTGGCCGGAAGATCGGATGGGTCCGGCTAAAAATCGAACATCGCGAGCAGGAATAGCGTGTTGTTGTCCGAGGCGCTGCGACCCGCGCTGTCGTAGTTGTTCCGCGTGCCGTTGAATTTGTCATAGAGCGTGTACTGCGCGATGAGCTGTATGTTCTGCAGTGGCAGGAAATCCACCTGCAGGATCCAGCCGTCGCTGTCGGGCTTGCCCGCAGAGCCGGTTATCGGCGCAGCGGTGTACAGCAGAGCGTCCCGGCTGCCAGTGGTGGAAAAGTATCCCACGGAGAACGCCGTGAACGGCCGCAACAGGAAGGTTCCGTCTGCGCGCAGCGTATTGAGGGAATTGGAAGGGTTGGACAGGCCTGCGGCGAAGCTCGAATCCAGAGTCTGCTGCTCGTGGATGTAAGCGGCATGGAGTGTGAGCAGGTTGTCACCCACCGGGTGCTCGAACTGTGCGTCGGCGCTGACATCGCGGTAGCGGTCATCGAGACCTCCGGCACCCGCGCCCGAGATGCCCTGGATGAACTTCGCCTCGATCGCCGAAGCACCGAGTTCCAGGTAGTCCGGGCCGAGAGTGGACTGCCAGGCGAATCTTGCGTAAGGCACCAGCCCTTCCGTGGCGCCGGGCTTGACGAGCGGCTGGGACGCGCCAGTCGGGGCCGAGCGGTAGAGCGTGATGTCGGCATACCAGTGATTGTCCCAGAGCACATAGCCGCCGACACCGGCAACCATGCCCGAATCGGCCAGCGTGCCACCCAGAAGCGCGGCAGTGGCGGGCGTGGGCGCAACCTCAGAGTGCACGTGAGGGAAGGACCAGACGTTGAGCGTGTTCCACGGGTCCTCGAGTGTCGGCGCGTTGTTGATCGTGAGTCCGTAGATTGCGTCCTTGCCCGCGATCTCGCCGCTGCCGACGACGCGGATGTCCGTGAGATCGATGGAGAAGTGGTCGTCGGGCTGCGTGTACTCGAGATACGAGAACATGCCGACGTTGTCCCCGAGGGCGCCGGCGACGAACAACTTGAGCTTGGAGGGAAATTGCACGTCGCCGTTCTGGGTGCCCGGCTGACTCGTCTGCGTGAAAGTGTCCGCGAGATCGATCTCGAAGGCGAATGCCGGCATTCGATTCAGGCTCAAGGGCGTAGAGGTCTTGCTCTCGATCTTGGGTAGTGTCGAGAGAACGAAGCCACGCAGTTTGAAATCCCGTCCGAATGCGGTGAGCTCGGGCGCGACGGTGTGGCACGACTGACAGGGGAGACCAGTCTGCCGTGCAAATGCCGGAACCGCCTGGGCCGTCGGGCTGGCGATGCTCAGGACGAGGAGAGTGAGGCTCGTTCCGAGCGAAGCTCTGATAAGAGTAGACATGCGGACTCCTCCCTGCGCCACGGCTCTGCCACGGCAACGAAGCGTCCTTGCACCTGGCGAAAGACCGGTGCACGGACTGCTGCTCGTTGGTCGACGCGGTGCCCGAAGAGGTTCTGTCAGGAACGTTCCTGAAAGTGGTACTCAACCCCGCGCCGTTGGAGAGCGATTCGGCGACATCGATGGGCCGGCGTGTGCGCGACTAGTTCGATATTTATAATGTAAGAGATTGATTTCTTGGTGATTACTGACGTTTCAAACGAGGTTTCTCACGCTCGCGCCGTTGCTGGCCGGCGGGCCACTCGCGAAGCTGATCGATATTTACGTCAGTTGAAAGTGTCGCACTGCGCCGGGTCACCCGAATCGACGCCGCGCTTGAACCAGGCGACGCGCTGGGCGCTGCTGCCGTGGGTGAAGGTCTCGGGTACCACGGTGCCCTGGGCGCGGCGCTCCAGCGTGTCATCGCCAATCTGCGAGGCGGCGTGCAGCGCGGTTTCTATGTCGCCTGTTTCGAGTCGCCAGCCCTGCTCCTGCTGGGACCGCGTCGCCCACACGCCAGCCAGACAATCGGCCTGCAACTCCAGGCGTACGCTGAGTGCGTTGGAGTTGGCTTCCGATGCTCGTTCGCGCGCCTGATCGACGCGATCGATGATGCCGAGCAGATTCTGCACGTGGTGTCCGACCTCGTGACCGATTACATAAGCCTGGGCAAACTGTCCCGCAGCGCCGAGTTGCCGGCTCATCAGATCGAAAAAACTCATATCGAGGTACACGATCCGGTCACGGGGACAGTAGAAGGGTCCGGCGGCAGCCTGGCCCTGCCCACAGGCGGTCGGATAGCTGTCGCGGTACAGAAGGAGCTTCGGATCGGTATAGGTCTTGCCGTGCTGGGAGAAGTAATCGCCCCAGACCTGCTCGGTGCTGTGCAGGATCTGCGAGACGAAGCGCGCCTGGGCATCGTCGGCAGGTGGTGGCGCGGCCGGCGCGCTGCTGTTGTCCGGTACTGAGCTGCCGCTCAACAAGCCGAGGACCTGTAGCGGGTTCAGACCAAAGATCCAGCCGGCGATCAGCGCCACGGCAATGCCGCCCAGGCCTATGCCGTGCAGTGGGCGGAACTGAAAGCCGCCCCCACTCGAACCGCGTGCGTCCTCGACGTTCTCGCTCTCCTCCTGGCCTTCCATGCGCATCGGCGGTCTCCGAATCGGCGCTCGGACGTGAGCAGAAATATGATGCAGCGCGAGCGCGCCGCCGGCAACCGTGGTTCCCGGGGCGAACAAGAAGCAAGGGCAAGCGTCCGGTACGAAGTCGTCGTTCTCCGGGATCAGTCCGTGCCGCGCGTATTTAAACGCAACGGGCAAGTTGGGACTCTGACTATCAGCGTCGCGAAGGTCGTGACGCGATCGAAAGACCGGAAAACTCATGCCCATGGAGGAGAAGCCGATGACCTCTGCAACGCTCAACCTTGGCGGGCGCCTGCGCACCGCCG
>Ga0307469_10000751_pt1 | contig 11822 bp, 6 predicted proteins | sample atmos_gasesAM2C__FD_203084 | JGI IMG/M metagenome (GOLD analysis project Ga0307469, IMG submission 203084) | Hardwood forest soil microbial communities from Morgan-Monroe State Forest, Indiana, United States - atmos_gasesAM2C_515 | ecosystem: Environmental > Terrestrial > Soil > Temperate forest...
TGCGATTGATCAGTGGAAACACGGCGCCCGGAAGCACCGGAACGTCCGTGCGGCCAATCAGCTCGAGCATCCGCAAGGTGTGCGCGATTTCTTCATCGCGCCACTGGTCTCCGCTCACTACCGTAACCCCCAGCGTCTCTACCTCCGGCGATTGCAAAAAGACCAGCATGGACTGCTGGTCCGTAGTCGCCGGCCCGCGCGCATCCTGATCAATGATCACTTTGCGTTTCGATTGCGCGGCCGCAGGCAGCGCAATCAGCAGGACTGCAACGGCCGAAACTATGGTCCTGATGCGCATGGGAATAGGAGCTCCTTGGAATGGTCCGATCGTGTTTTGGTGAAGAGCGAATGGCGTGCAGCTTGCCTGATGTCCAAAAACCTCATTTTAGGTAGGCGCTGCTTATAATTCTCCAGCGCCATGTGAGTCAAGCGAAAACGGCGCTCGCAAGACGGTGAATCATTCAGCCGGAAAGGGTAAAACATTTGCCGATGTTATAATCCGCAGATGTTCTCGCGCTCTCGCGCGTCTCGTGCGCCATTTCGAATCACTCCTTCCAGTCGCGCGGCGCGCGCAATAGTTACTCTCGCGCTCCACTTGCTACTAACGTCCGTGCGCGCCCCGATCGGCGCACAGGCGGCCTCCCCGGCTGCTCAGAAATTCAAGCTCGAAGCGCGCGCCGCTGCCGCGAACAACCAATGGGACCAGGCTGCCGCAAGCTACCGGAAGGCCGTCGAGCTCCAGCCGCGCGATGCCGACCTTCGCGTGGAACTAGCCGCAGCACTCGCGAAGTCGGGCCGCCTGACCGATGCGATCGCAAGCTACGAGGCGGCGCTGAAAATCGCCCCGCGGAATCTGCAAGCTGAACTCGGCCTCGCAGGGGCATATCGCGCTGTGCACAACTACGACGAAACCCGCCGCACGCTCGATCGCGCGCACCGCGAGCACCCGAACAAGGCGGCTCCTCTCGCAGCGCTCGGCGACCTGGAACTCGAGCTGCAAACGTATGACGCAGCCATCGGACATCTGAAAGCGGCAGTCGCTCTCGACCCTTCAGATACGAAGACGCGGAATTTCCTGGCGGCAGCGTATAAAGCCAAGGGCGACCAGGAAAACGCGCTGGCCCAGCTCGCAAAAGTGCTAGTGCGCGATCCAGAAAACGCACTCGCCTATTTTCTCCGTGCACAAATATATTCCGCGCGTAATGAGGATGTCCGCGCGCTCCCTGACGCCGAAAAAGCGCTCGCGCTTCAGCCCCAGAATCCAAGCGCGCGGATCATCCTCGCAAAAATTCTTGTCCGTGCTCCCGAAAACGCTCCCGCGGCCGAAATTATCACTCGATGCGCTCGCGCAGTCGCCGTTCTCGAACCGCTCCTGGCAACAAAATCGAGCGATTCCGAAACACTTTTCCTGCTCTCGCGCGCCTACCGCTGCGCCGCGCAGGAGGGGAAAGCCGAGAAAACACTCGCCGCATTCGAAGCCGCCTCGCAGAACGACCGCAGCACCAAGCAGCAGCAGCTCGAAGCAAAACATCTGGTGGACCAGGCGGAAGAGCGCGCGATGAAAAATGATTTTCCGGGCGCGCTCGATCTGCTGGAGCAAGCAATCGCGAAGGATCCAACCTTCAGCCCGGCGTACTCGCTGCTCGCAAAGCTCAACTATTCGGCGGGCAACATCGCCAAAGCCAGCGAAGCCATCAGCCAGGCTCTCGCCCTCACTCCCTACATGCCGGATTTTCTGTATGTGCAGGGAAAAATCTTCGAGAAGGAAGGCAAGCTCGACGAAGCGCTGGCCGTATTTCAGCGCACCACGCTTGTGAATCCGAAGGAATCGGACGCCTATTTCGAGATGGGCGTCATTTATCAGCAGCGCAACGATCGCGCCCGCGCCCTGGCCGCGTACAAAAAAGCCGCCGAGCTCTCGCCCGACGACGCCGACTACCGTCGCGCAGTTGCCGCTCTTTCAGGTGCCCCCGCCCGGCCGTAACCTGCGGCCACTGCGCCTCTGCGGTAAATCCCTTCTCAGTTTGGTCTACTCTGACTGCGGTGTTAACGGAGCCTGGTGACTCCTGGGCATGCAAGAGCCCCAGTGCCGCTCAATACATGATGGTGCGCGTCAAATGGTGCGGCCAGGTTGTGGTGTGGTAGTGCGTCCAAAGCCGCTCATTCACCTGCGGGATGATTACTTGCAGATCCGGCGGCCGAATCTTATTGATCTCCTCACGCAGAAGGGCGGTGGCGTAGACACTGTGCGCCCGGATCTCGACTTCCTGCGCCGAATTGCGCGGGATTAATTGGTGGGAATCGATTGCATGCTCGAGTTCCGGGGAGTAGCTGTTGATGCCTAGCAATCGCAGCGCAACCGGGACGATGTAATCGGGAAACGTCGTCATTTTCACGAGATCATGCAACTGAACGGGCCCGTTCTTGGGATAAGTGGCGTACGCGAACCACAGCCCCAGCTGAGCGAGCTTGTAGAATTTGATTTCGTGACCATCGTACGGGCTCACATCGTTGAACCGCGGAAATTCCTTCGCCATGCGCTCGACCAGGCCGTTTCCGCTGTCGTAGAGCAGCGGAGGACACGATTTGATGAAATTGTGAAAGCGCCCGTCGTATTTTTCAGCGAGCACTGAGCCAACCTGGTGAAGCACTTCCAATTTTTCGTCGAGCATCGGCATTTCTATATTGCCCGAGAAGATTTTCTCCAGCTCTCGCCGCGACACCTTCGCGAGGAATTTCCCGTCGAGCATGGGAATTCCGTCGTTCATCGCTCGATTCAGGCAGGCGAACATGGCGTCGGAGTCAGACGAATGCTGCCCCTCGTAGTCCACCTGGAATTTAACGTGCGTCTTGAAGTCTGTGAAGGCCGTATCGATTGAATTGGCCACCAGGATCAGGTCGGCGACGTCGTTCGGGTCTGTCGTTTTCACGCCGCTGGGAACGGGGTAGACAGGCATGGCAAGATCTTCGTAGGCCATCCAGCCGGCAACGTCAACGATCTTCTCATTGTGAGTAAATACGTTGCCTGAGTTTTCGATCACAGGCCGGATGCTTTCAAGCACTGGGCTGCCGATTCGCTTGGGCCAGCGGATTTCTGGCGCACGGGCTTTCTGTGAAGATTCTGCTGCCGGTGCTGCCGAATGGAGTAACTCCGAGCCGGCGGTGCTCACAATCGAGATGGCAGAAATGCCTTTCATGAATGTGCGCCTGCTTGCGTCCATGGCAAACCTCCGAGGAAAGAACTAGTACATGATCGTCTTGGTCAGGTGGTGGGGCCAGAAGGTGGTGTGGTAGTGCGTCCAGAGCCGCGCGTCAATCTGCGGGACGATCACCTTCATCTCCGGCGAGCGGATTTTGTTGATCTCTTCGCGCAGCAGCGCCGTGGCATAGAGGCAGTGCGCTCGGATTTCGATTTCCTGCGTCGAGTCGCGCGGGATCATCTGGTAGCTGTTGATGGCATGCTCGAGCGCCGGTGAATAGCTGATTATGCCCATCAGCCGCAGCGCCACCGGCACAATGTAATCGGCGAACGCGGTCATCGCCCCGATGTCGTCGAGCTTGAACTTTCCCAGCGGGTGCAGGCTTGAATAGACGAACCATATCCCCAGTTGCGGCAGCTTGTAGAATTTGATTTCGTGCCCGTCGTACTGACTCACATCGTTGAACCGCGAAAACTCCTTCGCCAGCCGCTCGATGATTCCGTTGCCGCTGTCGTACAGCTTCGCCGGACACGAGCGAATGAAATTGTGGAATCGCCCGTCGTATCTCTCCACCAGCACCGCGCCCACTTGCCTCCACACTTCCGTCTTCTCGTCCAGCATGGGCATCTCGATGTTGCCGGCAAAAATGCGCGCCATGTCCGCACGCGTCACTTTGGCGAGGTAATGTCCGTCGAGGATCGGCGTGCCCTGGTCCATCGCCCGTTTCATGCATGCAAACAAAGCTTCCGAGTCCGACCAGTGCTTCCCGGCGTAGTCCACCTGGAATTTCACGTGCGTCGAGAAGTCCGTGAACGCCGTGTCAATCGAATCAGACACCATAATGAAATCGAGCGCTTCGTCCGGATTGTTTTCCCCCACACCCAGCGGCAGATGGTAGTCCGGCATGGGCAGCTCTTCGTAAGCCATCCACCCGGCCACTTCGACGATCTTGTCCACACGCGTTCGCACGTCGCGTGATTTTTCGATCACCGGTCGCAGACTATCGAGGACAGGACTGCCAATGGGTTTGGGCCAGCGCAAAGTGGGACTGCCTGCTGGTGGGGACGCCGCAGACGGCCGGAGGCTTTCGCCCCCGGCGGCTGCCAGCATCATCGAACTTCCGAGCCCCTGAAGGAACTGTCTTCTTCCCGGCCGCCTTGGCTCCATCAGAAGACGAACTTGACTCCTGCCTGGAACGCGAATGGCGTGCTGCCCGGCGCAACCTGGTTGATCGCGCGGAAGCCGTTGACGCCTACTTTTGGAAACTGAGCGGCGCTAAGCGGAGTGCAATTGAAACCGAGCGGGCCCGCAGCAGGTCCGCTCCCGCCCGGGGGAGGCGGTGTCCTCGGCGTGCAATTTCCCTTGTAGTTGATCGTGGCCGTCACATTCGGGTCTGAGTACACATTGTTGCGGTTGGTTAAATTGAAGAAGTCCGCCGACAGTATAGTGTGATACCGCTCCGTAATGCGAAAATCCTTCTGGAGCCGGGCGTCCCATTCGGCAAATCCCGGTTGGTTGAAGGGATAGCGACCCACAAGGCCCACCTTGCCACCAGCGCAGCATGTCGGGCGGTCGTTGTTGTGGCCAAGGTTGCTAACTCCATCCCCGTTGACGTCAACGTTGATGTAAAGGGGATACGGCACGCCCGTGTGGGCGATCACGCTGGAACTCACTGCGAAGCCCCAGGGCAGTTCATATACGCCCGCCGCCTTGAACTGATGCTTGATGTCCAGCCCATTGCGGCCGTAATCGATTTTCAGATTGAGAGGGTCCGACGCTCCGAAATAAGTGTCCGTATCGCGCTCGCTCGAGGCATTGTCCTTGTTCTGCGACCAGATGTAATTTGCGAACACCTGAAAATGATTCGAGAAGCGTTTTGTGAAATTCACAACCACCGAGTGGTAGTTGCCGCGGCTAAAGCTGGCTGTCTCGTTTGTCCCATTAGATAGCGTCTTGTCGAGCGGCGTAGGCACCATTCCTCCGAAGGCGTTCACCACTCCACCTGTGTAGTTGGTTGTGCCGTCTATGATGGCGCGGCCGAACGAGTCGGTCGCGTCGATTACGTAATTTCGCTGCCAGGCCTCTTCCGAATCATATCCACCCGTCCGTAGAAACCATGAGTGGACGAAAGCGTATGTAACCGTTAGTGTCATGTTATGCCCCAGCGCCTGTTCTACGCCCGCTGTAAGGTTCGAGACGCGCGGGTTTCGAAACTTCGGGTCCACATATCCGCCATTTGGAGAGGGGGCAGGGCATCCAAACTGGGTTCCGCAGAGTTGGTTGGGGCCCAGGGGGATTGAATTCGCGTTGACATAGGGGAAGCTAGCGTGCCCACCATCTGGAAATCCACAGCCGCCTATGCAGTGGGTAATGTTACCCGCTCCCGAAGTGGGGAAGAAAAGCCCGATGGGTTGGGCATAGTAGAGACCCCAGCCTCCCCGGACAACGGTCGGATGATCTCCTCTTCTCGCGGTCCAAGCAAGACCGATGCGCGGCCCCCATTGATTGAAATCGGCAGGAACCCGCTGCGGCACTGCGGATTGGTGCGACCCAGCGCCCTCCCCGACTAGCACTTTGCTTCCCTGCAACGGCGTCTGCGGCTGTGGGTCCCAGGTGCCATCCCACCGCAGCCCGTAGGTCAATATCAAGTTCGGCGTCAACTGCCACTTGTCTTGCCAGTAGAGGCCCAGATCGGTCTGATGAGCAGGGAAAAGCGTCGTTGCCGGCCCCTTAAACGTAAACGGCAGATTATTCAGCGCAACGCCTTGACTGAGCAGACACGAAAAGTTAGGCGGCCCCCCGCAGGTCTGTGGATCATTAAAGGCCGCCAAACCGGTAAAATCGTATTCACCGGCGCTCCAACCAACGAAGGAGTCTTTACGGTCCTCGAACACGACTATATCTCCGCCGAATTTGATGTCGTGCTTGCCAAATACGTAATTGAAGTTGTCCGCTGCCTCGAACTTGCCGTTTTGGCCGTTGATGGGCAGGAAGTAGCGCTGGCCGGGGCCATAGTTAAAGGGGCTGCCGACTGCCAAGCTCGCCGGATCCCCTGCGCCGGCCGCGATCGTGAACATAGGCGATGTGCTGTTGGGCAGGCGCTCACGGACCTCGGATTGAACGCTGATGCGGATTTCATTCACCTTCCGGCCGAGCACCGTATTAAGGGAGGCGACAGCGCTTCCCCCCTTGTTGATGAAATTTTCCGTACCGGTGAACGCGTTATTGATTTCATTCTGGCCGATGCCGCTGAACCCATTGGTGTGGTTCCGCGTGAAGTAGCTTCGGAAGCCGAAATGGTTGGCGGGGCTGAACTGGTAGTCATAGTGTCCCAGAATAGTGAACAATCGCTGAAACTGCGTGTGCGCCCCCTGAAACCCTGCGAGCGAGCTTACGCCGTAGCAATCTTTTAGGACCAGGTCGCCATCATGTATGTTCGCGGGGGACCCGCAACCCGGCGGCAGCAGAGTTCCAGCTGCTCCCCCAACGCCGGCGGCGGCCGGCAGAGGGACGGTGCCCGCTGGGCAGGCTGCTGGGGGCAGGCAGGCTGCGGAAAAAGTGGGGCCCGTCGTAGCCGTCAAGTCCGCCAGGCACGCTGCTTGGTCAGCACCCGGCGTACAGAGCTCCGTCACGAGTGGTCCGTGCTCCAGTTGAATGTCCGTTGCCAAAAACAGAAACTGCCGGTTTTTGTGGATCGGGAACCCGATGGAACCGCCAACCTGATTTTGGTCGGTGATGTTCGGTGCGAACCCGAGCGCATCGTCCTTCGTGAGCTTGCTCCCGCGATAGAATTCATGCGCCTCGCCGTGCCACTCATTCGTGCCGGACTTGGTCACCACGTTCACGAAGCCGCCGGTGGCCCGCCCGAATTCCGGAGCAAAGCCGTCCGTCACCACCTGAAACTCCTGCACCGCGTCGAGTGGAATCGTGAAATTCTTCGTCTCCAGCGACCCGAAAATTTCACCGAAGAAGTTGTTGAAGCTGTCCTGGCCATCGACCACAATACCGAGGTAGTCGCTCTGCTGCCCGCCTAGCCGGATTCCGCCTCGCAATGCCGGAACCACCTGCGCGGAACTGCTCAACAACGCCAGGTCGCGGTAATCGCGCCCCGAGAGCGGCAGTGTCTCAAGGTTTTTCTGGTTGATAATCTGGTTGATGCCAGCCGTCGAAGTGTCGATGGGGCCTGCGGATGCTGCCGACACTGTTACCGTTTGCGTTTGTCCTTTAACGGGGAGAATGATGTCGAGGCTCAGACTGGCTCCGACATCGACGACGAGATCGGTTATCTCGGTCGTCGCAAAGCCCGCCGCCCCAGCTTCGATCTTATATACGCCCGGGAGCAATTGCGGAAAGCCATAGGAACCACTGGCATCCGTCGTGAACTCGCGCTTGTAACCGGTGGAGGGATTGGAAATCGTCACCTTTGCATTCGGCACGACCGCATGCGACGTGTCGTACACAAAGCCGCGGATTTCGCCGCGCTGCAAGTTCTGCGCGTTCGCGTTCGTCACCGCGAAGAGTGAACTTGCCAGCACCAGAGCCAAGAACGTCACTTTCCACATTCTCATTGTCGCTCCCCCATTCATGTCGTCCCAATTCATTGAGAACACACGCCCCGCAAATGCCGGAATCCTACTACTTTCCCTGCAACCGCGAAATAAATAGCTGTATGAATCGTTCCGAATCCACACCCACACATACTTGAACGTTGGGAGCTACTTTATCCACGCCTTCGATAATGTACCGGTCGCCGTGCAGCACGTTGCGCTCGATCATATTCTGGCGATTCGCCACCGTCTCGCCCCGCGAAAATTCGCCGCGCGTTTCAACGTCCACATGCATCGGCTGCGTTTTCACGATGGTAGGATCGATCGCCGCCCCCACGGCCAGCGGATCGTACATCGGCGTGCCCGCCTCGCCGAATTTCTCCGACAGCGCCACCAGATAACTCGTCACCGCAACCATGAAATCGTTTTCCGGCCCGTGCGTTTTCGCCAGCTGCTCCACATGCTTGCGCGTGAACAGCGTCACATTGCCCACATCAAGTCCGGCCATGATCACGCGCCATCCCGCCTGGAAAACAATCTGCGCGGCTTCCGGATCGTTGTAGATGTTCGCTTCCGCGGCCGCATTCACGTTTCCGCCGCTGATCGACCCGCCCATCACGATCACTTCGTTCACCAGCGGCACGATCGACGGATCCTTCAGCACCGCCAGCGCAATATTCGTTTCAGGCCCGATCGGCAGCAGCGTGATTTCGTGCGGATGCTCGTGCACCATCTGGATGATCAAGTCCGGCCCAAATCGCGCGTCCGCTTTGCATTTGCTCGCGGGCAATTCCACGTTGGCCAGCCCGTTCTTCCCGTGCCAGAATTCCGCCGTGATCAGCTTCTGGAACAGCGGATGCTGCGCCCCGCCCGCCACAGGAATATCGCAGCGATTCGCAAGCGACGCGAGCTTCAGCGCATTCTCCAGCCCCAATTGCGCCGTCACATTGCCCGGGACCACCGTCAGCGCGCGCACATCCAGTTCCGGCGAATTCAGCGCCAGCAAAATAGCGATCGCATCGTCCGTGCCCGGGTCCGTGTCGATGATCACTTTGCGCGCGTTACTCGGCACCGCACCTTGTGACGTCGCCCCCAGCACAAGGAAAACGCCGAGCAAAAATATCCCGCACCATCGCACGCTTGGTCGCAACCCACGCACTCTCGCGCTCACGAAATTCAACGCCACTTCCCGTCCGTTTTGAAAGGGGAAAGCTCGGCCCAGCGCGTTCGCCGCGACCCTATTTTCAGCAGAATGAGAGTAAATCACTTCGGTCGTGGACCCCTCCACCCCCGAGATGGGCGCTAGGCTAATCCCCGCATTTTGTAGTGTCAAGATAAAACTCGCTGCATTCCAAGATTTCCACAGACCGCATTGGTCGCGCGAACATCGCATTGTGTTGTCATACGACTGCCTGAGCCAATACAATCATCCCCACAATGAAGAGTTCTCGCTCTCCGCTCAGCCGCTATCTCGCAATCGGAGCCGGCGTTCTCACCCTCGCCACTTCGAATCTCGTCGCGCAAGCTCTCTTCCCAGCGCGCCTCGCGCAAAAACAAACTCAGCCGCACAAGCGCCCCGACGAATCGAATCCCTTCCACGTCCAGTTTCGCGACGTCACGCGCGAAGCCGGCATCCACTTCCATCATGAGCGCGCGCAATCCCCGCAGCGGCTCTACCCCGAAACGATGGGTGCCGGCGTCGCCTGGATTGACTACGATCAGGACGGCTATCTTGACGCCTTCTTCGTCAACAGCGGCTACACTCCCAACTTCCATCCCGCCGAGCCGCCGCAGCCCGCGCTCTACCACAATAATGGCGACGGCACTTTCACCGACGTCACCGCCGCCAGCAAGATCCACACCGACGGCACCATGTTCTTCGGCGTGGCCGTCGCCGACTATGACAACGACGGCTTCCCCGACATCTATATGACCGGCTACCGCCACTCCGTCCTGCTCCACAACAATGGCGACGGCACTTTCACCGACGTCACCGAAAAAGCCGGCGTCGGCAACGACGGCAACTGGGGCACCGCTGCCGGCTGGTTCGATTACGACCGCGACGGCCACCTCGACCTCCTCGTCACCAACTACGTGCAGTATGACGTTGACCATCCCATCGTCTGCGGCGATTGGCGCCCAGGCCGGCACGAGCTTCCCCAGGTCAGCGCCTATTGCCATCCCGACAATTTTCCCGGCACCTCCCCGCGCCTCTATCACAACAATGGCGACGGCACCTTCACCGACGTCACCGCCAAAGCCGGCCTGGTCAACAAAGACGGGAAGAGTCTCGCCGTCGTGCTCGCCGATCTAAACAATGACGGCTGGCCCGACATCTTCATCGCCAACGACACGCAGCGCAATTTCCTCTACTTCAATAATGGCGACGGCACCTTCCGCGACGCCAGTTTTACATCAGGCGCTGGCTTCAGCGAAGACGGCCGCGCCGAAGCCGGCATGAGCGCCGACGCCGCCGACATCACCAACAACAGCCTGCTCTACCTTTTCGTCAGCCATCTCGACTTCGAGCTCAATCGCCTATACCGCAACAACGGCGACGGGACCTTCACCGACTACACGATCGCTTCCGGCGTTGGCCAGTCCAGCATTCTCAATAGCGCATTCGGCGCGCGTTTCTTCGATTTCGATAACGACGGCTGGCGCGATCTGCTCGTCGTCAACGGCCACATCCTCGACAACATCAAGCTCTACCATCCCGACGTCAACTACGAGGAAGAGAAGAAGCTCTACCGCAACACAGGGCAGGGCCGCTTCGTGGACGCGACAAAATCGCAGGGCGCCGATTTCCGCGCACCCCGCGTCGGCCGTGGTCTAGCTGTCGGCGATTACGACAACGACGGCTGGCAGGATTTTTTAGTGAGCAACAACGGCGAAGACGCTCAGCTCTTCCACAACGATGGAGGCCTTGCCGTTCCGGGTGGCCCATCCTTCGATTCTCAGAAGGGTGGGAAGTCTGGCGGTGTAATGGATCTTCGTAAGGGCAAGGATAAAGTTGATTCGGCTGCCCCATCCTTCGATTCTCAGAAGGGCGGGCCTTCAGACGTTGACGCCGCTAGTAGTGGAGTTCCCGGCGCTGCCAATCCTCATCAGGGCCCGCCTTCTCGTCAGGGCACGGCTTCAGCCGTGCCAAAAGACGCGGCTTCTCCGGGGGCTCCAGCCCCTGAGGTCACTCAGAAGGGTGGGTCCGACTCTCCCCCACAAAAAAATCACTGGCTCGCCATCCGCCTCATCGGCACCAAATCCAATCGCGACGGCATCGGCGCGCACCTAAAGCTCGTCGCCGGCGACCTCACCAGCTACGACCAATCCAAAGGCGGCATGAGCTACTGCTCCGCGCAAGACCAGCGCACCTTCTTCGGCCTCGGCTCCCACGCCCGCGTGGACTCGCTCGAAATCTGGTGGCCCAGCGGCCTCCGCGAATCGGTCACCAATCTCCCCGTGGACGTCTTCCTCACCATCGAAGAAGGTAGCGGCAAAGCGACCGCTCGCAGATACGCCGCGCACAAGAAGTGACGACCCGACGAGGGTCGTCATCTTGAGCGAGCCCAGCGAAGGATCTCTCTTCTCCTTTGCCTGCCCTTGTGCCCGGACTCCTCACGGCCAAATCTGATTCAGAATCATCGCCAGGCGGACGCCCGCCTTGGCAAGCTGCTCCTGGATCACAGGCGTTGCGGCCGCCTGATAATTCGCGCCCAGTTTTTCATTGAGCGCCAGCATCCGCGGGCCCACGTTGTTGTTGTCCGCGCACGATTTCAGGTCCGGCACCAACGTCGTCTCGATCGTAATTTTTTTGTTCAGCTTGCCGTAGGCCACCGTCTCCGCCAGTTGATGGGCGTCCCAAGTCCAGGCGTCGAAATCAATCCCCGCCGCCTGCCAGGCGGCTTCCTGCGACTGAAACTGCTGGTCGAGCGCCGCCGCAAACTGATTCACCGTCTGCCCCTGCGAAATATTTTGGATCATGTCGCTGTCCCAGATGCCGTGCAGGTTGGGCTCATACTTATTTGCGGAGACGTGGACGTTGTTGTTGAAAAATTTCACCGGAACGCAATTCGCC
>Ga0307469_10000752_pt1 | contig 11807 bp, 10 predicted proteins | sample atmos_gasesAM2C__FD_203084 | JGI IMG/M metagenome (GOLD analysis project Ga0307469, IMG submission 203084) | Hardwood forest soil microbial communities from Morgan-Monroe State Forest, Indiana, United States - atmos_gasesAM2C_515 | ecosystem: Environmental > Terrestrial > Soil > Temperate...
GTCCCCCGGACGCCATCTGACCCCCCTAATGTCACGGGTTGCACGAACAGGCGAAGATTACAGGCACGGGTGCGTGGTTGTCAGCACTCATGCGCTGCGCGCGATCGACCACCCGAGTTCCGCGACCTCCCGGTACGACGCGCCGCGCGCCAGTGCGTTGGCGTCGGCGGCGTTGCCGTCCAGGGCTCTGCGGTAGACCCCCGCGAGAATGGCCGCCGCCCGAAACAGTGAGAAAGCGAGGAAGTACGGCCAGGCCGCGACCGGCCCGCGTCCTGCGCGGCGGCAATAAGCGCTGACGAAGTCCGCTTCGGAGGGAATGCCGGCACTCGCCGCGAGCGGGGTGGCGCCGCTCATGAACACCGATCCGTGATACACGAGGCAGCTGTAGGCGAGGTCGGCCAGCGGGTGGCCGAGGGTCGCCAACTCCCAATCGAGGACCGCGATCACCCGTGGCTCACTCGGGTGGATCATCAGATTGCCGAGCCTGAAGTCGCCGTGATGAATCGCGACCTCTTCCGGACCCGGGTCCTGCGCGGCGAGCCATGCCATGAGCTGATCCATCGCTGTGCAGCGCGGCAGTTGCGATGCGGCGTATTGCCGTGACCAGCGCGCAATCTGCCGGGTCAGAAACCCCTCCGGGCGCCCGAAGCCTGTCAGTCCCACTTGCCCGATGTCGACCCGATGCAGATTGACGAGCGTATCGTTCATCGAGGCGTAGATCGCCGCTCGCTCGCCTGCGCTCAGCTGCGGCAGACCCGGATCGGCGAACACCCGCCCCTCGACGCATTCCATCAGATAGAACATCTGTCCGATGACGGACTCGTCGGTGCATAGCAGCAGCACCTTCGGCACCGGGACGGCGGCGCCCGCGAGTGCTCGCATGACCGTGAATTCCCGATCGACGGCGTGTGCCGATGGCAGCAGCACCCCGGGCGGCTTCTTGCGCAGCACGTACGCGGCGCCCGGCGTCGCCAGATGAAACGTCGGATTCGACTGGCCGCCCTGGAATTGCCGGATCTCGCACTCGGCGCCGAAGCCCGGCAGGCGTTCGTTCAGATAGCGCACCAGGCGGACCTCATCGAATCGATGATTGGGGAGCACCGCTACCAGAGTCGCGGTGCCTGCCGCCGGCGGGGTCGCAGCCACCGACCTGCTCACGGGGACGCCGCCGCGCCCGCGGGGACGAACCCGTTGGCCATGAGGATGGATTCGACGCCGCTGCGCTGACGCCGCCGTACCCCGGGGTGTCTCATATGCGCAGTAAAAATGGCTGCGAGGAGAGCGTCATGAGAGTCACAACCTGGGCGGTGTTGGGATCGTTGCTCATCAATCTGGTCCTCGGACTGCTGGTGGCGGCGGTGTTCAGCGTGGCGCCGGCGCGCGCCGCCGAGCGCGCACCGTGTGCCGGCCGGCACCCTGTGCACACTACGCCGACCCCGGATCGGCCGGCCCCGGTTCATCGTGGCTACCTGGTCGCCGTGCGCATGGGTTGGGGAGCGGGTTGAAGGCCGATGCGCGGGTGTTACTCCACCGCGGCAGCGGGCGCCGCTGTTGAGGGGGCGCGCGCCGAGCGCAGCATCGAGACAGCCGCGTAGCTGACCACGACGATCACCAGCCAGCGCATCGCGGTGAGCGGCAGTTGTTTGACGATGTAGAAGGCGATCAGCACGCCGACCACGCCGCCGATGATCAGGCCCAGCGAGGGCCCATGAGCGAAGCGTCCCGAGCGGAAGAAACCCAGGCTCGCCACCGGCTGCAGGATGCCGTCGCTCGTCATCATGATCGGAAACGCCGCCAGCGGGTGCATGCCCAACAGGGCGAGCATGATCATGAGCGGCGCGTAGTTGCCGATGCCGATGCACATCAATGCGCCCAGCACGAAGCTGACGGCTACCGCCAGCGCGAAGCGCCAGCCGGCCAGGCCGAACGCGGTGCCGCCGGCGACCTCGAGCGCGCCGAGGTTCTTTAATACGAAGAAGAACGCTGCGATCAGCAGCGCCACTCCCATGAAAAGCTGAATCGTGCGGCGTGGCAGCCGGCTCACCACGCCGGCGCCGAGCCAGGCGCCCGCGGTGGCGCTCGCGACCATGCAGGCAAGCAGTACCGGCTCCACGGCCACGGTCGTGACGAACAGCACCGTCTCGAGAAAGGCGGACGCGTTGTGCCCCACGTTGAGCGTGCCGGGGATCAGCTCATCGGCCGGCTTACCGCGAAATTTGAACAGCGCGGTCGTGGGTGCGAATGAACCGATGCCGAGCGTATCGAGGAAGTCGGTCACGACTCCGATCGCGATGTCGGCCAGCCCCGGGCGCTCGCGCAACCGGTAGCGCCTGGCCGCCCAGACCCATCCGATGACGAACGCGATGTTGACCAGCACCAGCACGGTCAGCAGGCCGACTTTTGTCGCGTTCATGCCGGTCTCCGTGAGACTTAAGGATTGCCGCGCGCGCGGGCCAGCGCGTCCGCCAGCCGCAGGTACTGGATCGTCACGCGTGCCCCGATGCCGCTCAGCGCATGGAACGGCATCGGCCGCAGCGGCGTGACCGGAAAGCCCAGCTCCGCCGCCGGGGTTCCCAGGGCGCGCAGCGCCAGCAGACGCCCCATCACGGTCGCCATGGCGACTCCGCGGCCATTGTAGCCGAGGCCCGCGAGCAGGCCCGGCGCGAGCTCATGCAGGTGTGGCAGGTGGTCGCGCGTCATGGCCACGAGCCCGCCCCAGTGGTATTCGAAACCCAGGCCCTCGAGCTGCGGATAGATCTCGTGCACGGCGCGGTAGTGGTGCCGCACCGCCCGCGCCCCGGGCACTGCCGCGAACGTGCCGCGCGAGCCCATCACCAGCCGTGCGCTCGCATCCAGGCGGAAATACCGCAGCAGACGCCGGGTGTCGGAGGCCGCCTGTCCGCCGGGCAGGATCGCCCCGCGCAGCGTCTCGGGAATGGGTGCCGTAGCCACCTGGAAGGACGGCACCGCGACTACTGAGCGGCGCAGGTCGTCCGTGATCGCGCCGGTGTAGGCGTTGGTCGCGATGATGACGAGCGGTGCGCTGAGGCTGCCGCGAGGTGTCTCGATGCTCCAGTCGCCCGCGCTGCGTGTCAGCTTCAGCGCCGGGCTGCGGGTGAAGATACGCCCGCCGCAGCGACCGACGGCCTCCGCGAGCCCGCGCACGTAGGACAGCGGCTGCACGGTGCCGCCGCGGCGATCGAGCAGCCCGCCGCAGTAGCTACCGGACCCCGTCAGCCGCAGAACCTCGGCGCGCGACAACAGTTCCACCGCGGCCCCGCGCCGCCGCCATTGCTGCACCCGGGCAGCGAGCTGCGCCAGTGCAGCTTCCGAGGTCGCCGGCTGAATCCAGCCGCTGCGCACCGCATCGCATCGCAGGCCGTGCCGGGCGATCAGTTCGAACACCAGATCAGGCCCCGCCGCGACCGTCGCCACCGCGCGCGCGCCGGCATCGGGTCCGAACATCTGCTCGAGCGTATCCGGATCGTGCTTGACCCCCGGGATGACCTGGCCGCCGTTGCTGCCGGAGGCACCCGTGCCGATGTCGGCGGCCTCCACCACCACCACCTCCCGGCCGGCCTGCGCCAGGTGCAGGGCGGCCGACAGGCCCGTATAGCCGGCGCCGACGACGGCGGCCTGGGCGCGACACGTGCCAGTGAGTGCCGCGCAGGCGGGGCCGGCCGGCGCCGTAACGGACCACAGCGATTGCAGCGGTACGGCGGGCATCACGAGCTATCGATAATCGATTATTGGTTATCGGGCGAAGGGCGGACGACTCTACGGCAGGCGCCGCGGACGGTCAAACCAGCGCCGGCGGCCCGCGCCCGACAGGGTGCGCCTTTTCCGGCCCGCGGCGATGTGCGAGACTCACCGCAAAGCCGCCGCCGCCGGAAACGCGCCCACGCGCGCACCGGGGCGCGATGCCCAACGACGCGAACCCGGCTTTGCATGGGGTGCCCGATGCGATCTCCGCCTCTTAGGTCCACAGCAGCGCTGTGCCTGACGTTCAGCGTGCTGGTGCACGCGGCACCGCCACCGCTGCCCGCCGAGCACCTCACCGTGCAACCCCTGCCGCCGAAGAGCCCGCACTGGGTGTACGTGTTCGATGACGCGTTCTTTAACGAAATCGATTCCCGCGTGCATCTGTTCGACGGCGACACCTATCGCCGTCTCGGGCAGATCGACGCGGGCTTTGTCCCGAGCGTCAATCTCTCGCCCGACGGCGCGACCACGGTCGTGGCCACGACCTATTTCGCCCGCGGTAGCCGCGGCACGCGCACCGACGTGGTCGAGTTCACCGACAACGCGACGCTCGCCACGACCGGCGAAATCGTGCTGCCGCCCAAGCGCGTCGAGACGGTTCCCAGTCTCTTCAACATCGCCTACAGCGCCGACGGCCACTTCCTGTACGCGGCCTATGTGACGCCCGCCGCCTCGTTCGGCGTCCTGGATCCGGCGCGGCGGACGGTGCTTGCGGAGATCGACACCGCCGGTTGTGTGCTGGTGATCCCCTCTGGGCCGAACCGCGTTTCGTCCCTGTGTGAAAGCGGCCGCCTGCTCACCGTCACCCTCGACGCGCAAGGTCACGAGGCCTCGCGCGCACTGTCGGAGCCGTTCTTCGACGCCGACGGCGATCCGGTGTTCGTGCAGGGCATCCCGACCACCCGCGGCTACGCGTTCCTGTCCTTCCTGGGCGAAGTGCACGAGGTCGACCTGTCAGGCGCACAACCCGCCTTTACGCCGCCCTGGTCGCTGGTGAGCCCCGCCGAAAAGGGCCGCTGGCGCCCGGGTGCGGAACAGGTGGGCGCCATTCACCGCGGGCTCGGACGGCTGTACGTGCCTATGCACCAGGGCGGCGAAGGCACGCACAAGGATGGCGGCACGGAAATCTGGGTGTTTGACGTGGCCAGCCACCGGCGCCTGGCACGCTGGCCCGTGCATGCATCCGGCCTCTCGCGGGTGCTCGCCGTGCAGGTGTCGCAGGATCCCGCGCCGATCCTGTTTGCGGCCACCGACGCCGCGGATGTGGCGGTGCTCGATGCCCTCACTGGCCGTCTGCGGCACGTGGAGAAGCACCTCGGCCAGACGCCCTGGATGATGCTGAATCCTTAAAATTACGGGGCACGTGATGCACTCGCTCGATCATCTGTTCGAACACTCCTCGCGCTCGCTGGCGCGGCGCACTTCGCGCCGCAGCCTGCTTGCCTCCCTGGGTCAGGTGCTGACCGGCGCCGCGCTGCTGCCGCTGTTGCCGGTGGATCGCGGCGGCCGCGCCTGGGCGAGCGACGCCACCCCCAAGCCCGACAGTCCCGAGAGCTGTCAGTACTGGAAGTACTGCGCCATCGACGGCTTCCTGTGCTCGTGCTGCGGTGGCACCTCCAGCTCCTGTCCTCCGGGCACCGCGCCCTCGCCGATCACCTGGATCGGCACCTGCCACAACCCCGGCGACGGCCGCGACTACATCGTCTCGTACAACGACTGTTGCGGGAAGACCAGCTGCGGCAATTGCGAGTGCAACCGCAACGAGCGCGAGAAGCCCACGTACCGGCCGTCGCGCAACAACGACCTCAACTGGTGCATGGCCAACGCCGACTCGAACTATCACTGTTCGGTGTCCGTCATCCTGGGAGTCGCGGAAAAATGAGGCGTCGTGGCGCGGGCGCCCGCGGCGTCGCGTGCGGCGCGCTCGCCTGGGCCGTGCCGGCAGTGGTGAGCCTCGCGGCGACGCCCGCCGCGCGCGCCGCCGAGGCCCCCTCCCCGGCGTTCCCGGCGGGTTTCGGCAGCTTCCAGGCGAACTGTGCCGTGTGCCACGGACCTTCCGGGGCCGGAGTGCCGGCGCTGGCGCCGCCACTGCTGTCTTACCCTGCGCGCTACGCCGCCAGCGCCGAAGGTCGCCGGCAGCTCGCGCTGACCGTGCTGTACGGCATGGTCGGCGACATAACTGTCGACGACAAGCACTACAACTTCCAGATGCCGGATTTCGCCCGCCTGGATGACGCGACCCTGGCGACTACGCTCAACTTCGTCGTGTTCGATCTCGGCCACGCGCCCGCGGACGTGAAACCCCTCACGAGCGAGGAGATCGCCGCGGAGCGCGCCCAGGCGGTGGACGCCACCGCGGTGCGCGAACATCGCAAGAGCGTCGCACCGGGCGGAAGCTAGACGGCATGCGGCGCCTCCTGTGGCTCGCCGCAACCGGGCTGGCTGTGAGCGCCCGCGCCGGCGCGGCGGGCGCGAGCCCGGGCCAGGACTACATGCTCTACTGCATGGGCTGTCACGGCGCCGAAGCCCAGGGCGTGGCGGGCAAGATCCCACCGCTCGCCGGAGCGCTTGCGCGTTTCATGCGCACGAGCGAAGGACGCAACTACGTGCTGCGGGTGCCCGGCGCGGCCAACTCGGCCCTGTCAGATGCGCGCCTTGCAGCGGTGCTCAACTGGCTCGCCGAACGCTACGGCGCCGCGGACGAGGCGCGCCCTGCGCCGTTCACCGCAGAGGACGTGACACTCGCACGCCGCGTACCGCTCGCCAACGTGCAGGCGGCGCGGCGCGAAGTGCTGCGCAAGCTCGCGGCGAGCGGTGCAGCGCCGTCAGCGGACTATTAGTGAGCGGGAACAATGCTGCCGAACACTCCATTGCTCTCACCATCCGGACCGGCCGTGAAGTACAGCGTGTCTGAGCTCGACCCACGGCCGCCGCCCAGAGTCAGGGTCCACAGGCCGTCGATGACCAGCGGCCTGCCGTGAGCATCGTCAAGCTCATCGACAAACCGGCCATTGTTGTCGAATGCGTCGATCCGGCCGTTGCCAAAGTTGCCGATCAGGATCTTGCCGCTGAACGGGCCAAATGCGAACGAGGCGCGGGTGATGCCCCACGGTGAGTTGAGCGGCCCGCGACTGGCAAACCGGCGCAGCAGATGGCCGTCGGTATCGAAGACATCCACAAAGCCATGGCCTGGCCCCGCCACGTCGTCGTGTTTCTCAGCGTTCTGTTTCGCGTAGCTCACGAACAGGTCGCCATCGATGTTCGCGATGCCAAACGGCGCGTAGCCGGCGGGGATATCGGGATCGGCGAAGCCGCCGTCCGTGGTTGCGGGCGTGAACAGGCCGTCTGAGCCGGTCGGCCCGAACACATCGATCGTCCCGGCGCGGAAGTTGGTCGCATAGAGGAACCCTCCCTTGGCGCTCAGGCCGAACACGAGACCCTTGTAGACGGCGCCGTTCCCGGCGGCGGAAGACGACGAGTTGTCGACCGCGATCACCGCGTTGTCGACCGGGTTCAAACCTCCGGCCCACGCGGAAACGGTGCCATCCTCGGTGGCGAAGATGAACACCGCCGGCAGCTTCGTGCCCGGCACCAGGAACGCGCTTGAAGGATTCCACACGATTCCGGTCGGCGCCGCTGGAGCAGGATTCGGCGGATTATTCGGATCAACCGGATGACAGGAGGCGGCAGGCACGACATTGCCCGGCAGCGGGATCGACACTTGGAGCGCCACCACCTTCGTACCATTGCCGCTGTAAAGGGTCGAGCATCCTGTGCCATTGTCGTTGACCCAGAAAGGACTGCCCGCCGGGCTGAAGGCTACGCCCCAGGCGTTCCGCAGCACCGGGTCCTGCACTGTGGCGCGACCGGACACGTTGGATACCAGAGGCGCGACTACGTAGGCGTTGCGCTGGGCGCGCGCATCGTCCTCGGCGGCGCCCGCGATCGTGGAGCCCGCGGCAAGGACCATCACCGCCGTCGCTTTCAGGCGTCGAGTGAGCTGGCACATGACTACATCCCTTGTGTGGTTTTTGGAAGTCGGACGTGCTGTGAGTGCCGCGAATCCAGGCATGGGTTCAAAACGCCACAGCTCGCCGTGGCGCTCCCACCGAGCGTTGGCGCTACGCCCGAATCGAACCTTAAGGTGCGGCCTGGCTATTGGCGGAATATCGCCGTGATGCCAAAGGTCCGCGGCCGGAACGTGAAATCACGTCGCAGCCGGCTGTCGCCCAGTCCGTCGTTGATCGTAAAGTTGTAGTCGGTGAGCTTGTGAGTGTCGGTGAGATTGTCGACAAACGCCGCCACCGACCATGAGCCGAACGACATGCCGCCGCGCAGGCTGACGAAAGTCGTGGCGTCGAGCACGAAGTTCGCCCCATCGAACTGCAGCGTGTTGGGATCCTGGCCGGCGGTCGCCCACTTCGCCCGGCCCTGATACTCGCCGTCGGCCCGCACGAACGCCTCGTGCGAAAAAGCGCTGAAGCGGTATTGGAGTCCTGCCGACACCGTGTACGGCGCAGTGGGCTGGCCTCCCCCGGTCTCGCTGCTGGCGCCGACAATGGCGTCGCCGTCCGCCACGACGGGAATCTGCTCCAGCGCATTGAACTTCGAGTCCCTGCTGTAGCGTGCCTCGGTGTAGCCCGCGGCGAGCTCGAGCGAGAGCCTATCGGTTACAGCCACATCGGCCTGAAAGTCGACACCCTTCGCCGCCGCCTGGCCGAGATTGGCGATGAACGAGATCTGGCACACCGGCGGCACGACGGTCTGCTGGATGTTGTTCCACTTGATGTAGTAAATGCTGCTCGCGAGCTTCACCCGGTTGTTGAAGTTGTTCTTGGCGCCAACCTCGTAGCTGTTCACCGTGTCGGAGCTGTAGGTCTGCGGTGCGCCTGGAATATTGAAGGCCATGAAATCCCCGGAGCAGGCCGCAAAGGGGACCGGATTGTTGGCGCCGCCCGGACGGAAGCCCTTGGCGTAAGTGGCATAGAACATATCGCCCGGATCCGCCTGGAATTGCAAGCTCACTTTCGGGGTGAACGAATTCTCCTTGTTATTGCCGGTGCCGGTGCGCGGCACATCGAACAGCTGCGGACCGCCGGTCAGCGTGTCGAACGAGAACTTGGTGCGCGAGAAGCGAGCCCCGACGGTCGCCTTGAGTCGCTCGGTCAGCCCGTAGGTCAACTCGCCGAATGCTGCGTATTGCTCGTCTTTCGCGTTGGTCTTGAGAAAGTAGGAATCGTTCGGAAAGCGCGGATCGAAGGTGACCGGATTGCCGTTCGCGTCCACGAAGAAATCGGTGTACGGCGCACCCGTCAGCGCCAGCGACAGCTCGTTGAGGAGCGGGTCGTGGATCTGCTCGAGATAGCTTTGGCGGTTCTCGCTGAAGAATACCCCGGTAGTCCATAGCAGCCTGGCATTCGGATCGGTGGACTGCAGGCGGATCTCCTGTGTGATGTTCTGCTGGCCGTTGTCGATGCTCGAGGGTGAGCGGTAGTCGGTGGCGCCGGGCGGCAGGTGCACACCGTTGCCGTCGATAAGCGGCGTGGGCGGGAAGAACACGAACGCCTGGTAGAAACCGAGGTTGTACAGCGTTCCTTCGTAGCCGGTCTGATTCTGCCGGTGGAAGTAGGAGGTGTTGGAAATCAGCCGGGCCGAGCCGATGTCTCCCTCGATCTTCAGCGCCGGCAGATAGAACTTGTCGGGCGATGAGCGCCGCGAGGGACCCGCGCTGACGAAGCGATGAGCGCCCGGATCTGAATACAGCGGCCAATACGTCGAGATGTCGTTGCGCGCCCGGTCCTGGTAGTAGATGCTCGGCGTGATCGACCAGTGCTCCGAGGGCGCCCACAGGCCCGCGAGCCGCACCAGTACGGTCTCGTCATGGTTCGCCTTCTTGTCGACGGTCGCGAGCGTCACGGGGTCGATGCGGTCGATCCAGCCGCCGTCCTTGCGGTACCAGACCGAGAGCCGCGCGCCGAACTTGTCCTGGACCAGCGGGCCGCCTACCGCAACGCCCGCTTCGTAACTCGGATCCCCGCCCTGAGTGGAGGAGAACTCGGCGCGGCTGTAGATGCTGGTCTTGGTGAGACTGGGCTGCGTGGTGATGTAACGCACCGTGCCGCCCTCGGAGCCGGCCCCGAACAGCGTGCCCTGTGGACCGCGCAGCACCTCCACACGATCGATGTCGAAGGACTTGGGCAGTGCCTCATCGGGGTTGAATGCCAGCGCGCGCATCTGGATCGGCGTGTCGTCGAGATAGATGCCGGTCGTGCCGGCGCCGCCGGTTCCGGAGATACCGCGGATGGAGATATTGTTCGTGCCGGAGTTATCGAAGTTCACTCCCGGCGTGAAACGCGCCACCTCCGAAAAATCCTTGACACCGCGATCATCGAGGCCCTCCTGCGTCAGCGCCGTAACGCTGATGGGTACTCTGCTGAGACTTTCCGCGCGGCGCGTGGCGGTCACGATGACTTCCTGCAAAGGCCCGGCCGCCTCGCTCCCCTGCTCCTGCGCCCGGCTCGCACCGGGTGCGCAGGCGAGCAAGGCTAACGCCGCGTAGGGCGCCCTGCCGAGGGCGCGCGTCACCACGGATCTGCTGTCTTGAATAAGCGGCATACGGTCTCCCCACACGTGTTTTAGTCCGGCACTCTAGTCACAAGCCCGCCCCAAGCTCAACCACGCAGGCCGCGGCTCACCGGCAGTGTACGCACGCGCTTGCCGGTGGCGGCGTAGATGGCGTTGCACAGTGCTGCTGCGACGCACGCGGTACCGGTCTCGCCGACCCCGCCCGGGCTTTCGCCGCTGGCGACCAGATGGGCCTCGACCCGCGGCGCTTCGGACATCCGCAGCGCCGGAAAATCATTGAAGTTGCTCTGCTGCACGCGCCCGTTGGCGATCGTGATCTCGTTGCCGAGCGCCGCGCTCAGCCCGAACGTCACGCCGCCCTCGAGCTGCGCCCGCACCGTATCGGGATTGACCACCTGGCCGCAGTCGATGACACACACCACGCGCTCCACTCGCGGCTCACCCTTGGCGTTCACGCTGACCTCGGCGACCTCGGCAAGATAGCTGCCGAACGCGTACTGGATGGACACGCCGCGGCCGCTGCCGGCGGGCAGCGCGGTTCCCCACCCGGCGCGATCGGCCGCGAGATCCAGCACCGCGCGCAGGCGCGGCTCCTTCAGCAGCGCGCGCCGGTAACGCACCGGATCCTGCTGCGCCGCCGCCGCCAGCTCATCCATGAAGCTCTCCACCGCGAACACGCTGCGGGTCGGACCCACCCCACGCCACCAGCCGGTCGGAACGCCCGGCGGATCGCGGCGCACGAAGCGCACTTCCCTATTCTCCAACGGGTAGGCCAGATCCGCGGCACACGTTACCGCGTCCAGATCCACACCGTTCTTGACCGTTTCCTCGCCGTAGTACAGCGCCCACAGTCCGGCGCCTGCGATGGTATGGCGCCACGCGACGGGCATGCCGCGCGCGTCCAGCGAAGCGGATAGCCGATCCACATAGTAGGGGCGGTAGCGGTCGTGCTGGATGTCCTGCTCGCGACTCCACAGCGCCCGCACCGGGCCCTGCACGTGCCGGGCGATGCGCGCGGCCAGCACGATGCCGTCCACCTCCAGGCGCCGACCGAAGCCGCCGCCGATGAGATGGCTGTGAAGGCGGATCTGCTCGGGCTTGAGACCCAGTGCAGCGAGCTTCGCCACCGCGCGATCGGAGGCCTGGGTTCCGACCCAGATCTCGCACTCGTGCTCGCGCCAGTCGACCGTGCAGTTCATGGGCTCGAGCGTGGCGTGGGCGAGAAATGGCTGGTGATAGATCGCCTCGACATGAGTCACGGCGCGTGCCGTGGCCGGCGCGGGTTTGCCGCTACTGGCGGCCACCGCGCCTGCCTCCTGAACGGCCGTCTCGAGGTCCGCCACGATCGCCGCCTGTTGCACGGCGGCGTTTGGCCCATCGTTCCAGCGCGGCGCCAGCGCCTTCATCCCCTGCATGGCCGCCCAGGTGTCATCGGCCACCACGGCGATCACATCGCTCTC
>Ga0307469_10000753_pt1 | contig 11805 bp, 11 predicted proteins | sample atmos_gasesAM2C__FD_203084 | JGI IMG/M metagenome (GOLD analysis project Ga0307469, IMG submission 203084) | Hardwood forest soil microbial communities from Morgan-Monroe State Forest, Indiana, United States - atmos_gasesAM2C_515 | ecosystem: Environmental > Terrestrial > Soil > Temperate...
GGGTGCGTCTTTGACCAGGCGAATCTTGGCAGGAGACGTGCGCACCCGCCGGCCATCGTCAGTGGCGATCGAGAGCCCGCCGCGCAGCTTGTTCAGTGACTCTTCGGTGGGCCGCTTGCTGACCTTTACGACGTAGGTCTTGGCCACGTGCGACGCGGCCTTCATGAGCTTGTGCGCGAGCGTCCCGTCGTTGGTCATGAGGACCAGGCCCTCGCTTGCGTAGTCGAGCCGCCCCACCGGGTAAACGCGGCTGCCTACTCCGCGAATCAGGTTCATCACCGTAGGACGTTTCTCAGGATCGCTGACCGTGGTGACGTATCCCACGGGCTTATTCAGCAGCAGATAGACGTGCCGTTGCGCGCCGTGCAACAGCTTGCCGTTGACGCGAATGTGATCCTTCTCGGGATCGGCTTTCGAGCCGAGCGCGGTCACGGGTTGGCCGTTGACCAGGACGCGCCCGGATGAGATCAACTCCTCCGCCTTGCGGCGAGAAGCGATTCCGGCGGAGGCGATGATCTTTTGAAGACGTTCAGTGGGCATAAGGAATATGAATCCGAAGTATATGACGAACGAGAACGTGTGCGTTTTCCGTGGGTGCTGTCCGACCTCAGGGACTAAAGCCCGACCCTCATAAATTGCCCTTCGGCACGGCTGAAGCCGTGCCCCTCCCAAACCGACCACAATCAGCCCAATCAGGCTTTGGAAGGGCCCGGCTTAAGCCGGGCCATCACAGCGCTGTCTTCGATGGCGGCTTCAGCCACTGCGGTTCGCCGTTGGCAAACTCAGAACTTTTCTCACCTGCAAAGCGGCGCCCTCCACGGAAAAATGAACAAAACCACTCTAGTCGCTGGCTTTGCTGGCGTGCGTCTCAATTGCTTCCTCAGGTGAATCGCCAGCTGTTTCAGACACGATGGCGTCAGTACCTGAGTGGATTTCCACGGAATCGTTCGAGATCGGTTCCGCCGCCGGTGCCGCTTCCGGCGAATCGGGTGAAGCCATTTCGGTCACGGGCGCCGCCTCATCCATCTGGAACGACTCGGCTACCAGCTTTTCGAACTCTTCCATGCTGGGCAGTTCGGTCACGTCTTTCAGGCCGAAGCGCATCAGGAAATCTTTGGTCGTCTTATACAAAATCGGCCGTCCGATGACAGCCTTGCGTCCCGACGTCGTGATCAGCTTGCGGTCCAGCAAGGTCGCGATCACGCCGCCCGAGTCGACGCCACGAATTTCACTGATCTCGGGCACGGTCACGGGTTGCTTGTAAGCGATTACGGCGAGCGTCTCGAGAGCGGGAAGCGAGAGACGGATTGGCGGTTTCAGGCTCTTCGCGAAGGCACGCACAACATCATGCTGTTCGGGCTTGGTCGACATGCGGTAGCCGCCGGCCACCTGGCGAATCTCGATGCCATGTTCTGAAGTGCCGTACTGCGCCACCAACTCTTCCAGCGCCGCGCGCACCGCGGACTTGGCCGTGGCCTCGTCTGCCCCTTCCTGCTGGGCAATCACGGAATCCTTGACCAACTCAAGAATCTGCTCGAGCGTGACCGGAGTCTCCGCCGCGTAAATGATCGCTTCAATTCTGGCCTGAATACTCATCGTGAACCCAATCCTTCGAAACTCGCAAATTCAGTTCGCCGCCGGGCTAGCCAACGACCAAGGACCAACGACCGACGACCGTCTTTCTACTTCCAGTCATCCTTTACCGCAGCCTGCTCCTGCATAACGGCATCGAACCCAGAGTGTTTGCGGATCAGGATGTCACCAAACAAGTGGTCCTGTTTTAGTTGCACCGCCTGAAGGCGGACAAGTTCCAGCAGAGCGAGAAACATGCAGACCAGCGCCTGGCGCGAGTCGATGTGGCGCAGCATCCGCTTCAGCCGGACCGGCTTGTCTTCGAGCGAGAGCCGCCGGCGCAGGTAGTCGATCATCTGGCCGACGGTGACGGTTTCTTCATCCACCTCCAGAACCGGCCTCGACCGCGCCCGGTCCAGGATTTTCTGGAACGTCTTCACCAGATCGATTACATCGGCAGCGAGTTCTGGTTCGGTTCCCTCCGCGTCGTTGAATTCTTTCAGCGAAGGATTCGACCAGATCGCGTCTTCGATCTGCTGCTTCTGTAAGAGCATCTGCGCGGCCGCTTTGAATTTCTCGTGCTCCAGCAACCGGTTCACTAACTCGCTGCGCGGATCGTCCTGCGCATCGGCGGGCGCAAGCGGGTCGCGCGGCAGCAGCATCTTCGATTTGATGTGGATCAGCACGGCCGCCATATAGATGAAGTCGGCGGCCACATTCACGTCCAGTTGGCGTATCCGCTCGACGTAGGTCAGGTACTGGGCGGTGATTCGCGCGATCGGGATGTCGTAGATGTCGATGGCCTGCTTGCGGATCAGGTCGAGCAGCAGGTCGAGCGGGCCCTCATACACGGTGCCCACGGCCACGGCGAACGGAAAATCGTTGGCTTCCTGCTTTTTGCGCGAGGGCTCGGCCGGCGGCGGGGGCGCGCCGTTCGGCTCCGTTGGCAAGAGAACACCCGATACAGCTCTCACTTCTTCACTCATCCGAAATTCTTCCCCACTACTTGCCGCGGTCGCGCGGAGGCTCAAACTCCAGCGACATGCCCATGGAAGAGCGCACGTCCTTCATGGTCGCATCGGCTACCTTGCTGGCTGCTGCCGAGCCTGCCTCCAGAATATCCCAGGCGAGGCGCGGATTGTCCTCGTATTTTTTGCGCCGTTCCTGCATGGGCTGAAGCACCTGAACCAGTGCATCGGCGGCCCAGCCCTTGCACTCGATGCAGCCGATTGCGGCGGAGCGGCAGCCCTCATTGACCTGGGCCATGGTTTCCTCGGTGCTGAAGATCTTGTGCAGGTCGCCGACCGGACAAACATCCGGATTGCCGGGATCGCTGCGCCGTACGCGCGCCGGGTCCGTCACCATGGTCTTGAGTTTCTGTCGGACTACGGGTTCCGGATCGGTCAGCATGATGGTGTTGCCGTACGACTTGGACATCTTGCGGCCATCGGTGCCCGGCAGCTTCGCTGCAGGTGTCAGCAGCGGCTGCGGCTCCGGGAAGACGGGCGCGGGCTTACCGTAGAACTGGTTGAAGCGTCGCGCAATCTCACGGGTGAGTTCCACGTGGGGAACCTGGTCCTCGCCCACGGGCACGAAGTCGCCTTTGTAGATCAGGATGTCGGCCGCCTGCAGCACGGGATACCCAAGAAACCCATAGGTTCCCAGATCTTTTTCAGCGATATTTTCCCTCTGCTCCTTATAAGTGGGCACCCGCTCCAGCCACCCGAGGGGCGTGACCATGGAAAACAGTAGGTGCAACTCGGCGTGTTGTGGGACATGCGACTGGATGAACATGGTGCAGCGCTCGGGATCGAGTCCCGCAGCCAGCCAGTCGAGCAGCACCTCTACGGAATTCTCCTTCACCTTTGAGGTGTCGGCGTAGTCGGTCGTGAGCGCGTGCCAGTCGGCGATGAAGAAGAAGCACTCGTAGTGGTCTTGCATGCTGACCCAGTTCTGCAGGGCCCCGACATAGTTGCCGAGGTGCAGTTTTCCGGTAGAGCGCATGCCGCTGAGCACGCGTTTGCGATGTGTGGGAGTGGGCATCAGAATTTAATGAGAATCCCGTTGAAGAATTGCAGGAACGGCGAGATGAGGCGCGTCAGCAAGTTGCCGCCCAGGTAAACGAGAGCCAGCAGGCCGAAGATGCCCATCGTGTCGTATGCCTTGCGAACGGGTTCGGAGAGGAAATGCCGCAAGACGTGGCTGCCGTCGAGCGGGGGCACTGGAATCAGGTTGAAAACCGCCAATATCACGTTGATGAACATCAGTTCGTACATCAACAACGTCAGCGGCACCAGGAACGAAGAACCACCCATTGCCCGGAAGCCGCCGCGAAACGTGATAGGCATCGACTGGACCAGTCCATGTCCTTCCACCGAAGTCTTGGCGATCACGAACATCACGGCCAGCGTCCCCCCAGCCACGATGAAGTTGCTCACCGGTCCGGCGACTGAGGTGAGGATGTCATCCTTTACCGGATTCTTGAAATTTCTCGGGTCGACCGGGGTGGGCTTGGCCCAGCCGATCACCGGAAAGCCGGTAAACAGAGCAATCAACGGCATCACGATGGTGCCCACCGGATCGATATGCATGATGGGATTCAGCGAGATACGGCCCAGCATGCGCGCGGTCGGATCTCCGCAGCGGTTGGCCGTCCAGGCGTGCGCGGATTCGTGCACGCTGATCGCAAAAAGAAACGCGATCATCTGAAAGGCGACGCCTACGATGTCGATGTGGCTGAGATCCATCGGAATGCGCAATTTTAGCAGACAGGTTGCTGCGAATCCGGAACCCGCGCCCGCAGACGGACAGGAAAGGGACGGCGAAACCTACGAGCGACTTCGTTGTCAAGTGGTCACTCCGAAGCCGAAGCAGACAAAGCAGTTAACAAAGAGTGCCGAGACTGCAAACCTTCCACAGCTTCGTTCGTCTAAGATAAAGACTCCGCAAGCTTAGTCAACCTCCCAACCGGTTCACCTAGCCACACTGAGGAAGCTATGGCATTACGAATAAGGAGCGAGCAAACGGGTGATGTGGCCGTCTTGCAATGCGCGGGAAGGATCGTGCGCGGCGAGCCGCTTCACTTCTTGAAAGACGCGGTGACCTGCCTGCGGGAACCGCGGCTGGTGGTTCTTGACCTGACCGAAGTCGAGATGCTCGATGGCGGCGGCCTGGGCGTGCTGGTGTTCCTGCATCGCTGGACGCGCGACAACGACATTCAACTCAAGCTGGTAAATCCCTCGGCGTTCGTACGGGAGATGCTGGACCGTACCCGCCTGACCTGCGTATTCAATATTTCGTCCATGGAGGACGTTGTCGAGATTCTGTGCACCTCGGCCAACGTCCCCGTGGATGCAAACCGCGCTGTCGCCTAGCCGTCCGCCCGTACGTACCCGACTGAAAATTGGATACTCCTCCAGCGAGCTTTGCCCGGGCTGTGCTGCGACATGCTTTATAATTCGCGCCACTCATGAAGCAGCGCAAGCCGGGACGCTCGAGGAAACCTTGGAAGATCCACCCGCAGCCGGTCGACGCGCTGGTCTATCCCCGCTTCTCGGGCATTGCAACCTTCATGCGGCTTCCCCACGTTCCACGTGCGGAGGAACTCGACGTTGCATTAATCGGCATTCCCTACGACGGCGGCGCGACCTATAGATCTGGTCCACGCTTCGGTCCGCGGCACGTGCGCGAACAATCGGCCATCATCCGCCCATGGAATCCGGTGCTCAATTGCAATCCGTTTGAGAACCTGCGCATTGCGGACTTCGGCGACCTCTCTATCAATCCGCTGTCGATTGACGACACGTTTCAGCGCATCACCGCACAACTGGATGACGTTTTGCACACGGGCGCACGCACGGTCTGCGTGGGCGGAGATCATTCCATCCTGCTGCCCATTATGCGATCCATTCACAAGCGGTTCGGGCCGGTCGGCCTGATTCAATTCGACGCGCACAACGACACCTGGGGTGGATACTTCGGCAGCCCGCACTCGCACGGGACACCGGTGCGGCGGGCGATTGAAGAGGGGCTGCTGGTCGGCAAGGATGTTTTGCAGATCGGACTCCGGGGCCAGGTCTATGCGAAAGAAGATTTCGATTTTGGCCGCAAGCACGGGTTTCGCGTGGTTACGTCCGAGGAGTTTCATCGCGGCGGCATACCGGTTGTTCGTTCACTTCTGAAGAAACTTGGCCGGCAACCGGTCTACATCACGCTCGATATCGACGTGGTCGATCCGGCGTTCGCGCCTGGGACCGGCACCCCGCAGGTCGGCGGCTTTTCGAGCGCACAGATCCTGGAGTTAGTTCGCGGCTTGCGTGGACTGAATATTGTCGGTTGCGATCTGGTGGAAGTCTCGCCGCCCTACGACAGTGGGGAAATCACGTCGCTACTGGCGGCGAATTTGCTGTTTGAGCTGGTGTGCGTGATGTAGGCGATTGCGGGTTGGTGTGCAAGATTTAAGAACGCCATTCGTATCGGTGCGCAACGTCAGTGCGCCGCAAGCGAAAGGTTCGTATGAGTTGTTTGTATCAGGACGCCCCGATCAGGCGTGCCGTAAGAATCGGAATGTGGACCGGCTTAGCCGCGGTGCCGGGCGAAGCACAATCCGCGTGAAGGAGCTTCTATCGATCAACTTATTGCGGCCGCCAGACAGCGGCTAAAGCCGGCAGATGATGAGGCCGTTACGGCGCGTCTGAAGGCGCGCCCGGATACGAACCACTTGCACCCATGACCGAACTGGCACGTAAACTCCGCGTCACCGACTACTTCACGTTGGGCTGGGGCACGATGGTCGGCGTGGGCTGGCTGGTCGTCATGGACGACTGGCTGCTTCGTGGAGGCCCCCTCGGAGGAATCCTCGGATTCGCGATCGGCGGGTCGCTCCTGCTGCCCATCGGCTACGTCTACGGAAAGCTGGTCGCCGCGATGCCTGATGCGGCGGGGGAAGTCGCGTATACCGCGAAGGTCTTTCCCCGATCCGTCAGCTACGCAACCGGCTGGATGATGATGCTCGCGTACTTCATCGTGTGTCCGTGGGAAGCGGTGGCGGTCGGACGCATTGCTGCTTATATCTTTCCCGGGCTCGACTCGCTGGAACTCTATCGCATCGCGGGGAAGCCAGTTTTCCTGCCGCGCCTGATCATCGGGCTTGCCCTCACCGGGCTGCTGACCCTTCTGAACTATCGCGGGATCCGGCTCAGCGCAACCTTTCAGAATTGGACCTCGTTCGGAACACTGGCACTATTCGCCGTCTTTGTGAGTGTCGGTGTAAGCAAAGGTTCACCTACGAACTTCACGCCCTTGTTTTCCCATGCGCCTTTTCTTTCCGTGTTGCTGGTGATGCAAATCGTCCCTTACTTCATGACCGGATTCGAGTCGGTGACCAAGGCAGCCGAGGAAGCGAATCCGGAATTTCGCTCGAAAAGCTTCCTGAACACGATCTGCATGGCGATCGGCGTGGGGATTCTGTTTTATACGATCGTGATCGCCGCCGTCGGTTACGCGGCTCCGTGGCACGAACTCACCGGCGAACAATTCATGACGGCGGTGGCGTTCGAACGCGCGGTGGGCGCGCGCTGGATCGTCAGCAGCATCCTGGCGGCCGGGTTGCTGTCCTTGGTGAAGTGCTTCAACGGAAACTTCGTGGCGTCGACGCGTTTGTTATTCGCGATGGGGCGGCGAGGGCTGCTCGATGCTCGCACGGCCGCGGTCCATCCGGTGAACCGGACGCCGTCGACAGCCGTGTTGGCTGTCGGTGCCGCCACCGCACTGTGCATGTTTCTGGGAGACGCAATTCTCGTGCCCGTGTCGGAGGTGGGCTCGGTGGCCGCGGCCAGCGGGTGGCTTGCCGCCTGCGCTGCATATTATGCGATGGGTGCCCCGGCTCGGGAGCGCCTGATCGCGGCTGCTGGAGTACTGGTCGGGCTAATCATGATTCTGATGAAGGTGGTTCCTTTCGTGCCGGGACACTTCACCATCTACGAGTGGATCGCGTTGGTGATCTGGATCGCCGTAGGCGCGCTGCTGGGTCGCGGCGGGATCGAGTCGGTAGATGTCAAGTGACTGTTCCGTTGTTCAGGCGTCCCACTATAGTGGGTGCTACCCTCACAGAACTTGTTTCTTACGTCTGTCATCCTGAGCGAAGTGAGGCATAGCCGAACGTAGTCGAAGGACCCCATACCCGCCTGCACTGAAGATGAACTCCGAGGGGTATTTCCAGCATGGAGCATAAGTACTGGGCCTACATCGTTGCCAGTCTGAGTGGGACGCTATATATCGGCATGACGAACTGGCGCCTCACTCCGCTTAGGATGACAGTGGTATGAGAGTTCTCGATTGACATCGCTGTCCGCGTGGGATCTCATTTCATCTCCACCGATACCTTCCTACCTAGTACACTGCTGAGTTCTTCTAACCCCCAAGCGAGGAATCGCCATGCGCGTTCGTTCGCGAAGCGTGCTCCTACTCACGGTCTTGCTCGGCGCCGCGGTCGGCTGCGCGCAACAGGCGCAACCTTTTGATCTTGTCATTCTGAACGGACACATCATCGACGGCACCGGCTCTCCCTGGTACTCCGCCGACATCGGGATTCGCGATGGGAAGGTTGCGGCTATCGGAAATCTCACGGCCGCCGGCGCCAAACGCACCATCGACGCGCACGGCCACGTGGTCGCACCTGGCTTTATCGACATGCTCGGTCAATCGGAGAAGACCATCCTGGTCGATCCGCGCCTGCCTTCGAAGATTTATCAAGGCATCACGACCGAGATCACCGGCGAAGGTGGATCGATTGCGCCGCAGAACGATGCGATCATCGCGGCCGACAAAACCAGCTACGAGCATCTGAAGATCACGCCCGACTGGCGCACGCTCCGGCAATACTTCGCGCGGCTAGAGAAGCAGGGCATGGGCATCAATCTGGCCACCTACGTAGGCGCAACCCAAGTGAGGCGCGTGGTGCTCGGGGATGCGGATGTTCAGCCGACCGCTGCCCAACTCGAGCAGATGAAAGCGCTGGTACGAGATGCGATGCACGACGGCGCGGTCGGCGTCTCAACCTCGCTCGAATATGCGCCCGCTCCGTACGCCAAGACCGACGAGATCATCGCGCTCGCAGCGGAAGCGGCAAAATTTGGGGGCATCTACGCCACCCACATGCGCAGCGAGGGTGACGCCATCAACGCCTCCCTCGACGAAACTGTCCGGATTGGCCAGGAAGCGCACATCCCGGTAGAGATCTGGCACCTCAAAGTCGCGGGAAAAACCAACTGGCACAAGATGCCCGAGGTCGTTGCCAAGATTAATGCCGCCCGCGCCCAAGGCATCGACGTAACCGCCGACACCTACGCGTATCCGGCGTGGTTCAACGACTTCTCGGCATTCATTGTGCCCTGGGCGCACGATGGCGGCACCGCCAAGCTGATTGAGCGGTTAAAAGACCCGGCGTCCCGGGCCCGCATCCGCAAAGAGATGCTCACCCCCTCGACCGACTGGGACAACGAGTGGCAGGAAATTCCCGGTCCGGAGGCGATCCTCATTGGCGTCGTGCAGAACCCCAAACTGCTGCCGCTTCAGGGCAAAACGCTGGCCGACGTCGCCAAGCTCTGGAATAAAGATCCCATGGACGCGCTGTTCGACCTGCTGATTGAAGACAAGGCGTACACGAACGTGGCCGTCTTCGGCATGTCGGAAGACGACGTCGCGCTAGCGCTGCAGCAGCCCTGGACCTCGGTGTGCAACGACTCGTCCGGAGCTTCGCCCGAAGGCCTGCTCGGGCAAGAACATCCGCATCCCCGGGCGTACGGAACGTTCCCGCGCATACTGCGGAAGTATGTTCGCGAAGAGAAGAGGCTGGCGCTCGAAGACGCGATCCGGAAGTTTTCTGCGCTCCCTGCGCAGCGCATGCGCCTGACAGACCGTGGCGTCTTGAAAGCCGGCATGTGGGCCGACGTCGTGGTCTTCGATCCCGCGACTATCAAGGACGTCGCAACGTTCGGTGAGCCAAACCAGCTATCGCAAGGGATGGAGTACGTCCTGGTGAATGGCGTTCCCGTGATTGACCAAGGCAAGATGACGGGGGAACTGCCGGGGAAGGTGCTGCGGGGAAAGGGTTACGTGGCGCAATAAGCCCGCCGAAACCGGTTGGAATCGCCGGCCCGGACCATCCTCATTCTTGTCCAAGGTGCTGTCATCCTGAGCGAAGCGAAGGACCTATGCAATCTTTTCGCGACCGCTAACTGCCGCGCGAAAAAAACAATAGCCGTGCCGTCTCCCCAATCAAACTAAATTTCCGGATAGAAATCAAAGAAAGCCTCCAAACTCGTCTTTAGCTGTTTCTCGATATCTTCCTTGCTGCCTTCGAGGACGTGCATCGTGACATGCGCCTCTTTTCCGCTTTTCAGCTGCACAGTAGCGTCGCCGACTTCGACAATCTCGTCCGCGGGCAGAAGCCGCATTCCATAGACCAACGTTAAGTTCGCCATGCAGGCATTCTATTCAAGAAGCCGACGCAGTGTACTCCCCGCATTTGGAACTTTGTCCCCATCATTTAGAATGACGGGCGTGTTCCCTAAGTCAGCGCTCCCGATCCTCGCTCTTGGCGCAGTGTTCGCGCCGACGCTCATCGCGCAGCAGCCTCCCGTCAAAGTCAACGTACTGAACGTTTGCACGCCTTCGGAGGAAGAGCAAAAAGAAATCGCTTCGGCCCTGTCGCGTGTTCCCAAACAGCCGCTCTTCAGTCAGGACTTCGAAGTTGCGCGCGGCCGCTCCAGCCTGGCGGAAGCGCCCGGGCTCCTGCAGGCTGGCCAAAGTGCACAACTGTCCGAGGAGCCGTCGATCGCGAGCTGGGTACGCTTGCGCCGCGAGTTCCCGGCCCAGTCGCCATTTTCAACGGTGCAGTATTCCTTTAGCGACGATGGGAAAAGTATGGTGGAAACCCTGGTCCTGCATGTACGCGATCCGAAAGACCTGGTGCAGCTTTCCATTGAAGACAATGCGTCTTCGGTGACCACGGCGGCTACCATGCTGAGCGCCGCGAGTCCTGCCAGCCGCATCAAGCTCGAGCGGTTTGGAAAATCCTCGGTGGTGCTGGCCCGCTGTCTGGGGACGGAAGGCGGCCCGACTCCGGATCAGAGGGCGTATGAGCCCTTGTTCAGCAGCGCTTCCTCGATCATGACGAAATACCGTGCTGCGCTCAATGCCCGGCAAACGGTTCCAGGAGAGTTGAAAAAAGTGGCAGGCGAGTCTCGGCCTGTAGGCCAGCCCGAGGCCACGAAACCTCATTCGGTAGCAGCCAAACCGGCCAGCCAGCACTCCCAAAAGAAATGACGCGGTTGATCTTCGCGGCCTTTGCGGCTATTCTTTGCGGTCCTTACGGTTACCGGTTATTCCGAGATTCTGTCTGAGAAGCACGAGGGAATTCCCCCGCTTGCACCTATTTTGCATTTCCGCAATCTAACTAACAGCCATTTATGGATATCCGCAACGTTGTCATCATCGGGTCGGGTTGCTCCGGACACACTGCCGCCCTTTATTCCGCACGCGCCAATCTCAAGCCGCTCGTCATCGAAGGCCACGAACCCGGCGGCCAGTTGTCGATCACCACGCTGGTCGAAAACTTCCCGGGATTTCCGGATGGCATTCAGGGTCCGGAACTTATTGAGAATATGCGCAAGCAGGCGCAGCGTTTCGGCGCGGAGTACATGCTTGGCCACGTCACGAGCGTTGATCTGAGCCAAGGGCCTTTCTTGCTCCATGTAGGGAAACACCAGATCCACACGAAGACGCTCATCATCGCCAGCGGCGCGTCGGCACGTTGGCTGGGACTTCCGCACGAACAGCAACTCATCGGTCACGGCGTAAGCTCGTGCGCGACCTGCGATGGCTTCTTCTTCTCAGGGAAGGAAGTGGTCGTGATTGGCGGCGGCGACACTGCGATGGAAGAAGCCAATTTCCTGACGCGCTTCGCCAGCAAGGTGACGATCATTCATCGCCGCGATACGTTTCGCGCGTCGAAGATCATGCTCGAGCGCTCCCGCAACAATCCGAAGATCGCCTTCCTCACCGATACGGTCGTGGAAGATGTGCACGACGTCCACAAGAAGGAAGTCACCGCGTTGCAATTGCGGAATATCAAGACGAATCAGACGTACGACTATCCGACTAGCGCGCTGTTCCTCGGGATCGGCCACGAACCGAACGCCAAAATATTCGAAGGCCAGCTGGACATGGATA
>Ga0307469_10000754_pt1 | contig 11802 bp, 8 predicted proteins | sample atmos_gasesAM2C__FD_203084 | JGI IMG/M metagenome (GOLD analysis project Ga0307469, IMG submission 203084) | Hardwood forest soil microbial communities from Morgan-Monroe State Forest, Indiana, United States - atmos_gasesAM2C_515 | ecosystem: Environmental > Terrestrial > Soil > Temperate forest...
CAGCGCCGAGGAAGTGCCGGCGCTCGACGGCAGCTCCAAGCCCTTCGTGGATCTGCTCTACTCCGCGGGCTCCGTCACCCTTCCCGTTCCGCGCCGCCCGGTGGCGGTCCGCGAGCCGCTCCGGGTGGGCGACAACAGCCGCTGGCTCGAGATCGCGCCGTCTGATTCGTTCCGTATCACGTACACCCTCGACAACCCCCATCCCGTGGTCGGACTGCAGGTCGCGTCTCTCGAGGTGAGCGAGAGCACGTTCGTGGAGGAGCTGGCGCCCGCCCGCACCTACGGGTTCTTGAGAGACGTCGCGGTGATGCGGAAGAACGGCCTGGCCCGCGGCGGCTCGCTGGAGAACGCGGTGGTGGTGGGCAAGCGCTCGGTCCTCAACGACAGCCTCCGCTTCCAGGACGAGTTCGTCCGGCACAAGATGCTGGACCTGGTGGGGGACCTCTGGCTGCTCGGGCGGCCGCTCCAAGGGCACGTCACCGCCCACAACGGCGGCCACGCGCTGAATCACGAGCTGGTGGCCGCAGTGCGGACGGCCTTCGCCACCGAGCGGCGCCAGCGCGTCGTGCGGACGCAGGTCAAGGCGGTGGGCAGCCTGGCGGACCGGCTCGAGCAGCTCGTGCCGGGTGGCTTGTCGTCACAGCCCGGTATCGCCGCCCTCTAGTTCCTTCCGGTCGTCCGGACTTCTCCGGGCTCCCGGGCCTCCCCGACGCTATAATGTTGTACCCGTGGGGACCCTCCAGCTGTGAGCCGGACTAGCCTGAGCGTGATCGCCCTGATCGCCCTGGCCATGGTGTCTCTGCTCGTTCCCCTGGCCCAGGCTGATACCGAGCTCCGCATCAGCAATCTCTCCGTCTTCCTGAACGACTACGACGTCACGGTGCAGGGTGTGCTCCTGGGCGCCGTGCCTTCCTCCCTCACGGAGAGCCTGCAGAGCGGGGTGCCCGTGCACGTGCGGTTCGTGGTGGAGCTCTGGCAGCAGCGCTTCCGCGACAAGCTCCTGCAGACGCGCATCATCGAGCGCCAGCTCACCTACAACCCCGCGACCAAGGAATACAAGGTCGTGTCGCTGAACGGGGAAGACCGCGAGGCGTTCATGACCAAGCAGCTTCGCGACGCGCAGCGGGTGCTGTCCGAGCTGCGCGCGGGCAAGCTCGCCCCCGACGCCGCCCTCGACCCGCGCGAGCTCTACTTCGTGCGGGTACGAGCCGATGTCTCGCTCAACGGCGTCAATTCCTGGATCGCGCGCTTCAGCGGGGAGGCGGCGGAGACGGGCTGGGTCCAGTCCCCTCTCCTCACGCCCACGAGACGGCAGTGAGCCCGTTGACGGAGGGACCGGCCGAGCAGAGGAGCCACTACCGGCGCAACCTGCTCATCGTCTCCGGAGGGCTCGCCCTCCTCGGGTTCGCGTGGTGGGGCTTCAAGGTCTGGATCCACCGGCCCCAGGTACCGCTCGCCTCGAATCTGGCCGTCTTCGCCCTCTTCAATCTGAACCTGATCGTCTTCCTCCTCCTCGTCGTTCTCCTTTTCCGCAACCTCGTCAAGCTCGCCTTCGAGCGCCGGCAGAAAGTGCTGGGGGCCCGCTTCAAGACCAAGCTCGTCCTCGCCTTTCTCTCCCTCGCCCTCACCCCGGCCATTCTCATCTTCATCATCGCCTCGAACTTCATCAACACGTCCATCGAGGGATGGTTCAAGCCGCAGGTGGAGCGTCCACTCGATCAGGCCCTCGAGGTGGCCCAGACCTACTACCAGGGCCAGGAGGCCATGGCCTTGCGCCATGCGCGCTACATGGCCGACGTGCTGGCCCGCGAGGGGTTCATGGCCCCCGCCCAGCGCACCGTGCTGTCCACCTATCTCACCGGCCAGCAGGAACGGCTGGGGCTCGCCGCCATCACGGTGTTCAACCGCGCCGGGCAGCCCGTGTTTCACGCCAAGGACGTGGCCCTCGCCACCGTGCCCACGCGCTCCGTGAACAAGGAGCAGCTGCGCCGCGGCCTCTCCGGCCAGGAAGTCACCACCGTCCACGAGCTCGACGACGGCGACATGATCCAGGCCATCGTGCCCATCAAGTCGGGCGATCGCGCCCTGCTGGGGGCGATCGTGGTCGGCACCTACGTGCCACAGCGGCTCGAGACGCGGCTACGCGGCATCAGCCAGTCCTTCCAGGAGTACAAGCAGCTGCGGCTGCTCCGCCAGCCCCTCAAGGGCATCTACATCCTGCTCTTCCTCCTCATGACCCTCGTCATCGTGTTCTCCGCCACGTGGTTCGGCCTGTACCTCGCTCGGGGTATCACCGAGCCCGTGCAGATGCTCGCCGAGGGCACGCGGGCGGTGGCCGCGGGCAATCTCAACTACAAGGTCCAGGTGCGCGCCGACGACGAGCTGGGCGTGCTCGTGGATTCGTTCAACCGCATGACGGGCGATCTCGCCCTCTCCCAGACACGGCTCGAGCACACCTACCGTGACCTCCAGGCCAAGCACGAAGAGGTGGAGCAGCGGCGCCGCTACACGGAGACGGTGCTCGACGCAGTGGCCACGGGTGTGCTCTCGCTCGACGCCTCGGGACGCATCACCACCGTCAATGGCGCCGCCGAGCGCATGCTGGGCGTGTCGGCGGGAGAGGCGCTCGGCCAGCCTTCCACGGCCGTGCTGCGGCCACCCGTTCACTCGGAGCTCGCCGCGCTCATCCAGCGCATGAACCGGCTGCGCGAGAACGCGCTGGAGCGAGAGGTGCACCTCCGGCGCGAAGGCCACTCCGTGACGCTCCTCGCCTCGGCCACCGCGCTCAAGGGACCCGAGGACGCCTATCTCGGCATGGTCCTCGTCTTCGACGACCTGACCGAGCTCCTCAAGGCCCAGCGCCTCGCCGCCTGGCGCGAGGTGGCGCAGCGCATCGCCCACGAGATCAAGAACCCGCTCACGCCTATCCAGCTCTCGGCCCAGCGCCTGCGCCGCCGCCTGTCCACGGACCGGAGCCCGGAGGAGAAGCGTCTGCTCGAGGAGGCGACGGCCACCATCGTCCAGGAGGTGGAAGGGCTGAAGCACCTCGTGGACGAGTTCTCCCGCTTCGCGCGCATGCCCTCGCTTCAGCCCCGGGCCACCGACCTCGGACGCCTGCTCGAGGGCGTGGTGGTCCTCTACCGCGAGTCGTACGCCGCCCTCGACATCAAGGTGAGCTTCTCCCCCGACATGCCGCAGGTGGACGTGGACCCCGACCAGATCAAGCGGGCGGTGCTGAATCTCGTGGACAACGCGGTGGAGGCGGTGGGCGGCTCGGGCCAGGTGACCCTGGAGACGGTCTGGATGCCGGAGAGCCGCCGCGCCCGCATCACCGTGGCCGACGACGGCCCGGGCATCCAGGCCGAGGACAAGGAACGCCTCTTCCTGCCCTACTTCTCCACGAAGTCCAACGGCACCGGCCTCGGACTGTCCATCGTGCATCAGATCGTGACCGACCACGGCGGCACCATCTGGGTCGAAGACGTGGTACCGCAGGGGACGCGCTTCGTGGTCGAGCTGCCCGTGGGGCGCCTCGCCGTCACGCCGGCGGAGCCGCCCACCCCGGTGAAGGCCGGATAGATGGCGGGCGAGCACATTCTCATCGTGGACGACGAGAAGCTCATCCAGAGCACCCTGCGCGGCGTGCTCGAGGACGAGGGCTATCGCGTCACGTCGGCGGGCACGGGAGAGGAAGCGCTGGCCCGCCTGATCGACGACGCGCCCGATCTGGTGTTCCTCGACATCTGGATGCCCGGCATGGACGGGCTGGAGGCGCTGGCCGAGATGAAGCACCGGCGGCCCGACACGGCGGTGGTGATGATCTCCGGCCACGCCACCATCGAGACCGCGGTGAAGGCGACCAAGCTGGGCGCCTACGACTTCATCGAGAAGCCGCTCTCCCTGGAGAAGACGCTGCTCGTGGTCGCGCGCACCCTCGAGCACGCCCGCCTGCGCCAGGAGCACCGGCAGCTGCGCGAGCGCGTGGAGCGGGGGCAGGAGATCGTGGGCAAGAGCGCGGCCATCGAGGAGCTGCGCCAGCAAATCAGCATCGCCGCCCCGACCACGGGCCGCGTGCTCATCCACGGCGACAGCGGCTCGGGCAAGGAGCTGGTGGCCCGGGCCATCCACGCGCGGTCTACCCGAGCCGAAGGCTCCTTCGTGGAGGTCAACTGCGCCGCCGTCCCCGAGGAGCTGATCGAGTCCGAGCTCTTCGGCCACGAGCGGGGCGCCTTCACGGGCGCGGTGGCGCGCCGCCGGGGCAAGTTCGAGCTGGCCGACGGAGGCACCCTCTTCCTCGACGAGATCGCGGACATGAGCCTGAAGACCCAGGCCAAGGTGCTCCGCGTGCTGGAGGAGCAGGCCTTCGAGCGGGTAGGAGGCAAGGAGACGCTTCGCGTGGACGTGCGCGTCATCGCCGCCTCGAACCAGAATCTCCAGGAGCAGATCGTGGCCGGGCGCTTCCGGGAGGATCTCTTCTACCGGCTCAACGTCATCCCCATCGAGGTGCCGTCGCTGCGGCGGCGCAAGGAAGACATCCCCGCTCTCGTGGAGCACTTCATCACGCTGTTCTCCGTGGAGAACGGGCGGCGGCCCAAAACGATGTCCGTGGAGGCCCTCGCCTACTTTCTCTCCTACGACTGGCCGGGCAATGTGCGCGAGCTCCGCAACATGGTGGAGCGCCTCGTCATCATGGCTCCGCGTGATGTCATCGGGCCGGAGGACCTCCCTCCGCCCCTACGGACCCGCGAGGAGGCCTCGACGGGCGACGACGCGGCCCAGCGCGACCGCACGCTCAAGGAGGCGCGCGAGACCTTTGAGCGCGCCTACATCCTGGGCGAGCTGCGCGCGCATGAATGGAACATGACGCGCACCGCGGAGAAGCTCGGCATCGAGCGGAGCCACCTCTATCGCAAGCTCAAGGCCTACGGGATCGCTCCTCCCAAGGCATAGCCTTTGTGGTGCCCGAACTACTGGGCGCGAGGCGGGCGGGGCCTGACGTCGGGGGCGGGGGTGCGCTCCCCAGACCACGCTGAGTCGCAATCCGTGTCACCACTCGGGCCCGCCACGAGATACTGGTTGCCGGCTTCGAGAATCTCCCCAGAAGACACGGGTCTGGGGAGCGCACCCCCGCCCCCGACGCCACCCGCCCGGCTGCACAAATGGTGCTCGATCGAGCTACGTTACTCGCTGAGGCACCTTTGGAAGCTCACCAAGGGCGGCGTGGCGTTTCCTTCGCTGGCGTTTCGTGATACCTAGATAGGGCCGCTGACGCGCCAGTGCCGTCGTGGAACAGCCGGGCACAGCCTGGAAATGGATTCCACGCGGGTCATGACCCGCCAAGGAGGATTCGCATGCGACGTCTCTCTCGGATGTTCACCATTCTGCTCGCCGTGGTCCTGGGCGCCGCCGGCACCGTGCTCGCCCAGTCCAAGGAGCCCGTGAAGATCGGGCTCTCCGCGGCCGTGTCGGGCGGCTCCGCCGCCTCGGGCGAGGCCATCAAGCGCGGCCTCCAGATCGCCATCGACGAGATCAACGGCAAGGGCGGCGTGCTGGGTGGGCGCAAGCTCGAGCTGGTCATCCGCGACGACGAGGGCAATCCGCAGAAGGGCGTCACCATCGCGCGCGAGCTGGTGGAGCGCGAGAAGGTGGCGGCGGTCTTCGGAGGTCTCCACACCACGGTGGCCCTCGCCCAGGTGCCGGTGTGGCAGGAGCTCAAGGTGCCGTACATGGGCACGTGGGCGGCCGGCACCAATGTCACGCGCAACGGGCAGACTCCCAACTACGTCTTCCGTGTCTCCGCCAACGACGACTACGTCGATCGCTTCCTCTCCCGCTACGCGATGGACGCGCTCAAGAAGGGCAAGCCGGGCCTGCTCCTCGAGAACACGCCGTGGGGCCAGTCCAACGAAGTGGGCCTGACCAAGTGGTTCGGCGAGAAGGGCGTGAAGGCGGTGGGCGTGGAGCGCTTCAACTGGAACGATCCCGACATGAGCCCGCAGCTCCTGCGCCTCAAGAACGCGGGAGCGGATCTCATCGTGCTCGTGGCCAATGCCCCGGAAGGAGCGCAGGTGCTCCGCTCCAAGTCCAAGCTCGGCTGGGACGCGGCCATGATCTCGCACTGGGGCATCTCGGGCGGGCGCTTCGCGGAGCTGACCGGCGATCTCTCGGAAGGCGTCACCTTCCTCCAGACCTATACGTTCTTCGGCAAGCAGAACGAGCGCGGCCAGTACGTGCTCAAGATGCTGCGGGACAAGTACGGCGTGAAGGAGCCGGGCGACGTCATCGCCCCCGTGGGCACCGCCAATGCCTACGACGGGCTGCACCTGGTGGCCATCGCCATCGACCAGGCCGGATCCACCGACGGGCCCAAGGTCCGCGAGGCGCTCGAGAATCTCAAGGGCGAGTACAAGGGCCTGATCAAGACCTACAAGCATCCGTTCACGGCGGAGCAGCACGACGCGCTGACCGACGAGGACTACGTGATGGTCGTCTGGAAGGGCGGCAAGATCGTTCCGATCAGCATGAAGTAGGGCCCGCGCCCATCTACATCCAGCTCCTCGTCACCGGCCTCGCCCTGGGCAGCATGTACGGGCTGGTCGCCCTCGGCTATCACATCACGTGGGCGACCAGCCGGACCATGAACTTTTCCCAGGGGCACGCGGTGATGGTGGGGGCGGTGGTGGCCTACGCCGTCTTCGTCGGGCTGGGCTGGCCCTTTCCTCTCGCCCTCGTGCTGACCCTGGTGGCCCTCGCCGGCTTCGGCGCACTCGTGGAGCGCGTGGCCGTCCGTCCCTTCTTTCTTCGCGCCTCGCCCGCCTGGCTCCTCGCCACCATCGCCGTCGGCATCATCGCGGAGAACGTGGCCCAGCTCACCTTCGGCAAGGATGCGCGCGCTTTTCCCTCGCCGCTCATGCGGAAGCCGATCATCCTCGGCTCCGCCGGCTTCTATCCGCAGGAGCTCCTGGTGCCGGTGGTGGGACTGCTCCTCATGGGCCTCGTCCAGCTCTTCTATCACCGGACGGCCTATGGCAAACAGCTCAAGGCGGTAGCGTGGAATCCGGAGGCGGCGGGTCTCATGGGGATCAACATTCCCCGCGCGGTGATGGCGTCCTATGCTCTGTCCGCCCTCCTCGCCGGGGTGGCCGGCGTGCTCCTCGCCCCCCTCCTCAACGTGTCGCCGCAGATGGGCACCATCATCGGACTCAAGGCCTTCGCGGTGGCCATCATCGGCGGACTCAGCTCGGCCCCCGGCATCGTGGTGGCCGGACTCGGCTACGGGCTGGTGGAGTCCTTCACCGCCGGCTACGTCTCGACGCGGGCGCGCGAGATCGTGGGCTTCGGCCTGGTCATCCTCGTCCTCGTGGTGAGACCGTGGGGATTGCTCGGCGAGAAACCCTCGAGGCGCGTGTGACCGACCGGCTCGGCTGGGCCGCCCTCGCCATCGCGGCCGCCCTCATTCCCTTCTTCACCTCCAACACCTACTACCTCTACGTCGTCATATCGGTGGGACTCCTCACCATCGTCACGGCCGGGCTCAACGTGCTCGTGGGCTTCACCGGACAGACCTCGCTCGGGCATGCCGGGCTCTACGCCTTCGGCGCCTACACCGCCGCGCTCTGCGTCACCCGGGCGGGAACGAGCGAAGGGGTCGCCATCGCCGCCGCCGTGGTGGTCACGTCCATGGTGGGGGCCGCGGTGGCCGCCGCCGCGCTCCGCGTCTCCGGTCCCTATCTGGCCATGGTCACCATTGCCTTCGGCCTCATCGTGGAGGGCGTGCTCATCGAGTGGGGCTCGCTGACCGGGGGACCCGGCGGCATCTTCAACATCCCCAAGCCGGGGTTGCGCACCCACTACTGGACGGTCATGCTGACGGCCGCGCTCGCTCTCTGGCTCACCGCCAATCTGCGCCGCTCCGCGTGGGGACGCGCCTGTCTCGCCGTCAAGAGCAGCGAGGTGGCCGCGGAATCGCTGGGGCTCTCCGCCTACTACGTGCGCATCGCCGCCTTCACGGTCTCCGCCGCCTTCGCGGGTGCGGCGGGTGCCCTCTTCACGTTTCTGAACGGCTACATCTCGCCGGACAGCTTCACCCTCCAGACGTCGATCCTGTTTCTCCTCGCCTTGCTCTTCGGGGGGCTCGGGCGCATCGCGGGGCCCGTGGCGGGCAGCGTGGCGCTGACCATCCTGCCCGAGCTCCTCACCCGGCTCCTCGACTACCGGCTGATTCTCTACGGGTCGCTGCTCCTGCTGTCGATCTACTGGCTGCCTGAGGGTGTGGTAGGGGCGGTGTCGAGGGCTCGACGATCGAGGCCGGCTTCTCTCGAATTCTCCCTCTCCCCTGTGGGGAGAGGGCAGGGTGAGGGGTCAGAGCCGCTTCTGGTGGCGAGCGAGGTGAATCTGTCTTTCGGCGGCGTCATGGCTCTGGCGGGCGTCACCCTCGCCGTGAATCGACAGCGCATACACGCGGTGATCGGCCCGAACGGAGCGGGAAAGACCTCGCTCCTCAACGTGCTGTCGGGCTTCTACGCTCCCGGACGCGGCACCATCATGCTGGACGGGCAATCGATCGCGGGTGTTCCGCCGTATGCCGTGGCGAGACGGGGCATCGCACGTACCTTCCAGACCGCCCAGGTCTTCGGCGACCTGTCCGTCCGGGACAACGTGGCGGTGGGCGTGGCAGGCCCCCGGCTCGGCTCTCCGCTCTCCGCGCTCCTCGCCACCCCGGGCAGTCGCGCCCGGGAGGCCGCGCTGCAGTCCCGAGCCCTCGTGCTCCTCCATGCGCTCGGACTCGCCGAGCTCACCGATGAGCCCGCCGACTCGCTCGCCGCCGGCCTCCGGCGCAAGCTCGAGATCGCCCGCGCCCTCGCTACCGAGCCGCTACTCCTCATGCTCGACGAGCCCGCGGCCGGACTGTCCCCCGCGGAGATCGCGGCGCTCGACGCTCAGCTGACCACGCTCCGCGGGCGGGGCGGCCCCGCCGTCATCCTCGTCGAGCATCACATGGACCTCGTCATGGCGGTGTCCGATCGGATCACCGTGCTCGACTACGGGCGCGTCATTGCCGAGGGCGGGCCCGCTGAGATCCGCCAGAATCCCGCGGTGATCGAGGCTTACCTGGGCGTGACCACGTGAGCACGCTCACCGTGTCGACTCTCCGCGCCGGCTATGGCGCGGTGGCCGTGCTCCACGATGTCACCATCGAGGTGCGACCGGGAGAGATCGTCACCGTGATCGGCGGCAACGGCGCGGGCAAGACCACGCTGCTCAAGACCATCGCGGGTGTCCTCCGTCCCGCCTCGGGGCGTGTCACCTTCGACGACCGTGACATCGGGGGGCGGCCCTCGTGGTGGGTGGCCCGCCACGGCATCGCCCTCGTGCCCGAGGGGCGCGGCGTCTTCGGCGACCAGAGCGTGCACGACAATCTCATGCTGGGCGCCCTCGCCCGCGCGAGCGGCCGCGACGCCCCCGCCGTGCGCGCCGACCTCGACACCGCGCTCGCTCTTTTCCCCGCCCTCGTGGAGAAGCTCCATCTGCCCGCGGCCGCGCTGTCGGGCGGCCAGCAGCAGATGCTCGCGGTGGCCCGCGGGCTCATGGCCCGGCCGCGCGTCATGCTCCTCGACGAGCCCTCCCTGGGTCTGGCGCCGCTCCTCGTTCGCGAGATCTTCTCGGCCATCGGTCGCCTGCGCGAGCAGGGGGTGACCATCCTTCTCGTCGAGCAGATGGCCGCCCAGGCGCTGGCCCTCGCCGACCGCGCCTATGTTCTCGAGCGTGGGCGCATCGCCCTCGAAGGCACCGCGGCCGCCGTGCGCAGCGATCCCGCCGTGATCGAGGCGTATCTCGGCCGGCGCGCCGGCGCGGGCCCGTCTTGAAGGCCTCACCCGCCGCGACTATCATCCTTCCCGCCATGTCTCGATCACTCCGCATCGCGCGACTGGGCAGCGTATCGCTCGAGCGGCTCGCGGCCAAGGCCGACGGGCAGGGTCGCGTCCATTCCGTCTTCGACCGCGCGATCAATGTTCTCTGGCATGACGGCCGCCTCCTCACGCTTCAGGGCCGGACGTCGCTCGCCGCGCCGTTCGCAGTGGCCCTCTCTGCGCTGCCTCCGCGCGGAGCGGTCACGCCGGGGATGCGCATCCGGAGCTCCGATTTCGACTGGGAGCGCGCCGAGACGGTAGCCCTCGAGATGCCCCGCGGGCCCCTCGCCTTCTCCGCCGATACACTGCCCGAGCCTTCGTGCGCGCGGGCGCTCGCCTCGGAGGCGGGTCTTCACGCGCGGCATGCGCTCGGGAAAAGCCTGAAGGGGCGCGACCTCTCCGCCTTCGTGGACGCTGTGGAGCGGTTGATCGGTCTCGGCGAAGGCCTCACCCCGGCGGGGGATGATTGCGTGGTGGGAGCGCTCGCGGCCATGCACCGCCTCGCCCCCGAATCCTTCATGAAGGATCGGGTCCGGCGCGATCGGCTCGCTGAGGCGGCAAGAAAGCGCACCACCGACGTGGCCCGCGATTTCCTCCTCGACGCCCTCGACGGCCGATTCGCCGAGCCCGTGCTCGCTCTCCTCACCGCCCGCGCCGGCCGCCTCGCAGACCTCGCCGTCCGCGATCTTCTCGCCATGGGCGCAACCTCGGGCGCGGACACGCTCACGGGGATCCGGCTTGGCTGCCGCGCGCTGTCGGCTTCCTCGGCCGCCCTCGCCTAGATGGCCGAGCCTTTCGAGCTGCTCCTGCGAAAGGTGACGCTGCCTGACGGGCGCCTCGCCGACGTCGGAACACGGGGAGGCAAGATCGCGGCCATCGGCTCGCTCACCGAGCATCCCGCGCGACGCACCGTGGAGGGCGGCGGCCGCGTCCTCACTCCCGGGCTGGTGGACGCCCATATCCACCTCGACAAGGCGTTGCTGTCGGAACGTGCGCCATCGATCGAGGGCACGGTGGCGGAGGCGCTCCAGGTGACCGCGGCGGCCAAGCGCGGCTTCACGGTAGACGACATCAGCGCGCGGGCGCGCCGCGTGCTCGACGCAGCCATCCGCGCCGGCACCACCGCCATGCGGAGCCACGTCGAGATCGATCCCATCGTGGGCCTCAAGGGCCTCGACGCCCTGCTCGCCCTCAAGCGCGAGTACGCTCCGGCCATCGATCTCCAGCTGTGCGCCTTCGCCCAGGAAGGCATACTCCGCTCGCCGGGGACGGAAGCGCTCCTCGCCCGTGCCCTCGAAGGCGGAGCGGACCTGATTGGCGGCTGTCCGTACAACGACACGGACGCTCATGCCCAGATCGACATCGTCTTCCGGCTCGCGCGCGACTTCGATGTCGACGTGGACTTCCACATCGATTTCTTCGACGAGCCGGATCATCTGGACGTGCTTTACGTGGCGGAGCAGACGGTGCGCTTCGGCTGGCAGGGGCGCGTGGCCGCGGGGCATGTGAGCGAGCTCGCTGCCCTCGAGCCGGAGCGCCTCGATGAGGTGGCCACCATCCTCAAGGACGCGGGCATCGGCGTGATCATGCTCCCCGCCACCGACCTGTACCTGATGGGACGGAAGGACACGCGGAATGCGCGGCGCGGCCTCGCTCCCGCCAAGCGGCTCCTCGCCGCGGGGGTCACGGTGGCGGCGGCCACCAACAATATCCTGAACGCCTTCACCCCCATGGGCACGGGCGATCTCGCCCTCATGGGCTATCTGCTCACCGCGGCCGCCCACATGGGCACGGAGAGCGACGTGGCCAATGTGCTCGCCATGCTCACCGAGCATCCCGCGCGCATGCTCCGGCTGCCCGACTATGGACTCCGCGTGGGCGCCCGCGCCGA
>Ga0307469_10000755_pt1 | contig 11799 bp, 2 predicted proteins | sample atmos_gasesAM2C__FD_203084 | JGI IMG/M metagenome (GOLD analysis project Ga0307469, IMG submission 203084) | Hardwood forest soil microbial communities from Morgan-Monroe State Forest, Indiana, United States - atmos_gasesAM2C_515 | ecosystem: Environmental > Terrestrial > Soil > Temperate forest...
CTACGACTCGAGCTCCACGGCGTCTGCGTACTTCGCGTACTGGGGGACGCAGGCGGGAGACCCGACCAAGGGCTACTACAGCCTCGACCTCGGCGCCTGGCACGTCATCGTCCTGAACAGCAACACGAGTTTTGTCTCGACCGCCCTGGGTTCGCCGCAGGAGCAGTGGCTCAAGACCGATCTCGCCGCCACAACCAAGCAGTGCAAGATCGCGCTGTTCCACACGCCGCGCTTCTACTCGACGACGTCGGCCACGTTCTCTCCGAACAGCGCGGTGAAGCCGTTCTGGGACGACCTGTACGCGGCCCACGCCGACGTGATCGTCAATGCGCACATGCGCGATTACGAGCGGTTCGCCCCGCAGAACTCGGCAGGCGTCGCGGACTCCGTGGGAATCCGGGAGTTCGTCATCGGCACCGGGGGCGAGGGACTCGACGGCGCCAACACCCTGATCATCCCGAACAGCCAGGTCAACATCAGCGGCACCTACGGGGTGCTGAAGCTCACATTGGCGGACGGCTCATACTCCTGGCAGTTCATTCCTGCCGCGACCCCGGCTCAGACCGACGCGGGAGAGGCCACCTGTCACGGGGCCGCCGCGAGCGGGCCCCTCACGCCTATCGTGAACTCCGGCCCGGATCTCCTGGCGCATCCGGGCGATACGGTCACCGTCTCCACGACGCTCAGCGATCCAGCCCCGGCCGATGCGCCGTGGTCGTACATGATCGCCTGGGGTGACGGCAGCTCCACGACCGGTACCACGCAGAGCCAAGGGGCGCCGATCGTCGTGCAACACGTCTACCCGAGCGTCGGACTGGACTCGGTCCGCGTGGTAGTGACGAACAGCGCCGGGCTCTCGGGCCGCGACTCGCTCGCCGTCCAGATTCAGGCCGTGACGACGTCCAACGTCCTGGTGGGAGCCGGCGATATCGCTGATTGCTCGTCGAACGGGGACTCGATTACGGCGAACTTGCTGGACGGCATCCCGGGCACGGTGTTCCTCGCCGGGGACAATGCCTACCCAGGTGGGTCCACGACCGATTACGCCAACTGTTACGACCCGACCTGGGGGCGTCACAAGAATCGAACGCGCCCCGCGCCGGGCAACCACGACTACCAGACCTCGGGCGCCTCCGGCTATTTCGCGTACTTCGGGCCGTCCGCGGGCGATCCGGCGAAGGGCTACTACAGTTACGATCTCGGCGCTTGGCACATCGTCGCCCTGAACTCGAACATCGCCCACACCGTCGGGTCACCCCAGGAGCAGTGGCTGCGGGCCGATCTCGCGGCGAGCTCCAAGCGCTGCACGCTCGCCTACTGGCACCACCCGCTCTTCACGTCCGGCAGCCTATCGGACACGGCCACGCGCGCATTCTGGCAGGCGCTGTACGATTACGGGGCCGAGGTCGTCGTGGTCGGGCACGAGCACTATTACGAGCGCTTCGCGCCGCAGACCGCGAACGCCGTGGCCGATCCGGCCTACGGCATTCGCGAGTTCGTAGCGGGCATGGGTGGCGCTGGCCTGTTCAGCCAATCGACACCGCATCCCGCGAACTGGGAGACCGGGAACGACAACACCTTCGGCGTCCTCAAGTTCACGCTCAGCGCGGGCGGCTACAGCTGGCAGTTCGTGCACGCGCCCGGCAAGACGTACGCGGACTCGGGGAGTGCCTCCTGTCACGACGCGCCGGGCGCGGTGAACCATCCGCCCACCGCGGCCCCCGGCGGACCGTACGCCGGCGTGGAAGGCGCGTCCGTCCCGTTCTCGGGCAGCGGCTCCTCCGATCCGGACGGCGACGCGCTCACGTACGCCTGGAACTTCGGTGACTCGAGCAGCGGCACCGGCGTCGCGCCGAATCACGCGTACGCCGACAACGGCAGCTACACCGTCACGCTGACGGTCACGGACGCGAGAGGGGCAGCGAGCTCGGCCGTCACGACCACGGCGACGATCGCCAACGTGGCGCCCACGGTGAGCGCGCCGGCGAGCCTCGCCGCCACCGCCGGCGCCGCCGTGACGTTCAGCACGACGTTCAGCGACGCGGGCGTGAACGACGCCCCCTGGACGTATTCGATCAACTGGGGCGACGGCTCGACCGCCACCACCGGCAGCACCTCGAGCCAGACGACCGCCATCACCGCGAGCCATACCTACGCGGCGAGCGGCACCGACACCGTACGGGTGACCGTGACCGACAAGGACGGCGGGACGGGTTCGAGCAAGACCGCCGTCGCCGTCGCGGCCTCCTCGAGTCCACCCACCGCGGCCTCGGGCGGGCCGTACGCAGGCAACGAGGGGGCAACCGTCACGCTCAACGGCAGTGGCTCCACTGATCCCCAGGGCTCTGCGCTCACCTACGCCTGGAGCTTCGGCGACGGCACGACCAGCACCGGCGTGAGCCCCACGCACGTGTACGCGGACAATGGCAGCTACACCGTCTCGCTCACCGTGACCGACGCACTCGGCCTGTCGAGCTCGGCCGTCACCGCGACGGCGACGATCGCGAACGTGGTGCCCACGGTGAGCGCGCCGGTGAGCTTCGCCGCGACCGCTGGCAGCGCGGTCCCCTTCAGCGCGACGTTCAGCGACCCGGGCGTGAACGACGCCCCCTGGACGTATTCGATCAACTGGGGCGACGGCTCGACCGCCACCACGGGCAGCACGTCGAGTCAGACGACCGCGATCACGGCGAGTCATACGTACGCGGCAAGCGGTACCGACACCGTGCGGCTGACGGTCACGGACAAGGACGGGGGGGCGGGCTCGAGCAAGACCGCCGTCGCCGTGGCGGCCGCATCCAGCCCGCCCACGGCCGCGCCGGGCGGGCCGTACAGCGGTAATGAGGGTACGGCCGTGACGTTCAACGGCGCGGGCTCGACCGATCCGCAAGGCTCCGCTCTGACCTATGCCTGGACCTTCGGCGATGGGACGACCGGCACGGGGGCCACGCCGAGCCATGTCTACGCCGACAACGGCAGCTATACGGTTTCGCTCACCGTGACCGACGCGCTGGGCCTGTCGAGCTCGGCTGCCGCCACGACGGCGACGATCGCCAATGTCGCGCCGACGCTGAGCGCGCCGGCGAGCCTCGCCGCCACCGCCGGCACCGCCGTGACGTTTAGCACGACGTTCAGCGACCCGGGCGTGAACGACGCTCCGTGGACGTATTCGATCAACTGGGGTGACGGCTCGACCGCCACGACCGGCAGCACGTCGAGTCAGACCACCGCGATCACGGTGAGTCACACATACGCGGCGGGCGGCACGGACACCCTGCGCGTCACCGTCACTGACAAGGACGGCGGCGCCGGCGTTGCCAAGACACCCGTCACGGTCGCGGCAGTGAATCATCCGCCGACCGCCGTGGCGGGTGGGCCCTACTCGGGCAATGAGGGCGCCGCCGTCGTCTTGAACGGGAGTGGCTCGTCTGATCCCGACGGCGACGCGATCACGTACGCATGGGCGTTCGGGGACGGCACCACGGGTACCGGCGCCACGCCGAGCCACGTGTACGCCGACAACGGCACGTACACCGTGTCGCTCACGGTCACTGACTCGAAAGGCGCCGCCAGCACGCCGGCGACGGCGACGGCGACGGTCGCCAACGTGGCGCCCACCGTGAGCGCGCCGGCGAGCCTCGCGGCCAACGTGGGCAGCCCTGTCACCCTCAGCTCGACGTTCAGCGATCCGGGGACGAAGGATGCCCCGTGGTCGTACACGATCAACTGGGGCGATGGCACGGCCACCACCACGGGCAGCGTCACGACGCAGACAGGCATCAGCGCCGCGCACACGTATGTGGCGGCGGGCACCAACGCGGCAGTCGTGACCGTCACGGACAAGGACGGCGGCGCGGGTAGCGGACAGACCCTGATCACGGTGTCACAGCAGGTCGCGAGCGTCACCCTCGTGGGCGCCGGCAACATCGCGCGCTGCGATCGGACCAACGACGAGGCCACGGCTTCCCTGCTCGACGGGATCGCGGGGACCGTCTTTGCCGTCGGTGACAACGCCTACCCGAACGGCACCGCGGCGAACTTTACCTGCTACGATGCCTCGTGGGGTCGGCACAAGGCGCGGACGTACCCGGCGGTCGGCAACCACGAGTATGACTCGAGCGCGACCGCGGCGAATTACTTCAATTACTTCGGCGCCGCCGCGGGGCCGGCCGGTCAGGGCTACTACAGCTATGATCTCGGCGCGTGGCACGTCGTGGTGCTGAACAGCAACAACGCCCAGGTATCCACGGCGGTCGGCTCGCCGCAGGAGACCTGGCTCAAGGCGGATCTCGCCGCGAGCACCAAGAAGTGCCAGCTGGCGCTCTTCCATCACCCGCGCTTCTACTCGACCACGTCGACGGCCTTCTACCCGACCGGGTCGGTGAAGCCCTTCTGGGACGATCTCTACGCGGCGGGCGCCGAGCTGATCATCAACGCGCACATGCAGGACTACGAGCGCTTCGCGCCCCAGAACTCCGCCGGCGCCGCGGACCCGAACGGCATTCGGGAGATCATCGTCGGGACCGGCGGCAGCGGCCTCGACTCGCCCAACACGCTGATCATCCCGAACAGCCAGGTCAACATCAGCGGCGTGTACGGCGTGCTCAAGCTCACGCTGTCGGACGGCTCCTACTCTTGGCAGTTCCTCCCCGTCGGCGGCGGCGCGCCCGCCGACTCCGGGACGGGGGCGTGTCACTGAGCGAGCCGTAGCAGTGTAACGCCGTAGCTGTAAGGTTGTTGCTACATGAAACGCCGGTCGGGGCGCCCCGGCGCTCATAACTTCAATCCCCAACATCCGTTAGCACTCGACGTTTCGGCATGCAACGTGCTGTTGCGTCAAGGCAATGCTGACCCGTCCCGCAGCGCCGAGACGCCGCGCCGCGATCCTCGGTCCGTTGCCGGCGGTGATCGCGGTCCTGGCCGTCATCACCTGCCGCGACGACGGCAGCCTCCGCTCGCCCACTGGCGTTCCGAATGCCCCCCGTCCGAGCGTTGCGACCACTGCCGCCCAGTCGGTGACCCTCGTGGGGGCCGGCAACATCGCGCGCTGCGACCGGACGGCCGACCAGGCCACGGCGGCGCTGCTCACCGGTATCACGGGCACCGTCTTCGTCGTCGGCGACGGGGCATTTGTGCCCAGCGCTTGGCAAACCTGCTTCCACTCGACGTGGGGCGCACAGAAGGCGCGCACGCTTGCCGTCCCAGGCCATCGCGACTACGACTCGAGCGCCACTGCGGCCGCGTACTTCGGCTACTGGGGTACGCAGGCCGGCGATCCCACCAAGGGCTACTACAGCCTCGATTTGGGCGCCTGGCACGTGGTCGTGCTGAACAGCGGCAACGTCAGCAGCGTTCCGACCGCCCTGGGCTCGCACCAGGAGCAGTGGCTCCGGGCCGACCTCGCGGCGAACACCAAGCAGTGCACGATCGCCCTGTTCCATCACCCCCGCTTCTACTCGACCACCTCGACCACGCTCGGCACGAACGGCAACGTCAAGCCGTTCTGGGACGACCTCTACGTAGCTCAAGCCGATGTGATCGTGAACGCGCACATGCGCGACTACGAACGCTTCGGGCCCCAGAACTCGGCCGGTGTGGCCGATTCCACCGGCCCCCGCGAATTCATCATCGGCACGGGTGGTGAGGGCCTCGACGCGGCGAACACCCTGATCGCTCCGAACAGCCAGGCGCGGATTAGCGGCCAGTACGGCGTGCTGAAACTCACGCTCGCGGACGGGTCGTACTCCTGGCAGTTCATTCCCGCCGCGGGCTCGACCGGCAGCGACGCGGGCAGCGCCAACTGTCACAAAGCTCCGCCGAGCGGCCCGGTGACGCCCAGCGTGAACGCCGGCCCTGACCTGTTCGCGCATCCGGGCGACACCGTTACCCTCTCGACCACGTTCAGCGACCCGGTGCCGAGCGATGCGCCGTGGTCCTACATGATCGCGTGGGGAGACGGCAGCTCCACGACCGGAACGACTCAGAGCCAGCTCACGCCGATTGCCGCGAGCCACGTCTACTCGAGCGTGGGCCACGACTCGATCCGCGTGGTGGTCACGAACAGTGCGGGACTCTCGGGCCGGGACTCGGTGGCGGTACAGATTCAGGCGCTTGCCAGCTCGTACGTGCTCGTGGGGGCGGGCGACATCGCCGACTGTTCGGCGTCGGGCGACTCGATTACGGCGAACCTGCTGGACGGCATCGCTGGCACCGTCATCGCTATCGGGGACAACGCGTACCCGAGCGGCTCGAACGCGGACTATGCCAACTGCTACAACCCGACCTGGGGTCGGCACAAGTCGCGCACACGGCCGGTCGCCGGCAACCACGACTACTCGACCTCAGGGGCGGCGGGCTACTACGCGTACTTCGGCGCGTCGGCGGGCGATCCGGCGAAGGGGTACTACAGCTACGATCTGGGCGACTGGCACATCCTCGCCCTGAACTCGAACATCGCCCATACCGTCGGCTCGCCGCAGGAGCGGTGGCTGCGCGCCGATCTCGCGGCGAGCTCCAAGCGCTGCGCGCTGGCGTACTGGCACCACCCGCTCTTCAGCTCCGGCAGCCTGTCGGATACGTCGACGCGCGCGTTCTGGCAGGCGCTGTATGAGTACGGTGCCGAGGTCGTCGTGGTCGGGCACGAGCACTACTACGAGCGCTTCGCGGCGCAGACCCCGAACGCCGTAGCCGATCCGGCCTACGGCATCCGGGAGTTCGTGGCAGGTATGGGCGGTGCAGGCCTGTTCAGTCAGCCGACGCCGCACCCGGCGAACTGGGAAACGGGCAACGACAAGACGTTCGGTGTCTTGAAGTTCACGCTGTACGCCAACGGCTACGACTGGCAGTTCGTGCACGCGCCCGGCAAGACGTACGCGGACTCGGGGAGCGCCTCCTGTCACGACGCGCCGGGTGCGGTCAACCATCCGCCCACCGCGGCTCCGGGCGGACCGTACGCCGGCGTGGAGGGAGCGTCCCCCTCGTTCTCGGGCAGCGGCTCGTCGGATCCCGAGGGGGACGCGATCACGTACGCGTGGACGTTCGGGGATGGGACGAGCGGCACCGGCGCCACGCCGAGCCACACCTATGCCGACAACGGCACGTACACCGTGTCCCTCACGGTCACCGATTCGAAGGGCGCGGCGAGCTCGGCGGTTACGACGACGGCAACGATCGCGAACGCGATCCCGGCGGTCAGCTTGCCAGGCAATCAAGCCGCGACCGCCGGCATCGCCTACAGCCTGAGCGCACCGTTCAGCGATGTGGGCGTGAACGACTCGCCGTGGGACTATTCGATCGACTGGGGCGACGGATCGACCCCGACAACCGGCAGCGCGACCAGCCAGACCACGGCGATCGCGGCGAGCCACACGTACGCGGCAGGCGGGACGGACACGGTGCGGGTAACGGTCACCGACAAGGACGGCGGTGCCGGCACGGCCAAGACGCCCGTCACGGTCGCGGCGGTGAATCATCCGCCGACCGCCGTGGCGGGCGGGCCCTACTCGGGCACTGAGGGCGCCGCCGTCGTCCTGAACGGCACCGGGTCGTCCGATCCGGACGGGGACGCGATCACCTACGCGTGGACGTTCGGCGACGGCACCACCGGCACCGGCGCCACGCCGAGCCACGTCTACGCTGACAACGGCGGCTACACGGTCTCCCTCACGGTCACCGACTCGAAGGGCGCCCCCAGCACGCCGGCGTCGGCGCCTGTGACGGTGGCCAATGTGGCGCCCACGGTCAGCGCGCCGGCGAGCCTCGCGGCGAACGCCGGCAGCCCGGTCACCCTCAATGCGACGTTCAGCGATCCGGGGACGCGCGATGCGTCCTGGGTGTACACGATCACCTGGGGCGACGGCACTGCCGCGACCACCGGTAGCGTCACGAGCCAGACGGGCGTCAGCGCCGCGCACACCTACGCGGCGGCGGGGACCAACACCGCGGTCGTGACCGTCACGGACAAGGACGGCGGCGTGGGCAGTGGACAGACCCTGATCACGGTCTCGCAGCAAGTCGCGAGCGTCACGCTCGTAGGCGCCGGGAACATCGCGCGCTGCGACCGTACTGGCGACGAGGCCACGGCGGCCCTCCTCGACGTGATTTCGGGCACCGTGTTCGCCCTGGGCGACGCCGCCATTCCCGGGACGCCGGCATCCTACCAGAACTGCTACAGCCCGAGCTGGGGGCGACACAAGGCCCGCACGTCGCCCGTACCGGGACACCGCGAATACGACTCGAGCGCGACTGCCGTCGGATACTTCGGCTACTGGGGGAGCGCCGCGGGCGATCCCACCAAGGGCTACTACAGTTTCGACCACGGGGCGTGGCACATCGTCGTGCTGAACAGCAACCACCCCTACGTTTCGACGGCCGTGGGGTCGCCGCAGGAGACGTGGCTCAAGGCCGACCTGGCTGCGACCACCAGGCAGTGTGTACTCGCGTTGTTCCATCACCCTCGATTCTACTCGACCACCTCCGCCTCGTTCTCACCGACCGGGAACGTGAAGCCGTTCTGGGATGCCCTCTACGCCGGCCGCGCCGAGCTGATCGTCAACGCGCATATGCGTGACTACGAGCGCTTCGCGCATCAGACGCCGGCGGGCGCGGCGGACCCCGTGAATGGGATCCGCCAGTTCATCGTCGGCACGGGTGGCGAAGGCCTGGACCAAGCCAACACGCTCATCATTCCGAACAGCGAAGTGCGGATCAACGGCGTGTACGGGGTGCTCAAACTCACGCTGAGCGACGGATCGTACGCGTGGCAGTTCGTGCCGGTGGCGGGCCAAACGGCCACCGACGCGGGAAGCGGCAACTGTCACTGACGCAATGGTGTGGCAGATGTGTGACAGCGCAGCTCAGTGTCGCCGGACCTAACGCTCCAACTCGCAGCGTTTTATACAGTTAGGTGCATAGCGTCCGCGCACGCCTCCTGCACCACGCGGATGAGATGCACCATCGAACTTCCCTCATGCCCATGCCCCCACGACCGGTGCTCGCCCCCGACGAGCCGCCCCGCGACTCGCCGCGCTCCCTCGTGGAGCGCCTGGGCGAAGCCTTGGGCGGTGAGCGGGTCGCCTACCTCCAGTGGAAGGGCAACTGGAAGCGCAGCCGCTGGATGAGCGGCGAGGGCGACATCGACCTCTTGGTGCATCGTTCGGCGGAGCCGCGCTACTCGGCGGTCCTGTGGTCGCTCGGATTCCGGCGCGCCGATCCGCCGCCCGCCAGCGCCATCGCCGGAATCGAGAGCTACTTCGGTCTCGACCCCGCGACCGGCCGCTTGATTCACGTGCACACGCATTACCGCCTCGTGGTGGGAGGCATCTGGCGGACCGTATACCGGCTCCCGATCGAGGAGCCGCTGCTCGCGTCGGCGATGCCGGGAGCGGTCTTCCCCGTGGCCGCGCCCGAGTACGAGCTCATCGCGTTCGCGGCGCGCATGGTCCAGCGATACAACCTCCTGGACACTGTACGCCGTCGCCAGCCGCACTGGCTCAAAGGGATTCAGGCGGAGCTCGATTCGCTGATCGCGAAGGCGAATCGGGATAAGATGGCGGAGATCCTCGCGGCATACCTCCCCACCTTCGACGTCCCGTTCATCGATCTCTGCCTGGCGTCGCTTCGTCCGAAGTACTCCCGGTGGCGCCGCCTGCTGGTGCATCGGGAGCTGCACCGCCGGCTGTTGCCCCACGCGCGCCGGCCGCCCATCGCCCTCACGTTCAACCGCATCGTGACCCGCGCGCTCACGTTGGGCGGGCGCCTCAAGCTGATCCGCAAGCGCGGCAAACATTTCGCGCACGGCGGCACGGTCATCGCGCTGCTCGGAGGCGACGGCGCGGGGAAGTCCACCTGTACGCGCGAGCTCGCCGACTGGCTCTCGGACGAGTTCGGTCTCATGACCGCGCACCTCGGCCGCCCGCCCCGCGCGCTCACGACGCTCGCCGTCGGCGCGGTCTTCCGCGTGGCCCGCATGCTCGGTCTCGCCACGGACTCCGACGAGGCCCGGGAACGCTCGCCCGCGTACCTCGCCGCCATCCGGGACGTGTGCACGGCGCGCGATCGCTTCCGGCTGTACCTCAAGGCCCGGCGCTTCGCCCTTGCGGGTGGGCTCGCGCTGTGCGAGCGATACCCGGTGCCGCAGAACCCGACGCTTTCGGGTCCCCGGCTCGACGAGCTCGCGCCGCTTGCGCGCACACGCTTCGGCCAGTGGCTCGTGGCGAAGGAGGCGTCGTACTACCGGCAGATTCTCGCGCCCGACGTCCTGATCCTGTTGCGGGTCGATCCGGAGACCGCCGTGCGCCGCAAGACCGATGAGCCAGCCGAATACGTGCGCGCCCGCTGTCAGCTGGTGTGGGACACGGACTGGAGCGGGAGCCGGGTGCACATCGTCGACGCGTCTCAGCCGTTGGCGGAGGTGCTAGCCGAGCTCAAGGCCATTCTCTGGGAGCTGATTTAGTGCTGTTGGAGCTGGTCGGCCCCGCAGGGGCCGGCAAGAGCCTCTTGGCCGACCGCCTACGCGCCCGCGGGCTGGAGGATGGTGAGGTCGTCCGCGCCAGCGTCTGGAACCTGCCCCGCGCGCTGATCTACGAAAGCGCCCTGCGCTCCCTCCCGGTACTCCTGCGGATGTGCCTCGCGACGCGAGCTTTTCCCCGCGCCGAGCTCGAGCAGGTCGTGCGGCTCAACGCCTTGCGCCTGTTCGTGCGGCGCCGCGTGGGTGGTGCCAACGTCGTCGTCCTCGATGAGGGCCCCATCTTTGCGCTGAGCTGGCTCCGTGTGTTCGGGAACCCGCGGATCCAGAACGGCCGCCTCGACCCGTGGTGGCGTCGGACGCTCAAAGACTGGGCGGGCGTGCTCGACCGCGTGGTCCTGCTCGATGCCCCAGAGCCGGTGCTCGTGTCCCGGATCCGCGGGCGGCAGAAGCCGCATGACATCTTCCGGCAGATGACCGATGCGCAGATCCTCGACCTCATCGCGCGCTATCGAACGGCGTTCGACGACGTGCTCGGCGCGCTCACCGCCGGCGGCCGGCCGGAAGTGCTGACGCTCGCGGCCGCCGACGGATCCACCGAGCGGCTCGGTGACGCGGTGCTGGCGCCGGTCGAGCCCCCGGCCACGGCTGCCCCTCCCGCCTCATCCGGCGCGGTGGTGGGCGACGGTCACACCCTGACCCACCGCGCCACCTTGAACGTCGTGGCGTCGCTGCTCGACTACGGCGCCAAGCTGGCGGTCGGCGTGGTCGTCGTCCCGATCCTCGTTAGCGGGTTGGGCCGGGCGATGTACGGCGTGTGGGAAATGCTCGGCCGTCTGGTGGGCTACATGACCGCCGGCGACGGCCGCCCGACGCAGGCGCTGCGCCTCGTGGTATCGAACCTCCAGGGCAGCCCGGACGACTCCGCGAAGCGCCGCTACGTCGGCGGCGCCCTGGTCGTCTGGCTGCTGTTCATGCCGCTCGTCGTGGTGATCGGGGGCGGGCTGGTCTGGCTCGCTCCGGTGATCACGAAGACGGCGCCCGCCCTGGCCGCCGGTGTGCGGCTGACCGCGGCGCTCCTGACCGTGAGCCTCGTGTTCGGCAACCTCGCCTCGCTCCCCGAGTCGGTGTTGCGCGGCATGAACCTCGGGTACAAGCGGATGGGCCTCCAGGCCGGCCTCGAGGTGGTGGGGGGCGCGCTCATGGCCGGAGCGATCTATCTCGGGCTGGGGATGATGGGAGCGGCGGGAGCCCAGGTCGCGTTTGCGCTGCTCATGGGGTTGACGTTCTGGTGGGTGGTGAAGAAGTACGTGCCGTGGTTCGGCGTCGAGCGT
>Ga0307469_10000756_pt1 | contig 11788 bp, 6 predicted proteins | sample atmos_gasesAM2C__FD_203084 | JGI IMG/M metagenome (GOLD analysis project Ga0307469, IMG submission 203084) | Hardwood forest soil microbial communities from Morgan-Monroe State Forest, Indiana, United States - atmos_gasesAM2C_515 | ecosystem: Environmental > Terrestrial > Soil > Temperate forest...
CGGCGCTGCTGGTGGGGTGCCCGAAGTCCAACTCAGACTTCCAGACCGGCAAGAAAGCCGAGGCGGTGCAGGACTACGACACGGCGCTGGTGTACTACGAGCGAGCCCTGCGCGCAGACCCCACGAACGCAGAATACAAGCTCCGCGCCTCGCAAATGCGGTTCGAGGACGGTCAATTCCACATCCGGCAGGGCCGAGCGGCTGAGCAAAAGGGCGACCTGCAGCGTGCGCTGACCGAGTTCGAAAAGGCGCAGGCCGTTGATCCTTCGAGTTCGATTGCAGATCAGGAAGTAAAGCGAACGCTCGAGAAGATCGCGGCACAGAACGCGGCCGACGCTCCCAAGGCGATGAACTACAACCCGCAGGACGACGGGATGCTCTCAGAACCCCCCGAACTCAAGCCCCTTTCGCGCGAACCAATCAATCTAAAAATGACGAACGATACGCGCGTGGTGTACGAGACGATCGCGAAGCTGGCGGGGCTCAGCGTGATATTCGATCCGGACTTTACATCGAGACGGATCACGGCCGAACTGCCGAACGTGACGCTGGAGCAGGCGCTCGATGCGGTGGCGCTGGAAAGCAAATCGTTCTGGAAGCCGATCACGCCAAGCGTGATTTTCGTGGCGCCCGACAATCCGCAGAAGCGCAAAGATGTGGAAGACGAAGTGGTGAAGACGTTCTACGTTTCCAACACTCTAACGCCGCAGGATTTGACGGAAATCGTCACGGGACTTCGGCAGCTGCTTGATCTGCGGCGCATCCAGCAGGTGAACTCGCAAAACGCGATCGTGATTCGCGACACGCCGGACAAGCTGGTGCTGGCAGGCAAGATTATTCGCGATATCGATAAATCAAAGCCGGAAGTGCTGATCCACGTACAGGTGATGTCGGCAAACATCTCCCGGTTGAGGGACCTGGGCATACTGCCCGGGCAGAGTGTTTCGCTCGCGTTTACCCCGCGAGCGTCCGTCCAGCCGAACAGCACGACGAGTACGACCAGCACCACGTCAACCACATCAACTACATCGACTACATCGACCACCTCGACGACGAGCACCGGCACGACGATTCCGCAGATCACGCTGAACAATTTGCAGCATCTTTCGACGGCTGATTACAGCATCACACTTCCGGGCGCCACTGCGAACGCAATCGCAACGGACAGCAAGACAAAGATCATCCAGGACCCTGAGATCCGGATTACGGACGGCCAGAAGGCATCACTGAAAATCGGCCAGCGGGTTCCCGTGGCGACCGGCAGCTTCCAAGCGGGTGTAGGAGTGGGCGTAGGCGGCGGTGCAGGTGTTGTAAACCCCCTGGTGAACACGCAGTTCCAGTATCTGGATGTGGGCGTGAACGTCGACGTGACACCGAGAGTGCATCCGGACAACGAAGTGAGCATGAAGCTGACCGTGGACATCTCTTCGATCGCTTCGTTTACGAATATCGGTGGCATCCAACAGCCGGTTATTTCGCAGAACAAAATCGAGCACGATGTTCGGCTGAAAGAGGGTGAGGTAAGCGTTCTGGGCGGTCTGATTCAGCACAGCGAGACGAAAAGTCAGAACGGAATCCCTGGCCTGGTGGCCGTGCCGCTGGCAAAATATCTGTTTTCCGATAACAGCACCAATGTTGTGGATCAGGAAGTGCTGATCGTGCTGACGCCGCACATTGTACGGTTGCCCTCGATCAGCGCTGCGAATCTACGCACGATGGCGGCGGGAACGGATTCGAATGTGCGGGTGTACCGGGGCGACGCCGATGTTGATTCGGGCGCGAAACCGGTTCCGTCAGCCGCGAATCCGGCGCCTTCCGCAGCTGCGCCCGGCGTGGCAGCAGCGAACGGCGCAGCGGCTCCCGCGGCTCAACTCCGATTCGATCCACCCAGTGTGGCAATGAAGCCAGGCGACAAGACGACGCTGGGACTGAGCGTCTCCAACGTAACGGATCTTTATTCGATTCCCTTGCTTATTCATTACAACCCGGCCGTGGTGCAGGTGGAAGAAGTGCGGAACGGCGGGTTTTTATCAGGCGGTACACAGGAAATTGCCATCGTGCAGCGAATTGACGAGCAGCGCGGCGAAGTGATTATTTCCGCGACGCGCCAGCCGAACACTCCAGGCGTGAACGGAACCGGAACATTGCTCGGCATCGTGGTGCGGGCGGTGGCGCCAGGAAATACGGTGCTGCAAATTCTTCAGGTCAACGCGCGTGATTCTCAACAGCGAAATATTCCAATGGTCTCCGGAGAAGCCGCCATCGGGGTGCAGTGAGGCACTATGAGCGGCGCAAATCGCAATTTGGCCTCCCGTTTTCTGGGCTCTCGCGCCTTCTCTTTGCGATCGGCCCACGGACACTGCGGCAGCCGAAGAATTCGGATGCTCGCCGCGGGGTTCACTCTGATCGAGTTAATCCTGGCGTGCTCGATTCTTTTCGTGCTGGCGGCGGTCGCCGTGCCGCTGGCGCGCGTGGCGGTTAAGCGCAGAAAAGAAGCTGACCTTCGCTACGATCTCCGCGAAATGCGCACCGCGATTGACCGCTACAAGGATGCGGCCGACAAGAACTTGATTCAGGTGAAGGCTGGAACCGAGGGCTACCCTCCAGACCTCGACACCTTGGTGAAAGGCGTTCAGCTGACCGGCGCGAAAAGCCAGCACGTGCGCTTTCTGCGGGAAATCCCGAAGGATCCGATGACTGGCACGGCGGATTGGGGCATCCGCTCGGTGCAAGACGACGTGGATTCGACTTCCTGGGGCGGGCAAGATGTGTTTGATGTCTACTCGAAGGCCATAGGAACGGCGCTGGACGGAACAAAATATTCGGACTGGTAGCAATTGCTGTTCTTTGCTCGGATGCGATGAAACTTTCTCACCATAAATCGGCTTACAGGTGGCGCGATTCGGTTCGGCGTGGGTTTACGCTAATCGAACTGATGATCGTGATGGCGATTATCATCGTGCTGGCGACAATCGCCAGCGTGCATTACCGAAATGCGGTACTTCGCTCTCGTGAAGCAGTGCTGAAGACCGATCTCAAGGTGATGAACGATGCGATCAACTACTACACGAGGGACAAGGAAGCCGCGCCGCAATCGCTGGATGACCTTGTTTCCGGGCAGTATCTGGGCGCAATTCCGGAGGACCCAATGACGAAGGCAAAGGATTGGGTCCCGGTAAATTGCGATACCCTGCTGGACCCTGACCAAACGATAACGGGAATCTGCTCGGTCCATTCCGCATCGGATGCGGTCTCGCCGTTCGAGAACACGCCGTACAGCAGCTGGTAGCTCTTTTTTTACATCGCCCCTCTATCCCAGATACTTTTTCAGTGGGTCCCAATACCGCAATCCCCAGCCCTTAAATAGCGAATCATATTCCCCTTCCGGAAATCCGGTATGGTCGAGAATCAGCATTGTGCCGCTTCCCTGCGGTTTCAATACAAATTTAACGACTGAATAGACGCCGGGATCCCAGTGGGTGGGTCGCCAGGCCTGAACAATCCGTTGAGTGGGTACGAGTTCGACGTTTCTCCCCACGATCATTCCACCAAACATCGAAAAGGCGCCGCCCGCGGCGGGATCGATTGTCGCCGGCATGCCGGTGAAGGCGGCGAACTGCTTCGAATCGAGAATGATTTCGTAGATGCGCTGCGGAAGGGCCTTCAATTCGATTTCCTGGTGAAGCGAGGTGCGAGCCTGGTTTGCGGCGGCGCTCGGGGCTTCTTTCGGGTTCTGCTGCTGCTGCACTCGGGCCCAAGTGTCGCGGCCGGTGGCAAGCCCGCCTAACGCCGCTGCCGCGACGCCAGCGATCATTTGGCGGCGTGTGAAAGCGCCGCGAGGATTGGCGGGGATTGATCCCTCGATCATGATGGTTTCTCCTATTGTCGGTCTGAAGGTCGTGGCATGAAAGCACACGAGCCCACCATGTTCAAGGTCATATTTCTGGCAGGCCGACGCGGCCGGAGGTGTCCGTTCGGCGTAATAGTAGGGAGCATGCCCGCAGTTACGCGGCTCCGCTCTGAAACGTTGCGCGGCCCCTTCTGGAGCTCAACAGTCAGGCAATCAAGTGGCGCGAGAAAAGAAACGGCGCTAGTAGTTTGTTCTGCAGGTAGAAGACTTGCAGTCGAAGACCGAGCGGAACCTCTACAGTCGAACACGGCCGGAAGTGGCTCTATTTCAAAGAGCCATCACTCACAAGCCACAACTTCGAGGTTCCGTCCAGCGCATTCGAGTTTTTCCTTTTGTCTCTTACTGACCTGTCTCTTGCGCAACAGCGGTGCCCGCCGGTACGAGCTTCAGATGAACGTGAATGTTGAGATGTTTGCCGACGACAGCATTGAAGTTCGAAGGACCGGGATAATCTTCCTGGCTAACACCAGTCGGAGCTTGCGGAAGAGACGACCCGTCGTCTACAAGTTTCCCCGTGCATTGAGCGCCGGCGTAATCTTCTGCACTGGTGCTCGAGGATGCTTCACACTTCTTGTCCTCCACGACGGGTGGCCAATAGGTGTTGATAACGGAGCTGACCAACTGCGGGAAATCCTCGCGAACGACGTTGGTTGATCCTTTGAGAAGAAAGGCGTCGCTTCCTTCGCCAGTCTTTGGCGTGTGAAAACCGAAAGTGGCATCACGCGAAGTGCGGTGAATGACGGGTGGGCCGTAAACCGGGCCCGCATAGGCATCGTTGGGCGTCAATTCCACATTGCGATCAACGCGAGTCACCGTGAGAGTTCCGGCCGCTTTTATTGTGCCGTCAGCATCGGTGGTAACGTTCTGGGAATGGAAGCACACCAGGGTGTGATTCGCCATGTTGACGAGCCAACTCTTCTTCACTTTTCCATCTTCATCAATGGGAGGCATCATCGAACCGGCAGGGTAGAGCTTAAAATCGACTACGGACTTGGTGGGATCGTCTTTATCGAGGCGAACGGTTCCTATCGCTCTCGTAAAACCGACGGTGAAGGTAGTCGGAGTCTTGCCGAAATCCGTTGTGCCATCCACGGTGAAGCGCGCATCGGAATGACCATTGTCAACCTTCCAGGAGCCGCTGGGCGGAGCGGGCCGTCCAGCAAATGCGGCCGCAACGCACGCTACCAGAAGAATTGGCGCAATTCTCTTAATCATTGATTCTTCTCCTCAGAAAATCCTGCTTCGCGGGAACGCAAGCATCCGGATTTGTCATTGTTATTGGAGTATGAACGCTGCGCAAGTGATTCAGAATTCTGGCAGCGCTACTGACCGGAACTGTATTCCTGAAATGTGCGCCTTGCAAGACCGTAATTCATTGAATCGGTTATGGTTTAGGGTTTGGGGAAAGTACTGACTTGGCTCGTTGACTTGGCTCGGAGCGTCGCCTATTATCCCGCAGCATGTCGGACACACAGATTCTGCCCGGCCAGATCATTTCCCACTACAAAATCATCGAGAAACTCGGTGGCGGCGGAATGGGAATCGTCTACGAAGCTGAGGACACGAGCCTCGGCCGCCACGTCGCCTTGAAGTTTTTGCCCGAAGAATTGGCACGCGATCCCTATGCGTTGGAGCGATTTCAGCGTGAGGCACGCGCCGCGTCGGCGTTGAATCACCCCAACATCTGCACGATTCATGAGATCGGGCAACAGGACGGCCGGTTCTTCATCGTGATGGAGCATCTCGAAGGGCAAACGCTCAAACATCGTATCGGGGGCAAGCCGTTGCCGATGCATTTGCTGCTGGAGTTGGGCGTCGAGGTGGCTGACGCGCTCGACGCAGCGCACGAAAAAGGCATCGTCCACCGCGACATCAAACCGGCGAATATTTTCGTCACCCAGCGCGGACACGCCAAGATTCTTGATTTCGGGCTGGCAAAGCAGTCCGCTCGCGGCCCCGCCCGACCGGGCGGCTTTATGACCAGCGGAGCCGACGCGACGGTGGACCCGGAGAATCTCACCAGTCCAGGCATGACCTTGGGAACAGTGGCCTACATGTCGCCCGAGCAGGCTCGCGGCGAAGAACTCGATGCACGCAGCGACCTTTTTAGCTTTGGAGCGGTGCTGTACGAAATGGCGACTGGCGCCCTGCCCTTCCGCGGCGATACCACCGCCGTCATCTTCAACGCCATCCTTGAAAAAGCGCCGGTTCCTTCGGTGCGACTGAACCCGGACATTCCGCCGCGCCTGGAAGAGCTGATCGCAAAGGCGCTCGAGAAAGACAGGCGCATGCGCTACCAGCACGCGGCCGAGATGCGTACCGACCTGGCGAGGCTGAAACGCGATACAGACTCCGGCCGTTCGACTGCGGCGGTAATGCCTACTTCCGGGTCCGGTGCCGTTCGAGAAGCCGCATTCCAACAAGCGCCGCAGAGCGCATCCGTCGCAGTGGCGACGCCCGCCAGCGGCATAAGTGCCGCAGCAAGTCCTATCGGGGCCGGGACGAGCGCGGCGGTGTCGGCACCTTCGCAGCCCACCAGCGGCGTCGCGGTTGCATCCTCTACTTCCAAGGGACGCTGGCCGCTCATGGCGGGAGCAATCGCCGCACTCGCGGCTCTCACCGTCGGCGGCTACTTCTTTACCCATCGCACGCCGAAACTCACCGGAAAAGGTTCGATTGTGCTCGCCGACTTCACGAACACGACGGGCGACGCGGTCTTTGACGACGCGCTTCGCCAGGGCCTTGCAGCTCAACTCGCACAGTCGCCGTTCCTGAACATTCTCTCCGATCAGCAGATCCGGCAGCAGTTGCGATTCATGGGCCAAGCCCCTACAGCGCGCCTGACGAATGACGTGGCGCGGCAAATTTGCCAGCGGACGCAGAGTGCCGCCGTGCTGGACGGCTCGATTGCGCAAATCGGTAGCACCTACAACTTAGTGCTCAGCGCGCTCAATTGTGCGTCGGGCGAAACGCTGGCCACCGCTTCCAGCCAGGCCACCGATAAGAATCAGGTGCTTGGCGCGCTCGGCAAGGTTGCCGAGGAGATCCGGGGAAAGCTCGGCGAATCGCTGGCTTCTATTCAGAAGTACAACACACCAATCGCGGAGGCCACCACGTCTTCTCTCGAGGCGCTGAAGGCTTTCAGTCTCGGCATGCAAGCCCGCGCGAACAAAGGCGAGGATGGGGCCGCGCCTTTCTTCAAACAGTCAATTGCCCTCGACCCGAATTTCGCCATGGCCTATGCAGTGTTAGGGCAGGTGGAAAGCAATCTCGGCGAAAAGAAGGTGGGCTCGGAATACACGAAGAAGGCCTACGACTTGCGTGACCGCGCGAGCGAGCCCGAAAAGTTTTACATTGAGTCGCACTACTACGAGAATGTCACCGGCGATAGCGAGCAAGCCGTTCAGGTTTATCTGCTCTGGGCACAGACTTATCCTCAAGACTCGATTCCACACAACAACCTGGCAGTTGCTTACACTCAACTAGGCCAGTGGCAGAAGGCCCTCCCGGAGGCTCTTGAAGCGCATAGGCTCGCCCCTGACGAAAGTATCTCGTACATGGCGGTTGGTGCTACTCATCTGGGTCTCGGCCGCTTTGACGAAGCTAAGGCCATACTTAACGATGCGCTAACACGGAAACTGGACGTTCCGAACTTCCACCGCGTGCTTTATCTAATCGCATTCGCGCAGAACGATCAGCCCGCCGCGGTCCATGAACTTTCTATTTTGTCCAACAGCGCGCCTGACGTCGCCGCCGTAGCGCTTGCCCTCGCGGCGCCGTCCGAGGCATATTTCGGCCATCTCGCAAAGGCCCGGGCGTTGAGCCAGCGTGCGGTAGCAAACGCCGAAAGCTTGGGAAAGAAAGAATCCGCCGGTTATGCTTTGGCGTCGCTGGCCAGCATTGAGGCTGAAGTGGAAGATTCCGCTGGCGCCCGAAAGGACGCCGCCGCGGCACTGTCCATCGATTCCTCCATTCGCACGAAGAGCGAAGCGGCGTACGCCTTTGCACGCGCGGGGGATTCGGTTCACGCCGAATCCCTCATCGGCGAGATGGCCAAGGAACGCCCCTCCGACACTGTTGGCAACATGATCGTCCTTCCGACTATCCGTGCCTCCGCAGAGTTGGGGCGCAACAATCCTGGTAAAGCGGTGGAAATTCTACAGCTTGTTGTTCCCTACGACCTTGCTCTTTTCGGAAGAGTCCTGAGTGCGTACGGGCGCGGCCGGGCCTACTTGCTTTTGCACAAGGGCAATGAAGCTGCGGCTGAATTTCAAAAGGTTCTGGACCATCCTGGTGTTGTGCTCAATTTCGTCGTTGGACCACTGGCGCATTTGCAGCTGGGGCGGGCCTACGCAATTGCCGGCGATCAGGCCAAGGCGCGCGCGGCGTATCAGGATTTCTTCGCGTTGTGGAAAGACGCCGATCCTGACATTCCCATCCTGAAGCAAGCCAAAACCGAGTACGCAAAATTCAAGTAAGTGGCGAGTAAGCGTTAATGAGGTAGAATGCCGCGTTTTCCGAATTGACCTGTGCGCGGAATTGCGTTCGAATCGAAGCAAAGAGGAGGGTGAACGTGGCCTCTGCTTTTTTATTTTTGGTTGCTCTAATTGCTCTGCTTGCGTTGAGCATTGTGCTGGGATCGTTCTTCACTGTTGAGACGGCGCAGGTGGCCATCGTGCAGAGGCTCGGAAAGTTCGCCCGCGTGGCCGGGCCCGGGCTGAACTGGAAGACGCCGTATCTTGAAACTGTGGTTCGGCGGCTGAGCATGAAGGTGCAGCAGTTCGATGTACAGGTGGAGACGAAAACGCAGGACAACGTGTTCGTGCAGATACCCGTTTCGATCCAGTACAAAGTGATACCCGAAGGAGTGGAAGCCGCGTTCTACAAATTGTCCGACCCGGTGAAGCAGATCGAGTCGATGGTCTACAACGTCGTTCTCGGCCACGTCCCGAAAATGAAGCTGGACGATACCTTCCTGAACCAGGCGGACATTGCGAGCGATTTGAGAGACAACCTCGACGCCTCGATGAAGGAGTATGGCTATTCGATCGTGAAAGTTCTGATCTCCGACATCGTTCCCGACCAAAAAGTGAAAGCCGCCATGAATGACATCAACGCAGCGCAGCGAGAACGGGAAGCCACGGTCTCTCGTGCCGAGACCAACAAAATGCTTCTGGTGAAACAGGCGGAAGCGGAAGCCGAATCGAAGCGCTTGCAGGGAGAAGGCATTGCCAATCAGAGGAAGGCAATCATCGCGGGGTTAAAAGATTCCGTGGAGGACTTCGCGAAAACAGTTCCGGGCTCGACTCCGCAGGACGTGATGCAACTCGTTTTGATGACGCAATATTTCGACACTTTGAAAGAAATTGCCGCAAACGATCACACCAACGCGATTTTGATTCCTCATACGCCGAACACGCTCACGGATCTCTTCGGGCAGATTCGGAATGCGATTGTCGCCGGTAACGAACTCGCAAGTCATTCAGCAATTCCACCAACGCCCACTGCCTTCCCGTCAACAAAGCCCTGACGCGCCGGTGGGCGGCTCCGATTCCCTGCTAGACGGCCAGCACTGAACAAAGTGCTCTGTCTATTCGTATGGACTAGAGGGAGGAGTCGAAACCGATGAAAGACATCCGCTATGCGCTGCGGCAATTCCTGAATGCACCGGTTTTCACCGTGACCGCTGTCTTGACTCTCGCGCTCGGAATTGGCGCAACTACGGCGATCTTCACGCTCGTGCATGCTGTGCTGCTGAATTCCCTGCCGGTGGCCAAGCCGAGCGAACTGTATCGCGTGGGCGATGTGGAAAATTGCTGCGTGAATGGCGGTCTTCAGGACAATTGGTCCCTCTTCTCCTACGACAAGTACAAGATGTTTCGCGATAACACGCCCGGCTTCGTCGAACTCGCAGCTTTCCAGGCAGGACACGATCTCATCGGCGTGCGTCGCCCCGGCGCAAGCGAAGCCGCGCGTTCGATGCGCAGCGAATTCGTTTCTGGCAACTACTTCGCCATGTTTGGCATTGGCCCGTACGCCGGCCGGGTCATAACTGCCGACGACGATCGCAAAGGCGCGCCTCCGGTCGCGGTGATCAGCTACCGCGCCTGGCAACAGCAATTCGGCGGTGATCCCTCGATTGTAGGAGGCTCGTTAACTTTGAACGGCCAGCCGTTCACCGTGGTCGGCATCGCGCCGGCCGCGTTCTTTGGCGACCGCCTCACCGATCCCGCGGCTTTCTGGATTCCGATCACTGCCGAGCCGCTCATTGATGGCCCAGGTGCAATCATAGATTTTCCTCAGCAGGATTGGCTCGACGTCATCGGCCGCATCACTCCCGGCGCTGATCCAAAACAGATCGGCGCGCACATGCAAGTGGAATTGCAGCAGTGGCTCCTGAGCCCGATCGCTCAGCTTCAGCCCGGAGAGCGAGATTCCGTAGCCAAGCAGACGCTTCGCCTCGCGCCGGGTGGTGCGGGCGTTCAGCAACTGCGCGACGAATATCTTTCAAGCCTTCACCTTCTCATGTGGATTTCAGCGCTCGTTCTGGCAATCGCGTGCGCGAATGTTGCCAACCTGCTGCTTGTCCGCGCCACCACGCGTAAGCTGCAAACTTCTATTCGAGCCGCGCTAGGAGCGCCACCTTCGCGCCAAATCCGCCAAGTGCTCACCGAGAGCATTGTGTTGGCAGTGCTCGGAGGAATTGTGGGCGTCGCGATCGCTTATGGTGGAACTCACCTGATCCTTCGTCTCGCCTTCCCGGTCACCACTGTAGCGATCCATGCCTCACCATCCCTGCCCGTGCTGGTTTTCACGTTCGCGGTCTCGCTGCTGACCGGAATCCTTTTTGGAGTTGCGCCGGCATGGATTACGGCGAATGCCGCTCCTGCCGACGCGCTTCGCGGCTCCGGCCGTTCCAGCGGAAGCAGCGGCGGCTGGACTCAGAAATCACTCGTGATCGCACAAGCGGCTCTGTCTCTTGTGCTGCTTTGCGCCGCGGGCCTGCTGACGCAGAGCCTGCGTAATATGCAGGGTCAGCACTTCGGTTTTGAGACACCGAATCGTTATATTGTCCACATCGATCCGCAGATGGCGGGATACAAACCCCCGCAGATGCAGGCGCTGTTTCGCCAGCTTCACGATTCGCTCGCGGCGATCCCGGGCGTGGGCCAGGTTAGCTTCTCTCTTTACACTCCCATGGAAGGCGACAACTGGGGAGAAACCGTCTATATCGAAGGGCAGGCGCCTCCTCCGCCCGATTCCAATGAAAACAACGCTTCGTGGCTCCGCGTCAGCGCCGGGTACTTTGAGACTCTGGGCACCAAAATCATTCAGGGGCGTTCCATCACCGATCAGGACACGCCAAGCTCGCAGCGCGTTGCCGTCATAAACGAAACCTTCGCGAAGAAATTCTTCAAAGACGAAAATCCGCTCGGACACCATTTCGGATATATCGACATGCAGCATGCCGGCCAATTTGAGATTGTCGGCGTGACGGAGAACACCGAGTACCGCGAGCCGACGCGCAAAATTCCGCCAATGTTTTTCCTCCCTTCCACGCAGGGGGTCGTGTTCGACAATCCGCGCTTCATCGCGTTTGAAGATCGCTCACACGTTTTGAACGCCATCGAAATTAGAACGCTTGGAAAAGTCCCGAATCTTGAAGCGCAGGTGCGTCACGTGCTCGGGGACGTGAATCCCGACCTCGCGGTTATCGATTTCAAGAGCTTCGGCGAACAGGTGGACAATAATTTTTCGCAGCAGAAGATGATCGCGAAACTCACGTCACTCTTCGGATTGCTCGCGCTCGTTCTCGCATCGGTGGGGCTCTATGGAGTGACGGCATACTCGGTGGAGCGCCGCACCAATGAAATCGGC
>Ga0307469_10000757_pt1 | contig 11783 bp, 11 predicted proteins | sample atmos_gasesAM2C__FD_203084 | JGI IMG/M metagenome (GOLD analysis project Ga0307469, IMG submission 203084) | Hardwood forest soil microbial communities from Morgan-Monroe State Forest, Indiana, United States - atmos_gasesAM2C_515 | ecosystem: Environmental > Terrestrial > Soil > Temperate...
CAGTACAAGCTCAAGGACGCGCGCACGCTGAACACCGCGGCGAACAGCTTTCTCGGAAAAGCAGCGATGGCGGCCGAATACTTCGTGCTGCGCAGCGGGCCGCTGACCATGCCGCCGTCGCAGATGGGCGCGTTCGCGCGCAGCGATGCGGCGCAGCCGAGCGCCAACATCGAATGGCACGTGCAGCCGCTGTCGCTCGACAAGTTCGGCGACCCGCTGCACAGCTTCCCGGCGATCACGCCGAGCGTGTGCAACCTGCGGCCGAGCTCGCGCGGCTGGGTGCGCATCAAGTCGCCGGATCCGGCGGCTTATCCGGAGATCAGGCTGAATTACCTCTGCACCGAGGAGGACCGCCGCGTGGCGGTGGCGGCCATGCGCTTCACCCGGCGCATCATGGCGGCGAAGCCGCTCGCCCGGTATGCGCCGCAGGAGTACCGGCCCGGCGCCAGCATTGCAAATGACAATGAGTTGGCGCGCGCCGCCGGGGAGCTCGGAACGACCATCTTCCACCCGGTCGGAACCTGCAAGATGGGCCGCGATCCAATGGCGGTGGTGGATGACGAGCTGCGGGTGCACGGCGTGGAGCGCCTGCGCGTGATTGATGCGTCAGTGTTTCCGCGCATCACCTCCGGCAATACAAATGCACCGACCTATGTCATCGCCGAGAAAGGCGCCCGCACTATCTTGAAGTCCGTACAATCCGGCCCCAACTAGGCTGCGGATCAACGCAAGAAAGGTCCCATGAAACGCGTCCTGCTGCTCATCGCTACCAACCTCGCGGTGATGGTGGTGCTCTCCATCGTCGTCAGCGTGCTCGGCGTCGACCGCTGGCTGCTCGCGAACGGCATCGCCTACGGCCAGCTCCTCGCGTTCTCGGCCATCTTCGGCTTCGGCGGCGCGTTCATCTCGCTTTTGATGTCGAAGTGGATCGCCAAGATGTCGGTCGGCGCGCAGACCATCGACGGCTCGGAAGGCAGCAACGAATACTGGCTCGTGCAGACGGTGCACAAGCTCGCCGATGCCGCCGGCATCGGCAAGCCGGAGGTCGCGATCTATGAGGGACCGGCGAACGCTTTCGCCACCGGCGCGTTCCGCGATTCGGCGCTGGTGGCGGTTTCCACGGGCCTGCTCGAGTCGATGAACCGCCAGGAGGTCGAGGCGGTGCTCGGCCACGAGGTCTCGCACGTCTCGAACGGCGACATGGTGACGCTCACCCTGATCCAGGGCGTGCTCAACACCTTCGTCTTTTTCCTGTCCCGCGTGGTCGGCTACATCGTCGACAAGGCGGTGTTTCGCACCGAGCGCGGCGTCGGGCCCGGCTTCTACATCACGATGATCGTCAGCCAGATCGTGTTCGGCATCCTCGCCTCGGCGATCGTCGCCTGGTTCTCGCGCTACCGCGAGTTCCGCGCCGACCGCGGCTCGGCCAACCTGCTCCACACGCCGCAGCCGATGATCGCGGCGCTGCGCCGGCTGGGCGGCCTGCAGACCGGTGGCCTCCCGGACGCGGTGAAGGCATTCGGCATCTCGAGCGACTCGGGGCTCGCGCAGATCTTCGCGACGCACCCGCCGATCGAAGCGCGCATCGCCGCGCTGCAGACGACGCAATAACCCCTTTCAGGCGGCCAGCAGGAAGCGCGTGCGCCGCGCCGCCTGGTAATGATCGCTAGCGAGCGGCATAGACAGCGCGCAGCAGCACCGGATCAGCGGCCCGTTTGAGGCTGAAGCCGAGCTTCCTCGCCACGCCGCGCATCGCATCGTTGTCGGCCAGCATCACTCCGCCAACGGTGCGTGCACCGGCTTCGATCGCATGCTGCTTCAGCATATCGATCAGTGCTTCCCCCAGGCCGTTGCGTCGCCAGCCTTCGGCGACGGCGATGGCGAACTCCGCCTGAGCGTCCTCGAGCGCGTACTGCGCATGGGCGACGATCCGGTGGTGGGCGTCGAACGCGGCCACGCTGAGTCCCGCGCAGAACATCATGTCGCGCAGCCGCTCCGCGGTGACCACGCTGACGGGGTGAAAGAACCGTGCGCGACGCGCCTGCGGCGACAGCGCGAGCACGAACGCCTGGATCGCGGCCGCGTCGTCCCTGGTCAGCGCACGGATGCGCACATTGCGGCCGTCGCGCAGGAGAACGTCATGCATGAGCGAACGCCAGCCTTGCCATCAGCTTGAGGAAGCGCTGTGCGCGGCTTTCGCGCGGCGCTGGCGGGGTCACGCTGACCCGGGCGCTGTGCATGGCCGTCGCGAGCGCGGCCCCGTCACGATCGACCGTAAACGACGCTCCGGCGCTGAGGTAATGGTCGCGCTGGTCGCCTTCCTGCGTCACCCAGAGCGCGCCCGAGCACACGCGGATCACCGTGCCCGGCTCGTCCTCGATGCGCAGCACAGCACCACGCGCCATTGCGAATTCCTCGCGCATCACCAGAGCCCCAGGTAAGCAGCGCGCAGGCGCCGCCGCGACGCGTGCCGGCGCAATGCCACCTCGGCGCCGAGCGCGCTGCGCCAGGGCTCGAGGCCGATGTCCTGCAGCGTGCGCTCGTCGAGCTCGGCGAGCTTCACGGCGGCGGCGCGCCGCCGCCCGATTGCGGCGCCCTTGTGGTGCAGCCACAGCCAGGCCGCGAGCAGCGATCGAAAGAGGCGGCGCATCAGTAGATCCCGATGCGGCTGGCGGCGACGGCGTGCGCGAAGCGCCGCCCGGCGAGCAGAACCATGCTGAGCATTCGTTTCATTGCAGACTCCTGAGAGTGCGACGCTCGCAGGCTATGCGCGCCGCGTTGCCTGCCGATTTCTTTCGGGCAACGTTTTGTAGCCGCCTTGTATACTCGCCGCATGGGGACGCGGGTGCTGCTGGTGGATGACGACCCCGCCGTGTGCGACATGCTGACGGACTATCTTTCGCAGCACGGTTACGAGGTCGCAATAGCAATGAGCGGCGAGGCGATGCGCGCCGAGCTGGCGCGAGCGCTTCCCGCAGTGGTGCTGCTCGACGTCGGGCTGCCCGGCGAGGACGGCCTGACGCTCGCGCGGTTCGTGCGCGAGCGCTACGACATCGGCATCATCATGGTCACCGGCGCCGGCGCGGTGATCGACCGCGTAGCGGGGCTCGAGGTCGGGGCGGATGACTACATCGCCAAGCCGTTCGATCCGCGCGAGCTGCGCGCACGGCTGAAAAGCGTGCTGCGCCGTCTGCAGGGCAAGACGTCAGGGCCGAAGGCGCAGCGCGAGCTCGTGACGATCGGCGCCTGCACGCTCAACCTGGGCTCACGCGAGCTGCGCGACGCCAGGGGCCGCGACGTGCCGATCACGGCGATGGAGTTCTCGCTCCTCAAGACCTTCCTCGAGCATCCGAACCAGGTGCTGTCGCGCGACCAGCTGCTCAGCCTGACGCGCAACCGCGAATGGGAGCCCTTCGACCGCTCGATCGACATCCGCATCGCGCGCCTGCGGCGCAAGATCGAGGAGCAGCCCGAGCGCCCGCGCGCCATCAAGACGGTGCGCGGGGGCGGCTACATGTACGTCCCCCGGCCAACGTAACAATCCTGTTTCAATGGTGACCGGCAGGTAACTTTGCGCCGCCCCGGGGCCGCGGCGCTCTAGACTTGCGGGCATGGATGGGGAGAAGCGGCTGGCGGCGCTGCAGGACGCTGCGCTCGCGGTATCGAGCGCGCGCGGCGAGCGTATCTTCGCCGAGCTGGCGCGCTACCTGGCGGCGATCCTCCACTGCGAGCTGGCGCTGATCGGCAAGGTGATGGGCGAACGCGTGCGCACGCTCGGCGTGCACGCGGAGGGTGGCTACCACGAGAACTTCGAATACCCCCTTGCCACCACGCCGTGCGGTGACGTGATCGGCAAGGCGTTCATGCTGGTGCCGCAGGACGTGGCGGCGCGCTACCCGCACGACGATGTGCTCGCCGACTTTGGCGCCGTGGGCTACGCCGGCTATCCGCTCAACGACCCGGCGGGCCGCCCGCTCGGGGTCCTCGCCATCCTTTCGAAGAAACCGCTCATCAACCACACGGTCGTCGAGGCAGTGCTCAAGATTTTCGCGGTACGCGCCGAGGCCGAGCTCGAGCGCTGCGCGCACGACGAAGCGCTGGCCGGCTCGGCAGAGCAATACCGCGCCATCTTCAACGCCGCCGCGGACGCCATGGTGCTACGCGACGCCGCCTTCCGGGTCGTCGACGTCAATCCGACGTACGAGCTGATAAGCGGGCGCGGCCGCGCGGAAGTGCTCGGCCGCGACGCCCTCAACATGAGCCCGCAGTCACTCAACGATCATGTCCGCGGCCTGCATGTGCGCGCGCTCGCCGGCGAGCAGGTGCACTTCGAATCGCGCGCGCAGCGCAAGAACGGCGAGAGCCTCCACATGGAGTGGCGCGGCGTGCCGATGCAGTACCGCGGCGAGCCGCACGTGCTGTACATCGGACGCGACGTCACCACCCAGAAGCTCGACGAGCAGCTGTTGCGCGCAAGCGAAGAGCAGTACCGCGCCATCTTCAACGCCGCGGCCGACGCACTCGTGCTGCGCGACGACAGCGGGCGGGTGGTCGACATCAATGCCGCCGTGACGGTGCTCACCGGCTATTCGCGCGAGGAAGTGATGGGCGAGCGGCGCTGGATCTTCGCCCGCGCGGACAACAGCGCGCTCGCCGGCGAGATGCATCGCCGGGTCATCGCCGGCGAGTCGGTGCACTTCGAGGTGCAAGGCATCAAGAAGGACGGCACGCCGATCGACATCGAGATGAACGCCGTGCCGATGCTGTATCGCGGCAAGCCGCACGCGCTCGGCATGGGGCGCGACATCACCGCGCGCAAGCGCGCCGAGGCCGAGCGCGACGCGCTTGAGCTGCAGCTCAGGCAGGCGCAGAAGATGGAGGCGATCGGCCACCTGACCGGCGGCATCGCGCACGACTTCAACAACCTGCTCGCGAGCATCATGGGCTATGTGGTGCTCGCCGCCGAGCGCGAAGCGGCCGCGGGTGACGCGAGGCTCGCGCGCTACCTCGACCAGGCGCTCGCCTCCTCGCGCCGGGCGCGCGACCTCATCCAGCAGATGCTGACGTTCAGCCGCGCGCAGCGCGGCGCGCCGCGCGTGGTCGACCTGGCGGAGGCGGCCGCGCGCTCCGTCAAGCTGGTGCGCGGCTCGATTCCGCCGAGCCTGGAGATATTCACCGATCTCGAGCCGGACGCGCGCGTGCTGCTCGATCCGGTGCAGCTCGACCAGGTGCTCCTCAACCTCGCGATCAACGCGCGCGACGCCATGGGCGAAAGCGGGCGCCTTGCCGTGGCGGTGCGCTCGAACGCGGCGCAGCGCGGCGCCTGCTCGAGCTGCCGCCAGCGCTTCTCCGGCGTGTTCGTCGAGCTCGCCGTGTCCGACTCGGGCCCCGGCATCGCGCCGCACGTCCTCGAGCGCATGTTCGAGCCTTTCTTCACCACCAAGGCTCCCGGCCGCGGCAGCGGCATGGGGCTGCCCACGGTGCACGGCATCGTGCACGAGCATTGCGGACACATCGTGGTCGACCGCGGCCCCGAGGGCGGCGGCCGCTTCCGGGTCTTCTTTCCCGCCCTGGCCGAGGGCGTGCCGCTCGACGCACCCGCCGCCGAGAGCCCGCGCGCCCGCAAGCGCGAGCCCCTCGCCGGGCGCATCCTGGTGGTGGACGACGAGGCGCCGGTGGCGGACTTCATGCGCGAGCTCCTCGTGAGCTGGGGCCTCGACGCGGTCGCCACCACCGACCCGCGCCAGGCGCTCGCCGACTTCAGCGCCGCGCCGGCAGCCTACGATCTCGTGATCACCGACCAGACCATGCCGAGCGCCACCGGCCTCGGCCTGGCGCGCGAGCTCCTCAGCCGCCGGCCCGGCCTGCCGGTGATCCTGTGCACCGGCCACGTCGATCCGATCGCGCAGCGCGAGCTCGAGTCGGCGGGCATTCGCGGGCTCCTGCACAAGCCGGTGGAGCCCGACGAGCTCTACGGCCTGCTGAGCGCGAACCTGCGCTGAGGGCGCGATAGAATTCGCGCCTTTCCCGCTCGGGAAACGCGCATCTGACGCCATTTACTTCCGCGCTCCTCGCCTGGTACTTCGTGGCGGTGTGGGGCTCGGGCTACGTCGCGACCAAGGTCGGGCTGCAGTACGCGCCGCCGTTTACCTTCCTGACGCTGCGCTTCTGCTTCGGCCTCTTGTGCCTCGCGCCCGTGGTCGCGCTTTGGCCGCCGCGCTGGCCGCAGAGGCGCGCGGAGCTCGGCCACGTCGTGGTGGCGGGGCTGCTGATGCATGCGGTGCAGCTCGGCGCAAGCCACTACGCGCAATACCTCGGCATGTCCGCCGGCGTGACCGCGCTCATCATCTCTGCGCAGCCGCTCCTCACGGCCGTCATCGCCTCGCGCTGGCTGCACGCGCGGCTCGCGCCCGGGCAATGGGCGGGGGTATTCATCGGGCTCGCCGGCGTCGCGCTCGTCGTCTGGCACAAGATCGACATCCGCGAAGTCACCGCCGGCAGCCTGGCGGCCACGCTGATCGCGCTCTGCGGGGTGACGGCCGCCACGCTCTACCAGCGCACCTTTGCGCCGCACGCCGACCTCAAGGCCGCCGCCGTCATCCAGTTCGCCGCTTCGGCCGCGGTGCTGGCACCGCTTGCGGCCGCAGTGGAGGGCTTCCCGGTGCGCTGGAGCTGGCAGCTCGTCGCGGCGATCGCTTTCCTCGTAATCTTCGCCTCGATGCTCGCCGTCAGCGCCCTCCATGTCCTGATGCGCCATGGCGAGGCGACGCGCGTGACGAGCATGATGTACCTGCCGCCGATCTTCGCGGTGCTGCTCGAGCTCGCGCTGTTTCACGTGGTGCCGAGCGCGCTGACGCTCGCCGGCATTGCCGTCACCTGCACCGGAGTGGCGATGACCGTGTGGACGCGAAGGTAAAACTCGCGTGGAAATCGCCTACTTCATCCTGCTGAACGCCCTCGGGCATCTGTGCTTCGTCGGCAGCCGCATGACGACAGCGCTCTTTGCGCTCAAGCTCGGCGCCTCGCCTCTTACCGTCGGTGCGCTGGTCGCGCTGTTCGCCGTGGTGCCGATGTTCCTCTCGGTGAGCGCCGGCCGGCTGATCGACCGGCTGGGGCCGCGCCGGCCGGTGATGATCGGGCTCGCGGTTCTGGCCTGCGGTGCCACCTTGCCGTTTCTCTTCCCGAGCATAGGAATCCTGTACATCTCCTGCCCGCTGATCGGCACCTCGTTCATGCTGCTGCACATCGCCATGAACAGCGTGTTCGGCGCCTACGGCACGCCCGAGCAGCGCGCGGTGACGTTTTCCTGGCTCTCGCTCGGTTTCTCGATCTCTAACTCCATCGGCCCGTTGCTCGCCGGCTTCGCCATCGAGGCGTTCGGCCATGCCGGCGCGATGCTGGCGCTCGCCATGCTGCCGGTGATCGGCGTCGTGCTGCTCGCGCGGCGCAAGCGAGCGCTGCCGCGGCCGGCGCACGTCGCGCGCGAGCGCGCGGGCGGCGTGGCCGGCCTCCTGCGCCTGCCGCTGCTGCGTCACACGCTCATCGCGAGCGGGCTCCTCAACATGGGATGGGACATCTACAGCTTCCTCATGCCGGTCTACGGCTCGCGCATCGGCCTCGCGCCCGGGACGATCGGCGTGGTGATGTCCTGCTTCGCCGTGGCGACGTTCGTGGTGCGCGCCGTGCTCACCCAGCTCGTGCGGCACGTGCACCACTGGCTCCTGATCGGCAGCGCAATGACCGTCGCCGGCATCGCGTACTTCCTCTTCCCGCTGGTGCAAAGCGTGCCGCTCCTCATGACGCTCTCCTTCATCCTCGGCCTCGGCCTCGGCGCGTCGCAGCCCGTCATCATGGCGCTGCTCTACGAAGCCTCGCCGCCCGGCCGCCAGGGCGAGGCGGTGGGAATCCGCACCACGATGCTCAACTGCAGCCAGACCTTTATCCCGCTCGCCTCCGGTGCCATCTCGAGCGCGTTCGGCATGGCGCCGGTCTTCACGCTGATCGCGGCGCTGCTCCTCGCCGGCGCCTGGTTTGCCAGGAACCGCGTCGCCGCGCCCTGACCATCTCGCACATTCTCCAATGCTCTGGGCCGCAGCCGTGCAAGCGGCGCCACCCTGGTCCTTTGCCAAATACCGCATAGAAGGTAGCGCGACGCGCGGGCGACAATCGCGCGTGACGCAAACCCCCGCAGAGACCGCGCAGCAGCAGGCGATCCGCCTGGAGCGTTACTCGCTCGCCCTGTACAGCTACAGCCTGGCCCTCGCGCTGCTCTTCGTGGGGCACGCCTTCGGCTTCATCGACACCCCGGCGGCCATCGGCATCGCGCTCGCCACGATTGCCTCGAACGCGGTGGTCTACCTGATGCTCGTCAGCGGCTTCAACCTGCGCTTCGCCGATCCCAGCCTGACGAAGCTGCAGGTCTATCTCGGCATCACGCTGCTGATGGCGGCGCTCTACTACGTGGACGCCGCGCGCGGCATTGCGCTCGGGCTCTGCTTCCTCGTGTTCCTGTTCGGCCTCTTCCGCATGAGCACGCGCGAGCTGCTGCTGCTCGCGCTCTACACGCTCGCGGCGTACGCGCTGGTCATCAACCTGCTCATGCGGCTGCGGCCCGACTCGATCCAGAACCTGAAGCAGGACTGGTTCAACTGGATGTTGCTCGCGGTAGCGCTGCCATTGTTCGCGGTGATCGGCGGACGCATCCGCGAGATGCGCGAGCGGTTGCGCGCGCGCAAGCAGGAGCTGCAAGAGGCGATCGGCACCATCCAGGCATTGGCGACGCGCGACGAGGTGACCGGGCTCTACAACCGCGCCTTCTTCACCGAGAGCCTGCGCCACGCGCTCGCCCAGGCCGAGCGCCACGGCCGCAACGCGGCGCTCCTGTTCATCGACGTCGATCGCTTCAAGCTGATCAACGACACCCTCGGGCACCCGGTCGGCGACCAGGCGCTGCGCGAGATCGGCACGCGCCTCGCCGGCTGCGTGCGCGAAAGCGACATCGTCGCGCGCCTGGGCGGCGACGAGTTCGTGGCGCTGATCGAGGGCATCCCGGCGCCCGATGCCCTCCAGGAGCTCGGGCAGAAGATCATCGACAGCTGCGCGCGGCCGCTTGCGCTCGAGCGGCGCGAGGTGGCGCTTTCGGTCTCGATCGGCATCGCGGTGATGCCGCAGGATGGCCGGGACGCCGAAACGCTGATGCGCAACGCCGACATCGCCATGTATCGCGCCAAGGCCCAGGGGCGCAACTGTCTGCGCTTCTACACGCGCCAGATGAGCGACCGTGCGGAGGAGCGCCTCGAGCTCGAGACCGAGCTCCACCAGGCCGCCGCGCGCGGCGAGCTGCGGCTGCATTACCAGCCGGAGGTCAGCGTGCGCGACGGCGAGATCCGCGGCGTCGAGGCGCTGGTGCGCTGGCAGCACCCGCGCCGCGGACTGCTCGCGCCCGATCGCTTTATCGATATCGCCGAGGACACGGGCGCCATCGTGCCGATCGGCCGCTGGGTGCTGCACGAAGCCTGCAGCCGGGCGGCGGCGTGGGCGCGCCGCGGCACACGCTACAGCGTCGCGGTGAACCTCTCGCCCCGCCAGTTCTCCGATCCGGGCCTGCTCGACACGGTGGCCGCCGCGCTTGCCGCCTCCGGGCTCGATCCGGCGCTGCTCGAGCTCGAGATCACCGAGAGCCTGGTGATGCGCGACCCTGACGCTGCCGCCGAGACCATGCGCCGCCTGCGCGGCCTCGGCGCGCGCCTCTCGATGGACGACTTCGGCACCGGCTACTCGTCGCTCGGCTACCTCAAGCGCTTCCCGATCACGACCGTCAAGCTCGACCGCAGCTTCGTGCGCGACCTGCCGCATCGGGAGGATGACGTCGCGGTGGCGCGCGCGGTGCTGGCGATGGCAAAGAGCCTGCGCATGGACGTCACCGCCGAAGGCGTCGAGCGCGCCGATCAGCTCGAGTTTCTGCGCCGCGAAGGCTGCGCCGCCTACCAGGGCCACTACTTCAGCCAGCCGCTCGCCGAGGAGGCGCTTTTCGCGCTTCTCGCGACGGGGCGGCTGAGCGGCGAGCGCCCGGTCACCGCCCGGGGGTAGAATCCGGCGCCGAATGCGCCGCATTACCCTTACCCAGTTCCTGGTCGGCCGCCAGCAGTCGAACCTGATCAACGCCGACCTGCGGCTGCTGCTCGAGACGATCGCCCGCGCCTGCAAGGCGATCAGCACGCGCGTCAACAAGGGCGCGCTCGCCGAGGGCATGGGCGGCGCGACGACGAGCAACGTGCACGGGGAGGTGCAGAAGAAGCTCGATGTGCTCTCCAACGAGATCTTGCTGGAAGCCAATGTCTGGGGCGGCAATCTCGCCGCCTTCGCCTCCGAGGAGTCGGAGAAGCCCATTCCGATCACCGAGCCCTACAAGCGCGGCGAATACCTGCTGCTGATCGACCCGCTGGACGGCTCGTCGAACATCGACGTGAACATCTCGGTCGGCACCATCTTCTCGGTACTGCGCTGCCCGAAGATGGAAGATGGCAAGTTCTGCGAGCCGGAGGAGCCGGCGTTCCTGCAGCCGGGCAACCGCCAGGTGGCCGCGGGCTTTGCCGTCTACGGGCCCACCACGGTGTTCGTCCTCACGGTGGGCGAAGGCGTGCACGGCTTCACGCTCGATCGCGAGACCTACACCTTCGTCCTCACCCACCCGGAGATCCGCATCCCGGCCGACACGCAGGAGTTCGCGATCAACGCCTCCAATGCGCGCCGCTGGGAGCCGCCGGTAAGGCGCTACATCGAAGAGTGCCTTGCCGGCACCGAGGGACCGCGCGGCAAGGACTTCAACATGCGCTGGGTGGCCTCGATGGTGGCGGACGTCTTCCGCGTGCTTTCGCGCGGCGGCATCTTCATGTACCCGCGCGACGCGAAGCAGAGGGAAGGTCGCCTGCGGCTCATGTACGAGGCGAATCCCATGGCCTTCATCGTCGAGCAGGCGGGTGGCGCGGCGACCGACGGCCGCAGCCGCATCCTCGACATCCAGCCCAAGGGCCTGCACCAGAAAGTGGCGGTGATCCTCGGCTCGCGCAACGAAGTGGAGCGCGTCAGCTCGTACCACGAATGAAAAAGGCCGGGGCTCGCCCGGCCTTTTCCGTTCCTCTCCTCCCCGCGGTAACCGGTTATTTCAGGTGCCGGCTGACGAGCTTGGTCATCTCAAACATGGAGACCTGGCTCTTGCCGCCGAACACGGGCTTCAACTTCTCGTCGGAGTTGATCATGCGCTTGTTTTTCTTGTCCTGCAGGCTGTTTCGCTTGATGTAGCCCCAGATCTTCTTGGTCACCTCCGTACGTGGCATCGCGCTCGAGCCCACGACGGCCGCGAGCGGGCCCGTCGGGGTCATCGGCTTCATGAAGGCGGCATTCGGCTTGCGCTTCTTGCCCTTCGCTTTCTTCTTCGCCATCTAAGTTTCTCCTCTGTACGTTCGCTGATTTGTTGCTGGATCGATCCCGGAAAATCCCGCCCGTGCAGCGCGGTGGTCGAGAAGATGCCGAATCGCAGGCAGCGTGTCAACGACTTTCAGAGGGAAATCGCCCCGATTTCCCTCTGGCGTTGCGTTTCGCACCGTAAAATCGCCCTATGAAGATCGCCGATCTGCGCCAGGAGTACATGCGCGCGGGCCTCGCCGAAGCTGACGCCGATCTCGATCCGCTACGCCAGTTCGAGCACTGGTTCGAAGATGCCCTGCGTGCGCGGCTGCCCCTGCCCAACGCCATGACACTTGCCACGGTAGGCGACGACGGCG
>Ga0307469_10000758_pt1 | contig 11778 bp, 31 predicted proteins | sample atmos_gasesAM2C__FD_203084 | JGI IMG/M metagenome (GOLD analysis project Ga0307469, IMG submission 203084) | Hardwood forest soil microbial communities from Morgan-Monroe State Forest, Indiana, United States - atmos_gasesAM2C_515 | ecosystem: Environmental > Terrestrial > Soil > Temperate...
AGATTCTGGGCGTGGTGGGCATCGACGCGAGCGAAGAAGAGCGGCGCATCAAGGCGGAGGCGGTGGTGAAGTCGATGCAGCGTCGGCAAGAGCGGCTGAAGGCCAAGGAGACGCCGGGTGGTGGACAAGCTTCTGGGACAGCAGTGGCCGGCGGGCCCACCGTCGTCCACTGAGTTCGACCCCTACGACATCCCCGATGCGGAGGCCGACGCCTTCGTGCACCGGGAGCTGGTGGAGGCCGCGCGCGACGACGTCAACGCGTTCTGCACACACGTGCTGCGCGACGAGCTCACCGGCATTCCGCTGGAGCAGGCCCCGGTGCATGAAGCCTGGCACCGGCAGGCCGACGAGCACGATCGGCTCCTCATCTGGAGTGCCATCGAGCACGGCAAAACCTGGCAGCTGAGTATCGGGCGCAGCCTGTTCGAGCTCGGGAAGAACCCCAAGCTGCGCATCGCCATCGTCTCCAACACCGCGCACCAGGCCGAGAAGGTGATGCGGCCCATCAAGCGGCTCATCGAGTCGAGTGCAGAGCTCCACGAGGTGTTCCCCGGGCTGCGGCCGGCCGACTTGTGGACCAGCCGGGCCATCACGGTGCAGCGCAAGACGATGTCGAAGGACCCCAGCATTCAGACGCTGGGCATTCACGGCAACGTGCTCGGTTCGCGTATCGACCTGCTGGTCATCGACGACTTGCTCGACTTGGAGAACACAGGCACGCAGAAGTCTCGTGACGACTGCTTCGCGTGGGTGCGCGCCAACCTGCTCTCCCGCCTCACTGAGAAGGCGCGCGTGCTGGTGGTGGGCACCGCGTTCCACCCCGATGATACGCTGCACAAGCTGGCAGGGCTGCCCGGGTGGAAGGCGCTGCGCTACCCGGCGCTCACCGAGAGTGGGCAGCCGCGGTGGCCGGAGCGTTGGAGCCTGGAGCGGTTGTCGAAGAAGCGCGACGACGTCGGCCCGCTGGAGTTCGCCCGCCAGCTGATGTGTGTGGCTCGCTCCGACGAGCAGGCGCGCTTCAAGCGGGCATGGATTGACCAGTGCCTGGCACTTGGCGAGGGCAAGACGCTCACCTGGGGCCTCAACGCGTTGCCCGCGGGTTTCAAGACGTACACCGGGGTCGACCTCGCGGTGCAGCAGCGCGACGGCGCCGACTTCACCAGCTTCTTCACCATCGCGGTGCACCCGCACACCGGCAACCGGGAGGTGTTGAACGTGGAGACGGGGCGCTGGGCGGGCCCCGAAATCGTCCAGCGCATCATCGACCACCACCGCCGCTACATGAGCATCTGCGTGGTGGAGAACAACGCCGCGCAGGACTTCATCGTGCAGTTCGCCCGGGGCAGCTTCGCCGTGCCGATTCGCCCGTTCACCACGGGCCGCAACAAGGCGCACCCCGAGTTCGGCGTCGAGTCGATTGCGGCGGAGATGGCCGGCAAGAAGTGGATTATCCCCTCGCGCAGCGGCTCGCCCGCGGGTGCGGAGCTGCACCAGTGGGTGCAGGACATGCTGTACTACGACCCGCGGGAGCACACGCCCGACCGGCTGATGGCCAGCTGGTTTGCGCGCGAAGGCGCGCGACTCGGAAACATCAAGGTGGAGACGTCAAGGTTGGACCTGACGGCACGCTGATGCACCCAAACGGTATACGCACTCTCGAAGCGGCTCGACCCACGACGCCTCCTCAACAGGCGTTGCTGGCAGCGCTTCGGCTGAGCGGCGCGGTGTTGTTCCCATGGCGACCCGGGAAGCACGGCTGGCAGGTGCGGATCGGTCTGCACGCCAACGCCACCAACGGCTTTTCATTGATGCTGGAGTCGTCGCGCTTCGGGTGGACCAACCGCGATCACGATTCGCGCATGTCCAAGCTGCGGACGCAGCTCAGGGAGCTCGGGTTTCCGCTCTCGTCGGAGATGGCCGACGGGCGGAATGTGCTGGTTGTGGGCCTTCAAGCGGCGGCTGCTCTGTTTGGACACTTGCGGCGACGATGATCAGCTACGTTGGCCCCTACAGTAGCAACAACGTTGGCAACTTCATGCCGTTGGGGTTCGACTACGTGCTCGTCATTCGCATTGCAAACGAGGAGACGCCCCACCACGTTTGGTGGCATTGCTTCGTCGCTTTTCAGACGAAGGAAGCGGGCCTCGAATGGTTGGAGGGGTTCATCGAACGCGGTGACGATGAGCGCTTGGAGGCGCGGGTGCGGCTCGGGTGGCGCCCCATCGCGCTTGGTGGGTACGAGACCCCTGGAGGGTACATCACCGCGGAGTTCTTGGAAACGGTGTTGAGCGAAGGGCAAGGAGACGAGCATGAGAGCTGACCGCGTGTTCGAGGTGGTGTACCTGAGGACCAACGGCTTCAAGGAATCCATCAAGGTGGGCGCCGTCAACTTCGCCGAGGCAGCGAAGCGGGTGCGCGGCGTCTGCGTGAAGCACGCTGACGAGGACGGCTGCACCTTCAAGCGGGTGGTGTCCGTCACCGACGTCGGGCTGCTGCGGTGACGTCGGAGGAGTGGGCCCGCTGGGCAGACGCAGCGTGGCGCGCCACGCTGTTCGAAATGGAGTACGCAATGGGACGAGACACGGCGGCGAAGAGCGCGGCGAGCCACGAGATGGTGTTCATCGCGGTGTTCGGCACCCCGGGCAGCGAGCCGCCCGTCGACATGCTGCGGTACGACAGCTGCGTGCCGGCCGACGAGGGCCAGGCGATGAAGCTCCAGCGGCAGGGTGTCGAGGGCTGGATCATCTTCAAGCGCTTCGTCGCGGTGGGCGCCACGCTGAAGCCGTCGGTGGATCGCTGGCACAGCTTCGGCTTCGAGTGCCTGTCGACGGTGTTCAAGAGCTTCGCCGACGCGGAGAAGGCGGCCACCGAGCACCACGCGCGGAAAGTGAAGGACGCCGCGGCAAGGCTGAGCGGAGGAGCGTGAGCGTGCACCTGAACATCGCGTGGCTGCACAACGTGCTCGCCTTCGGCACGTACTACAACTACCTCTACTGCGTGTCCAAGGCAGCGGAGCTGAGCGACTTCACCGCTGAGGAGATTGATCAGCAGGTGCGCGTCTACGACGCGCTGTGGCGGCTCGGGGCGCCAGACAACTTCGCTCCGTGAGCGCACTCGAAGCAGCGCTGCGTCTCGCCGGGCGTGCTGAGGTGCCCTTCGGCCAGGGGCGCATCGTGTTCGAACCGGCCTACGCCGCTTCGCACCGGTCTGGTGCGCTGCCCATGGAGTTCTACGTGACGACGGATCGCAAGCGGGTTCGCTCGCTCCAGCGGCACCTCACGCGGTGCTTCAAGAGGGTCTTCCCCAACGAGGCACTCGGCGAATTCTGGTGCAGCTTCAGGGCTGGCGGCTTCTACCGAGGGCCGGCGGCTTACACCGGTCCTGGTGCGCGGGTGCGCCCGTCGTTGGCGGTGGCGTTTTACGAAGAGCTGGCGCTCCGGTGATTCACGGCTTCGAGCTCGACGGGCGCGAGTGGCGCTTCGTGCTGGTGCGTCGGCGCGACGCGGGCGCGCTCTTGCCGGGCTACTTCTTGGAGCCGCGCGATCGGGCCGGGCCGCTGTATGTACCTGGCGGCAAGGCGTGGGTGCTGATACCGCTCGTATACTCCAGCGGCACCGTTTGGGCGACCCGCAACGCAGCTGACTACAGCGCGCACTCGAAGAAGTTCAGCACCTTCAAGAGAGCCCGCGCGTACGCCGAGGAGCAGATTGAAATCGAGTTTCGCGCGGAGGCCGCGCGCTGGCGGTTGTGCCCGTGAAGCTCAGCTGGCACGACGAGATGGAGACGTACCGGCGCTGGGCGCTTGTGGACGACGAGCACGGTGGGGTGTTGGCAACGGTGTGGGAATTCATGCAGCGGCACGCGGGGAAAGCTCACTGGCGCTACGACGTGCGGGTGAAGGCGACGCTCACCAACCACGTCGGGAGAGTTGGTGAGTGGCTCGACGCGGGCACGTTCGACTTGCCCGCGGGCACGCCGATCGAGAAGGCGTTGGAAACGGCAAGGCGTGCGGTGGAAGTAGCTGATGCAGCGCACCGTCTCGGTACGCTGTACCCGGTCTGGGATTCCTCGCGATGAGCTTGTTTGGCCCGATGTTGATGACGGAGCTCGCCGTGCGCCACGAGGTCGCGCAGGTGGGCGGGTACCTTCAGGATTACGTGGGCAGCCGACGTAGATGGTGGCCGAAGCCGTTTCGCATCAGCCGGCGGGTGCGCAAGGGCAAGCGACTGTTTTACGCGCTGCACTGGTGGATGTGGATCGGCCCGGTGACGTTCGACCTGTACTACGACCTGCTGCACAACCGCTGGGCGCTGTCGCTGGAGCGCTGGTGGCGGCTGGCCGACAACCAGTGCAGGCCGCGCGACGTCTGGCTGGGCACGCGGCGAGAGCTCTCCACGCTGCTCGCCGAGTTGGTGCCCGAGGCGATGCGCAACCACAACAAGACGTGGCGCAAGCTGCGGCAGCAGTTCTACGACGAGGACATGCTGGAGACGGCGTGCCGCCTTGGCTACGAGGCCAACTGGTACGTGGATCGGCCCGACCCCGGTGGGTTGCTGCGCAGCTTGGGCTTCAACGACGATCGCGGGCGCGCGTACGTGTTCGCCGGGGAAACCTGGCTGGCTGACTGGCAAGGGAGACAGGGTGGCGGGCTATTTGATGCAGCCGACCGAGGAGGACTTGCGGGTGTACGAGAAAATCATCGATGACCTCGCGGCGGGCTTGCAGATGGACGTGGTGAGTCACGTGAGTGAGCGAAGCAACCACCTGGGCATTGATTTGGCGGTTGACGCGGGTTTTCAGCTGTTCCTGCGCACCATGATCATCCTGCGTGAGTCGGCGCCCGTACGGTACGAGGAGGCGGTCACGCGCGCAGCAGCGAAGATGGGTGTGGAGCGCGAGGCGCTGCACCAGCGCGTGATGTCGGCGGAGGCCGCTCGCCGGCTCGGTGCCGAGGTGGGCAAGCTGTGAACCTGAACAAGAACCTGCGGCAGATCGCGATGGCGTCGTTCGAGAGGCAGAAGCTGCTCGACGCCATGCACAAGACAATCTTCGACCTGGCCTCCGCTGCGTTGCACGGTACCGCGCGCGACCACAAGCAGGCGCTGGCGGCGATTTGCAAGCTGATCGACCCCAAGTACGAGGTGCCGTTGAACAAACCCGCGTTGGTGCGCGTGCAGAAGGCGCTCGGGTTGGTGAAGACGAAGGCGGCGCCGGATCAGAAAGCGAAACGCGCGGAGGACAGCGGCAAGGAGGCGCCTGAGAAAGGCCGGCTGAAGCCTGGTACGCACGTGAGGCAGATTTGAAGCTGAGATCGGAATGGGCGCGGCGGCGGGACATCAACGAGCTCAAGCTCGAAGCGTACAAGCACAAGATGGGGCTCACCGACGCGCTGGCGCGGCTGAAGGACGCTGACCGCGCGCTCGAAGAGGCCGGCGTGTCGGTGGTGCGCCACCTGATTGGGCAGGCGATCCACCGTTCTGACGTTGAGCTGACGTCGGCGACGGCTCGGCTGCGCCGCCTTCAGAGGCGCCGATGACGGTGCACGGTGGCGGGGTGCTCGACGGCTGGGAAAAGGCGAAGCCCGAGGAAGCGCAGGTGCACGCCGACATGGCGATTGGCCGCGCGCTCGCGCTGTACGACCAGGGCGACTTCAGCGCGAGCGGCGCGCTGGCGTACTTGCGAGCCATCGCCCACGCTCGGGGCATGGAGCTGGAGGAGCTGCGGCTCTACTGGAACACGCGCGAGGCGGCGCGACGTCTCCGAGGGGAACAGCCGTAATGGGCCTCATCCTGCACACGGGTAGCCTGATTCACGCGGAGAGCCGGCGCACCAGCTTCACCCTGTTCGACGACTTCGGGAACGGCTTCAGCATCGAGTTCGACAAGGAGTATCTGCCGCACCTCGTCGCCGCGGTGAAGGTGTTGGAGCAGAACGCGCGCGAGGGCAAGTGGTGGTCGACCAAGGAGCAGGAGCGCATCGACGCGTGGGAAGCGGCGGAGCGGCTCGACCCCAACTTCGAGCGGCCGGTGGAACAGGTTGACGCGGTGATGCACTCGCGGGCGCACAGCGATCCGGAAGCTGGCGTCGGTGCCGAATACCGGTACCCGATTCAGGAGCCAACAACCAACGAGAGCGGGCTGCTGTGGGAAAGGGTGGTGCCAGCGTCGCCTGGAAACCGGCCCGAGCTGTCGGCAAGGAAGAAGCGGTGACGGCCGAAGCCATCGAGGTGCCTGACAGCTGGTACGTGAAGAAGCACAAGCTGCACCTGCGCACCAAGGACGGTGGGCGGCGGCAAGTCGGCTTCGACTGTGCGCACCGCCGGGCCGGCATGGGCGCGTGTGCCGGCTGCTACGCGCGGCTGCTGGTGCTGCTGGAGATTGCCGGGCACTTCCTCAAAGGCGAGTGCGAGCGTATGCGTTTCAAGGCGTGCTTCGACGAGGCTCAGAACGCGCGCCAGCAGGAAGACGCAGTGCTGCGCCTGACAGGCAAGAGGCCGCGGTGACTTCGGAACGTGTTCAGGCGCTTCAAATGAGCGATCTCGTGCGGCTGCTGTTCCAAGCGGAGTTTCGCGAGCCGCCTGGTTGTCAGCCGCGAACGTACTGGAAGCAGCGGTACGAAACGGCGGTGACGCTCACCGCGAAGGTGTGGTCGCGGGCGCTCGGGTATCAGGTGACTCGGGAGTCGCTGGATCAGAAAGTTCGAGCCCAGCAGGCCGCGGCTCGGCTACGAGGAGAGCTGTGAGACACATTTTGCGAGACGTGACGCTCCTCAACGGTCAGCTGTTGCCGCGCCCCATGTGCGGCGTGAGCACCTTGTCGATCGGTGCGGTCATCTTGAGCACCAGCAACACCAGCGCGCCGCAGCCGCCCTACATCAACGGCGGCGAGAGCCAGGTGATTGGTGACACCTTCGTCACCTCGCCGCTCGAAACCGATTGCTCGATGTGCAGCTCCACCTGGTACGACCGGCGCCGGCAGGAGCTGCATATGGAGCAGGCGATGCAGATGCACCAGCCGACTCTCCCGCCGTGATTCCGAAGAACAACATCTACCCGAAAGAAGGCGGGCAGAATCGGCTGTACGGCTCCCACGGGTGGGACGAGCTGCCCGGTGTCGAGCGAGCCTGGGTGCGGCGCGTCATCAGCGTGCAGATCGCCTTCGAGGCGCGCGTCTGGGAGGGCGAGGGCCGATACCCGGGCGGCTGGGGTGCGGCAAAGTCGCCAGCGATGCGCGGTGTCGAGCTCGACGCCAACCCCGGCATGTGGTGGTACGGCTTGCACGGGCGCGATCACCAGTCTGGCTACGTACCGGCGCGCTGGTCGCGTGGACCCACGGTGGTAGGGCCGTTTCACACCCGTGAGGAGGCGTTTGCCGCGGGCGAGCAGGAGTTGCAGGCGGAGGACGCCGCTGCGCGCCTCGGAGCGGCCCGGTGAAGGGGAAGCGCTTCGAGCGGCCCATCGCGCCGCCGTCTGAGGTGGTGCGGCGCAACCTGCTGATGGGGGCGGGCACCGAGCACGAAGCGGCGCTGATGACCGCGTTGCGCTTGTCCCCCAACGTACGGCTCCAGTGGAGCCGGCTCGGATACACCGTGGTGTTCAACGTGTCGGCCGACGCCTGGGGCATCATCGAGGTGAACATCGAGCCGCCGCAGGCAACCACCTGGCAGAAGCGGTTCGACGCGTACGCCAACTCTGCGGAGCGCGATCAGTGGAACGGGCAGCTGCGCCGGTTCGCCGCGTTGCTGGTGAAGCTGGACGTGAGGGTGTTCCCCAGCAAGATGGTCTACAACGGCATGGACCTGCGTGGCGCCGGGCTGGTGTTCGAGCACCTGGGGAAACTGAAATTCGGCAAGGCAAGGAAGTGAGCATGAAGGTCAGAATCCACGTGCCCAACGACAACCAGTACCGTCCGACGGAGAGTGCGCCCGTCAACAAGGACCACTGCCGGGCGCAGGTGTATTCGGGCGACCACAGGATGAGCATCTTCGGCCAGTGCGACAACGCGGCCCGCTTCTTCGAGAAGCACCCCGACTACCCGAAGCTCGGCAAGCTTGGCTGGTGCAAGAGGCACCTGCCGTCGGAGGTGGCCAAGAAGGAAGCGGCCAAGACGGCGGCGTGGGAAGCTCGGTACGCGGCACAGACGCGTGCGCTTCAACGTCCGGGTCGGCTGGAGAAGCTGCTGAAGCGGGCGCGCAGCTTTCTGATCAGCCTGGAGCTGACGCCCGAGCGGCGGAAGCTGGTCAGCGACATCGACAAGGAGCTCGCCGGTGATTGAAACGCTGTGGCACATCTTCTGGGCGCTGGTGTACGGCGTCAGCACCTACGTCGGGGTGCGGTTGGCGCTGCGCCGCGGGCCGACCTCCACGCAAGAGGAGTGGATGTCGATCATCGGTCGGCGGGAGGCGCTGAAGCGCGAGCGGGAGATTCTGGAGCTGGAGGAGCAGCTGTTTCACTTCCACTTCACTGACAAGAGGGATCGGGTTTGAGTGACGACACGCACGTGCGTACGGTGGTGCGTGACGAGCTCGCCAGCCTCGACGCCACTGCCAGGCTCACCGGCACGTGGACCAAGGACCGCGGCGATTACGAGAAGACGAAGGTGGAGGCGGATCAGGCGGTGCGCGAGGGCCGGCAAATCACGACCCTTGCTGCGGTGGGCATTCTGGCCGCGCTCACCGCCTTCCTGTTGTTCAACTACCGACCCACCCCGGCGGAGCACTGCGCGGCCGCGTGCGGCGAGCGCGGCATGTTGTACTGGCAGGCGGAGGCGACAATGGAGCGTCACGCCATGGGCGCCGGCCACCCCGACGAGTTCATCGCCGCGCGCCCGGAGATTTGCACGTGCCACCCGTAAAGCTGTGGACGCCGTCGAAGCGGCAGGCGCAGGAGGTGTTTCGCCGGTACGGCGTCAACAGGCTGTCGGCGCACAACGGCGCGTACCTGGAGACGCTGCACAGCTACTTCGTCTACCCGGGGCTGTTCAACAACGGGCCGCGCATCACCGCCTTGCAGGCCAGTATCTGGCACCGAGTGGACCACTGGGAAGTCAACCTGTGGGTCGACGGCCACTGCACGACGTCGATGGGCTGCTACTGCGCCACGTTCCACGGGGCGGTGAAGAAAGCCAAGGAGCTGTTGCTCGGGCTCGACGCTGTGCGAAGGTTGACGGGAGGAGTCGAGCGATGACCCAGTCGAGCTACCCGGGCTACGTGAAAGACTACCAGGAGTGCGCTCGCTGCGGATCGCTTCGGCCGGTGAGTGAGCTGAAGCCGAGCAAGGACAGCACCGGCATCTGCAACAACCTCGACTACTGCTACCGGGCCTTCGTGGAGACGAACGGGCTCCAGGGGAGCTCGGTTGAGGTGGTGGAGGGCATCATTCGCGAGCGCCAGCTGGCACGCGAGGCGCTCCGCCGCATGGGCGTCAAGCCCGCCGAGGAAATCGAGGCCGTCGCCGGCAAGGAGTAGCTGGTGAGCGGTCAAGCCGACACCTGCTTCGAGTTGTTCACCAAGAGCGAGGTGTGGAACATCGTCTGGCTCTGCTACATCGCGCTGTACCTGGGCATGTACTTGCTGCGGCTGCGCGCCTGGCAGCGGGCCGACGTGAAGTGGCGGCTGACCGGGCAAGGCAAGCATCGGGCAGAGCAGGCGCGCAAGAACTACGACGACACGCAGATACGCACGCTTTCGCGCGTCTTCTGGTGGGTGGTGGCATTCCAGCGTCGGGTGCGATCGGCTCGCGGTGTGTGGTGGGGCTCTCGATGAAGCTGAACTGGGTCGATGGCTCCGTGCGGCATCAGGCACACGCGGTGCTTGTTCTGCCGCTTTCGGGAGCGTCATTCGACGTCTTCATCACCCCGTATGCATCGGCGGAGGAAGAGGAGCCCGAGTTCGGCTTGGTGAGTGGGTTGGCGCGGCCGCACTTCCACAACAGGTTCAAGTTCGAGGCGTCGGCTTACCTCCGGTACGGTGGACGGGGCCACGATGCCGAAGTGCGCATCGCCACCGGTGGGGACGAACACCTTGTGCGTGCAGCGGTGGAGCGGTGGGCTGAAGAGGAAATCGAACGCGAGCGAGTTGCAGACGCTGCGTACCGGCTGACGGGTGGCGGGTGAAGCGGCGCGACGCGGTGAAGATTGCGAAGGGCGACGTGCGCGACACGCTGCGCCGCATGGTGAAAAACGCCACGTGGATGGGGCCGTCGGGCAACGTTTCGATCGCCGCGAGGGGCTTCAGCGCCTCGGTGAAGGGAGCGGTGCAGGCGATGCTGGAGAAGCAGCTGCTCGAAGCCGGCGCGTACGAGGTGCAGGTGAAGGAACAGCCGCCACGTGACGCAGCTGAGGAGGCGAAGCAGCGTCTCGACGGCACCTACGCGCCCGACGTGGTGACCTTCGATGTGAAGTACCGGCCGAAAGCGACGGTCGACTTCGTCAAGGTGTCGTTCATCGTGAGCCCGACCAAATGAGCCACCGGATCCGCTGGTACCCCGACAAGTTGTCGCCTCCGCTGGAGCGACTCACGCCCAGCGAGTGGACGCGGGTGCTGTTGCCGTACACGGCGTTTTACCTAAGGGGCAAGGCGTGTCTGGACCACGACGGCACCTACGCGGCCTTCGTGAGTAACGGCGCTGGGTGGCACACGAGGCTGGTTGGCGGCACCAAGGCGGAGGCCAAACGCGCCGTGGTGCAGTGGATGCGCGAGCGCATCGAAGAAGACCTACGGCGAGAGGTGACCGAGCGGCTCAACGGCTGTTATTTCCCGCCGCGGCCGGTGCACAAGAAGAAGCACCTCAAGCAGACGTGGACGAGCAGCACAGGGCGCTTCAGTGTCAGTCAGCCGAACCTGCAACAGCTGCCGACCAAGACGAGGAACCCGTGACCGTTCAGGTGGGCGCGGTGATGTCGTGGCGCAAGCTGCACCGCTGGCGACGCTTGCTCATCATCGAGGCGCTGAACGAGCTCGAAGACGCCAAGCAGGCTGAGTGGGAGATGCAGCAGACGATGGATCTCCAGCACAAGCGCGATCGGCAAGCGGTGGCCCGGTGGCGCGCGGAGTTTCCGGCGACCCGCGACTTGGTGCACCCCGACCTCGGTGACCTGCTCCAGTGGTTGATGGATCAAGCCGACACCTGGCAGAACGCGTCGTGCGTCTTGGCGTTCTTCTACGGTTTCCAGCAAGGAACCCGCTGCACCACCTCTGCGCGCAGCGGATCGCCCTCGGGGAACAGCTTGGCGAACGTCTCCAGCGTCTGCTGCCGTTCTTCGAGACGAGCCTTCGGCACCATGTTCGCCATCGCAAGGTAGTCCTTCACCATCTCAGCGCTCGTCTCGTTGTCGAGCCGCTCGTGGCGGCGGCGGAGAACAACGCGCTCAAGGAGCTCCTCACCGACGTGCAGCAGGGCTCGGTGAAGACCACCATGCTGAACCGCGCGCTCACCGCGGCGATGGTGGCGCTCATCGAGGGCAAGAGCGACTCGGAGCTGCTGTCGCGCTTCGAGCGCGCGCTGGCGCAGCTGGGTGGGGTCATCAGCCTGTGAAACCGATGAAGGGGCTCGAACACTACGATCGGCAGGGCAAGCCGATCAGCTTCATGGAGGCAGCCGAGAAGCTGGCAGACGACTCGTACCGGGTGGTGGGCCAGATTGCTTCGGACAACGGGTTGTACTGGGTCAGCACGGTGTGGGTCGGGCTGAATGTCGGGTACGGTCCCACGGCACACGCCTTGGGCTTGTGCATCTTCGAGTCGGTGGTGGAGCACCGAGAAAGCGGCGAGGCGCTGGAG
>Ga0307469_10000759_pt1 | contig 11765 bp, 4 predicted proteins | sample atmos_gasesAM2C__FD_203084 | JGI IMG/M metagenome (GOLD analysis project Ga0307469, IMG submission 203084) | Hardwood forest soil microbial communities from Morgan-Monroe State Forest, Indiana, United States - atmos_gasesAM2C_515 | ecosystem: Environmental > Terrestrial > Soil > Temperate forest...
ATGCACAAACCACCACGTCAGGTGGGTTGACTGGCGTCGTTACCGATCCGAGTAGCGCGGTCGTTCCCGGCGCCGATGTCGAGATCACGGACAGCGCCAAAGGAACGACTCATGCAACGAAAACCGATCGAGAGGGCGTATATCAGTTTTTCTTTCTTGCGCCGGGGAAATACGCGCTGACGGTGACGCACCATGGCTTTCGAGAGGAGAGCCGAACTGTGAATGTTCTGCTCGGACCTCCGGTCACAGTGAATATCACGCTCGAAATTGCGAAAGAAAGCACCACCGTGAAAGTGACGGGAGAGGCTCCCCTGTTTCAGGCGGAAAATGGCGACGTCTCTACGACAATGAATCAGAACCAGATTAGCGAGGTTCCGAATCCCGGCAACGATCTCACTTACATCGCGCAGGCCGCCCCCGGTGCGATCATGAACACCGACTTACAGAACGGCTCCAATTTTTCGATTCTGGGGATGCCGGGCACTTCGTATCTTTTCACCATCGACGGCATGAACAACAACGACAATGCCGTTAACCGGAGCCTGAACGGTGCTCTTGGGCTTGCTTTGGGCCAGAACCAGATTCAGGAAGCGACCGTAGTGACCACCGGCTACTCCGGCCAGTTCGGCGGCGCAGCGGGCGGAAACATCAATTACATCAGCAAGTCGGGGAGCAACAGATTTCACGGCAACGCGCAGTACTACTGGAATGGTCGCGTCTTGAATGCCAACGATTGGTTCAGCAACGCATTCGGAAATCCGCGACCGTTCGATATCGCCAATCAGTGGGCGGGCTCGTTGGGCGGCCCGATTAGCAAGGGTAAACTGTTCTTCTTTTTTGATAGCGAGGGCTTGCGGTTGATACTTCCGCAGATTTTTCCAGTGGTCATCCCAAGCCCACAGTTTGAAGCAGCGACCATCGCAAACATTGACGCAGATCCGAGGTTTGGCCCAGCCTCCGCAACGGATGCGTTTTATAAGAAGATATTCAGTTTGTACAACGCGGCTCCAGGAGCGAGGTCCGCTCGTCTCGGCGGGTTGAGTCCAACGGACCCCACTGGTTGCACGGGATTCACGGGGTTAGGCCCGAACGTGCCCTGCGTCATGAATTTTTTGTCGTCGCGGAGCCGCCAAAGTGCGGATACGCTTACCTCCGGCAAAATGGATTGGAACGTGGGCAAAAACGACCGTGCTTTTCTTCGAATACAATACGAATCCGGACTTGGCGCATTCTATACCGACCCCATTAGTCCGTTGTTCGACGCTGATACCACGCCATCCCGCTGGCAAGGCCAGTTCATCGAGACACATACATTCGGGTCATCGGCCGCGAGCCAGTTTCTGCTGGCTGGTTTCTATTCTGCCTCGTCCTATCAGGCGCAGAATCTTTCCCAAGCTTTGACGTCATTCCCCACGGTCCTGAATTTCTTTTTGACCAGTGATTTTACTAACCTGGGAGGATTGGACTGGCTCGGCAAGGGCGGCCTGCGCCAGACACAATATCAGATTTCCGAAGACGTAGTGAAAACCTGGGGGAATCATAAGTTCGGATTCGGCGCGAATCTCATACCAATCCATTGGAGCGTTTTACCCAATAAAACCAACGCCATTGGACAATTGAGTCCAGAGACGGTCGATGCTTTTTATCAAGGTGGTGTGGACCCCGCTTCTCCCGCAACTGATTTCACCCAACTGACGCAATCCTTCACGTCACAGGCAACTGTGCCAATCTCCTTCTTCAATTTTGGACTCTACGGCCAGGACGAGTGGCATGCACGGCGGAACCTGACGCTCACGTTGGCCCTGCGCGCGGAACACTATTCCAATCCCGTGTGTGAAACCGATTGCTACGCCCGGCCTACAGGACCATTCCAATCTGTCAGTCATGACCCTGCCCAGCCGTACAATCAGGCGATCCTAATCAACCAAAAGCATGCGCTTGAGCGTATCGACGACATCCTATGGTCACCGCGATTCAGTTTCGCCTGGCAGCCGTTTGGAGTTTCTCACGACATCGTGCTTCGTGGCGGCGTGGGTCTCTTTTATGACCCTTTGCCTGGCGGCATCCTGCAGGGTTTTTTCACCAACACCCCGATCTACAATCAGTACGCGCTCTTCGGAGATAATCTCACTCCGAATGAAAAAACGAGCCTCTTCAAGGATGCCGCGGCTTCGAATGCAACATTTGTTAACGGCTTCGCTGCCGGCCAGACTCTCGCTCAGATCCAGACAGAAGATCCCAGTTTTTCTCCCCCAGCCCTCAACGCCTCGGAAAGGACTATTCACTCACCGCAATTTCAGAGGTGGAGCTTCGAATGGCAGCAGGCTTTCGGGGCGGACACATCGGTCAGCGTTGGTTACTTCGGGCACCACGGCATTCATGAACTGGTTCAGGATCCTGACCTGAACGCCTTCGGATTCGGATCCCTCCCTGCAGCAAAGTGCTCCAGCCCACCTGTCCCACCCTGCGCAGATCCACGTTTCAGCCAAGTCACGCAGTCTAGAACGGACGCAGTGTCCAATTACAACGGCATGGTCATTTCATTCAAACATCAATTCACGCGTTGGACGCAAGGCATGATTCAGGCCAACTACACCTATGGCCACGCCTTCGATGAGGTCTCCAACGGTGGCATTCTCGATTTCACGATCGCCGGCGCGTTGTTTCCCCAAGACCCCAAGAATCTTGGTGGTGCCTACGGGCCGGCAGAGTACGATGTGCGCCACTCACTTAACGCGAGCTACGTTGTGGAAATTCCACTAAGAGTGGCTTTACGCGGACACGGTTCTGATTATCTTGTGAAGGGTTGGCAGATCTCGGGAACGATCTTTGCCCGCACCGGCTTTCCCTATACCGCCTTTGATGTTGCCAAGTCGGCCCAACTTGTGGCGAATAATTATTTGGGGTTCCTTTACGCCGTGCCGGTCAGCCCTCTTTCGTCGGGGACGGCGTGTGGAGAAGGCGCCGCTGTCCCTCTTGTCCCCCATCCTTGCCAACCACCTCAAGTGTTAGCGGACGGAATCACCCCCAATCCAGGAGCGTTTTTTGTGCAAGCAGGTTGCGAAACCGATTTCAATGCCGGGCATTTGGGTCCATCAGGTGTGTGCAATGGTCCTTTGGTGAGGTTTGCCCAGGGGAGGAACCGCTTTCGTGGGCCAAGCTACTTCAATACTGACTTTGCCATCATGAAAAACACGCGAATCCGTCGTTGGGAAAACGCCGAACTGGGGATTGGGTTCCAGTTCTTCAACTTCTTCAATCATCCGAATTTTGGCTTTCCGGACCCTGCTCTTGAGAACCAAACGTTCGGGCAGATACTGAATTTGGAACAGTCGCCGACGAGCATTCTCGGTAGTGGCGCTGGAGGAGATGTAGCTCCACGGATGATTCAGTTGAAGGTTCAAGTACGATTTTGATTCCGGCAGGGTGGCGAACAGCAGCGTGGTTTGACATGTTCCTTCGAGCGAACTCAAAAATTTTCCATCATCCACATATTGCTATTCGTGGTCCAACCCAGAATCGCCAGGTGGCGCCCATCCGGCGATGGTATTCCCCACGTGGCGTTATTCCCATGGTTCTCCCACACGACGTGGGCGTTGCTTTGCAGGTCCACATGCAGGAGTGCGGTATTCCCCTTCACAGTGCTGCTAACGTAGAGTCCTCTGCCGTCCGCTGCCCAATGGTAATTACCCCGCAGATCCAGTCCCTTCGGCTGGATGACCTGCTCTTGCCCGCCGCGCAACGAGCGAATGTGAATAGGACCTTCGCCGCGCAGATCTACAGCGAGACGTGTTCCGTCCGGGGAAGTCTGGCAATCACAGTATGGGTCCTGAATATTCGGATCGATGTCAATGCGGGCGAGCTCCCGGCCGCGACCCTTGACCGGGTCGAGGGATTTGACGACCGCTTGTTTGCGATCCTCGGTTACCTCGGCAATAACGCACAAATTGGTCGCTGGGCTGGCGCATGAGATATCGCTCATGGGACCCGCCTGAAAGATCAACTCCGGCGACCCTCCGGTGAAGGGAATCCGCATGAGTTGACCCGCGCCGGAGGGATCTCCCGGTTTCCGTTCGAGAAAGCCCATGACCCACTTGCCGTCGGCACTGACGAGAGCCTTGCGAAAGCCGACCGTCCCTCCTGCGAAAACTTCTGCCTCGTCACTATTGAGAGACTGCTTATACATAGCGAAAATGCCGGCGCGGTTTGCGCCGAAAAGGATGGTCTTGCTGTCAGGAGTCCAAGCACTGATATAGGTATCTTCACCCAAGGTGAACTGTCGCGAGTTGCGGATGCGCGTGCCGCCCGCCAGAAGGTCAGCCACATAGACTGTGCCGCGGCCTCCGAATTCCAGGAACGATAGCCGCCTGCCGTTTGCCGTCGCGCCAAAATTGTTCAGGCCGAATCCAGCCCAGTTCGTCAGTCGCGTGGGTTTCTCGCTGGGTTGGCCGGTGCGCGCGTCGAGTCGCACTACCCAGCAGTTGGCCGTGACCGTGGCACTGATTCCTCGAGGTTGTCTCACCCCGTATATCAATCGTCCATCGCGTAGCCACAAGAATTCATTCACATTTCTCATTTCGGAATTTGGAAGCACTGTGATAGTAGGTCCGCCCTTCAGATCGCTGCTTACAAGGGTGTCGTTGGAGCCGTCGAACGCGCACGGCGCTTCACTGCGGACGTACATGACTCGTTGCCCATCGGGTCTCCAAGTGAGGGCCGCGAGACAGTTGGCCTCGTTGGTGTCAAAGAGTTTGTGGGCCTGCTCGCCGTTTGGTCCCATCAACCAGATTTCATGGTCGCCATACTTACCCTTGTTGGTTCCAAAAGCGATAGAAGAGCCGTCGGGGGAAACGGACCAGCCCATGGCATTGTCGCGAACTCTATGCGGCGCGCCACCGTTTATGGTAACCATCCAAATACTGCTGGTCTGTGACGACCACGAACTTTCACCTTCCCCCGCGGGATGCGCATTGGCAAGAAATCTGGTGTTGTCGGGAAACCAGGGCGCGTGGACAATCTCCCAGTCGGCTTTAGTGCCCTTGGGTAAGTCCGGAAGCTGAACCGTGTGTACCTCGCCCGTATCCACAGTCTGGATATGCATCCCTTTCGTATCGCTGTACGCCAGGTACTTTCCGTCAGGAGAAATTGCCCCGCTTGTCACCGGGTTCTCGGCGGGATTGAAAGTGAGTTGTCGAAGCTTCAGGTTCGGCACGGTCGACGGCGGCCGCTTCTTGATCCACACAACCGTGGAGACCAGGAGAAAAACAAATATAACGGCAGCCGCTCCCAACCAGCGGAGTGTATGTGGTTTTGGAAGAAAGGCTTGCCTCAGGCTCTCCAAGTCCGTGCGCAATTCCGCAGCGGACTGATAGCGCGCTTCACGATCTTTCTGAAGTGCCTTGCCCAGGATAGGTTCCAGTCTTGGAGGAATCGACGGATTGACCTTCCGAGCTGGGGTAGGCACTTGCTTGAGGATGGCGTCATGGAGCTCCGGCCCGGTGTCGCCTGAAAATGCGCGGTGCCCAGTGGCCATTTCATATAGCACCAGTCCAAAGGAGAAGAGATCGGTGCGCACGTCCAACTTTTCTCCGCGGGCCTGCTCCGGCGACATGTAGCCCGCAGTTCCCATGGCCACGCCGGTTCGGCTGAGGAGTGGATCGGGAGTAGCCAGTCGCGCCATTTCGCCGGGCGTTTCAAGTGCGCCGTCGTTGCTGCGATCAAGTTCCGAGCCACCGCCGATTACCGTTACAACTGGCTGAAGTTTCGCCAAACCGAAATCCAAAATTTTGACCTGGCCTTGGCTGGTCACAAAGATATTCGCGGGCTTAATGTCGCGGTGAATGATGCCTTTCTGATGCGCGGCGTGCAGACCTTCCGTAATTTGAATTCCGAAGGTGAGCCAGTCCATTGTTGCCAGAGGTTGTCCCGCGATCCGGTGGTCTAGAGTTTGACCCTCGAGCAGCTCCATAGCGATGAACGGCTGTCCTTCGTGCTCAGCGATGTCATAAACGGTGCAGATATTGGGGTGGTTCAGTGCGGAGGCGGCATGAGCCTCTCTCTCAAAGCGCTTGAGCGATGCGGGATCGCGCGCGAGTCTCCTCGGCAAAAACTTCAGGGCAACGGTCCGATGCAACCTTGTGTCTTCGGCCTTGTATACGACTCCCATGCCGCCGCCGCCCAATTTTTCGATGACTCGGAATCGTTGCAGGATCGCGCCGATGGGCTCGGGATCGGACTGAGTTTCCTGCGCTTCATCCCCGGCCATTTGCTTTGCGGCAACCTCGAAGGCCGGCGTCTCCATGAATTCCTTGGCCGAGCTTTCATATGCGAGGAGAGATTCCACTTCTTCACGAAGCTGCGCATCGCCCTGACACGCGTCCTTGAGGAACATGGCACGCCGGTCCGCTGCCACTCGCAGCGACGAGTGATACAACTCCTCGACCCGGCGCCAACGTTTAGGCTCCACGATTTCCTTCCCCATTGAGCTCTCGCAAGAGCCATACTTTTGCCATCTTCCAGTCGCGCATGACCGTGTCCTGCGAAACTTTCAGTACCTCCGCCGACTCTTGCACCGTGAGACCGCCGAAGAAGCGCATTTCCACAACCCGGCTTTTCCTCTCGTCTACAGCCGCAAGCTTCTTCATCGCTTCGTCCAGTGCGGCCAAATTAGTGTCCGATTGCGGGGCAACCCAAAGGGCGTCCGTGAAGGGCACGCGATTCACTTTACCGCTGCGTTTCTGATATCCCCGGGAACGCGCGAAGTCCGTCAAGACGCGGCGCATCAATTGTGCGCAGATGGCAAGAAAGTGGGCGCGATTCTGCCAACTGACTTTCTGCACGCCGACCAGGCGCAGGTAGGTCTCGTTAACCAGGGCTGTCGTTTGGAGAAAGTGGCCAGGTCTCTCCCCGGCCATGTAGTGCCGAGCCGCCTGGCGCAGCTCCCGGTGCACCAAAGGTATCAGCTTCTGCAAGGCTTCGTCGTCGCCCCGCCCCCAGGCCTGCAGCAGGCCGGTCACCTCGTGCGTGGAGTGTGTCGCCATATAACTTACTCAGAGGCTTTGGTTTAGCTGTTTTCGCAGCGAGATTATCACACCTTCCTATCGTCCTCTACCTATCCCTTGCGCCTGAAAATGATCCTGACTTGCCAGTTTCTTCGCGGAATTCACGCCTTAACGACTAGGCCAGGAAGAGAAATAAGCGTCACTCGGATCACGAAACCGTGCTGGAGAAAAAATCAACGCGCTTTGGGGAGGCAACATGAAATCTGGAAGATTGATGTGGTTTATGGCGACCATTCTCTTCGCCACATTGACTGTAGGTCCGCCGGTTGTGCAGGCGCAACGGCACCATCACTACAAGCTCATCGACTTGGGTACCTTCGGCGGGCCGAACAGCGGGAATAATGGTTCGAGCGTAATCATGAACAATGCGGGGACCCTGGTCGGCTTTGCAGACACGCTCACTCCTGATCCCTACGCCCCAAACTGCTTTTTTGACTGTTTCGTTTCCCACGCATTCGAGTGGCGTACCGGGTTCCTGACCGATCTTGGCCCTCTTCCGGGCGGCTCCAGCAGCTACACCAACGCGATAAACTCTTACGATCAGATCATCGGTTTTTCACAAAACGGTCTCATCGATCCCGTCTTGGGCATACCGGAATTTGCTGCGACTATTTGGCAGGGTGGCCGGGTCATCGATCTTGGAACGCTTGGTGGTGGTTTCAGCATAGCCACCGCTAACAACGACCTTCAGCAGGTAGTCGGCTGCGCCCTTAATGACGTTCCCGACCCGTTCACACCCATAACCATGGACGCCTTCTATGGACTCGGCTTTGAACCCCGGCAGCTGCGCGCATTTCGGTGGCAGGGCAAACGACTTCAGGACTTGGGTACCTTGGGTGGTTTAGACGCTTGCGCCGTGTGGATAAATAATCTTGGCCAGATCACAGGGACATCATTTACGAATTCGATTGTAAATCCTGCTACTGGCCTTCCCACGCTTGATCCGTTTCTCTGGGAGAACGGCAGAATGCTCGACCTTGGCACGCTTGGCGGAACGGTTGGCCGGGCCCTCATGATTAACAACCTGGGCCAGGTGATCGGTCAATCCAGCCTAGCAGAAGCCCCAGGGGCGTGCATTACAGGCGATTCATTAACGTCTGGCTGTCACGCGTTTCTTTGGGACCGGGGAATTCTGAAAGACTTGGGGACACTGGGAGGGGATTTCTCAATCCCAAACTGGATCAACGACGCAGGGGAAATAGCTGGTGTAGCCAGTAATCAAAATGAGCAGGCCGTCTTCGCCTTTGTGTGGAACAAAGGTGTGATGACTAATCTCGGAACCTTGGATGGTGATTGTTTCAGTCAGGCGTTTGCGATCAACGCTGCAGGCCAGGTTGTAGGCCAATCGATCTCCTGCGATGGCAGCACCGCACGAGCGGTTCTGTGGGAGGCGGGCCAAATCATCGATCTCAATGTTTTTCTTCCGCCAGGATCTGGTCTGCAACTGTCGGACCCGAAAATCATCAACGACGCCGGAAACATTGTACTTGAGGGACTTCTTTCGAACGGCGAGGCACACTCCATCGTGCTGATTCCCTGCGACGAGAACCATCCGAATGTCGAGGGCTGCGACTACGATCCTGTCGATCCGGCCAACCTTAAGAACACACCAGCTACAACACTGTTACAACATCCGCTGACTCCTCGCGAGAATGTCGCCGCTTGGCGCGCTCGACTCGCTCGCAAGTATTACATTCCCGTCACCGCATCGCCAAAGAACTGACTCTGGTCAATCAGGAGGATCTCCATGCGAGCGAATCTGAGCACACATTGCGTGGCAATCTCCATTCTCTTGCTCTTGCTGGGGAACCCCACTCACGTTGCGGCTATCGATTTTGCTGCCGCGAAAGGTTACCCCGTGGGAACATCTCCAAGGGGAGTCGCAGTAGGCGATTTCAATGGCGACGGCAAGCTGGATGTCGCCGTGGCAAACACCGGCAGCGGCAATGTGAGCATCCTGCTCGGTAATGGCGATGGCACCTTCCAACCGGCGGTGAATTTCAGTACAGGGAACAACCCCACGACGGTAGCCGTGGGCGACTTCAACGCCGACGGGAAATTGGGTTTGGCTCTGTTCCAGCCTGGGGCGAATGGGCTGGCCGGTAATGTCAGCGTTCTCCTCGGGAACGGCGATGGTACGTTCCAACGTCCCAAGACACTAGCCTTAGATGCGGGTGCCTTGGTCATAGGCGTTGCTGATTTCAATCTCGACAAGAAGTCCGATCTCGCAGTGTTAGATAACAGTCATGTAGATATTTACATTGGAAACGGCGACGGCACGTTTCAACCGCCCAAAGGTACCGGCGTATTTGGCTCAGGGGGAGGAGAAGGAATGGTTGTTGCGGACTTCAACGGTGATTCGAAACCCGATCTCGCCCTCACTTTCAGTTTCTCAATCCCGCCAAATTTTGTTAGCGGAGTACTCATTTGGCTGGGTAACGGCGACGGGACGTTTTCGACAGACCTCACGGTCATGGTCCCCACTGTGGACCCAAACATTAACGCGAATATTCTTTCCGTGGTTACCGCCGATCTCAATCACGATGGCAAAGTGGATCTGCTCCTACTCTCGTCCGGGCCGGGCTTTGATTGCCCTCATTCTCTGTGCACCAGAACAATCACAGAGATCAGCGCATTCCTGGGCAATGGCGACGGCTCTTTTCAGGGACAACAAATCGTCGCTTCGGCGATAGAAAGCACATCATTCATAGGTGTCTCTTCCGGCTCTAAGATTGACCGCCCATTCGTCGGAGATTTCAACGGCGATGGGAGGCTCGATTTGGCCTACGAATTGACTCCAGTGTCCAGCTCGCAATCCTCCTCTCTCCAAATCCAATTGGGAAAGGGTAACGGAACGTTTTCCTCACCGCTCACCAGCGGCCTCGACAACCTCAATCCCTTTGCCGGTTCGATCGCTGTGGCAGAAGACTTGAATGTCGACAAGCTGGCCGATCTGATCGCCATCGGAACAACCAATGACATTGACGTGCTGCTGAACACCAGCCCCACTTCCGGGACCGATTTGGACATTCGCTCCTCCAATGCATCAGCACGAACCGTCGGCATCGGCACAAGCCTGACTTACACAGCCGACGTGCTCAACCTAGGACCACAGAACGCCACCGGCGTCACTTTTGCAGATACCCTTCCAAACAATGTGAGCTTTGTGTCCGCCACCGTCTCGCAGGGGAGTTGTGTGCAATCCATCGGGATTATGACTTGCAATGTTGGCGCGTTGGCTTCTCCTTTCGACTTTACCGTGAGCATTGTTGTTACACCAACAGCAGCGGGAACGCTTATCAACACAATGAACGTAACGGCTAATGAAACGGACCCGAACCCCGCCAACAACACTGCAACACAGGCAACGACCGTCGTCCCCATCTTCAAGCTAACAGTAACCAAGACCGGCAACGGTTCAGGAACGGTCACCACGTCCGACGGCGGGATTAGCTGTGGGACGACTTGCTCAGCAACCTACCTGAGCGGCGCGGTGATCAATGTTGGCGAAACCTCCGATGCGAACTCTGTATTCACCGGTTGGAGCGGCGCTTGCACTGGGACCAGCGCCTGCGCGATCACCATGAGCGCAGACATGACGGTTACGGCGAACTTCGTCCTTGGCGTGAAACTTAGCGTTGCCCTGGCCGGGAGTGGCAATGGCTCAGTCACCAGCAAGGATGGTGCGATCAACTGTGCCAATTCGAGTGGAAATTGTTCCTCACTCTACGCGCCCGGCACATCTGTCTCGCTCACGGCGGCTCCTGCGGCACCCTCGGTCTTTGGCGGATGGAGCGGCGCCTGTTCCGGCTCCGATCCGAACGTTTGCAGTGTCACCATGAATTCCGTTCAGTCCGTTACGGCCACGTTCAATCCCCCACCGCCCGACTTCACACTGACTCCCGCGTCTGCGACCTTTACCACGCAAACGGGAGCTCAGGTAAGCGACGCGTTGACCTTAACCGAACAAAACGGATTCTCCGGAGCGGTGACACTGACTTGTGCAGTGACGGGACCGGCGCCCATGGCCACCTGCTCCGTCTTTCCAGCTTCTGTGACGTTGGGTTCCAGCTCCGGCACCTCAACGCTGACGATCACCTCGCCATCGACTTTGGCAGCGGTCGCCTTCCCTCAAAATCAAGGAGAACCCAAGGCAGCGTACGGTGTCGCTTTGCCTTATCCCGTACTTTTGCTCGGCGGAATTGGTTTGGCCTCGCGGAACTTCAGAAAGCGCTGGCGCGGTCTCGTGTTGCTCGGCGGCAGCGTCATCGTCTTGTTCGCCATGCTCGTCGGCTGCGGCGGCAGCACAACGCATGTAACACCTCAGAACTACACGATCACGGTCACCGCAAAATCTGGCTCTCTGCAACACTCAACGACGGTGACGCTGACCGTGCAGTGAAGAAGGTGCGAACCCACGAGCCTTGGAGTTCAGGCATGACTTCAATCGTCGCTTCGGAATGCCGCAAACCGCACCGAAGTAATGTGACCGAAAGCTTGTGAATCGTGCCTGGGCAATCCCATTCCGGCGGAGTTGCTGACAAGGAATTCCCGGTTCTGGGAAGTGGGTCATCCGGAAACAATCCCAATCGCTGTAAATCAACCGGTCGAAAAAAATGCCCAAGCATTCGGTTCTGAACCGAATCAATTTGCTTGCGCGATTGCCCGCAGGCCGTGGTTATTTACTCAGTAGGTGACTTAAGC
>Ga0307469_10000760_pt1 | contig 11756 bp, 20 predicted proteins | sample atmos_gasesAM2C__FD_203084 | JGI IMG/M metagenome (GOLD analysis project Ga0307469, IMG submission 203084) | Hardwood forest soil microbial communities from Morgan-Monroe State Forest, Indiana, United States - atmos_gasesAM2C_515 | ecosystem: Environmental > Terrestrial > Soil > Temperate...
GTAGCTCGAGGTGATCGTGCCGTTGATCTCGGCGACGCTGGTGAGGCCGCGGCAGATGCGCAGCCAGCAAAAGCACTGGCCGATCAGTGGCGTGCCGGCCGACACGACGACGCGCAGCCGCAGCAGCCAGCCCGAGCCGATCGCCTGGCGCGTCGTCGCGACCGTCCGGTTGATGTTCGGCGTGTGTGGAAACTTGAACGGCCGCAGCTCGAACGTCGACGTGAGCATGACGCCGCTGACCTGGAGCGTCACGCCGGCGACGGAGCAGAGGGAATCGATCTCGAGCGCGTCCTCGAGCGAGAAGACATACGGCGACGGGCCTTGCAGCAGACTCTCGCGATCGAAACCGTCTGCGGGGCCGTCTGGGAGATCCACGCCGGGTTGCATCTACTGCACCTCGAGCCACTCGCGCACGGTGTAACGCGGCGGCCCCCACTGGTCGGCCACGTCGAGGCCGAGCGTAAAACTACGAAACACGTCGCCGGCGAGCAGCAGCGCGCGATCGGCGACCGGCCCCATCACGAACTGCAGCCCGACATACACGACGTTGGGCAGGTTCGGCGCCCACGTGCAATTCCAAATACCCCCCGGCCCCGGCGCCGCGTTCTGCAGATAGATGCCCTGGAATTGCCCGCCGCTCAGGAATCCCAGGTTGATCGTCCGCGTGCCCGGGTTCGCCGACGTCTGGAACACGTTGAAGAGCTTCACGAGCTCCCAGCGCGCGCCGCTCGGCACCGACTCGGAGAACTCCGCGCCGGCCGCCGGGCTCGAGCCGATGACGGTGCGCAGATACGGCTCGACGCTCGTCGACGGCAGGATGAGCGAGCCGGGAAACGCAATCGCTTGCGTCGCGGTGATGAGGCCGCCGAGCAACGTCCCGACGACGGGACGCGGGCCGCCGACGCCGCGAATCAGTTGTGCCAACACGTAGGTTTGTCCGATCAGCGGCGTGCCCTGCTGCACGAACAGCGTGAGCCGCAGCAGCGTGCCCTTCCCGAGCTTGTAATCCTGCGTCGTCGTCGTCCGGTTCGACGCCGGCGTATGCGTTTCGCTGATGACTTGCGCGGTGCCCGTGGCATCGACGCGCAAGCCCTGGATCCCGACGACGACGCCGGCCAGGCTGTTCGCGCTGATGATGCGCAGCTGCGTGTCGTCGTCGAGCCGGAACGTGCCGACGCCCAGGCCGCCACTCGGCGCCCCGACGCCGAACGGGTCACCGAGGTAATCGAGCTCGGGGACGCCCATCGGGCGTTACTTCTTCGCCGGCTCGCTCGCCGCGGCGATCGCTGCGACCGCCTGCACAATCTGCGCTGCCGCTTCCGGATGGTCGACCGCCGCTTCCGCGATCTTCCCCAAGCCGTCTACGATTTTCTTCAGCACGTCGGCGAAAGAGGCCATCGATCGGATCCTCCGGTCCCGCGAGTAATTGCCCGACGATGAAACCGCAGGCCGCCGTCACGACACACAGCGACGTGACGGCGGCCCAGCAGCCCACGATCCGTTATTCCGGCTTCGGCTTGAGCCGGTCCTCGAACGTGCAGAATGTGCAGCGGTAGAGATCGCCGTGCTCGGCGCGATCCGCCTCGCTCATCCGGTCGACGTGGGGATTGAGCGGAAACGGATCGTCGCGACGCGTCGCCGCCTCGAGCTGCCGCGCGCTCGGCGGCTGCACTTTGATCAGCGCCTGATGACACTCGGGGCACTTGTCCCCGACGTAGACGTGAATCGGTTCCGGCATATCGCGCCTCCGCGCCTATCCGAGCTCCGCGAGAAACACGGTGACGTTCTCCGTGCCGCCCGCCTGGTTGTTGACGCAGTCGATCAGCGTGCCGCCCTTGTTCGCCGAGTTGATGACGGGGATCAGATCCTTCCCGTAGGCGAGCGACAGGCGCACGAAGAACTCCGCGCCGATGTGCCACAGCGACGGCTCGCCGGGCACCGAGACGCGCAGGTTGCCCGTATCGGGGCCGCGCAGACAGATCGCCGCGGTGCGCACGTCGCCCGTCATGCCGAGCACCGCGTAATCGGTGTTCGCCTTGAGCAGATCGACGTTCGCGTTGATCGCGAGCGCGCCGTTGTAGCCGGTCGTCGTGCCGAGCGTGATCGCGACGCGCACGCCGACGTTGTTCTTGCGGCGCTGCGCGAGCGCGCCCGGGCCGATGAACCGCGCGGCCTGACCCGGCAGGTCCGCGTAATACATCAGCTGCACGACGCTCTCGATCTGGCCGCCGACGGCCGATCCGGCGAGCTCCACGATCTCGGTGTCCTGCGGGTAGAACCGCTGGGGCACCGACTCGGACCACTGCATGAAGATGAGCGCCGCCTGCACGCGCACGCGAATCGCGTCGACGTTGTCGTGCAGTTTCGGGCTGCGGATGCGCGCGATCCCCGCGGCCTGGTTGTGGACCCAGAACGAGAGCATGAAGACATCGGAGCTCAGCGACGCGTTCTTGATCGTGAACGAGTCGCCGCCCGCGATGGTCGTCGCGGCGAGCGAGGCGCCGATCGCCGTGCCCTGCGACGTGATGGTGTCGATCGCCGGCCCGAACAAGAGTCCGTCCGGCGACTGTCGGAGCTGCGTCAGGTAGTGGCGAATCATCTCAGCCTCTCTGGTGAAACGGATTCACGACTACTTGTTCATGCGCAGCGCCGCGAGAGCGGTCTGCACAGCGGTGGACCGGGCGGCGTTGCTCGGCGCGCCGCGGTAGCTGCGCGGCGGCAGCGAGAGGCTCTTGAGCACGCCCTGCGCCGGCGCGACGCCGCGCGCCCAGGCGTCGCCGGCGTTGCCGACGCCCTGGCTGTAGCGGTTCGGCCCGAGGTTGGCGGCGTTCGTCTGATACTTGCCGCCCTTGCCCTGGACGCCGCTGGCGAATCGCTTCTTGGTGACGGCCTGCTGGACGCCTTGTTCCCACGCCTGCTCCGAGGCGCCGGCGTGCTGCTCCCAGGTGGCGCCGGCCGCGGCGACGCCCGTCTGATAGTCGCCTTGCGCGTTCTGCGCGCGCGAAACGAACTTTTTGGACAACGTCGCCGGGTCTTTCATGTTCGCGATCGAGCCGAAGATCGCGATCGACCCGACGAGCGAGAGCAGCGCCCGCGCGGACGAGTGCCCGCCGGGCGCCGGCGCGGTGAGGGAGCTCCCCGAGGCGGGCGCGAGGGGCAACGCGTAGAGCGGCCCAGCCGTCAGCAGGACGGCGAGCGCGACGAGCGTGAGTCGGGCGAACAGATGGCGCATGACAGTGTCCACAGGGGGCTGTTGAAAACCTGTGGAGGGATTGCGGAAAACCGCCCCATTGGGTTCCGCGAGGCTCAACGGTAACTGAATCGCTGAGGCAAAGCGCGAACCGTAAACAGGCGAATGTGGAAAACTTCCGCGCGTTCGGACCGAGGCGAAGGGACGGCGACTTGACAAACAGATGAGGCTTATTCTCTAATGAGTTGGGCGGAGTCCGATAATGGATGAGGTGATGTTAACCCTGTCCGACCCTGCCCGCGAAACCCAGTTTTGCACAGACCTTCTTCTCTCTGATCGAGATCTCGTGATCGTAAACCGATCAGAGAGAACGAGATAGCGATTGTGCAAAACTCGGCCGTTACGTGATTTCACGTAACGCGCTACGGTGTTCGCCGTAATGCGTCAATGCGTCCGAACGGTGAGGTCAGTGATCACCCGGCGACGCAATGGGGGGGTCGGCGAGCATGAAAGCCCTACAGAAGCTCGTCCGCAACGGCAACGCGACGTCCGTCACGGTGCCGCGCACGATTCTCGTCCACCTCGGCTGGTTGCCGGGGCAGTCCGTTGTCATCGAAACCACGACTGACGCAGCGGTGATCGTGCGCCGGCCGCGTGAGAGCGACTTCGGCGTCAACGTCACGCCGCAGATCTTCGAGCCGTCGCCGGCCGGGGCGCGCCCGTGACGATCAGCGCCGTCGTCCGCGAGTTCCGCGAGCTGCCGATCGACATCATCCGCGAGCCGGCGCTGCCGTCGCGCTCGTCGATGGATGAAACGAAGCTCGACGAGCTCACCGAGAGCATTCGCGCGATCGGCCTGGTGCAGCCGATCGCCGTCGCGTATCTCGATCCCGACTACGAAGTGCTCGCCGGCCATCGACGCCGGATCGCCTGCGGCCGCGCCGGGCTGCGCACGATCCCGTGCGTGATTTACCCGTCGATGCACGACTACCTCGAGGCGATCAAATACGCGGAGAACCGCTTCCGCGAAGAGCTGAATCCGGCCGACGAGGCGATCTGGTTCTCCGAGCTGCTCGAGCATCGCTGCAGCGGCGACATCGAACAGCTGGCCGCCATCGTCGGCGAGAAAGTGTCGTATCTCGACGGCCGGCTGCGGCTCTTCCACGGGTCACAAGCCGTCTTCAACGCGCTGCGCGCCGGCGAGATCAAGATCGGCGTCGCGCACGAGCTCAACAAAATCCCCGACGCGAAATGGTGCGCGTTCTATCTCGAGCACGCCGTGCGCAGCGGCGCGACGCTCGCGACCGTGAGCGGCTGGGTGCAGGAATACCGGATGTGCCACGCCGGGCCGGCGCGCCCCGTCGACCCGGCCGACGCCGTCGTGAGCTACACGGGCGGCGCGCCCGTCTACGAACCGAATCGCTGTTACGTGTGCGGCAAGAAAGATCACCGCATGACCGTCGAGGTGCGCGTGCACGCCGCCTGCCGCGAAGCGATCCTCGACGTGCTGCTGCAAAAAGGCGACGCCGGCGAGGTGCCGCCCGAGATCGCGTCTGACCCGCGGCGCATTTGAGCGAGCGCGGTATGCGAACGGAGTCCCTCCATGAAGAACCCGACGAAATCGACGAAGCGGAAGAGTGCCACGGAAACCAAGCGCCTGGACGTGCTCAACGCCGAGCGGAAGATCGTCGAGCGCGCGATGCGGGCACAGAAGGCGCTGATTCGCGCCGGCCGACAGTATCGCCTCGTCGTGAGTCGCGCCGACGTGACGATGTTCGAGCTGACCAAGTGGCTGCTCGAGCGCGACGCGCAGCGGAACCGGCGCGAAGAACAGCCCGCGGCGCTCGCTGACTAACGCGTCATGGCGTCGATGCTCCGGCCGACGCGGCCGATGTGGGATCGGTTTTGGGACAAGGTCGAGCTCGGCGTCGATGGTTGCTGGGTCTGGAAAGGCGGCGTCGGGAAGCGGCGACGCGGCGGGCTCTGCGGGCGCTTACGCAAGGGCCGCGCACATGAGGGTCACGTGTCACCGCACCGCGCGGTGTTGACCTGGGCGAAAGGCGCGCCGCCCTCGCCGGCGCACGAAGCGTGTCATTGCTGCCCGAGTGGTCAGAACGATTTGTGCGTGAACCCCACCCATCTGTATTGGGGCACGCGAGAAGAGAACGAAGCGGACAAAAGGAACTGAGCGACCATGCCATCACATGAATCGGAACTGTTGCGCGCTGCGCGCGCCGTCGCACGGCTGCAGACGCGTCGCCGCTTCCTGCGGCGTGAGCTGAAGAAAACCGAGAACGATCTTAAGGTCGAGAAGCGGCACCTGCGCGCGCTCGTCAACGAAACCGAACAGCGACGGCCCGACGTCATGCCGTCGCGCGTGTTCGGCGACGCGGTCGGGCACGTCGCGAAGAGCGGCGCGGAGTAAGCCATGCAGGACGCGATCGATCTCTCGACGGCCACGATCGACAAGAGTCCGCCCGACGTCGCGAGCTGGCCGGCGACGGTGGCGATCACGCACGTGCTGATGACGCCCAGCGGGGGCGTCGCGCTCGAGTTCGATCGCGCGTTGCCCGACGCCTGGAAGTGGCCGAGCAATCCGCAGAACCCCTCCGAGAACATCCAGTTCACCGTCTGGTTCGCCGTCATGCTCGCCGGCGGCTGGCACGCGGCCGGCTTCGTGCAGATGTGGCAGGGCCGCGCGATGGGCGACGGATCGCTGCCGCCGATTCTCTCGGGCTGGCCGCTCTTGTGGGGCGCGCAGGGGAGTGCGCTCGCCGGCGTCTTCGGCGATCACGTGCCGATGGTCGGCGATCGGTTCGGGATCTTCATCACCGCCGGCAACGCGCGCAACGTCACGAGCGTCACGAGCGTGCGCGAGCGATCGGACGTCGTCGTCGTGCTGCTGCCGAGCGGCGACGCCGGCGCCTTCGATTTCACGGCCGACGCGCCGCCGGCGCCCGGGCCGACGCCGACGCCCACGCCGACGCCGACGCCCACGCCGACGCCGACGCCGGCGCCGCCGATCGACGCGCAAGCGTTCGCCGCGGAGTTCTTCCACGAGCTCGAGACGATCGCCGGGAACATCGCGGACCTGGCCGCGGCCACGACGAAGCTCGCGACGATCGCCGCGCAGCTGCAGACGTCCGGCGTGAAGGTGCATCTGTGACGCGCGCGACCCGCAAGGCGGTGCAGTGTCGGCTGCGCGAGCTGAAACGCTGGGGTCGCGTCGAGCGCGCCATCGTGCGGCAGCTCGTGCGCGTCCCGCGCGGCATACGAGGGCAGATCGTGTCGCGCGCGATGGAGGCAACGAGCGATTTCGACCGGGTCGAGAGGAAGTCGTGAGCGACGCGCTCGACGCCTTCACGGAAGTCTTACGCCAGAAGAGCACAGCGCGTGCTGAATCGAGACGCGCGCTGTCGCAAGGGGTCACAGCGAGTCCGCTGTTGACGTCAGCAGGATTTTTGCCCGGTGATCGCGTCTTTGACACCGTCTCCGGGCTCGAGGGAGTCGTCATCGATGGAACCCGTCAAAACGTCGTCGTTCCGCCTGCCCAGCGGTGAAACGGTGCCGCTCGTGTTCGTGCGGCTCGTCGACGGGACGATTGTCCCGCGCCATCCGGGCGAGCTCGTGAAGCGGCCGACGCCGCCGGCGGCGAAGGGGTAACGCGTGGACCCGTTTCCTCTCGGCCAGGTGCGCGTGCAGTTCATCACCTACGGGACGCGCGCCGAGCTCGAGCAGCTGCTCGTCGAGCTCGTGCAGCGCAGCGCGCTCGCGCCCGATGTCGACGATCAGATCGTGCTCGCGGTGCCCGATCGGCTGCGTTATCTACTCGGCTGGCCCGAGAAACAGACGCCGCATCCGATGGCCGTCGAGAACGCGCTCGTGTTCGGCGCGCCGCGCCGCGCGCGCGCCGGAAAGTGATCGCTGGTGGACGAACCCTACAAATACTCCAGCGCGGATCTCGCGAAGCTGATCCTGATGAAGTTCTACCCGGAACGCAGCGATCGCGAGTCGTCCGTGCTGCGCGACTTTCTCATCAACCACGGCGCAGAGTTCGATCGGTTCTCGTTCTCGGTGAAGGTGGGGCAGGGGAACCCGCCGGATCCGAACGCCCCGCCCAAGATTCAGCGGCAACAAGTCACGGTCAGTAAACGGCGCATCGATTTGCTCGCCTGGCGCGGCACCCAGCCCGTCATCGTCGAAGTCAAATACCTGGTGACTCCAGCCTCACTGGGTCAGATCCAAACGTATCGCGTGCTCTTCCTCGAGGAGAACCCCGATGCGCCGAGTCCTGAGCTGGTGGTCATCGGTGCGGCAAGCACGCCCGACACCATCCGTGCGCTCCAAGCGCACAACGTCACCGTGCAAATCTACCCCTCGGCGCTCACTCCCGCAGATGCAGCAGGAAGCGGTGTATGACCTTTGCACCGCAAAGCCGCACCTGCCGCCGGGCGCTCGATTCGACGAGCTCTCGCTGCGCGTCTACAGCGAGGGCTACATGATGGCGCTCCAAAAAGCCCTCCAGGTGATGCAGCTCGCGGAGACACGCTGGCAGCTCGTCGTGCGCACCCAGCGCCTCGAGGCGAAGCGCCGGCGAGAACAGGAACGGTGATCGATGGCAACGAAACTGACCGGGGTTGTGATGCTCCTGAATCTGCCCGACGGCGCGGCGCCGGATTCGTTCGCGGCAGAACGCCTAAAGATCGTGCGCGCGTTCGCCACGCTCAACGATGAAGCGTGGGGCTGGTGCATCTCGCGTCTGCTGTTCATGCAGCGCGAGCTCGGAGGGTTCACCGCGCCGGCGCGCGAGCAGCTCGGCGAGCTGCAGGATTTGATCATGGCGTCCGTCGAGCCGAACCAGGCGAGCGACGCCGCGGCCGGCAAGCCGCCGACGCCGTGACGCCGCGGCCGATTTGCGGTCGGATGCCGGCATACGCTCGGCTCGACGTCTAACCAAGCAAGAGTTCAGGAGTCTGCTCACCGTCGCGCGTTTCAAACCGCAAAGCTGCTGAGTCTCGATCACGATGACAAACACGCCGATCGCTGCCCATCGGCTCTCGATGCGGTGCCACCATAAGACGGGGGTCCGGCCGTCGACCTGGTGCGGGGCGATCGCGCCGTGGCTGCGCGCCGGCAGCTCGTTGTTTGCGGACGGCTGGTTCTGCGCGGCACACCATCACCCGAGCGATATCGAGAGCAGCCAGGCGCGGCGCTACAGGCGCGTGCGGCTGCAGCTCTACGTCGATCTCGCCGGCGTGTCGTTGCAGCAGGCTGATGCGCAGACTGAGGCGGTCGAGCGGGTCCGACAGGCGCTCGAGGCGATCGGCGCCCGGGTTTCGTTCGGCCTGGTGGTGTCCGCCATCCTCCAGAACGCCCCCCCGCCTGCCCAGGACGTGAAAACGCCGCCCGAGGGGTTACCGAGGTAGCGGGGGGTGAGGCAAAGTCTTGTCCTGGGGCATTCTGGCGGGTTTCCGGTGAGGCAAAGTCTCGCCGCTGAGGCAAGCCGGCGTCCCGAGCCCGACCGCGGCGCCGAGCCGCTCGAGATCGAGCCGGTCGATCGACAGTGCCAGATCTGTCACCAGTCCGGGATCAAACCGAACGCGCTGACGTGCCCGGGCCGCTGCGCACGCGTGCGGAAGAGCAAGCTGCAGAAGTTGCGACGGTGGAGGCAGCGACGATGATTTATCTCGTGAAGGCGAAAGACGGCGTGCTGCGGTTCTGCTCGAGGTGCGCGCTCGTGCGATCTGTCTGGGTCGGCGTTGACGACGGCGACGTTATCGTCGCCTGCTCGTTCTGCCAGGGCGTCGTGCAGCGCGTGGAGTTGCAGCGTAAACCTGAATGCGCCGCAAACGTCGAGAGCTCGGCCCGCTAGAGAAACTCCCAGTCGATCTCGCTGTTGTCGGCCATCGCGAGCTCGAACCAGATCTTCTCGCTCAGGTCGATCCCCGCGCCGTTCGTCACGCGGCCGCGATCATCCTTGCCGGTTTCCGCTTTCGGCCGCGCCATCCCGAACACATACGCATCATCGTGCTCGTTCCACGGGCCGACGTCGAGCACGACGGCGATCGCCGTCTTGTCGTTCGCGGGATTGTGCAGCCGGACGAACTTGAACAGCGCGTGCACGCTCGGCAGCGCCACGAACGGCACGACGCGATCGACCACGTAACCGCTCGCCGTCTTGAGCCCGATGTCACCTTCGCGCGTCGCTTTAACTCGGGTCATGGATGCTCCGTTTCCCCGTGAAGATGAAGCCGGCGCCCGTCATCGCGCGCTCGATCGTCGTGAGTCGGCTTTCGATGTAGTCGAGCCGCGCCTCGATCGAGCCCTTGATCGCGCCGGCGACGAACACGATCGTCACGATCGTGCCGATGCCCGTCGCGGCGCCGACGACGACGAGCCCCCACTCAGGCGACATGGGCGGCGAGCTCCGCTTCGAGCAACGCGCCCACGAACTGCGCATCGACCGCGGTGATCCCGATCGCCTCGAGCTGCGCCTCGAGCGCGACGACGGTGAGCGCGCCCGATCGCACCGACGCCTCGAGCGGCTCGAGCGGCGTCGCCGTCGGCGCGAGCTGCGCGGCGATCGCGTCGCGCCGGGTCTTCGCGGCCGCGAGCACGTCGAGCTCGTCCTGCAGCTGCGTGACGGCCGCGGTGACGTCGGCGTCGCTCAGGCCGCTCGAGATCGCCGCCTGGCGGTAGTCGCTGAGCGTCGCCGCCCCGACTTTCACCTGCGCGGCGAGCGCGTCGAGCGACGACGCCGGCGGGGCCGTGGGCGCCGGCGCCGCGGCGGTCGTGGCCTTCGTGCCGGCGGCTTTACTCATCTCGGCGACGAGCAAATCCATCTCGAGCGCGATATCATCCGGCGAATACCCGGCCGCGGCGAGCCGCGCCTGATAGGCGTCCGTCGTGATGACTCCGAGCCGCGCGGCCTTCGCGACCACGGTGAGCGCGACGACGGTCCCTCCGCCAGTCGTATCGCCCTGTGTGCGCTTGGTCCGCGCGGCTGCGGCTGCGGCGGCGTCATCCGTCAGCTCGGCGATCAGCACCGAGGCGGCGTCCGCCGTGTATCCGGTCTGCAGGAGGAAGTTCGAGAACCAGTCGATCGTCTGCTCGCCGAGAATCACCGCGCGGCGCGCCTGCTCGAGCGAGATCCCCTTCGTCGGATTCGCCGCGGCGATCCCGGCGCGCAGCGTGCCGGCGGCCGCGCGCGCGTCGAGCTTCGTCTGGAGCAATTCCTCGAGCGCCGCGCGCGACGCGTCGTCGTAGTTGAGCGTCACGAGCAGCGCGTCGTAGTCGGCCATCGTCCGGTGCCCGAGCTCGACGAGCTGCTCGAACTTCGCCAGGCTGATGTGCTTCTGTGCGGCGCGCTGCGCGGCTTCGGCGTGCTTCTTCGCCGCCGCGTCGAGATCGGCTTTCTTGGCGGCGACGACCTGGGTGAGCAGCGCCGCGTCCGCCGGGTCGATCCCCTTCGCCGTCATCGCCGCGGTGAACGCGTCGAGCGTCAGGTCGTTGTCATACACCGCCTGCTCGAGCTGCGACGTGTTCAGCCCTTTGTTCGTCGCGCGCGCGGCGGCGGCCGCCTGTTTCTGCTGCTGCGCGACGTAGGCCGCTCGTTTCTGCGTGACGTCGGCGACGTAGATCTGCACGGTGTCGGCGTCGAACTGCGGCGTGAGCACCTGGACGAGCCGATCGATCGGGATCAGCCCGGTGATGACGGCGTGCTCGAGCTCGCTAATCGAACCCTGCGCCTTGAGCGCGCGCGCCTGGTCGATCTGGGTTTTCTTCGCCGCGGCGGCTGCCGCTTTCTGATCGGCGGCCGTCTGCTTCGCGGCGGCGACGTCGGCCTTGTGCTGCGCGGTCGATTTCTTCGTGTCGACGGTCGAGCGCAGCAGCAGCTCGAGCGCGTCGATCGCGTCCGAGTCGTAACCTTCACGCGCGAGCGCCGCCCGGTAGTCGGGGTAGGCGAGGATCTCGGCTTTCACGCAGTCGGCCGCCTGCGTGCTCGAGAGGAACTTCACGTTGAGCAGCTGCTTGCCCCGGGCGACGTCGAGCAGAATGTCGCGCTCGTGCTGCGCGGTGATCGTCGTGCCGAGAATGCCGACGAGATCGGCTTCCTCGATGCGCCGGTCGACAAACGCGGCGATCGCCTCAGTGGCGAGCTCTTTGTGCAGCGCGTCCTCGCGCTCGATCGTGCGCAGCTGGAAGTGTTTCGATGCGTTCTGCTCGTCCCAGCCGAGATCGCGCATCGTCTGCGTCGCGTCGTCGAGCGAGAGCAGCTCGAGCCAGACGAGCGACGCGAGATCCGCTTCCGGCAGCCGCTTGACTTGCTCGTTGAGCAGCGCGTCGATGCGCTCGTCGGTGTAGCCCAGGCGCGCCAGTTCCTCCGCGACGTCGGACCAATCCCACTTGCCGCGGAGGAACTGACGCAGCGCGGTCGATTCACCGAGCAGCTTCGGGCGATAGGTTTTGTTGACGTCCCAGCGCATCGGTTCCGCGGCGACGGCGTCAACGAGAGGGGAGAGCACGCGGCGCACAAGCCGGCCGATCCCGAGCGAGTGGATGACGT
>Ga0307469_10000761_pt1 | contig 11753 bp, 13 predicted proteins | sample atmos_gasesAM2C__FD_203084 | JGI IMG/M metagenome (GOLD analysis project Ga0307469, IMG submission 203084) | Hardwood forest soil microbial communities from Morgan-Monroe State Forest, Indiana, United States - atmos_gasesAM2C_515 | ecosystem: Environmental > Terrestrial > Soil > Temperate...
CGCATCCCTTTTGAAACCTCGCTGGTTTCCGCCGAACAATGCACCTATCGAGAACATCTCCAGCGGCTGCCAGAACTGACCTATCTGAATGCCTGCAAACTGCAGCCAGCAGATGTGAATGCCCGGTTGCAATTGGACCTTTTCGGTCGCCTTTTCGTTGATTGACTGGCTGCTCGGAGGGGAAGGCAAAGGGGCGCTCGAACCGCGGGACGTTACAGAAATCGAAGAGCTAGTTCTGCAGAACGTGGCGCACATCATCTGTCGCGAACTGGGAACTGCCTGGGAGATTCTGGGCGCGGACTTCCACTTTGATGGTCGTAAGCAGAGGGTCAAGGCGTCACGGCTGATGTCACCCGAGGACCGGATCTTGGTTCTCAGTTTCAATGTAAGCCTGCAGGAGATTCGGGGCAGCTTGCAGATCGCTGTGCCCGCGACGATGGCGGCGGCACTGTTGCGCGAGCTTTCGGCGGAATGCTCGTACCGCAGGCCACCGGCCCCGGCCGAATCGAAGGCACAAGTGAAAACCAGCTTGCTGAATTGTTCATTCCAGGCGGATCTGCGTGCGATCGGGCTGCGCATACCGACAAGGGATTTCGTGAACCTTCACCCAGGCGACCTGCTCGTGTTTGGGCAGACAGTGGATTCCCCCGCCACGTCATTTGTCGATGATCAGCCAATGTTCCAGGCCTTCGTCATGCGTCATCAAGGCCGGCGTGTCGCCCATCTCTTGAACGCATTTCCGAAGGTACAAGCAGAAGGAAAGGAAGGGTCATGAGCAGTGCCGCAGCACCATCCCTGGCGCCCGAAGTTCATGGCTATTTGCAGGCGTGGGCCAAGAGCATGACAGAGAGCGAACCGAATGCCGAAAAGGGAGCTTGCAAAGTCGCTCTCCAGGTTCCCGCGAGCGCACCCGCTCTGGCTGACACCGATCTGTGGATCAAGGTGACCTACCCCGGCGACTTGCCGGGAGAGTTGGTGTTTCGTCTTGATTCCCGCAGCCCACGTTGGTTGGCGCAGATGTCCACAGCGGCGACGGATGGAGCTATTTCCGAGCTCAGCCCGGAAGACAAGGCGGCTTTGCTGGAGTGGTTTCGCCGCGTTGCCGCGTCGGTGTCGGGACAAATCGAGCGGCTGTCTGGTATCGAGTTTCAGGTTGACTTCTGCTCCGCGCAGACCGAACCTCCCGCGGCCGTCTTCTGGATACAAAGGCAAGCAACAGAGGCGCAATTCCTTTCGCTCGAACTTCGACTTGACGATGCACTACTGCAGATCCTGAAGTCGGCGGACGGTCCTCCCAGCGCTGTGCAGCCGGCGACTTCGCAAGACGCGGCTGCCAGGCTGGGGTGTTCATGGGCGTCGAGCTTGCCGCAACATTGCGCTTTGGCGGAAAGCGGATGCTGCTGAAAGACGTGCTGGAGCTATGCGTCGGCATCTTAGTGGAACTCGATCAACAACTCGAAGAGCCCGTCGATCTTCTGCTGGACGGGAGGCTCGTCGCGCGTGGAGTTTCAACAGGATCGCTGAAGAGTCGGAAATGGCGCGCATCATGGGAAACTACGTGACGCGACTGGGTGCTGATGATGTTCGGATTGCCCGATGCGGCCGGCACGCGTGGGTACGGCTCACGAGTAAACATGGCCCCACGGATCTGTTCTTTGACCTCGGCTCGACGCACCAGCAGCACCCAAGGTTGGAATCCGATGCGGTGCTGAGCGCAGCAACGTAATAGTGGAGAAAGATTGCTACTGGTCGATACGCGCGAGTTCACGGCGATAGAGAGGATTGTTGGGAAATTCGTCGGCTAGACCGCTCAGCAGAGATCGAGCCTGAATCCAGTCGTGATCGCGCAGGGCCGCGACCGCTAAAAGAAGACGTGCGTAAGGTGCGAGGTAGTGGCCGCGCTGTGCCGTCAGACGAAGTTTCGCGATTCCTTCTTGTTTGTCCGTTTGCGCTCCGGTCAAGCGCAGGAACCAACGAACGGGCGCCGGATTCACACTCAGTAGATAGTTCTCCACGCCGACTGCCAAGTAGGCGTCGTAATAGGAGGGGTCTTGCGAAAGAAGCTTCTCGGCCAAGGCCCGCGAGCTTTTAATCGTGCTGAGAGCGGCCAAGTTACGCTTTTCGACGAGTGCCATGTAATCTCCGCGCAGCCCGCCCACCATCACCTTCGCGAAAATCGCCTTGGTATCTCCCGGGGAACGCTGCAGGTTGCGGTTGGCTGCCTGCTCGCCGCGGTGCAGCTCCATTTCGAACGCTTCGCGGACCTTCGGGTCCGGTGAAAACCCAGTCCTTTTTTCGAACTTCGCGTTGTCGACAAACAGTTCTGACTCGAGAATATGCATGCGGTCGAATTCTGCAAACAGGTAGGCCGCAGCATTCGACACTGGGCCCAGCGGCTCTTCGGGATGGATCTGTTCCCACGCAGCGAAGGTCTCGTGCGCGCCTTCGAAATCAAGGTTGTACATTTGCCTGTAGCCGGCCTCGAGTGAAGGTAGTTCGGCAGTTGCGGCAAGCCCCGTTGCGGGCCACACGAACACAGCAAGGGTGAAGATCGCGCCGACCGCGAAACCCCACCGAAAATTGAAAGAGACCGCGTCCACTCGGAACCCCGTCGCAAAACAACTGAATTGCAGGAATTAGCCTGATCAGCATGCAGCATCCGGAGCGGGGGTGCAACTGTTTACTCTTTTTCCTAACAATTGAGATTCAGAAGTAGGAACCTGCCGTTGCACGGAAGCACAAACTTTTACATTCGTGGCTGTGGCTGGGGATTGGGCTCGGCGATCAAATGGCACATTTGTTCTTGCAGTCGCAGGGCGACCAATTGACACCAAGCGCGTGCAGGATCAGCCGATCGGCAAGTGTGAGGATGTTCGAATCGAACACGATTTCATAGGCGTAGCGCACCAGCGCGCTGCGAGTAAGACACCACGATTCGTGACGGATTACACCGGCGCAGTGTTCGCAAGCCTCTCCGGCATGGTATCGGTTGCTGTGAAAGATGGCACACTCGGCGGGCATCCGGTTCCTCACTCCCAGGCTTGTGTCCCGCCCAGCGGGTGAACGTCGCTCAGTTCTATGCACACTTTGCTCTGCCCGATGACGGACAGCTGTATCCAAGATCACAACCGGAAGTGATCCAACCCACAATGCGCTGGTGGGCCCCGAGTCCCCGATTTTTTGGCCCAGTGCGCCGCCGAGGGAGAGTATTTCCTTAGAAAGGTTGCAGAGATGGTCGACACAAGTTGGGCGGCCCGCGGGTTCGTGAGTGATCAAATAGCCGGAAAGTCCGTCATGAATCTGCGACCAAGCCGCTGCAATACTTTGCACTTCAAAGTGTCAAAGGGTTTCACATCGCCAGCAAAAGGGTTCAGCAGCCAGCCACAGACCGTCATTATCACGCTTACAAACAAATGACACCCGAGTGACAACACGGATATCCCTCAGGGTTAACGTAAGTCATCGATCTTTTCGCTGCAATTAATGGACTGCGAAGGTCGGTAAGACGGGCGGCCGGAATGAGGTGCTGGGAGCGGGGTTGAGCGGGATCACGCCAACGGAGAGAAATTCCAACTAGCTTGTGATTGTAAATGAAGTTTTACAGAACTCCCTCCGTTTTGATGGCTCAGAGACGCTCGGAGTGCGCTATGTTAGCGGCGTCAAGGATCTCCCCCGACCAACGAAGATGGTAGTTCTTGAATGACCCTGAGTGGTAAGACCCTAAAGCGGAAACCCCCAGTTCCGTAAGTAGCGCAAAGAAACCCAGGCCCCTGGAATAGTGCTCCTAAAGGTTCGGCGAAACGCCATCATCGAGGCGTGTCGCCACTGCTCAGGAAAAACGCTCGCTTAAATCGCCAGATGGGCTGATCTCAGTGAGATCGGTTCGTAGGGTTGTCCCCCTGGAGTGGGTGACCGTAAAAGATTGCTTCGGGCGATCAGGGAGAAGTCTGTCCCGTGAAGTGGCATCGTTCGTGGTAATCAGCTTTGCTCGGCTTTGCGCAAACCATGTTTTGGAGTGCTTGCAAACACCGGGGGTGCTCTCGTGGAGTGAAGTCCACTCACGAAAGAGGAGACTGTAAATGAAAAAACAACCAGTTTTGGTGATAACTGCTGTTCTGTGCGTGGGTATGGGGTTGGTCGCGCTGTCCAGTTATGGTCCGCCTGGCGCGTTAAACGTGAAGGAAGCGGACGCAGCCTACCGGGACGGTGCCTACCAGGCGAAGATCGATGTCGAACGTGGGCGCAAGGCGCACTTCTCGTCTGGTCGTTGGAACACGGATCAGGACCGGGCTTCGTTCATCGCCGGGTACAGCGAAAGTTACAAGGTTCTTACCGACGCGAGATCCGGAAGAGCGACCGAGCCGACCGCCGCGGAACTTACAGGTTACCGCGATGGGGTTGCGGATGGAGCTCGTCACCGGCGAGCGTCACAACCGTTTCAGCTGAATCGGACCGATAACTATCGGCGCGCCGAAAGCGACGCTGGGTATCGGGATGCGTATTCCAACGGCTATCAGGAAGGTTATTACATACCGCAAGAGAGCGCAGAGCTGCGGACGATCAGCGAGAAGTAATTCCAGTCCCGAGACTGGACCAGGTTTCTCACAAAACGACGGCTGCGTAGTCGTCCAGTAATCACGGCCCGGTACGAAGGATTTCCGGGCGGGTGGAGGAGTTTACTCTGATGAAGGCGGAATCGAAGTCTCTAATAATCGCAACTTTAACGACGTTGATCCTCGCTAGCACCACTGTGTTTGCGGCTGGAGCCGCCGGTGCAGCGGGAGCTGCGAACCCAGCCCCGGCGGGAAGCGGCGCGTCGGTTGTCGGCAAGGTGAAATTCTCGGGCCAGTTGCCCCAGCCCTCCCGCCTCAGCATGAACGCAGACCCGAGCTGCGCGAAACTGCATCCCGGACCGGCGATGAGCCAGGAATTTGTTGCCGGCAGCGAGAACACGCTGGGCAACGTAATTGTGTTCATCTCGGATGGCTTGGCCGGCCGCAGTTTTGACGTCCCGTCTGAAGCAGTGACATTCGAACAGAAAGGTTGTGAATACGCACCCCACGTTGTCGCCCTACGTGCCAATCAGAAACTGAAGATGGTGAACAGCGACAACACAACACACAACATTCATCCGCTGCCGGCGAACAATCGGGAATGGAACAAGGCGGAGCCTGCGGGCACCACCATGGAAGAGAGCTTCCCGCGCGAAGAGATCGCCATCCCGGTGAAGTGCAATGTGCATCCTTGGATGAAGAGTTATGTCGCGGTGTTCAAGCATCCCTATTTCGCGGTGACCGGCAAGGACGGAAGCTTTCAGCTTCCGAACTTGCCGCCTGGTGAGTATACGGTCGAAGCCTGGCACGAGAAGTTGGGCACCATGACGCAGAAGATCACTGTTTCTGCGGGAGAGACCAAGGCTCTGGACTTCACTTTCAAGGCACACTAACCATTACGACGCGGCATCAGTTTTGCTACTGATGCCGCAGCTTCTTTCCGTGTATGGTCAAAATAGCAGGGAGGATTGCATGCAACTTCGTCCCGGGATTCCGCGTAAAACGATCTGTTTTTATTCGAAATCTTTCTTGATACTCACCCTGTTTCTCGCATCGTTCGTTAGCCTCACGAGTCAGCCGGGATACGCCATCCCGGCTTTTGCTCGAAAGTACGGACTGCCGTGCTCGGCATGTCATATCGGCTGGCCGATTCTGAACAATTTTGGACTTCAGTTCAAAGACAACGGCTATCAGCTCGGGAATGACAAAGACTCCCCAATCTATCAGAACAATGCCTATTTCCCAATTACCTTCCGGGTTACACCGCAGTGGCATCTGGAAAACACTAATAAGGTTCTGATTGATCAGACGGGTACAGAGCAGGGCGTCACGACTCACGGTTTCGACTTGTCGGGTCTCGATATTTGGACGGCGGGAACTCTGTCCAAGAACATCTCGTTTCAGGTACTGCCTTCGATGGGTGAAGGTGACACTTTTCACTTTGAGTCCGCATGGGTCCGGTTCGACAATTTACTCCACTCACCCTGGCTCAACGTGAAGGTTGGAAAGTTCGAACTGGATAACTTGCTTTCGGAGAAACGCTTTCTGACACTATCGGGCGTGGGGGGAGCTTGGTTCAACTACCATTTCCTGCCACCCGGAGACAGTAGCGGATTCGGCGGCATTGGCGACAACCAACTCGGTGTCGAACTGGCGGGCCACAACCAGAACAGTTACACGCGGTACTCCATCGCTTTGCTGAGCAGCGTGGATGGAAACCCTGGGCTCACCACCAGCCTCGTGGGCGCTCCGGGTGGAACGCTTTCTCCAAACCCCAACACGGCCCGCACTTACGACGTCATGGTGAACGTCAATCAGGGCTTTGCGGTGAAGGGACTCGGAGTGCAGCGTATCGGCGCCTTCGGGTACTTCGGGCAGAATCCGACCTATTACCTCACCAGCGACGGGACGCCCGTGAAAGGGCAAGGTAATCGCAGTTTCTCGCGCGTCGGCGCATTCGGTTGGTGGTTCATCAAGGACCTCGACGTCGAGACTTTCTACATGCATGGCCAGGACAACGTCTACTTAGGGAACAATGTCGCGGTCAATGATCCCAATGGTTTGCCCCCAGGTGCCGTTGGACCTACTTGGAATGGCGGATTTGTGGAGGCACACTACACCGTGAATCCACAATTCATCTTCACGGGCAGGTATGAGTTGGTGCACATGTCGCGGCAGGCGAACCCGGATCTGGCAGCGACGCCGAGTCTCGGGAATGTCGACTCGTTCACGATTGGCTATCGCTGGTATCCGATCATGCTGAGCCGGGCTGGGCTGGCGATACACAACGAGTATTCCCAATCGAAGATGGGTAATCTTGCGCCTTCCGGCACAGATCTCACCAATCGCAGTCTAATGGTCGGATTTGACTTCGACTACTAGGCTGAACAGGACTCTAGCGGCTTGCGCACTCGGAACCTGATGCGGGAAACGGGGAAACGTCTATGAGCTTGGTCTCGAAGCGGTATCTGGTCAGCTTGGTTCTGTCGATGGCGGTAGCCCTGCCTTCATGGGCACAGGAAGCGCACGCGGGAGATCTCACGGGGCATGCGGCGTCCGGTAAGAAACTGTATCGTCGCTACTGTGTGGGGTGCCACGGCCCACTAGGCGATGGCAACGGTGACAACGCACAGTGGATCGATCCCAGACCGCGAGATTTTGTGGGCGCCACTTTCAAGTGCCGTTCAACGCCTACAGGCACCTTGCCCACAGATCAGGATCTCTACAACGCCATCACCCGGGGCTTTACGAATTCCAACATGCCGCACTGGGATGCGCTGCCGGCGCAGAACCGCATCGATCTGGTGGCCTACATCAAATCGTTCTCGCCCCGCTGGCAGAGTGAGAAAGCGGGAGATACTATCAAGATTCCTGCCGAGCCAGCGGTGACCGAACAGAGCATCGCACACGGTGGGGAGCTTTTTCAGAAGATGGAATGCTGGAAGTGTCACGGCCAGCAGGGCCGCGGCGATGGGCCATCCGCTCCGACACTTACGGATAGTAAGGACCAGCCGATTCGTCCCTATAACTTCGCCGATGCGACCGATGATTCACGCTTCAAATGTGGATCGACGAACGAGGACTTGTATCGGATTTTCATGACGGGCTTGGATGGAACGCCGATGCCGTCGTTTGCGGATGTGATCCAGCCTAACGATGCATGGGATCTCGTCCACTATCTCCGAACGCTGCAACCCCACCGACACAGCAGAGAAACGGAATTGTCGAAGAAATCGGGCGCGAAACCGGCCACTCCCCAAAAGCCGCCGGGAAACGGCTACTAAAAACTCTGCGGACGCAACCCTCCATCAGGTGGCGGTGCGACTCCATGGCCGTTCAGGGCGTCGTGTGCACCCTCCATCTGAGAATTGATCTACCGATATCCCACTCGTAAACCGCCCTCCCAGAGCAGGTTGCAGACCTGCCAGGACCCGTCTGTTTTGCCCCCAACCTGGCACGGGAATTGCTCAGTCGCCTAAGGATGGTTGCAGTAAGCTAGTATCCGGCCTATGGAACCTCTCCGGGTGGTCGTCATTGACGATGAGGTGAACACGTGCACCTTCCTGCGGGGTGTCTTCGAAGCGGAAGGGCACATTTGCCACACCTTCCTCCGCGCCGACGAGGCCGAACGCTATCTTGCGGAAAGTCCTGCCGATCTCGTCATGGTCGACGTGTATCTGGGCAGCTTGAACGGTATCGACCTGCTGCAGCGCCTGAAAGCTCAGCGACCGAATACCTACCCAGTCATGATGACGGCAAGTGTCAGTGTGGAAACGGCTGCACGAGCTCTCTCCGAAGGTGCGGTCGACTACGTCAGCAAGCCGCTGACGGTGGAGCAGATTCGCGGAATCGCTTTGCGGGCAGATGGTTTTCGGATACAGCAGCGAGACAAGACGCCAGCAGAAGTTGAGGATCAGCCTGACTCGGCGATTATCGGACGCAGCCCGAAAATGCTCGAGGTTTACAAAGCGATCGGACGGGTCGCCGCCAGCAATGTCAGTGTGTTAATTACCGGGGCCAGTGGCACCGGCAAAGAACTGGTGGCCCGCGCGATTCACGAACATTCGAAGAGAAAGACCAATCCCTTCACACCCGTGAACTGCGGCTCGTTCACCGAAACGTTGCTCGAGAGTGAACTCTTCGGACATGAGAAGGGATCGTTCACGGGAGCGGCCAGCGCCCACCGTGGATTGGTAGAGGCCAGCGACGGCGGAACCCTCTTCCTTGACGAGATCACCGAAACCACCCTGTCGTTCCAGGTAAAACTTCTGCGCGTGATTCAGGAGCAACAGGTTCGCCGAGTGGGGTCGAACAAATACACGCCGGTGGATGTCCGAATCCTCGCCGCATCAAACCGGGATCTGTCGCAATTGTTGAAGCAGAGCCAGTTCCGCGAAGATCTTTACTACAGGCTCGCCGTCGTGCGGATCGATCTCCCCTCTTTAGAAGAAAGAAGGGACGACATTCCATTGTTAGTTCGCCATTTTCTTTACCGGTTCAATGAAAAGAACGGTCTTGCCGTGACGATCGATCCGGCCGCCGTGCAACTTCTGCAGCAGATGCGATGGCCGGGCAACGTTCGTGAACTCGAGAATACCGTCAACCGGCTTGCCATTTTCGCTCCCACCGGGGAAATCACGCTCGCGGATGTGGAGACGGAAACGCAGAGGACAGCTGAGAGTGAAGAAACTCCCGCTGCGCAGGTGACGCCCGACCGCTTAATGGAACTCGAACGCCAGCACATTCTGCAGATTCTGAAACAGACTGGCGGCAACCGATCCGAAGCCGCGCGCCGGCTTGGTATCGAACGGAAGACCCTGTATCGGAAAGCGTTGCGTCTAGGGATCGATCTGCAGGCGGCGGGCGACAAATGAAGAACCGACGGCCAGGACAATATACCTGGGCTCGAGCCGGGAGCCTGGCGATCCTGCTCTTTGCCGCCGTCGCCCTGCTTTCGACCATTCCGCTGATCCGCGATTGGCAAGTCCGATTCAATGACACCTTCTTCCGTCTGGCCCCTGTCCCCGAGGCAAGGTCAAGGGTCGTGATCGTCGCAATCGATGACGAGAGCCTGCAGCACTATGGACGCTGGCCCTGGTCGCGAGCGCTGCTCGCAAAACTCACCCGCAACCTGGCGCAAGCGGGAGCGAGCGTAGTCGGACTCGACGTTCTGTTTTCGGAACCGCAGGCGCCGGCCGCCGACAAGGCATTGCAGGATGCTCTACACGCAACGCGTGCCGTGATCGTGGACAAGATTGCCTCCTATCCGGAAGGTCCGCAGTGGATGGAACCTTTGCCGCAGTTTGCTGAGGCCGCGGGCGCCATTGGGCACGCGCAGGCGCCGCTCGACGCGGACAGCGTTTGCCGGCGGTATCCCGCCCGCGAACTGACGCTGGACGGCTCTCGCTGGGCCTTCGGTGTGGAAGTCGCGCGGCGTGTGAATCCGAAAGCTACGAGCCAGTTTCTTGCCAGGTATGGCATTCGTGATCCGAACGAAACCGCGTCGGTGATCACGGCAGATCCCGTGCTCGTGCCGATATCCTTTCGGCGCGGAGGCTTCGACACGATCTCTGCAAAAGCTGTGCTGGAAGGTGTGGATCCCGCTCTTATCCGGGATCGGCCCGTGCTCGTGGGTTTCGGCACCACCGAAATTGGCGACCGCTTGAGCACGCCCTTGCATCCGGAGTTCCCCACGCCCGGCGTCGAGGTGCACGCACAGATCGTCGATGCGATCTTGTCTGGTCGTGCCCTTCATCGACTGCCGTTGTGGGTAGAGGCACTCATCCTGCTGTTGACCTGCACACTAGCGGTTGCGATTTTTCAGACCTGGCGGGGGCTGGCGGCGGTAGGAGTATTTTCCGTCATGGCGATCGCCGTCTTCGCAGTTGCTTTCCTGGCTTTTGTTCTTGGTTCGAGGACACTCCCGGCGGGATCGATGTTGCTCGCAGTCACCTTGGCACCTCTTCTGGTGTACACCGCAGATTTTGTCTTGGTGGAACGCAGCGTGACCCAGCAGCTGCTGGGGTTGAGGTCATGGCTTGCCTTGCACAAGAAAGGCGGACCGGCGCCCGAGAAAGAAGATCTGTCGTGGCGTCTAGGTTTGCTTCAGCAGTTGCAGACTGAACTGGGATCGCTCTACGAACTGCATAATGCGTTGCTGGAGTCCACGCAAGACTTGGTAGCGATCTTCGATGAACAGGGGCAGCTGTTGTTGAAAAATCGGACGTTTGCCCTTGCCTACGGATTGGAGCAAAATTCCCCGTTCACGCTCGATCAAACGCGCGCCCGCTGGAAGGCCGCAGAGGACCCTCAATCCACGCTCAATGGGTCGTCTGGAGAAAAGGAGATCTCGCTTAACCGGGAACTCTATTCCGTTCGGATGGCGCCACTGCCGCCAACCAGTCTTTCTCCCAAGGGTGGGACGATTGTAACGTTGGCCAACTTGCGGACCAGGGTTGAGCGCGATCGCGCGCGGGCGGAGTCTCTTGGGTTTATTACGCATGAGCTGCGCACACCGCTGGCGTCGATCCAGGGTTTCGCTGAATTGATGATGAGTTATCCCAACTCGCCCGTCTGCGCCGCGGCTCCGGAAACGATTTTCCGCGAGTCAAAACGTCTGCTGGCGCTGATCAGCAGCTACCTGGATGTTCTTCGTCTCGATGCGGGCGCAAAAGCTGTAAAGGCCTCACGGGTGGAACTCTCAGACATCGTGGAGCAGGTATTCGACATCTTACGGCCTTTAGCGAGTGCAGCCGGCATGCAGTTGGTGTTGGACCGTGACGATGGGGTGTCCGTTATGGGCGACGGCCCGCTGATCAGCGGAGCGGTTCTGAATCTGGTCAGCAATGCAATTAAATATGGTCAACCAGGCAGCGATATTCGTGTACGTTGTTTTCGGGATGACAAAGAAGTTATTATCAGCGTGCATAATCTAGGGATGCCGGTCGATCCCGAAGAATTGGCTCGGCTCTTTGACCCCTTTTTTCGAGCCTCCAACGCAGACAGGGGCAAGACCGGGTGGGGCCTGGGGTTGGCCTTCGTTAAGCGCATCGCAGAGAAGCACGGCGGTTCCGTGCGAGCGGTAAGTAATTCCTCCGGTACCCAATTCGAGATCCGACTGCCGGTCGTAGTGGAGCCGGCCATGGTCACGAAGGAGACCCAATGATCGCGATACGGCGTGCGTGCGCGGGGTGGATGCTG
>Ga0307469_10000763_pt1 | contig 11734 bp, 16 predicted proteins | sample atmos_gasesAM2C__FD_203084 | JGI IMG/M metagenome (GOLD analysis project Ga0307469, IMG submission 203084) | Hardwood forest soil microbial communities from Morgan-Monroe State Forest, Indiana, United States - atmos_gasesAM2C_515 | ecosystem: Environmental > Terrestrial > Soil > Temperate...
GTTGACCTAGGCAGGGGAACATCACTTCGGGATCGGGTCCGGAATGGCAAGGGGACGCCAAGAGGCCCCGTCGCCCGAACTTGGGTCTAAAAGCCCCAAAACTCGATTCGCTGACCCCACTTCAAACTCTGGCTCGAGCTGCCCAGCCCGCGAGCGAAGCGAGCGCGTCTCAACGTCAACAGCAACACCAACGTCTCGTAGCACAAACTGTTTACTACTTTGTCAAGCGCCTGAGACCCCCGCTTTCCCTTCTCCCCCTAATTCGTTGACGGGGGTTAGCTACTTGAACGGAAAAACGGGGCCACCCCGTAACGTTCGAGTGAACAGTATTAACTGATCGGTAATCGCACGATTGACGAGCGACGAACGGACGTGCGACGTGCGGCGTGCGGAGGAAGGGAGCGGGGGGAAAGCATGCGGGAGCGGGGCAGGGCGAATCGCTACGCTCTGTAGAGCGGGCTCTTGGCTGGCGCTGCATCCGTTTACACGCGCAAAAAACCGGAACAGGCAGTGGAGAGGATGGAGAGCCGGGTTGTGCAAGCGCATCTGAGCCAAACACCTGAAAACGGGATTTAAGACTGAGACCGGCGATTTTCTTCTTCGTGTTCTTAGCCAAGATTGGGTATGCTTCGGTCGCTCCCCACGGGGGACTCATGTTTCTACATGAAATCTGCTCCATCTCTGCCCTGCTCCTCGTCTTCGCATGGTTTACTCAAACACCGATCGCCCAAGTTAATTCATCGGATGCACCCAAAACCCCGTTTGTGACAGCTTCTCCTTCTGCATCTGTCGTGGGTGACTTTAACGGTGACGGCAAACCGGACCTAGCACTGCTCAATTCTAAAAGCCCAAACTTAGAAAACGTCGGTACCGTAGACATCCTTTTTGGCAAAGGTGACGGCACTTTCTCAGGGTCTAAGAGCTTTATGGTCAGAAACACTCCTGTCGCCTTGGCCACTGGTGACTTCAATCGCGACGGCAAAATGGACCTGGTCGTGGTGGCTGTCGATGGAACCGCAGACGTACTCCTAGGTGAGGGCAATGGCACTTTCCGTGTAGCGACGGGTTTCAACATCGGCCAGGAGCCGAGCTCTATCACTGCAGCTGACTTCAATGGCGACGGTCAAATGGATCTGGCTATCCACACTGTGGGAAGCGCGAGTGTGATGGTCTTCCTAGGTAATGGCGATGGGACCTTTCACTCCCGGGTCGATTCTCAGGCTGCATGGAATAAGCCTTCTGACACTTGCCCACTACCCGCGGTGCTGCACGACCTTAGTGTGCGGGTACAAGATTTGGTGGCGAGCTTACATAAGTTCAGTGCCCGAGAACGAATTGAGTACGCGGAACTTGACAAGAATGGGAGGCCACACATCACCGAGACTGGAGTATTCGACTATGTCGTACAAATCAACCAATATGCGAACGAACAATTTAGAATAGAAGAATACCGTAGCAGGATCAAGCCTACCTCTGAGACTTCGATGCGGCTAGTCGACACCGGCACGGCTGCATTCGCATTGATCTTTCACCCCTTTTACATCAGCGGCTTTACAGTGAGCTGCGAGGGGCCATCCGATCTAAAAACCATCCCTGTTTGGGAGTTGAATTTCGCTCAGTATTCGACTCGGAACAATTTTCACGGGTTTACGGTGCTGGACACCTTCTACCCTATCAAACTGGAGGGCAAAGCTTGGGTCGCAACCGACACCAATAACATTTTGCGAGTAGAGACCGATCTAGTCGAGCCGATCAAGGAAATTCGCCTCGCACAGGAACACTCGGTGATCGAGTATGGTCCCGTGGAATTTCGCAAGCACGATACTTGGCTCTGGCTGCCGCAGACTGCAGAACTTGATCTAGACTATCACGGACGCCGTTATCGGCTTCGGCATACTTTTAGCGATTTCAAACTATTTTCGGTCGAGACTGAACAACAAATTAAGGAACCCAAGGAAACCAATTGAAAGCCACTGACTTTCCTTGGAATCACTTGCTACGAAGATATATTCGCTCCGGGATTCGAGTCCTCTCGGCTACGTAGTTCCGCTTCAAGCGAGTAGATCCTAGAGGTGCTGAGGTCACGGTCGAAGATGGCAGAACCGTCGGGAGCCATACCCGCACCGTTCGAGTTAATGGCGTTAACCGATCAGTAATTGCGAGCGACCAACGGACGTGCGGCGTGCGGGCGGGCGAAGACGGGCGCGTCTCAACGTCAACAGCAACACCAACGTCTCGTAGCACGAACTGTTTACTACTTTGTCAAGCGCTCTGAGACCCCCGCTTTCCCTTCTCCCATCAAATTGGGTTTATCGTGAACATGCTATGAATGAACTTCGAGAACAACTGCACCAACTTGTAGACCAGTTGCCAGACGGAACCTTGGAGCATGCCAAGACTGCGCTAATCTACTGCGGCAATCAAGAAAAACACCGCATGACCTTAGAGAATGCCAAGCGTCGGGCCAAGGAAACCTCGGAGCGGAGCCTCCGAGCATATGCAGAAAGAACTGGCCATGGTTTCATTTCCGGCATGGGCAGTGGCGGGGGGCAAACTTTTGCTGACGGCAATCACCACAGCTCGATGATCGATTTCGAGGACGGAAAGGACGCGACTTATCATCTGTATATTTGTACATTTATCGTGGGACTGCGTTCGAGATCATCGAAACGATTGAGACTTCTGAAGACGGCCACCGACTTATTCGAACTGAACGAATTAAAGGAGTCGATGGAAATGAGCACGTTCTGAGGGCGGAGTTGCCTGTATCGCCGCCTATCGAAACCCCGACCTAACCCCCGTGACGGGGTCACTCTTCGATAGCGCTCTCGCAGCCCGCCCTCTTTAAATGCTCTTTCACTTCGCTATCTGAACCCGCGTACCGATAGCTTCCGCAGCAGTTCGACCGCACTGCTCTCACTGCGCAGTCGATTTCACAAGGCGTTTCGGGTTGCTTCTTGAAGTAGCAATGACTTCGTCTGCCGTTTCCGGAAGGGTCTTCGAAAAAGCCGATCAGATCGGGCGCAACCGATTCTGGTGCCCGGCAGGTGATGCACTCATCCCTCTGCACATAGAACGGTCCCGGTGCATTTTCAGGGTAGGTTTTAACAATTCGATCCGACATCGCCCGAGAATACAAAACTTGTATGCCGAGAGTCCACCGCCTGCCAACTGGCGAAATCAGGCGTTTACGCCAGTGTGCGCCGTTTGTTCGCCCAAAACCGGGTCGATGAGCGTAATGGCGATTTATCGCGCTCCGTTCCAGCGTTGGCGAAAATCACGCCAATGGTTGAGGCACCGAAACCAGTCCGCATCCGGTTCCGTCGACTTCGGTCGCCATCCGTAATCCTCGGTGAGATTTCCGAGTCCTTGCATGACGGCAAACGCGACCTGCGGGTCGGGATCATCGAGCGCGCGCAGCAATGGCGGGATACCTTTTGGAGAATTGGTCTGGTAGATCGCTATTGCCGCTGAGGTTCGCATCTCTGCAGCGGGCAGCGCAAGGGCCTCTCCAAGTATCGGAATCGAGCGTGACGGTGGAACGGCCCTTGTCAGTGCGAATAGCAGGTTTGATTTCCAATTTGAGGAACTCCCGCTGAGCAGTTCGGACTCCGCCAAACCGACCACCGATTCGTCTTTGTGTACGAGAAGCGCGACTAGTGCTTCCGTCCGCAAGAACTCATTTTGGCGACCCACGTCACTTGCTATGAAAATTCGCAGTGCCGGAATTACGGCATCTGTATCTACAGCACCGAGTTGCCGGACGGCTTCCGCTTTATCCTGTTCGGGTACATTCGCGGAGAATATGGCATCCGTGACACGCCGCAAGACTCGACTCAAGGTGTCAGGTGATTGGCCGCTGCTCGAAGGTTCGGGTGCGCATACGATCGACAGAGAAGAACCGTTGGTAAATTCGTAATGGTCGCTGATGCTCTTTAAAAATACGAGGCGCGTGGAGTTCGGGATCAAGGTATCGTGAATCGTGTATCCCTGCGGAACTCCTCCCGCCCATCCTCCCGGTGAGTAAAGAATTGTGTACCCCACCGCAATGTTCGTCGAGGCTGGTTCCCCTTTCAAAATGTCTTGCAGATGCAGAGCCGCGACTCGAAAGTGAGCCGAAATGGATTGGCCCCCTGGAACCTCGACCGTTCCTGAACCTGTTTGGCTGACTGCCGTTACTCGTGCGACCGCCACCACGTCAGAACTGTTAATTAACTTGGGAAGGTCGTGGACGACCAGTGCATGCGCCACGCCAAGTGACACCAGCAGTAGCCAAGAACAAACGACTACGCTGATGGGGAACCTTGCCGCGATGCTGTTCATTACACCCGAGTCGTTGGATGCGGTATTAACTCCATGAGGAACCGCTTGTTGTGCCATAAATGCATCCGCGATTCAGTGTAACTGTTGTGAACAGGCGTTAGCACAACTTTGCGTCGTTTGTTCGCCTTTTTCGCGGCTAATGAGTGTAATGGCGATGTTACGGCAGCTACGTCCTGCAAAGTTCCTCCCGGCCTGCGTTCTAGAATAGACATCGAAAATGCTCCCGCAAATGCGCACATCCCTCGTGGATTTACTGTTGTCCGTTTGGTGGGTCAGTTGGCTTGGGATAATTGGCGGATTCCTTTATGTCGGCGTGTCGGAGGTCAGAATTGAATTTACCAGAGGTGCAATCTCTCGCCCATCGCTGGCCTTCCTCGTGATCGTTCCTTTGTCCTGGATCTGCTTTTTCATCGCGGATTCTAAGGCTAATGATCGGACCCCTAAAGTTGTTAAGCTGCTCACGGTTGCTGGAACCTTACTGGCGGCGTTCACAGTGCTTGGAATCTGGTTCTTCGTCGTTACAACAGTTGTCCGTGTTGACCGCCTTGGCGTACTTTATGAAATTGATGAAGTCCAACAAAGAGCGGCAAAATACTGGCCGGGATCTCTTGCTGTATATCGCAATAGCCTTGTTGATTGCGGGGGTTGCTGGCGGGTACGGAGTTTATCTGGCGCGGAAGGGCGAGGAGCCGAACTTCAAGAACGACTGGTCTGTAACGGTGGCCACAGCTGCGCTGGTTTTTGGATACGCAATCAGGCATGGTCGGCGACTGCGGAAGTTGTGGAGTTTTTGGGCTATTTGGTTCGCGCTCTTAGTTGCACATTTCGCGATTCTTCTGCCGATTCTGTCGCGAATGGAGAAAGTGCCGCTGGTCTTGATAGGCCTCATTGTGCCGCTGGAAGTTTTCATCGTTTACCCGACGTTGGACTTTGTTGTGGGACATCTCGACTCCCGCCATCCTTGACGTTCACCGTTGTCGAAACCAGGCGTTCTCACCACTTTGCGCTGTTTGTTCGCCCAAAATCGGGATCAATTGGTGTAATGGCGATGTTTCGCCAATCATTCGGCCCTACTCATTCGTTGACCATGATTCCGTAGGGAAGTCATAGGCAAACACCCCATGAAACATTCCAGCGAAGTAAAGTTGCGGCCTGCCGTTGTTGTACCGAAAATGCCGACTTGTACGTGTGAAACCAGCGTTAGGGATCGAGGGCAGGTAGGTTGGAACAAGCTGCTCAAGACTCGGAGGGTATTGACCGTGCTCGGAACGATAGAGGTTGACTGCTGAGATAACCGGAATGGCTCTCCGCCGTGCCTGTCTTGCACTCAAAGAAATCAAAGTCAATGTCGTCATGAGCAACAGTGCGTAAATCGCGGCGGTGCGGAAGTGTTGCGATCTGCGCTGCTTTTCAGCAATGGCGAGGATGACAAAGACAATCGCACAAATGATGCCAACACCGCCGCCGAACAAGCCGATTCCAAGCCATGCTTCCAACGCGAGAATTAGGCCAGAAATTATCAAATGGTTGCGCATGGAGTCGTTTACTTTAGGCTGGTTTTACCCTCATCGACCATTAGCGATGATCACCGTGGATGCCTATGATGCCGGGCGACTTCGGGTCGTCAGACCACTCCAGAACCCATGCGTCGCTTCTTCCGGTGGTCGGGTCTGCTGGAATCTTCTTGAGATACCCGGCGGCCACAAGGTCATCCAGTGATTGAGGGTTTTTGTGATTGTCGAGAGTGTATTGGTTGAGAATCTGATTCATCGTGAACAGATCTTGTCGCAGGATGTGCTCCCGATTTTCCCGTGGGCTGGCTACGTAGCTGGGGACAAACACCTTAACCCCGAGCCACACGAGTCCGAACAGAGCGAGTGCGATGAACGGGCCTTTCTTCCACATGTCGCAGTCCTAAACGTCTGTGCTGCTTCAATTGCAGAACGCCTTGCTCACTGCGAACTTGCAAGTTGTTTGACGAAAACAGGCGTTCTCACCACTTTGCGCCGTTTGTTCGCCTTTTCACAGGTCAGTGAGCGTAATGGCGATTTTTCGCCAATTGACAAGCTAGGACGGCCGCTGGATAACTTCCCGTTGGCCGACGATCCGCTCAGACAGCGCTATCGAACTGCTCTGGCAAAGATTTAGCCATCTCCAGCATGGCATGGTGATACTTTTCGTGCGCGAACTCACGCGCAATCTGCCACCCCCGACTGAGATAGAATTGCACGGCAACCGCATTCGACCGAACGACGCGAAGGCGGCACGTTCGGTGACCACGGGCAGCTATCTCAGCTTCACCCTGCTCGAGTAATCTGGTTCCAACGCCGTGTCTGCGGTGCTCGCGAAAGACCCACAAGTCGCTAACCCACTCCTGATTCGTTATGATCACGCCGACAATCTTTTCGTGAGAAACTGCCACCCAGGCCAACGGCCAATCCTCATCTTCGAACTTCAGGGGGACGGGATTCGGAGCAAAAAGGTCGTTAAATGTTTCATTCGCCACTGTCTCTATCAGCGCCTGTAGCGAGTTGTACTCGCTGGGTTGCGGTCGCCGCATAACCACTTCAATGGTCATCCACGCATTTTAGTTGAGCGTCAGTGGCTTGGTCCCTGATGATGAGCGCTATGGCGATATTTCAACAACTAAGGATTCGCGAATAGGACAACCCACCCCAAGTGCATTAGTTGGATTCACGATCAGGCGAGAGGCGGTGGGCAAAGTGGAGGAAGGCCGCACAAGAAGGGCTAGAGCTAGGCACACACGTTCCTAGAGAATGCCCAAGGCCCGCCACTGTAGAGCGGCAGCAAATCTCTTCTTAGCCAATTCAATCGTTGCGATCTTTTCATGTTCTGCGTCGCCCTTAAGACACCCGGCAACCGAACGTTCGGGTCGTCCTAATGTTGGGTCATTCAGAGCGGCGGTGAAGGCAGCCTCGCCGCTTTGGTTGTAAGTCTCGACCAGGCGGGTCAGAAAGGCCAGCTTTTGCGGTCTCGCCGCAAGCATCTCCTTGGCTGCTTCAGGGTCTCCCCAAGTCGAGCCATCGTCGAACTGTAGAAAGAGCACCGCGCCTTCCACTTGTTTTACGGTCGAATCGGGATCAGCAGCGTCTATCGGCATCACAATGCGATCTTCTTGAGGAGCGAGTACCCCATTCTTGAAGGCGTAGTCCATCGTCGAGCGACCGGGTAGAACATGCCCGAGTGCGTCTGTTGTACGGGTAACGGCAACAAGCGCGACCACACCTTTGCTGGAATTGTTATGAACCGCGACATAAGAGATGAGGCCGGGGACCTCGGTCACTTCGCCTTGAATGTGATTGCCTTCAAGATTACTCGTCGTGACGATTACTGAACGCATGCCTGGAATGTCAGCCTTGACGCTGAGGGATACCGGGCTGCCCTTCGCGGTCACGTCCTGGAATTTCTGTCCGAAGGCAAGCACGGAGGTGAGGAGCAGAATAGCCAGCAGGGTTGCCCTTTTCATTCCGTTAGATTGCTCCCGTCCAGTTGCTCTGTCAACGGGGACGTGCTTGGCGGGTTGTTGGTGTAATGGCGATTTTACGACAGTTACTCAGTAACAACGGAATCCGGGGTTGCTTACGGGGCTGCCAAATCAATCGTAACGCCCACCTCGGTTTCGACCGTTCCGCAACCGGGGCGGTTGTTGTACGTTGTCCCCTTCACCCAATCTAGCGCCGCATTGTCCTTATCGCGGATTCCCGACCTTTGCTTGAGGACAATGTTGACGACCTCGCCTGACTCAAGTATCTGAAACGCGACAACAGGAATGAGTCCTGTCGGCTTCTCGCCCTCTCGGAAATGGATTTGGGCTGGTGTCGTGCCAAAACTCAACGCCTTCGGCGCACACTTCTTCACATCGTAAGCAGCGTCGCTTTTGACCTGCACTGGTGCATTTTTCGTCGCCGGGTAGACCGAACCGATGGGTAGACCTGAGTAGTACGGGCTGACTGTTCTCGGATGCAACTCTTCGGATGACAGAGTCAAAGGGGGCTTAGTGTAGTACATGTAAATGGCCGCCGACAGTGCGACCGCGACTAAACCCGCGATCGTTAGGAGCGCTCGCTTCACGAGTGTATCCGCCACAATCTCAGACACCGCCGACCTCCGTGGAGTTCCGTGCCAGCGGAATGATTGACGTTAACAGGTTCAGCATGACCGGGATCCGGTCACAACGAAGCATGAAAATAATGGAGAGCTTGCGGGACAATAGGTATTGCCGCTGGCGAGCAAGCCCGAAATAACGCAATGGTGCGGATAGGGTAGCCCGTTTAACAGGTTGGAGCTGGACGCCGTAGGAACCGCGAAGTGACACCTCCGTCGGGAGAGTTCGTTAGGGAGAATCTTTGAGTGCAGGCGTCTTCGCCAGGGGTAAAGGAGAAGCGCCATGAGAGCCCATCGTAACTGCTGCGGTCTGGACGTGCATAAGAAAATAATCGCCGCCTGTCTGATTCGGGAAGATGCAGAGGGAGACAGCGTCAGGGAGAAGCGCCTATTTGGAACCATGACGCGAGACTTACACGAGCTGGCGCAGTGGCTCTGCGCGGCGCAGGTCACGGCAGTGGCGATGGAGGCGACGGGCGTTTACTGGATGCCGGTCTGGAATGTACTGGAACCATACGGACTGCAGTTGCTGCTCATCAACCCCGAGCATTACAAAGCGGTGCGGGGTAAGAAGACCGACATGAAGGACGGAACGCGCATTGCCGAACTCCTGCAGGACGGTCGTCTGGAAGGCAGCTATGTGCCTCCGGTGGCCACCCGAATGCTGCGGGATCTGACACGTTATCGCACCAAGCTGGTGCAGTACCAGTCCTCACTCGCGAACCGCATTCAGAGGTTGCTGGAGCAATGCAACATCAAACTGGCAGCGGTGGCCAGCGACGTCTTGGGTGTTAGTGCGATGGCCATGCTGCGCGCGCTGGCGCAGGGAGAGACGGATGCAGCGCGAATGGCAGACATGGCCAAAAAGCAACTGCGGAAGAAGATCCCCCAGTTGCAGCTGGCGCTTGAGGGCTGCGTGTTGCCGCATCATCGTTTGCTGCTCAGCGAAATGATCGAGGATCTCGACCATGTGGGAGCTAAGATCGCGCGTATCGAAGAGACCATCGAGCAACAGATGCGACCGTTTCAAAGCGCGGTCAACCGGTGGCTGACGGTTCCGGGCATCAAACACCGCCTGGCCTGGACCCTGGTCGCCGAAGTTGGTCCCACGGTAGAAGCATTCCCTTCTGCGGCCGACCTGGTAAGCTGGGCCGGCGTCTGTCCCGGCAACAACCAGACCGCCGGGAAACGAAAGAGCGGCACCACGCGCGCGGGTAATCCCTGGCTGCGGAGAGCGTTGTGTGAGGGCGCCTGGGCAGCTTCCAAAAGCAAGGGGACTTATCTGCAGTCGCAGTTCCGGCGCCTAGCAGCACTGCGCGGTCCCAAGCGCGCACTGATCGCGGTCGCCAATTCTATCCTTACCGCCGGATACTACATGCTCCACCGGGCCACCACCTACCAAGATCTTGGCCCTGACTACTTCGACAAACGCAACACCGTTCGCGCGACCCATCGCTTGGTTAAACGCCTCGAAGCACTCGGGCACAGAGTCATCCTCGAACCCCGCTTCACTACTGATCCCAGCGGTTAGAAGAAATTTTCTAGGGAGAAATTTTCTAGGGAGGCGTTCTCACCACTTTGCGCTTTTTGTTCGCCGAAATCCGGGTCAGTGAGTGCTATGGCGATTTTTCGCCAACTATCGCTTAGCCTCGGGTACAAAATCGAATCGATGCACCACGATAACGGGCAACTCCGCAAAACTGCGGAGTACCGCTTTGTGTCGGAACCGTCTCCAGTGATCGAGGGTCGATTTCAAGGAAGTCGGTCTGCTGTAAGGGCATGCAGCCTGAGCCTATGTTCAAACCGGATGGTCGCACCGATGGTTTCCAAAGCAACACGAATTTCGGCTCGGACACGTCGGCGTTACGGCAAGTCCAAGGAAGGATCGTCCGAAGGGGCGAAATAGACGCTGCTTTCGCCGACTGGGCGTCGAGCCGGGAGGCAGACGCTAACAGCACTACCCAAACTGCCATTCGGAGGTGAAGGGACACACAGCGCCTCCCAGTACCGGCGACCATTTTATGTCAAAGAGTGAAATGGCGATTTATCAGCAAATGACCAGCCTCTTAATTTCCGGTTTGCCGACGACACCCTCGCGATCTGAAGCTTAGCTATTCACGAGCGCGATTCGGGGCAGAAACTAGTCCAACAAATCCAGATCCTTTGCTTCTGACAAAAGCTCAGGATGTCTTCTGAGTGTGGGCGTAATCAGATATTGCCCCAAGTTCTGAACAACCGCTATAACAGCTCTCTGAACCTTCAGTGCCTCATCGTGTGGCTCATTGTGTTTTGCCGCCTGAAGTATCCCTTCCAGAAACTCCTTACAATCGCGAACCTTTGCTAACGCTTTTCGCGCCTGATCGGGATCAGAGAAAAGAAAGGCGGGGAAATCAGAGCTTCGCAGCGTCTTGCTGGGTGGATCGGCATCGCAGTCTGGCAGAAGGTGGATTTCCACCTTGTCGCCGATTGACAGCTCTCCCGCGCTCCATTCCAACACGTCCGATGACTCAAACGCATGGATGAATGCCTTCGTTATTGCTTCGTTTCCGCTTGCGGGCACAGATACTGTTATGATCGCGCTCAACACTCCTTTGTTTCTTACTGCTCCCTTAACAGCAATTTGGTTGTTCACCTTCATGGTCAGTTGCATAAGTGCTCCCATGCTAGCAAATTGCGAGCAGCGACTGCCGCCTATTTCGCATGTGGCCGAGTGACCGGCAAATCGGAAGTCAAAGTCAACTGACGTAATCAGGCGTTAGCACAAGCTTGCGCCGTTTGTTCGCCTTTTTGGGGCGTTGATGAGTGTTATGGCGATTTTTCGACAGTCAGAGACCCGCGTAGGGGATTATGCTGTCGCTGTGGTCAAACTTTGTGGAGGTGATTCAGCACTTTGCTGCCCGCCCACAGCACTACAACACACAACGCGACAATCAGAAAGGAGGTCATTTCTTGAGTTCCTCCTGGCAGCGGCGAGCAAGCTACGCGGCAGCTTCTCGGTCGATGAGTTCGGCGTAGAGATGACCGATGCGGTCACGCCTGTCCTCGTACTCGCAGAGTTCTGCCTCTGTCACGCAGCCAAAAGTTTCTTTTTCCAGGGTATTCAGTTGTGATTCGAGCAGGTCAACTAGTTCAGCACGAGCGCGTGTTGTGGAGTCGGGGGATGGCATGACGAACTCCTTAACAAGAGTCTAGCGACGGGAATGCCTCTGTCCATACCCACTATTCCCTAGGGGGCGGTCAGGGACAACACTTGCTATGTGTCTTTTCATCCGACAGGTGCGGCAGA
>Ga0307469_10000764_pt1 | contig 11732 bp, 5 predicted proteins | sample atmos_gasesAM2C__FD_203084 | JGI IMG/M metagenome (GOLD analysis project Ga0307469, IMG submission 203084) | Hardwood forest soil microbial communities from Morgan-Monroe State Forest, Indiana, United States - atmos_gasesAM2C_515 | ecosystem: Environmental > Terrestrial > Soil > Temperate forest...
GTTTCTGCCCGACGACATTTCACACGATCCCCAGGCGATCGACCGATTCCGCCGCGAAGCCCGCGCTGCCTCCGCGCTCAATCATCCGAACATCTGCACCATTTACGACATTGGGGAATTCGAGGGTCGGCCGTTTATCGCTATGGAGTTGCTCGAGGGTCGGACGCTCAAGCACCGCATTGAGGGGAAGCCCATCGAAATATCGGAGCTACTGGAGATCGGCATTCAGATCGCCAACGGACTCGATGCGGCCCACGTGAAGGGCATCGTGCACCGCGACATCAAGCCCGCAAATATCTTTCTCGTGGAACGCGGACAAGCAAAAATTCTGGATTTTGGTTTGGCGAAGCTAGCGCCCGCGGTGCGACATGCTGCCGAATCGGTGGGCGCTACATCCATGCGCACGCAGACGCATGTGCTCCGCGAAGACCATTTGACAAGCCCGGGCAGCTCCATGGGCACGGTCGCCTACATGTCTCCCGAACAGGCGCGGGGCGAAGAGCTGAATGCACGCTCGGATTTGTTTTCCCTCGGTGTTGTGCTTTACGAGATGGCCACCGGATCAGTTCCATTCTCCGGCGCAACCTCGGCGGTCATTTTCGACGGAATCCTACATTCCACGCCCGCGCCTGCGAAGGAGCTAAATCCGCGCCTCCCGATAGCGATGGAAAGCATTCTCGGCAAGGCGCTCGAAAAGGATCGTGACCTCCGCTATCAGGCCGCCTCCGACATCCGCACCGACTTGAAGCGCCTCAGTCGCGACATCGAATCGAGCCGCCGGCCCGCCGCTGAGAAGATCGTTTCGGGTTCGGGGGCGCATCCAGCAGCAGCCAAGCAAAAATCAGTCGCCGTGCTCTATTTCGAAAACCAGAGCGGCGCGAAAGAGGACGAATACTTCCGCGACGGAATTACGGAAGACATTGTTACGGAGCTCTCCAAGATCAAACAACTTGAAATCTTTCCCCGTTCGGAGATGCTAGCGTTCCGCGACAAGCCGGTCACCGCGCAACAGGTAGGCCAGCAGCTCGGCGCCGCCTATGTGCTCGAAGGCTCCATCCGCCGCGCCGGCAACCGCGTGCGGATCACCGCACAGCTTGTCGAAGCCTCGACGAGGCATTCTGTCTGGGCCGAGCGCTACGACCGGCAACTGGAAGACGTATTCGCCATCCAGGAGGAAATTGCGCGCAGTATCGCCCAGGCCCTGCGCATCACGCTGACGCCGCAGGAAGAAAAGACCATCGCGCGCAAGCCGACGGAAAACCCCCAGGCCTACGATTTTTACCTGCGCGGAAGGAGCTACACGCGCCGCGAGAATATGGACTATGGCCTGCAGATGTTTGAACAAGCCATCCACCTTGACCCGAATTTCGCTCTGGCACACGCTGGGATTGCCCACCTGTGTGGGCTCATTTACGAGCTTCGCGAACAGCACCCGAAATGGATTGAACGGGGACTGGCTGCCTGCGACCGAGCCACCGCGCTTGCGCCCGACCTGCCGGAAGTGCTGGTAGCGCATGCCCGCATCTCTTACGCGCAGAAGAAATACGACGAATCCGCGCTGCTGGCCCAACGCGCCATCGAGCGCAAGTCCGACTGTGAAGGATCCTGGAGCATTCTCGGCCGGGCGTATTTCGCCGCCGGCCGTTACGATGAGGGCGCGGCGCTGACGGAGCGGGCCATCGAAGCAAACGGCGACGACTATGATACCTATCCGCCTTATGCGAACGCACTAGAACGGCTGGGACGGAAAAAGGAAGCGGAGCACCTCCGGGAGCGATTGCTCACGGTCCTCCGCCAACAACTGGAGCTGGTGCCGGACGACGTGCGGGCCCGTATCCTGCTGGCTAATCAACTCGCCAACTATAAACAGGACGCGGACGAGAGCATCCGACACCTCCAGACCGCCGTCGCCCTTCACCCCGGCGATCCCAACACCCTCTACAATGCTGCCTGCACCTACGGCGTCCTTGGGAAAAAAGCAGAGGCGCTCGAGACGCTGAGAAAGGCCTTTGCGGCCGGATTTGGCAACCGGAATTGGGCGGCGAAAGATCCCGATCTTGATTGCCTGCACGACGAGCCTGAATTCCAAAAACTCGTCAGCCTCCGCGAACCTCCCACTTCGTAAATTTCCTCTTCACTGAATTATGATGCGGGTTGCCAGACGACATTCATGAGATTGCTTCCGAGCTGGTTATCTGACACTTCTGGCTTTTCCCGATTGCCGGCGTCTAGCGGCAAACTTCTAACCTCCAAGCTCTAAAAGTCCACCGCACGCACCTCTTGCACTCGACGCCCCTTCGTGCCACGCTAAATGCGGAGGTTTGTCAGATGACGGCTGTAGAGACACCTGAGGGAAACCTACTTCGTTCTGTCGATTCCCAGCTTCCCGTCGAGGCGAAGAAAAAGCTAATCGCAACACATGCCAAATTAGAAATCTCCCCAACTCCATCAAAACACAGGGCATCACATTTTCTAATCGCAACAAAAAACACGTTTCCGTTTCGCTTACTCTTCCTGCATCACGAACCGCAGGCCACGAATCACGATTCACCACTCACCGCCTCTGTGATACTTTCCTCCGGGGCGCAAAACAGAACTGGAGGAATTCTAATCATGGCTAAGAAGTCGATCGGGGTGCTGGCACTAGGCGCCCTCACCACTGCCATCTGTGGATTTATCGCGCTGCCAGTTATGGCGCGCGCGGCAGGGGACGCCCACTTTGACGGCAAGACCTGGTGGGGCTACGTGAAAGTCCTCGCGGACGACAAGATGGAAGGTCGCGAGACGGGAAGCGCGGGCCTGCGCGCCGCGGAAGCATTTGTGGTCGAGCAGTTAAAAGACGCCGGTGTCGAGCCGGCCGGGTCAGACGGTTACTACCAGGCCGTGAAGTTCGAATCGCGCCAAATCATCGAAAAGGATTCGAGCGCAGCGCTCATCCGCGAGGGCAAGGCCGAGCCTCTGGTCCTCGGCGAAGACGCCTACTTCAGCACGCGAACGGACCTCGCGCCGCAGGTGGAGGCGCAACTCGTGTTTGTCGGATACGGGCTCACCATCCCCGAAAAAAATTACGACGACTTTGCCGGACTCGACTTGAAAGGCAAAGTGGCCGTGGCCATGCAAGGCTCACCCGCCGAAATGCCGGGAGCGCTGGCCTCGCACTATCAATCCACCGCGGAAAAATGGAAGGCGCTGCAGCGCGCTGGCGCCATCGGCCACATCTCGCTCCCGAATCCCGCGGCGATGGACATTCCCTGGTCGCGCCAGTCGGTTAACCGCACGCATCTGAGCATGGAATTGACCGAGCTAGCGCTCAACGACAACGTGGGCGAAAAGTTTGGCATGGTATTGAATCCCGCGAGCGCCGACAAATTGTTCGCCGGATCGGGACACACATTCGCCGAAATCGCTGCGCTGGCAAAAGACCGCAAGCCGCTCCCGCGTTTCCCGCTGGCCGTCTCGATCAAAGCCAAGGCGGTCGTCGAGAAGAGGGAAGTCGAATCCGCGAATGTGATTGCAAAATTGCCGGGCAGCGATCCTGTTCTCAAGAACGAGTATGTGGTCCTCTCCGCGCACATTGATCATCTCGGAATCGGTGAGCCCATCAACGGCGACCGCATTTACAACGGCGCGATGGACAACGCTTCGGGCTCCGCTGTGCTGATGGATGTGGCTCGCTCGCTGAAACAATCGCCGGAAAAATTGAAGCGCTCGCTATTGTTCGTGTTCGTCACCGGTGAAGAAAAAGGGCTGCTGGGCTCGAAATTTTTCACCGCGCATCCCACCGTGCCGCCGAATTCGATGGCGGCGAACATTAACATCGATATGTTTCTGCCCATAGCGCCGCTGAAGGTGCTTACCGTGTACGGCCTGCAAGAATCGGATATGGGGGACATCGTGACCGAGGTTGCCAAAGCGCGCGGCATTCGCGTGCAGCCTGATCCCGAGCCGGTCCGGAACTCGTTCATCCGCAGCGACCAATACAATTTCATCCGCCACGGAATTCCTGCGCTCGCGATGAAGGTCGGCTACGATCCCGGAGCGCCCGAGCAGAAACTTTTCAAAGACTGGCTCACGCAGCGCTACCACGCCCCTTCAGACGATCTCGATCAACCGATTGATCTCACCGCCGCTGCCGGTTACGAAGAAATTATTCGCGGCCTGATGGTCGCCGTCGCAAACGACCCCACGCGACCGCAGTGGAAACAGGATAGCTTCTTCCGCCGCTACGCGACCACGGCAGGGAACTAGTGCGCGCAAAAATTTGGCTTCATGCTGCGATCGTTTTGGCGGTCGCGACCGCGGGCGCTAGAATTCTTCCCGCACAAACTGCGCCCGCGAAAAAGAAAGCGGCCGCGGCTTGGCACGACTGCGGACACGGCGTTTCTCTGCGGCTCACTTCGCCGACGGCCGCGCAGGGCAGCCTGCTCGAAGTGGAACTGCACAGTGCCGGGCCACTCGAAGATCTCAAAGCCGAGTGGGCAGGACATGAACTTCCGCTGTGGCCGGACGCAAAGAGTAAGAATCTACAACGCACACTCCTGGGCGTTGATCTCGAGCTAGCGCCCGGAAAATACGACCTGAAATTAACCGCGAAATTGCCCGGCGGTGAACCGTTCACGTGCAGTGTGAGTCTGCCTGTCAAAGCCGGGAAATTCGCAGTCGAGAAGCTGACCGTCGCAAAGCATTTCGTCGAGCCGAATCCTGAGGAGGTCGCGCGCGCAAATCAAGAGCGGCAGCATCTGCGGGAAATTTTTGCCACGGTAACTCCCGAGCGATTGTGGCGAGGAAGGTTTCGCGCGCCGCTCGACGGCGCTCGCAATGCGAAAAACTTCGGGCGGCGCCGCGTCTTGAATGGCGAGCCGGGTTCGCCGCACACTGGCGTGGATTTTCCCGCGCCTGCCGGCACGCCTATTCACGCAGCCCAGCGCGGCCGTGTGGTTCTGGCCGAAGAATTATTTTTCTCAGGCAAGACGGTGGTGATAGACCACGGCCTCGGCGTGTACACATTTTATGGACATATGGATTCGGTGGCAGTCTTCGCCGGCGATTCGGTGGAAAAAGGCGCGCTGCTCGGAAAAGTCGGCGCGACCGGACGCGTCACAGGACCGCACCTGCATTGGGGACTAACGGTGAATCAGGCGCGCGTGAACCCGTTGCAAATTTTGTCGTTGCCGCTCTCATAGCGAGCGGTCAAGTTCTTGCCCTAGTGAAACGCGGCGCCGAGGAGATCAATCATCAAGCGCACCGCGGTTTGCGCCGTGCGCCCGCTCGAATCTCGATACGGGTTCACTTCCACCACATCGAAGCCCACCAGATGCCCTTTGCCCGCGACTCCGATCAGCAATTCATCAATCTCCGCAAAACTGAGCCCACCCGGCTCGAGCGTTCCCGTGCCGGGCGCGAGCGTTGGATCCATCACGTCCACATCGAAGGAAATGTAAATGTCCCCGAGCTGCGGCACCTGCGCGAGCGCCCATTCGACACCACGGCGGTGGATTTGCTCGGAGGTGGTAATCGAGGTGTGCAGCTTGCGTGCGTTGCCGACCGATTCCGGATCGTTCGCGAGTCCGCGCATGCCAATCTGGATGATCTGCTTCACATGCGGAAGCTGCGTGACGCGGTTGACCCACGAAGCGTGGTCGAGATTTCCCGGCGCTCCGTTCCATGTGTCGAGATGCGCGTCGAAGTGAATCACGGTCAGCGGTGTGTTGTAAGCGCGAAGGACAGGAAACGTGATGCTGTGATCGCCACCGAGGACGATCGGAAACGCGTTCTTCGAGAGGATGGTGCGCACGGCGGTGGTGATCTTGTCGCCGGTTTGTGCCGGAACGGTAGGGAAGACCTCAATGTCACCGACATCCGCCCAGTGCTTCCCCTTGAGCACGGTGCGGTCACCGTCAATATAATAGAAGCCCTCGGTGAGATCGTGGTTGTACTCCTGAGAGCTTTCGCGCAAGTCCCGCGGGCCATAGCGCTCGCCAGGCTGGCCCCAGGTGCCTTCATCGAACGGCACGCCGAGCACAGCAAAGTCCGCGCGCAGATCTTTCAGGTCCGTGACGTAAGCCGCGCCGAGAAACGTGCGCACGCCGACAAAGGTCGGCACCGCTTGACCGTGCAAGCTAGAAGCAGTGAGAAGTGCAACCAGAATGGCAAGGATGATCGGCAATCGGTTCATCACGATGGTGCCTCCACTGTCAGGAATATTGTTGAACAGCCGGGCGATTGTAATTCGTATCGGGGACGACGCGAACAGGATTCTCTTCGAGACACAGGGCTATGCTCTAAAGATCAGTTCGTTGAGGCGAAGACAATTCTGTTTTCTGCGTACTAATACGGATTGACCGCGCACGGTCGCGAGCAGATAGTGAGCGTGTCCCAGAACATGGGGCGTTGGTGTACCAAAACTAATTGCAGTTGGCTCAGCAGGACTCGGGCCGCCCAAGCCGAACGCAAGAAAGATGTCCTGGTGTTTGGCGGAGGGCCTAATGACCACGGGGAAGTACCTTGCCTGTATTTTGGGCCTGGCTGGGTGCGCAGCCATTTTCATCGCGCACGTCCAGCCAGCACCGCGCTTGAAATTTCCTGCGGGAATTGCCGCTCAAATCAAGAATTCAAATCCAGAAGCGCTCTCGAGCCCTGCATTGGCTTCGCCTTCACCTTTGCCCGCCCCATTCTCAAGGACGTCAGCAGGCGGCAAGGCTGCGCCGGTGACTCTCCCCATCACACTGGAGGAGAACGTCGGACAAGCCGAAAAGCGAGTCGCCTTCCTTGGAAGGGGGAAGGGAATGACGGCGCTACTGACACGGACGGGAATTGAAGTGTTGGTGGGTCCGCGGGGAGGTGAAAAGGGAATCAGTGGAGCAGTCAAATTGAGGGTCGTCGAACTGCCAACCAGCCCGGGGGCGTCCAATCGCGCCGCCGGCAATTTTGTATGGCGAGGGCAGCAAAAACTCCGCGGTGAAAGCAATTACTTCCTCGGAAGCGACTCGCGGCGGTGGCGCAAACACGTCGCGCATTATGAACGCGCAGAGGCGCGAGAGATTTTGCCCGGGGTAGGTGTGGTGATGTACGGGAACGAAGAAGGGATTGAATACGACTTGCGTCTGGCGCCTGGGACGGATGTAGATCGAATTCGACTCGACGTTTCCGGCGCAGAAGGGATCCAACTGGATTCTCAGGGCAATCTCGCGATGGATGTCGCTGGCAGGACCGTCTTGATGCGCAAACCAGCAATATTTATGGAACATGCGCGGGCGCATCAAGGAGACCGAAAGATTACCGCAAGCACGGCTGCCGCTCGAAAGCAGGTAGATGGTGGTTATGTGCTCGAGGCAGATGGGTCCGTGGGATTCCGAGTACGCCCGCATGACTCCGACGCGATGCTGGTGCTTGATCCTTCGCTCTCCGTGTCCTATGCGACGTTTCTTGGGGGCGCGGGAGAAGACAGTGCCAACAGCGTGGCACTCGATACAGCGGGGAAGTTGTACGTGGGCGGGACAACCACTTCGGCGACCACATTCCCAGAGTCGGGAGGAAAGCAAGTTGGCCCTGGTGCCGGCGCCACCGATTTCTTCATCGCCAAGATTGATCCTGCCGCGAGCGGCGCAAATTCGCTTGTGTACCTCACATTTCTGGGCGGGAGCGGAGACGAGGCTGGCGGCCTGATTGCTGTGGATGCGTCGGGGAATGTGGCGATCATGGGAACGACTACGTCCGCCGATTTCCCGGTGACAGATGCAAGCAAACGGACCACCGGCCCGAACGATTTGGCTGTCAGCGAGATCGGCCCCTCTGGAGCCGCACTGATTTTCTCGACGATGTTCGGTGGCAGCGGCGCGGAATCCACGCAAGATGCAGGCGGGATTGCATTCGACAAATCAGCGAATATCTTCGTGGCCTCGGATACTACTTCAAGCGACCTGACCGCCACACCCGGCGCGTTGCATATTGCCTACGGCGGGGGAACAAGCGATGGGTTCCTCGCCATCTTCCGCCCCAGCGCGGCACCAAACCTGAAATATTGCACCTACCTGGGCATCAATGCGCTGGTGGGCGTCGGCGGGGTAGCGGTGGACGCCGGAGGAAACGCTTATATCGCCGGATCTACATCAAACCCGGGAACTAGCTTCACTGCACTGAATGGATTTCAAAGCACGTACGGAGGCGATCCGTCCGATGGATTTGTGATGAAAGTAAGACCGTCTGGAACGGGCGCCGCTGATCTTGCATACGGCACTTTTCTTGGCGGCTCTGGTCTCGACAAGGTATTCGCCGTCGCGGTCGGTTCGGCTATGCCCACCACTGCCTACGTGACGGGCATGACTGAGTCAACAAATTTCCCGATAAACGGGACGCGTGCGGGGCCCCAGACCAGTCTGAAGGGAACTGCCAACGCATTTCTTGCGGCGATCGCTCAGGATGCGACCACAGGTAAGACGTTGTTAACCTATTCAACTTATTTAGGAGGTGGCAAGTCTGACCGGGGCTTAAGCGTCGTCGTAACCACAGCAAACGTTGCCTACGTCGCAGGGAAGACGACGTCGTACGACTTCCCCTGGCTCGACAATTTCCAACCCTTCAATGGAGATGAGGATGCCTTCATTGTGAAGCTCGACCCCACGGCGTCAGGAGCCGCGTCATTAATTTATGCTTCGCCCCTCGGCGGCACGGCACCGCCCGGCGCGACGGCCGTGGCAGAAGGCCATGCGATCGCAGCGGACTCGGCTGGGCACGTCTTCGTGACTGGCAGAACCACTGCCGCGGATTTCCCGCGCGCGGGCAACCCCGGCAATGGATTTCAGTCTATCTGCGCGAGCTGTCAGGCATCGCAACCTGCGGCCGATGCTTTCGTCGTAACGATTCAAGAAAGCGCGGCGGCCTCCCCTAGCGTTTCGTTTACCGCGGCAAATATTAATTTTGGGCCTCAGTCCATTGGAGTTCAAAACCCTACCCCACTGTTTGCGGGTTTGGTGAACACCGGCAACGCACTACTGAACGTGGCAAATCTCGGGATCAATGGGACGAATGCATCTGATTTTGCGCTGATCTTGACGGAGGCCTGCATGACCGCCCCGATTCCGCCGGGGCCAGCATGCTCATTCGAAGTGAGCTTCGCGCCGTCGACTGTCGGGCCAGAGAAGGCATTTCTCACTTTCACGGATGACGGCCCGGGGAGCCCTCAGGTTTTGGAGCTCGTGGGAATCGGGAGCGGGCCACTGGCGGCCCCGTCGCCCGCTAGTTTGTCGTTCGGCAACCAACCGATGGGCACAACCAGCGGACCGCAGGAGACGCGCCTGACGAATCTAGGCAACCAGAATCTAGTCATCTCGATGTTCGGAACCTCGGGGCCTGGTCTCAGTCAATTCACAATCCAAGCTGACCCATCCTGCCCCATCGGCCACGCGGTTGCGCCCGGGGCCAGTTGCACATTTGACGTTACCTTTACGCCGACGGCGGTAGGCCCATTTCAAGCCCAAATTGAAGTGTTCGACGACTCGGGCAATGTGCAGGGCGCAGAACAAGTGATTCCACTGACCGGCACGGGAACGTCTCCGGCTCCCCTCGTGACTCTGCTCCCAGCACAGCTCACGTTTGGAGATCAGGCAGCAGGAACTGTGAGCGCCTCACAGACCGTCACACTGAAAAATACTGGCAGCACGACCTTGACGATCACCGCCATCGGATTCATTGGAGCTGACGCAGGAAGTTTCGGAATTGTCGCAGCCGGGGTCACTCAGTGTCCAGTCACAGGCGGAACGCTCGCCATCGGGGCGTCTTGCACGGTCGCGGTGGACTTCGCACCACAGGCCGCAGGACTTAAGAGCGCGAGCCTGAGTTTCAGCGACAACGCAACGGGTAGTCCGCAACTCGTGCCGCTCAGCGGCGGTGCGATCGCGCCAGTGATTCAGGTTGCTCCTGGGAGTTTGAGCTTTCTCACCGAAACCGTTGGGATGACCAGCGCCGCACAATCTGTGACCGTGTCGAACACGGGCGACGGACCGCTGGGAATCTCGAACATCAGTCTTACCGGTCCAAACGCGACCGATTTTAGACAGACCAACAATTGTCCGCCATCTCTCGACAAGGGGAACGCCTGCAGCCTGAGAGTAACGCTTGCTCCGACGGCTCCTGGAAGCCGAACTGCGTCCATCAGCATAGTTGACAACGCGCCTGGGAGTCCGCACCTGGTGCCATTGACGGGCGTCGGGGCGCTCCCGGGCGTCCTGGTCGCTCCCTCAAACATCGGCTTTGCGGCGCAACTGGTGGGAACGGCAAGCTCTCCTGTGATTGTGAGTGTGACCAACACCGGCGCGGGCTTGCTGGTCATTACCAAGGTCTCATTTGGGGGAGCCGACACTCCAGACTTCACGGAGACGAACAATTGTTCCGGGATCATAAACCCGAATGGTTCATGCACCATTCAGGTGGTGCTTGACCCTGCAACGATCGGATTGAAGACGGCGCTGCTGACACTCGCCGATAATGCACCCGGAAGTCCTCAGTCAGTCCCAGTCAATGGCACGGCCATGGATTTCTCGATTGGGCCGGCGGCTGGGGGAACTATGTCCGCCACAGTGACGGCAGGGAATCCGGCCAACTACCAATTGCAGGTCGCGTCTCTGAACGGTTTTGCCGGAACAGTTACATTCTCGCCGTGCGCGGGGGAGCCCCCAGCAAGCACATGCACCGTTGCGCCTACAACGCTGATAGTGGCCGCGAATTCAACCTCGCCAATTCAGGTGAATGTTACAACGACTGCGCAGACTCTTAGCGCCCCGGGCACAAAAATGCTACCGGCCGTGCTTACGTCGGCGTCCACTGCGCGATTGGTTCAGGCGGGACCTCTGTTCATAATCTTGACTGCAATTCTCATGCTGCTCTTCCTGGCACCGCTGGGATTGGCAGCATGCCGTAGCGAGAAACCGGGCCGACTGGCCTGGCGGCACACTGTCTATGCCGCGCTGGTGTCGATACTGTTGGCTAGCGTACTGGTCTCATGCGGAGGGAGCGGGACGGGAGCAGTCGCCATTTCTGGAACTCCCGCAGGAATCTCAACTTTGACCCTACCCGTGACCGTAACCACAGGTTCGGGGGAGAGAAAACAAAACATTACCCTCACTCTGACGGTCCTTCCAACAGTTCACTAATGAAAGCGCGGTTCATACTCAGCAGAATGTTACTCGTTCATCGTGCGAACGAAGGATCTCCGCGCTCAGACTCGCGGGTACGATGGCGGTCAGCAAGTGAGTCGCGATTTTGGTGCACCCGCTTTCGCCCAGAAACAACGAGGACCAGGACTGTCGCCGATTGTCGAAGGTGTCGGCAAGCTCAGCGGAGAAAAGCTGGAAGGCCTGAGCGTCAAATCCGAATTCGGCTTGGTCAACACCTTGAAGGCCCTAGGAGGATCAGTTACCGGTGCGAATGTTGCCGACACGCTCTTAAGGCGCGCGTCATGTTGTGGAAGATTTGCGCAGGTGTTCAACCGGCCGCGTGGCGCGACCGGCCACCCTAGGAACTGGTGAACAAATCTGCCCTCCACAACCCCACCATAACTAATGTCTGCGCGGCAGGATGTTTTGCCCAGGATGTAGTGTCCACCGGACAAACTGAGTGCTGGCGGCTTAATCGCTCAAGCTAATGCCGCCCGCAGCCACCTCGCCCCACCGTCAAATTCGCCGCGCTCCCTGCCTGACGAAGCCGGTGCACCATCTTCTCTCCGATCGGTCGTGTCC
>Ga0307469_10000766_pt1 | contig 11725 bp, 8 predicted proteins | sample atmos_gasesAM2C__FD_203084 | JGI IMG/M metagenome (GOLD analysis project Ga0307469, IMG submission 203084) | Hardwood forest soil microbial communities from Morgan-Monroe State Forest, Indiana, United States - atmos_gasesAM2C_515 | ecosystem: Environmental > Terrestrial > Soil > Temperate forest...
TGGTACTCTGACCGCTTTGCCGCGGGTCAGAACTTCGGCACCAGCACCAGCCGCAGCACCGCCCGCGGCCCCAATAGCGGCTCCTTTGCCACCGCCGGCAATGGCTCCGATTAGCGTTCCGAGCACGGCTCCTCCGCCAACCATCGCGGCTGTCCGTTTGTTCGCGCCGAGTCCTTCTCGTCCTTTCTGTTCCACATCTGTGGTGCTGATGGTGTAACGCCGGCCTCCAACCTTGATTGACTGGAGATCCAACGCGAGTTCCGACGTGCCGGTTACAGCACCTGGGCTCTGAATTCTGCGGATGACCAGTTCAGCCTCGGAGCCTTTCGGAATAACCACTTCTCCTGCGGCATTGGTCACATTCTCGGCGACGTCGGCGGGGAAAACCTGGCCCTCGGTGGCGGTTTTAGAATCGATATTTTCGTTGGTAAGTACAACAATCTCCGATCCGGCGGGAAGCACGACTGAGGCCGGGCTTTTCGCGGGCAATTGTGCTTTTCCGGTCGGGGCTAGTTGCGACGCGGCGGCGCCATTGAACTCGATTGACTGGACTTTTGACCGACCATAGCGATGAACAATTGTGCCTTCTCTAAATGAGATGACACGACTAGTTGCACTCACGAAAGTTCCGCTGTGCCTGCTTCCGTCCCTGAGAACCAGAGTGTCGGCAGGACAAAAGCAGCAGGCCACAATCACAAAAGCAATGCTTAACCCAAGCGTTTTTCGCATAGCATGCCTCCATCAATGCGAGCTTTGATGCTGGCGAGCTCTGCTCTGTTTTCCGCGCCAGCGAACAAGGTGAGCGCCCTCCTCGATTCACGAGCTGCCATCGAATTCCTACGCTTGGATGCGGTCCCCTTGGTACCAAGTCCGAGTGACCGCAGCCGACATTGGTCATCAACAACCGTAAGGAAAGGGTTGCGAAAATCGGGAGACAAGGCCATGAGACTACCCAAAGATCACTCGGATCGCAATCAGCGTGGGTTCGCCCCTTCCTCTCCAGACCCCTTGTTCCTCAACCGTAGACTAGGTTTCGGATCGCGCCTTGGCTCTTATCCAATCAATTTTTGCGTACTTTGCGTAGTGGGAAGCACGACAGTTGACACTATGGGATTTCTCTTAACTATTGCTGGTTCTCCAACACCCACCCAATAGACTCAAGTGCCCGCTCATAAAGTGAACGCTTATTCCAGGCTTCCAGAGTCTGACGCTCGGTGTGAGAAAGATCCTGCTCGAAATCCTGAGTCAGCTGGGCGGCCACCGCAGAATCGAGAGCTGCAAGATTCACCTCGTCATTAATCCCGAACGAGCGGTTATCAAGATTCGTAGATCCCACGACGGACCACACACCGTCGATGATCATGATCTTGCAATGAATCATCGAGGCGTCGTATTCGTAGATTCCCGCGCCGGCTTTGAGCAGATCACCGTAAGCGGCCCGTCCTGAACTTCGGGTGAGGGAATGGTCGCTATGCTTGCCGGGGACAATGATCTTCACTGCCACCCCGCGCTTTACGGCGCGTACCAACTCCTGTTGCATCCCCTCGTCCGGCAAAAAATATGGAGTACTGATGTAAATAGATTTCCGCGCCGCCCCAATGAGCGTCTCAAAAAGAATGCGCGAGCGCGTCGAGCCTCCCGCCGACGGAGTGCTGACAATCACCATGGCCGGGGTTCGACCTGGATCTCGCGACAGAAGAGGGAAGTAATCGTCGCCATTCAGGATCTCTCCGGAAGCTTCCAACCAGTTCTCGACAACAGTTCCCAGTACGTGAAGCGCAGCATCGCCCTGAACTCGAAACATGGTGTCGCGCCAGCGGGGATGGCTGCCCTTTGGAAAGCGCCACCAGTCCGCAAATCCAGCACCGCCGACGAAGGCGGTCGAACCGTCCACCACAATCAGTTCGCGATGGGTCCGGTTATTCGACCGAAACCAATTGTTCCAGCGCAACGGGTGATACCACTCGATGCGTCCGCCAGCCTGAGTCAGAGGTTTGAAATAACGCTTGGAAGTGGAGAAGCTGCCAAGCGCGTCCACCACCAGGCGAACTTTCACTCCGGCACGAGCCCGTTCTGCCAAGACTTCAAGCAGCCGCCGTGCGACTTGCCCTCTGTGAAAAATATAAGCTTCGATATTAATGCTGCGCTGTGCCTGGCGCAGACTCGCCATCTCCGCTTCATAGAAATTCTCTCCATTGGGAAAAACCTCAATCTGGTTGTTGGCGGTGACCTTGGAGTTGACCAGGGGCTCAACTTGCTTCAAGAAGGATTCCGAATCGACCGGCACGCGTGTGGAAGCAACCAGAGAATAACGCGGACCATGTGAAAACAAAGCGGCCAGGATCCATGTAGTGAATCCCAGGATTGTAATCACGGCCACGATGCGGAGCGCCCGCGACTTTCTAAACTCCGTGGCCAGCAGATCGTCCTTTGTCCTCGCGCTGCGGGCCGGTTTGGTTTTGGTAGGCAAGCGCACCCCTCGATTCCGAGACTCTGATGCAGATTGGTGAGGTCGGGATGGCGAGTGCCGCAGCTGCGCCTACGTTTACGCGGGAAGCAACCGTCCGAATGCGCCTTCCGCTATACTAGGCATGTATGCCGATCCTGAAGAACATTGCCGCCATCGCCAAAGGCATGTCCATAACGTTCAGGGAGATGTTCGCTCCGACAATCGTAGAGAATTACCCCGACGGCCCTGGCCGCCTGAAAGGCGCCAAGTTTCAGGAGCGTTACCGCGGCGTGCACGTCCTCCAGCGCGATGAGAATGGCCTGGAAAAATGTGTCGCGTGTTTCCTGTGCGCCGCGGCTTGCCCGTCCAACTGCATCTACATCGAAGCCGCCGAAAACACAGCCGAACACCGCGTAAGCGGCGCCGAGCGCTACGCCAAAGTCTACAATATCGATTACAATCGATGTATTTTTTGTGGGTATTGTGTGGAGGCTTGTCCGACCGATGCGATTACGCATGGCCACGGGTTTGAGATTGCGACGTTCAATGCCGGGGATCTGGTCTATCGCAAGGAGCAGATGCTGGCGGCTGTGCCAGCGCATATGGGAGCGAACGCGGTTTTCAACCGCGCTGAAGTGGCTGCGGGAACGCCGGCGGTTCCCCTGCCAGGGAGTTGAGATTCAAGAAGCTTAATTCAGATGACGAGACGCCGGTCCTTCACGGGCCGGCGTTTGTTTATGGAAACCCTTTCATCACCACAGAGGAATTCATAAACCACCAAGGACACTAAGGTACACGAAGGAAGTTCCACGGGATCGCGAATGAGCAAGTTTTTACAAAGCGTGAAGGAGCGCGTCGTGATTTATGACGGCGCTATGGGGACTAGCATTCAGGCGCGCAATCCTAGTGTGGATGACTTCTGGGGGAAGGAAGGATGCAATGAGCTGCTGGTGTTGAGCCGGCCTGACATTATTAAGGACATTCACGGCAGCTTCTTGAAGGTTGGTTGCGATGTGGTGGAGACCGATACTTTCGGAGCTACGCGAGTGGTGCTCGCAGAATACGATTTGCAGGACAAGACGGCGGAGATCAACATTGCGGCCGCTAAATTGGCCAAAGAAGTGGCGCAGCAATTCTCTAGTAAGGGTAAGCCGCGCTTCGTTGCGGGATCGATTGGGCCGACCACCAAGCTGCCATCACTGGGGCATATCAAATTCGACGACATGGTTGCCGGGTACGTCGAGCAGGCGACTGCGTTGATCGAGGGCCGTGTGGATGTTTTGCTGGTGGAGACATCCCAGGATTTGCTGCAAGCCAAGGCAGCGTTAGTAGGTGTGTTTGAGGCCATGCTAAAAGCAGGGAAGCGGCTGCCGGTTACAGTTCAAGTAACGCTTGAAGCTACCGGAACCATGCTTCTAGGGACGGAAATCGGCGCGGCGCTGACGGCGCTCGAACCGTTCGATGTGGATGTGATTGGCCTTAACTGCGCTACCGGGCCGAAAGAGATGAATGACGCAGTGCGCTATCTGGGCGTCAATTCGACGAAATATATTTCCGTCCTGCCCAATGCTGGGCTTCCGCAGAATGATGGTGGGCGCGCCGTGTATAAGCTCAAGCCGGGGGAGTTGGCACAGTATCACAAGCATTTCGTCACCGATTTTGGGGTGCGCATCGTGGGCGGCTGCTGCGGAACAACGCCGGAGCACTTGAAAGCGGTGGTGAATGCGGTATCTGCCGTGGAGCCGGCAAAGAGAGAAGTGAAGCCGACGGCTGCAGCATCGAGTGCGTATACCTCGGTTCCGCTGGATCTCGATCCCAAGCCGCTGATAGTCGCGGAAGAACTAAACACGACGACGCGGGTGGAGCACTTCAAGAACCTGGTTCGCGGCAAGAAGTACGACGACATCCTGGCTCTGGCGAAGAAATTAGTGAATGACGGGTCGCACATGCTCGACCTGTGCTGCGCCATTGTTGGTGAAGATGAGAAGGATTACATCACTTCGATCCTGGAGAAGGTAGCGACGCGGGTGCCGGCGCCCATTCTGGTCGATAGCACCGAGGCCGATGTAATTGAGGAAGCGTTGAAGCGCATTCCGGGCAAGGCCATCATCAATTCGATCAATCTCGAAGACGGCGAGAAACGCACTTCAAAAGTGCTGCCTATGGCCAAGCGGTTCGGCGCGGCGGTCATTGCACTCACCATTGATGAAGATGGCATGGCCCTGACCGCGGACAAAAAAGTTGCCATTGCTAAACGCATTTTCGACCTCGCCACCCAGAAATACGGGATCCGGCCGGTGGATCTGATTTTTGACGCGCTTACTTTGCCAATCACAACCGGGCAAGAAGACTACCGGATGGCCGGAATCGAGACTCTGAAGGCGGTAAAACGCATCAAGCAGGAATTGCCGGAAGTGAAGACAATTCTCGGGGTCAGCAACATTTCTTTTGGTCTGGATGTTTATCCACGGCGGGTGCTGAATAGCGTGTTCATGCACGAGGCGGTTGACAATGGCCTGGATATGGCTATTGTCAATTACACCAAAATCTACCCTTTGTACAAGATTCCTCATGAAGAAGTTGAACTTGCGCGGAAGTTAATCTATCGCGATGAGACTGATGGCGACCCGCTGCAAAAGTACATGCAGCACTTCGCGGGGACGAAAGGCAAAGCGCAGGCCGCAACCACGGCCCATGTGGAAACGCTTTCGGTGGACGACAAGCTTAAGTACGCGATTATCAACGGCGAAAAATCGGTGGGCGAAGGAGCGCAAAAGAAGTCTCTGGAAGTGCTTCTGGAAGATGCACTGGAGCAATACACGCCGCTGGATTTGATCAATACTGTGCTGCTGGACGGAATGCGCACAGTGGGCGAGTTGTTCGGAGCGCGCAAGATGCAGTTGCCTTCGGTGCTCGATTCCGCGTCGGTGATGAAGCAGGCTGTGGCTTATCTCGAGCCCAAGATGGAGAAGAAGGCTGGATCGCAGAAAGCCACCATCGTGATAGCCACGGTCAAGGGCGATGTTCATGATATTGGCAAAAATCTCGTGGATATCATTCTCACCAACAACGGCTACCGGGTGGTAAACCTGGGGATCAAGCAGGCCGCGGATACGATCATTAAAGCGGCGGTGGAGCACAAAGCCGATGCTATCGGGTTGAGTGGGCTGCTGGTGAAGTCCACTCTGGAAATGAAATACGTGATCCAGGATCTGCAGCGGCAGAGCCTTGAGTTTCCGGTGATCTGCGGGGGCGCCGCCTTGACTCGCAAGTATGTAGAAGATGACTTGCGGAGGGAATATTCCAATTCCGTGTTCTATGCTGACGACGCCTTTGCGGGCTTGCACATTATGGAGGATTTGGCGACAACGGACGGCAAACGGGATGCGCGGCTCAAGGAAGGCCGCACAGTGAAGGAATACGCCAAGGCGGTCGCCGTGGATGAAGAGACCGGGCCGGTATTCGCGGAGAGAAGTCCGGTCGTGGTCGATGCGCCCAATATTCCTACACCTCCCTTTTGGGGAGTGCGGGTCCGAAAAGATTTCGATCTGCGCGAGATCTTCCAGTACATCAACGAGACAGCGCTGTTCAAGAATCAGTGGCAGTTAAAGACCGCGTCGCAGCAGGATTACCTGCGACTGGTGGAAGAGAAGTTTCGTCCCATCAAGAAGCAGCTCGAGGAAGAGATTATCGCCAGTGGAGTGTTTGAGCCGAGAGTCGTTTATGGATATTTTCCTTGCCAGAGCGAGGGGAATGACGTGGTGGTATATGACCCAGAGAAAGACAACGCGCACAGCGGCTCACGGAGGGAATTACTGAGGTTCACGTTTCCGCGACAGAGGGAAGGGCGGAAACTTTGCATCTCCGATTTCTTCGCCGCCAAGAGTTCGGGGAAGGTGGACGTGATTGGGCTCTCGCTGGTGACCATGGGAGCGAAGGCATCCGTCGAAACACAGCGTTTGTTTGAGGGCGGGGAATACACACGCTACCTGTATTTGCACGGACTGAGTGTGGAGACGGCAGAGGCGCTGGCGGAATATCTTCACAAGAAAATGCGAGAGGAGTTAGGCATCGCCAGCGAAGACTCGCCGCACATTCGTGACTTGTTTCATCAAAAGTATCGCGGATCGCGGTATTCGTTTGGATATCCGGCGTGTCCGAATCTGGAAGATCAGACCAATCTGTTTGCGTTGCTCCATCCTGAAGAGAATGTGGGAGTGCGGTTGACTAGCGGTTTTTTGTTGGAGCCGGAACAGTCGACGTCGGCTATTGTGGTGCATCATCCGGGGGCGAAGTACTTCGTGGTTTAGACAGAGGGCCACGTTTCGCGTGGCTTGGCAGGCGAGTCGCCTGCCGCTACGTGAGTTGTGCCGCAACTGACAAAGTCAGAGGGCCTCCAGCAATCTGTCGTGGTAGGCCTTGCCGTGTATGAGGCTTAGCGCCGCCGCTATTTGGGTCAGCCGGCGATACTTTGCCAGGACATTCACTCCGTACTGCACCCGCAAGTCGGTCACTCCTGGAAATAACAGGGCTGGCCACCGGTACATTCGAAATACCGTCCAGAACCATACTTTGATGCAAGCAACTAGCGAATAAACCCGGAGGTCGATCGCCAACTGAATGGCCTCGAGAACCAAGGCGTCCTTCTCTGAGTATGAATTCCGATCTTTGTCCTTGATCAGCTCATATTCCCCGGCTACCCAGAGATGAATCACTTCGACATTGTGAGCCACCCGCTTGAGGTATTCGCGAATTAAGCGTATCCGGTCTTCCTGCGTGGTACGGAAAGTTTCGTTGGATAGCGACTGGCGAAGAGTCCATTCTTGGCTAGCATCGAGTAGCACTTCGAAATCCGACACATCGAGTCTTCGTACAAAAAGGATTACGTGGTCGATCTTGTGAGGTCGGGCTCGAAAGACTGTCGTACGCGCAATAACTGCCAGGAATATAAGGGCGCAAACGAATGGGAGGAGGAATGCAATGGTCATAAACAGCTCTAGGAAAGCGAATCCATCAGTCTCCTTTCTTGTCCCCGACCAATGTCGATGGCCAATCTCATCGCTTCTTTAGAAATGAGCGAATGACTAGCAATTGGCGACGCAGGTTGCTGACCGCGTCTTCCGGCGACAATGACTCGCCCGGCCGAAGGTTGGCCTGTTCGGCATGCAGCACCGCCGACAACCAGACGGCCAAGGCCACCATATATGCCACGGCCGGAAGCGTTTCGCTCACAAACTCAAATCTTGTTCCGAAAGCGGACCGGACGGCCGCGGCGAAGGCGACTGCCAGAGATGAGATGCCAAACCCGAGGACGAACCTGTATTCATGAATCCTCCAAGGCACGTGCAAGAACTTCGCTAGTACAAAGAAGAGGATTGAGATGGCCAGGATTATGTACTCGGCAGTGAGGGCCGACGAAATGATGGCCGCGCCAGCCGGACTGACATCAACGGGCGGAGAAAAGTATCCCTTCCGGGCGGAATAGGCCACGGCTAAAACGATCGCTCCCGGGAAGAAAATACGGAACCACCCCAGCAGGTAAAAACTGCGAAACACTTTCAAGAAGCTCTCGTGAGCTGCCAGGACCGAGAGGATCACCTCGATCGGTGCTGTGAACCAATACACATAGAAATAAAGGTGTCGATTCGCGAGAAAGGCCGAACGTAAGACCATCTGCAACGTAACGTAGGTGATGTAGGCGGCAAACAGTGGGAATCTGCCGCCGAGGCCTTGGCGCCGCATCTGGACGAGAATCCAGACTTGGAAGATGATACAAATCCACTGCACCGTTAAGCCGAACCAGTACATAAAGCTTGCGGGTGGCCAGCTTAAATGAGCCACCCGTAAGCTTCAACCGACATCAGCGAGCAGCTACCCCATCAGTGTCCCACTCTTCTTCGGCCAAGGAATCGGGCTGCCATCGGCAACTAACCTTGGCGAAGCCATCGTTGCCGTCGGACCCGGTTCGCTCACCTTCTTGGGCCAGGGGATGGGACTCCCGTCAGCGACAATCGTTGGTGAACTGACGGTTACAACTGCACCCGGTTCGCTGACCTTCTTGGGCCAGGGGATGGGACTCCCGTCGGCGACAATCGTTGGTGAACTGACGGTTGCAACTGCACCCGGTTCGCTCACCTTCTTGGGCCAGGGGATGGGACTTCCATCAGCAAGTGCAGGCGTCGCTGATGCTGCCAGCAGCACTCCAGTGAGGTAAAGACGAACGACTAAGTGTTTCATCGATTTGCTCCTTTTCGCTTTCGCGTAATTTGGTCCGCCTGGGCCCCAAGCAAACGGTCCTTGTGCCGTTCCCGAAGCTTGCGCTGACCTTGGCAACAATTGTGGGGCGGGAGCAATCGGTCCCGGTTTTACGTTTGATTTATTCCGGTTCTAGAAATTGAGGAAGGCGTAGCTGGCTTGCGCTGTAGGAATGGCCGTCCATTAGCTTCGCGAGTGGGCTATAGGAAACTGCTCAGGAGAATGTGATGTGGGAACTTGGCAGCGTCCTTTCCCATCTGGGAGCGAATGAATCACGGTCTGTTGTGAACAGGGCGGCGACTGGCGTAGCTGCCCCGAGGATGTTGCATCGGCACCAGAAAAACGTCATTTCCATGCCGGCAGGAAACCGTTAGCTCGCAGCTTGCATCTTTCCCTCATCGTCAATTGGAGGTTCTATGAAAGCGTTTTTGCTACCTTTGGTCCTGGCTCTCACTTGGATACCGGCAGTCGCCCAAACCACCCGGACCCTGCCTAAAGACACCGAGATCAAGGTTCGGACTGACCAGAAAATTCCGGCGAAGCCGACCCTGGGAGCGGCCCTCAACGCCACCGTGAGCGATGACGTTGTGGATGGCTCGGGCGCGGTTCTGATTCCCAAGGGATCGCCAGCCCGGCTGGTTGCGGTAAACGGAGAAGGTGGTAAGGACATTGCGCTCGACCTGCGCTCGGTCAGCGTGAATGGTCGCAGTTATCTGCTGACTGCGGGTACGAATACGAGTAAGACGGGCGGATCTGGCCTGGGCGCGAACACGCGTACCGCTAAGTATGTGGGAGGCGGGGCAGCCATCGGTGCGCTACTCGGGGCGCTTGCAGGTGGCGGCAAAGGAGCTGCGATCGGAGCACTGATCGGCGGTGCAGGCGGCGCGGGCGCTCAGGTATTCACGGGCCGTAGCAAAGACATTCCAGCGGAGACAGAGTTGAAGTTCAAACTGGCGCAGGATCTGCAGATGCGTCCGACAAGAGCCCCCAGCCGGGGTGTACGTCGTTAAGCAGTCGGTGAACCTGATTGTGAGGCCATAGACGTCAAAGCCCGTTCGATACTCGAATGGGCTTTGTACAGCCGGGCGTCCCGCCGGCAATCCGCGCGATGTACCCGCCGACGGAGCTTCAACTCACTTCCTGGCGTGCGCCTTCTCTTTCTTCCCCTTGCTGTTTTCCGCGCTCTTCTCTTTATCTTTATCTAACCGCTCCAAGACCGCCGTCACAATGAGGGGTAACCCTACGGTGGCGTCCACGAATACTTCCCCAAATCTTCCACCCTCCGCTGGAGGCACAAATTTCCCCCACGAAATTGCTTCACTGTACGGGCTTCCCGACAACCCGCCCCAATAGACTGGCTCGGGACAGATGCGCACTCCATAATGATAGCGCTTCAAGGGCACGTTCTCTCCCATGCGGCGGTGCCGCAGTTCGATGAATGGCCCAAACTGCTGTGACCAGTTGCGCGGCACTCCACCGCCGATAGTGAAAATTCCCAAACGCTTTTGCCGCAATAATGTCGAGGCAAAGTGTTCCAAATCCTCAAAAGGATCAAAGCGCAACTTATGTCTGCCCGCGCTTTCCCGCATCCGGTTCGAGAGCGCGACATCCAGCCCCAGCTCTGAGTCCGTGAAAGCCGGTACAAAAACCGGCACCCCTTTTTCAAATGCAGATTTCAATATCCCTTTCTGACCCTTGGCATTTTTGGATAGATACTCGCCAATCACCCGGTTCAATTTGTACGAGCACATCACCTCATTGGGATCCCATTCTTGCAGCACATGGAACATGACGCGCTCCACGTCATCCAGGTTCCGCTCCGGTTCCAGCGTGTCGTAAACCCGGTTGTAACCCTGCTCATAAAGTTGTTCATCTGGGACGTCAGGGTCATAGCGAAAATGGGCGTGTCCAGTGGCTTCTACCAGACCATGCGCCATCAGAGCTCCGGTTGAAACAATCGCATTCACAATCCCGCGATCAATCAGCTCCCCGATGATCAGGCCCTGCTTAGCCACGGTCATCGCCCCTGCCAGGGTCATGACCACGAAGCAGTCTTTGTCGCGAGCCATGGCTTCGAGCACATCGGCGGCCTCACCCAATTGACGGCCGGTGAATGCAGTCTTGGCCATGGCGCGCACCAGATCATCAATCGAGTGCACGCGAGTTGGATCCAGCGGCTCCAAAGGGACGAGCCGATCTTCGATGGGATCATGCAAGTGGCGCTCAGACCCGGCGCCGTCATGATTGCCATGCTTCAAGTCGCACCTCCCTGTCGGTTGCGAAGCACTACTTTACTAGAGAGTACTACCGCGATGCTATCCGAGAACCAGGAACTAACAACAGAGAACTGATATTCTAGTTCGTCTTAGGAGGCTTTTCCTTTGTCTGACAACTTCCGAGTTGGACTGATTCAGATGTCCACAACGCCCGACCCGGAAAAAAACTTGGTACGCGCTATCGAACGGATCCACGATGCGGCCAAGCGCGGGGCGCAAATTGTGTGCCTGCCTGAGCTTTTTCAGACCCAATACTTCTGTCAGCGTGAGGATGCCGAGCTTTTTGATTTGGCCGAACCCATCCCCGGGCCAACCACGGCCAGGCTGGCGGACGTCGCGAAGGAACTACACATTGTGTTGATCGCGTCGCTGTTCGAAAAGCGTGCTGCCGGGGTCTATCACAACACTGCTGCCATCTTCGACTCCGACGGCCAGCTCCGTGGCCTCTACCGCAAGATGCACATTCCTGATGACCCTCTCTATTATGAAAAGTTTTACTTTACTCCCGGCGATCTTGGCTATCGCGCCTTCGACACCAATGTCGGCCGGGTTGGAACGCTCGTCTGCTGGGACCAATGGTACCCCGAAGGCGCGCGCATCACCGCATTGCAAGGAGCTCACGTCCTGTTTTATCCCACTGCCATCGGATGGCATCCCTCGGAGAAGGCTGAGTTCGGTACGGCTCAGCACGATGCGTGGCGAACCATTCAGCGCGCTCATGCCATCGCTAATGGGGTGTACGTCG
>Ga0307469_10000768_pt1 | contig 11710 bp, 12 predicted proteins | sample atmos_gasesAM2C__FD_203084 | JGI IMG/M metagenome (GOLD analysis project Ga0307469, IMG submission 203084) | Hardwood forest soil microbial communities from Morgan-Monroe State Forest, Indiana, United States - atmos_gasesAM2C_515 | ecosystem: Environmental > Terrestrial > Soil > Temperate...
GCGCACCATGAAATACGGGAGCGCCTTCCCTTCCCCGTTCTTGCCGCCGATCACTCCCGCGCCATCTCCCTGGGTGTATACGCCCCACCAGCGGAAATAGGTGCCGATCCATTCGGGCGGGATCGAAGCGAAACCCTCGCGGGCAAACCGCCGGATTTCGTCAAGGCCCTCCCACGGGTTCTTCTCGCGTTTCAGCCGCTCGACGCGTTGCGCTTTCGTTTCTTTGACTGGATTTGTCATAAATGCAAAAAGCCCACCGCCAGTAAATGTCTACTGGCGGTGGGCTGATAATTGCTGATTATTAAGGACTTACTAGGTCAGCAGCCTCCCTGTGCCAGAAGACACGTGTGCACAACAACAAGTACAACAACACACCGTGAACGTCTGGCTAGCTGCCAACATCATCCGCAGATAGTAGGGGGAAAGAGAGCTTCTGTCAACTAGCGAAGGCCATGCCCTCATGCAAAATTCAGATGAGGTGCATCGAAATAATGGAGGGTGGGCTCTGCAAATCACCTTTGACGGTCCCGCAAAGCTCCGTTACTTTGTACCTGTACCGATGCTGACTCATCGCCATCACCGCCATCATCATCACGCGCATAGCGCGTTGGCGGAGGTGCCGGTCTGAGTCCTGACTAGCACTTATTAAGCTTCGAGCCCGCTGACGCGAATAGCGTCAGCGGGCTTTTTGTTTCCCGGAAAGGAGTTTGGATGACCGACGTCGATATCGATTTCGAAAAAATGCAGGGCCTGGTTCCAGCGATCGTCCAGGACGCAAGGTCGGCGGAGATCCTGATGCTCGGGTTCATGAATCAGGCGGCACTGGAGCGAACCCTGGCCTGCGGATATGTCACTTTCTTCAGCCGAACCCGCAACGAACTTTGGACCAAGGGGGATACGTCAGGCAATCGGCTCAAGGTTCTATCCATCCGTACCGATTGCGATCGCGATACGTTCCTCGTGCAAGTGGAGGTGGAAGGGGCCGGCGTGGTCTGTCATTTGGGAACGCGGTCCTGCTTCACGCAGGATATTCCGCTAGCCCCGCGAGCGATCTCTGCAGCCCGGGAGGAGCAGCGATGAAGTTGCGATTGGGCATTCCGAAAGGGAGTCTGCAAGAGGCAACTCTACAGCTGTTTGCGCGAGCCGGCCTCCGGGTGTTCACCAGTTCGAGATCCTATTTCGCATCGACCGGCGACCCCGAAATCGAATGCATGCTGATTCGAGCGCAAGAGATGGCCCGCTACGTCGAACACGGAGCGCTGGATGCCGGACTCACTGGCCTGGATTGGGTGATCGAGAGCGGGCTCGACGTGGTCGCGGTTACGGATCTCAGCTACGCCAAACAGAGTCGGGGCAAAGTGCGTTGGGTGCTTGCGGCTCCCGAAGACTCTGTCTACCGGACTCCATCAGACCTCAGGGGAAGGATCATCGCGACTGAGCTGGTAAACGTCACTCGCAATTACTTTCGTGCCAAGAATGTAGACGTGCAGGTAGAGTTTTCCTGGGGAGCCACCGAAGTCAAGCCACCCATGCTGGCGGATGCGATCGTGGAGGTCACGGAAACTGGAAGCTCTCTGCGCGCCAACCGGCTGCGAATTCTGGATACGGTGCTTGAGTCCAATACGCAAATCATTGCCAACCGATCAGCTTGGGAGGATGGCGAACGGCGCCGAAAAATCGAAAACCTGGCGCTGATGCTGCGGGGCGCCATGGAAGCTCAGGATCGGGTGGGATTGATGCTGAACGTCCGCAAAGAAAATCTGCCGGGTGTGCTGTCGGTGCTTCCGGCGCTGCAGAACCCCACCATCTCAACTTTGAGCGATAGCGAATGGGTGGCGGTGAACACCGTGATCGAAGAATCCGAAGCCTGGCAGGTTATTCCCCGGCTGAAGGCTGCTCAGGCGCAAGGCATCGTGGAATATCCGCTGAACAAGGTGGTGATGTAATGCGCCTTCTTGCAGGAAACGCAGCATCGCGCTGCGTCAGAAGACTCGAATCCAGAAATGCCGATCTTTCGCGAGTGGAGCCCCAGGTGCGGGAGATCGTGAACAATGTTCGCAAGAAAGGCGAGCGCGCACTTCGCGCCTATGCCGTGAAGTGGGACGGTCTGAACTCCGGTACCAGCATCAAGGTGGCGAGCGCGGAACTGGAGGCAGCATGGGCGCTTGCCCCACGCGAATTGCGTTCCGCTTTAAGGCAGGCTGCACGAAATATACGTCGTTTTTCCGAATGGCAACGGCCACGAGAATGGAGTCGGGCTAGTGACGGAATCTCCCTGGGCCAGGTCGTGCGCCCGCTCGGATCAGTGGGCTGTTACGTGCCCGGAGGACGGCATCCCCTGATTTCGACGCTACTGATGACAGTGATCCCCGCTCAAGCGGCCGGTGTCGAGAATATTTGCGTGGTTTCGCCTGATCCTCCCAGCGAGGTGCTCGCAGCCGCACAGATGCTTGGCGTGCGGGACGTTTATCGAGTGGGAGGCGCGCAGGCCGTGGCTGCGCTCGCATACGGCACCAGCAGCATTCCGCGCGTCGACAAGATCGTGGGCCCCGGCAATGTGTACGTAACGGTGGCGAAAAAACTCGTATCGTTTGACTGTGCGATCGACTTTCTTGCGGGGCCTACGGAGGTTGTGATTGTCAGTGATCGCGGTCGTGCCGAATTCATCGCCGGGGATCTCTTGGCCCAAGCGGAACACGATCCGGCCGCGTTGCCGATTTTCATCACCACCTCAAAACCGTTGGCCAGCGCGGTTATCGAAGCTCTGCGACACTCAAGAAACGAAGTCACACTTCAGGCCCTGCGCAACGGCGCTGTGTTTTTGGCCAGATCCCGTAGCGAGGCCTTTGAGTGGGCAAATCGAATTGCTCCGGAACACATCACGGTAGAGGCTGACGGCGTGCGCTTCGTTCACAACGCGGGCTCGATCTTCGTCGGTGACTTCTCGGCTCAGGCCGCGGGCGACTATGCCTCCGGACCGAACCACGTGTTGCCCACTGCGGGAACCGCTCGCTATCGGGGTGGACTGTCTGTGTACGATTTCGTGAAAGTGATCACCGTACAGAAACTGACCAAAGCCGGGTTGAGTCATATCGGCAAGACCGTCACGTACCTCGCGGAGATCGAAGGACTGGCGGCGCACGCCCAATCCATGCGGGTGAGGCTTTCTCATGCTTAATGTCAGAACTGCAGTGCGCGATTTGCCGGCCTATCGCCCGCCGCTTGGCGGACGCACCGGTTTGCGCCTCGACTTCAACGAGAATGTGGTGGGCTGCTCGCCGCGCGTGCTGAATCGGCTCCGCAGTTTAGGGGCAGAAGAGCTGGCCCGTTACCCGGAACGCGAACCAGTAGAACAAGCGGTTGCAAATTACCTTCAAGTGAGCGCCCAGGAATTGCTACTCACGAACGGTGTGGACGAAGCCATCCATCTCTTGTGCGAAGCTTATCTCGACACTGGCGATGAGGCGCTGATCGTGGTGCCGACGTTTGCAATGTACGAAATCCTCGCTCGCGCAACCGGAGCCGGCATCACACAAATACCCGCCGACGCCGATTTCTCATTCCCTACCCAAACAGTTTTGCGCCACATCAGTCCAAAGACACGACTCATCGCGATCGCGAATCCGAACAATCCCACAGGATCGGTGGCGACGATTGAAGATCTCCTGCTGATCGCCAAGTCAGCACCGGACGCGGCCCTCCTGGTGGACGAAGCCTATTATGAGTTTCACGGCGAGACCGCCATGGGCAAGTGGGCCGAGCGTCCGACCGTTTTTGTGGCGCGAACATTTTCGAAGGCCTACGGCCTGGCCGGACTTCGCGCGGGCATCCTGATGGGACATCCGCAACAGATAGCGATGATTCGAAAATTGGCGTCGCCCTACAACGTGAACGCCATCGCATTAGCGTGCCTGCCTGACGCCCTCGGCGATCAGCATTACGTGGACAACTATGTGCGGGAGGTCCGCTCCGGACGGTGTCTGCTGGAAAAGGAACTCGGACGTTGTGGAATTCCCTTCTGGCCGAGCCGAGCCAATTTTGTGCTGATGCGTTTAGGGCAAGCAAACTCTACCTTCATTTCCAAGATGCGTGAACGGGGCATCCTGGTACGAGACCGCTCGCGGGATCCGGGTTGCGAGGGTTGCGTGCGCATTACCCTCGGATCCATGGAACAAACTGAAAGATTGTTGCCCATCCTGAAATTGACATTGGAGGAGATCGGCGCCATTCGGGAGGGAGCGCGCTCATGAGGAAAGCACGGATTCACCGGCCCACCAAAGAGACCGATATCGTGACCGTGCTCCACATCGACGGCCATGGTCGCTACAAGATCTCCACCGGCATTCGCTTCTTCGATCACATGCTCGAACTCTTCGCGCATCACGGAGGTTTCGATCTCGAGCTGAAAGCGCGCGGAGATCTGGATGTGGATCAGCATCACACCGTGGAGGACGTCGGGATCGTGCTCGGGCAAGCCTTCGATAAAGCGCTCGGCAACAAGAAAGGAATTTTGCGGGCTGGATACTTTCTCATGCCCATGGACGAGACGCTCGGCTTGGCGGCAGTCGATTTCTGCGGACGCACCGCGATCACCGTCGACACAAAAGTTCGAGTGCGCCTGGTGGGAGACCTGCAAGCTGAACTGGTCCATGACTTCTTCGAAGGATTCGCGCGCGGTGCGCGAGCGAATGTGCACGCCCGGGTCTTATACGGGAGGTCGAACCATCACAAGATCGAATCGCTGTTCAAAGCCTTTGCTCGAGCCGTGCGGGCCGCATGCTGGCGAGATCCCCGCATGGCGGAACTCATCCCCAGCACAAAAGGCGTGCTATGACGATCGCCATTGTGGACTATGGAGCCGGAAATTTGGCGTCAGTGAAAAAGGCCTTCGACACGCTGGGCGCAAAGGCCATCGTCACCGGCGAACCGGAGCGAGTTTCAAAGGCGGAAAAGGTGGTTGTGCCAGGAGTTGGTCATTTCGCGGCGACGGTGGCATTGGACGTCAGCGGATTGCGCGAAGCCATCGAGGGTGCAATTGCTCGCGGCGTCCCCGCGCTGGGAATCTGCCTGGGAATGCAGTGGATGTTCGCCTCGAGTTCGGAAGCTCTGGAACTCGACGGTCTGGCCATTTTCGCCGGAGAATGCACCCGCTTCCCTGCCGAGGTAAAGGCGCCGCACGTTGGCTGGAATCAACTCACTCGGATGGGAGGCTCGAGGCTGTTGAACGGCGTGCCTGACGCCTCCTACGTCTACTTCACGCACTCTTACCGCGCTCCGGTCGTGCAGCAAACAGTCGCAACTTGCGAGTACGGTGGCTTGTTTTCGGCCGTGGTGGAACAAGGCAACGTCTTCGGCGTTCAATTTCACCCGGAAAAGTCCGGCACGGTAGGAAAGCATTTGCTCGAGAACTTCTGCGGCCTGTCATGCTGACAAAACGTATCATTGCCTGTCTTGACGTCACGGGCGGACGAGTCGTAAAGGGCGTGCAATTTCTGAATCTGCGCGATGCCGGCGATCCAGCTGACCTGGCAGAAGCACACAGTGCGGCGGGCGCGGACGAGATCGTGCTCCTGGATATTTCGGCAACCGCCGAAGAACGAACCACTCTGTTGGACACGGTTCGACGAACCGCTCGCCGGCTTTTTATTCCGTTTACAGTGGGCGGAGGCATTCGCTGCCTTGGCGATGCGTCTGCTGTCTTTGACGCCGGGGCGGATAAAGTCAGCGTAAATTCTGCGGCGCTCCGCGACCCCAACCTGATTTCGTGCATCGCAGACCGCTTCGGCTCTCAGGCCGTGATTGTTGCCATCGATGCCAAGCGGACTTCCGAACAGCAGTATGAGGCTTTTGCCAAGGGCGGCAGAACTCCAACTGGCAAAGACGCGCAAGCTTGGGCGAAGGAAGCCGAACAGCGCGGTGCTGGAGAGATACTGCTGACCTCCATGGACCGGGACGGCACTCGATCGGGATTCGATTGTGAAATCACGCGACGGATTGCAGACAGCGTGCGGATTCCCGTAATCGCCTCCGGAGGCGCGGGTTCCGCGGCACACTTCGTCGAAGTTTTCCGCGAAGGACATGCGGATGCGGCCCTCGCAGCTTCGATTTTGCACTATGGCACAACTCCGATGGCCGAACTGAAGCAGACGTTGCGGTCGGCCGGGATTCCCGTGAGGTGGCCGTGCTGATTCCATCGATTGACCTGATGGGCGGGAAGATTGTTCAGCTCGTACAAGGCGAGAAAAAGGCGTTGGAATTTGACGATTTTGAAGCGTGGATGGATCGCTTCGCGCAATTTCCTATTGTTCAGTTGATCGACCTCGATGCTGCCATCGGTACGGGTAACAACCGCGCCCTGTTGAAGCAATTTACTGGGCGTCTGCGTTGTCAGGTGGGAGGCGGCATCCGATCGCTCGGAGACGCAGCGGCCGTGCTGGCCAGTGGCGCCGCCCGAATCATCGTCGGCTCGATTCTGGTTAAGAGCAGCGCCGTCGATATCGACACGGCGCAGCAGTTCGCTGACGAGCTGGGTTCAGAGCAATTGACGTTTGCCGTCGACTCGAAGAACGGAAACGTGGCGATCAAAGGTTGGCGCGAGATCACGGCGATCGGTACGTCTGAGATGATGCAAGACCTGGAACCGTATTGCAGCGCATTTCTCTACACGAATATCGATACGGAAGGACTGCTTCAGGGCTTCCCTGTGGATGTAGCGAAACGACTTCGAGCGCTCACTTCTCGTCAACTGATCGTCGCGGGCGGAATCCGCAGTCAAAGAGAGGTGGATGAACTGGACGCCCTCGAAGTCGATGCTGTGGTGGGAATGGCGATCTATACGGGCCAGATGAGCTTGAAAGCTTCACGCAAGTGAGAGCGAGTCAATTTCGCGGACGATACCGCGCCATAGCCAAGTCGACAATTTCCCCGATCAGTTGCGTGTACGAGCGGCCCGACGCTTTTGCGGCCATAGCAAACTCCTGCTTGCTGGAGAGCCAGGGGTTGGGATTGGCTTCCAGAACATAAACCTCGCCTTTCGAGGAAAGGCGCATGTCGATGCGGCCGTAGTCGCGCAACTTGACGGCGCGATGCGCCGCAAGCGCCGTTTGGGTAAGCCGCTCCACGGTTTCCTCATCCAGATCCTCGGCGATGCTCGACTTGGTGAGTTTGTACGCCTCGGCTTCTTTCTCAAATTTCACGTCATAGCTGGCGATCTTTGGGGTCCCCTTGGGCAATTTCGAAAAGTCCAACTCCACTAGCGGGAGCGCCTGCGCATATTCGTAGCTGCCCAGGATGGCGGCATAGATTTCGCGACCTTCGATGTATTCCTCAATGATGGCTGGGGAATCGAATTCATCCTGAATGTATTGCACTCGTTCCATCAATTCCTTGACGCTCTCGACCACCGCATTGGCGTTGATTCCGATCGATCCATCTTCGGCCAGCGGCTTCACGATCAACGGGAACGCGATGTCGTGCGCGTGTTCGATGCTGCCGCGGTACGAGGTCGCGAAGTACGGAGTACGAATGTTATGGAACGCAAACATTTTTTTTGCGACGGCTTTGTCCTGCGCGAGGAAGGTTGCGTGCGGACCGGCGCCCGTGTATCTCAGGCCAAGGAGATCGAGGTAGGCGGCCACGTGCATCTCCTTGGTATCGTCCCCCGCGAAAGATTCGGTGAGGTTGAAAACCAGGTCAGCCTCACACTTGGCCAATGAATTGAGACCTTGCGGGCTGCCGTCGAGCACCAGGTAGGATGGCTCGTGCCCCAACTTCTCCAGTGCCTCGAAGATTTCTTCCCGATCCTCTTTCTCTCTCTTCTTTTTCTTGCGAGCCTTCCTTTTGCGGGCCGGAGGTTTCGGCTCGGGTGGTGGCTCGGGTACGGCGCCTTCTTCTTCCCACACGTCGTAGAGAATCGCGATCTTCATCGCGTTTTCCGTCCTGATGTAGCTGGCATAGTCATGTTCGATGCTTCCATTGGCTCCCGCGATTAGGGCTGGACGAACTTTCCGCGCGCCATGTAGTTGGTGGCCAGAGTTGTGGCGTATACCGTGAGTTCCGCGAGATGCTCCGCTTCCCTTCGCGTATCCGCGCGCAACCCCAGTTCACCGATTCGTTTCTCGATGCCGTCGATCAACTGCTTAATCAGAGGCCGCTGCGCGCCCGTCCAGTAAGCGACTTTGTCGATCACCGTCTTGCGGTGTTCCCGCAAGAATTCCTGCGCGGGACGGACGGTTTTTCTCTGGCGCTTGGATACATTAAAAATATCTACCAGATCGGTGTCCAGCGCCAAGTCCACAACTGGGATCGTTTCCGGCGCCGACTGGCGATAGAAATCCGAGACGGTGGATTCCATTTCGTCCACGGTCACATCGGGATAACCGCGGCGGCGCACCGGATCCGCGTTGCCGAGATCGTGCGCAATGCGATCCATGTAGCGGAGCTTCGTCAGCGCTCCCCAGCCACGGTAACGCGTCCGCCACCCGCTGCGGGGAGTGAGCCATACCGCAAACGTTTCGGCGAAATCTTCGTCGGGATGTTTTTGAGCATACCATCCCGCGAGATGGCGCACGTAGTTCCGCGAAAACGGAATCGGGCGGTAATTATCAAGATAGCGCCGGCGGAAAGGACCGAAGAGCGTTTTCCATTCCGGCGTTCGGTAAAGTTTGTACGCGTAATTGAATGCGTGACCGGCTTCGTGCCGCAGGTACATCATGATCTCGCGCTTGTCCTCGAGATCGTTCATCTCTTTTTCGAGAGAGGCAAGGTCGGGATTCGCCAGATAAAAAGGAATTCCAATCACAGGCTCACCCGAGGGGCAGCCCCACTCATCCGTCAGGTAACAGGCCGGACGAAACTTCGCGAGACCCTTGCGCTCTAGTTCCTGATACAGCTGATGCACAAAGCGCTCGATCGGAGAGCCTTCCAGTTTCAGCCCCAGTTCACGAATGGGCTTGCCAAGGATCTCCTGCAAATTGGCTTTTGGTTTTTCGGTGGGCTGCATCAGATTCGTTTATTCCCGAGACTTCGTGCGCCTTGGCAATCCAGGGAGGAAACGGCAGACCCACCCCGACCCGATCAGTATATGGCGCGGCGCGGTTTTGCGTGGAGAGTCGAACCGACGCAACCGCGCCATTCAGTCATCACCGATCAAATACAGCTTTTTCTATTACTTAGATCGCTTTATTGCAGTCTTACTGGAATGTGTTGCAGGCTTCAATGCTACCGTCCGATAAGCCCTTTTGGAACCATTCCATACGCTGCGCAGACGATCCGTGGGTAAACGAGTCAGGGCTGACTTGTCCTCTCGACATGCGCTGCAGGCGATCGTCTCCTACGGCGGCGGCGGCGCTGAGCGCACTTTGCACGTCACCGCTCTCCAACAGATTGCGCTGCTGCGTTGATTTCGCCCAGATGCCGGCGAAGCAATCGGCCTGCAACTCCATGCGCACGGAGAGCGCGTTCTCCGATCCCGGGTTGTGGCCCTGCAGACTACGAAGCTTGCTTTCGATGCCGAGTAAATTTTGAATGTGATGTCCGAGCTCGTGAGCCAGCACGTAAGCCTGGGCAAACTGGCCGGGTGCCCCAAACCTCTGTTGCAACTCATCATAGAAGCCGAGGTCGATGTACACCTTCTGATCAGCCGGACAGTAAAACGGTCCCGTCGCGGACTGCGCCGCACCGCATCCGGAAGGCGTCACATCCCGAAAGAGCACCAGCTTGGCGTGCTGATAAGGAATGCCGCGCTGCTGGAGAATTCCTGCCCAGGTTTTTTGCGTGTCGTCGAGGACGAACGAAACAAATTGGACGAGCGGCTCCTCGCGCGCGTCGCGCTGCGGATCGGGTTGGCTTACCGCTGGTCCTGTGGAGACTCCCTGACCACCCAGCAGCGAAAAGAAATCTTTTTTAAAAACCAGGCTGAGGACCAGCAGGATGAGGAATCCGCCAATCCCAATGTGCCGGCCTCCGATGCCACCACCGCCGCCTTCATCGCGACGATCTTCCAGGTCCTCGCTGCGTCCGCCCGGTGTCCAACGCATCTCACACCCCCACCGATGTGCAACAGATTATATCCACTTCCCACCCCGAGTTGTGACTGCGGGACATAACGTTTGTCAATTTTCAGCCGCTCGATAAATGGTCGGCGAATTCGTGCTGTACACTAGGGAACTTTCATTACTCATTCAGGAGGATCGCTATGCCCGAAGCCACACTGAGTGGCGCCGATTTCAAGAAACAGTTGCGCGAGGGGAAGCCGAAAATGGGCTTGTTCCTGAACGCACACAGCCCTACCGTGGCCGAGCAATTGGCGCATAGCGGCTACGACTGGCTATTGGTCGACACGCAGCACGGCCCGATGGGTTACGAAAAATTGTCCGCCATGCTGTCGGGAATCGCGAATGGCGGGGCGAAATCCATGGTGCGCGTCGGTGGCTACGATGACCGCCCGGGCATTCAGCAGGCGCTGGATTTGGGCGCCGACGGCGTGTTGGTCCCCTACATCAACACGGCGGAAGAAGCTCGGCAGGCGGTGAGTTGCACCAAATATCCGCGTGCGGGAACGCGGTCGGTCTACTTTCCCCAGCGCAGCATGAATCGCGCGGGCCTGCTGGGTTATGCGGGCAATTTCAACAACAACGGGATCGTGGCCCTGCAGGTGGAAACCGCGTCCTGCATCGACAACATCGCTGAAATCGCCGCCGTTCCGGGAGTCGACATTTTGTTCCTCGGACAAAATGACCTCTGCATGTCGATGGGACTGTACGAGAAGTACGAGTTCCCTCACATGTATACCTCCCCGGAGTTGGGCGCAGCCACACAGAAGCTGATCGATCACGCTCGGAAGAATAACGCGATCCTCGGCTTGTTTTTGTTTGGCACGTCGCGCGTGGGCGAATTTCTGGAGAAGGGATTCACCTTCATCAGCATTGGCAACGATCTTCACCACGTCCTTACGCAGGCAGGCGCGTACGTGAAGGATATGGAAAGCATCGCTAAAGAAAAAGGCAAAGACTGGGCCAGGCGGCCTACCGCGTTGCTTTAGGCTTAACACTCACATGGATAGGCATAGCGCTCAGGCAACCTCGGGGCGCTATTGTTTTGAGGTAGTGTTTGGCTACTTCACTATGGTGAGGGCATCGGCTTCGCGCAGAACTTGTTCCGGAGTGTATCCGCGCTCACGAAACTCGCGGATGCTGGCGGCATCGTGGCGCTTAGCCATTCGCTGCCCACTCTCATCGCGAACGAGCTCGCAATGGTAGTAGCGGGGCACTGGCAATCCGAGGGCCCGAAAGATCAACGCCTGTCTAGCGGTCGATTTGAGCAGATCGGCTCCGCGAACGACCTCGGTGATTTCCATTAAGGCGTCGTCAACAGCGACGGCGAATTGGTAGGACGGGACATCGTCGCGTCGCCATACAATGAAATCACCGAAATCGCTGCCTGCAATGAAGGACTGCGCGCCAAGGCGCTGGTCGACGAACTCGATGACTTCTCCATCCGGCACTCGGAGTCGCCAGTTCACACCGACGGGCAGCGAGAAGGCTGCTGCATCGGTCCGCGAGCGACACCGGCCCGGATAGATCGGTTCATCGTCGGAATCATGGGGGGCAGTCGCGGCCGAGGCGAGGTCTTTGCGGGAACATGTACAGGGATAAATCCAGTCATCGTCGCGCAGCCGCCTCCATGCTTCCAGATAACATGTCCGCCGCTC
>Ga0307469_10000769_pt1 | contig 11710 bp, 13 predicted proteins | sample atmos_gasesAM2C__FD_203084 | JGI IMG/M metagenome (GOLD analysis project Ga0307469, IMG submission 203084) | Hardwood forest soil microbial communities from Morgan-Monroe State Forest, Indiana, United States - atmos_gasesAM2C_515 | ecosystem: Environmental > Terrestrial > Soil > Temperate...
GGTCGCGAAACGCCACGTCTCCCGCATCAATCATGTGCACTGCAAGGATGTCCGCTCCGACGTGCTCACCCGGGTGCGCAAAGCCGATCGGAGCTTCCTCGATGCGGTGGTGGAGGGCGTCTTCACCGTGCCCGGCGATGGCGCAGTGGATTTTGCGGGTGTGCTCGGCACATTGAAGGCTGCGCGCTACCAGGGCTGGCTGGTGGTCGAGGCCGAGCAGGATCCGGCCAAGGCTCATCCGCTCACCTACGCGCGCATGGGCTGTCATTATCTCTCCGGCGCCGTCCGCGCGACCGGACTCTGACCCATTCGAGGGCTCTGATGAAAATTGGCATGATCACCGACAGCCTCGGCGATATGGCTGTCGAGGAGCTCGTGAAGACCGCGGCCGAGCTCGGCATCGAGCGGCTGGAGTTCGCGGGCGGCAACTGGTCGCGCGCGCCGCATCTGAAGCTCGATCGGATGCTGGAGAGCGAGTCCGCTCGCCGCGAGTTCCTGGCGCGCCTTAGGGATCACGGCATCGCGCTCAGCGCGCTCAATTGCTCGGGCAATCCCGTGCACCCCGGCGAGCATGGCCGCCGGCATCGTGAGGTCACGGAGAAGACCATCAAGCTCGCGAGCCTCTTGGGAGTCGAGCGTGTGGTGATGATGTCCGGCTGCCCCGGCGGTCCCGGCGATGCCAACGCCAATTGGGTCACCACCAGTTGGCCCGCGGAGATGCAGACCATCCTGCACTACCAGTGGGAGGAGGTGCTGATCCCGTACTGGCGCGGCCTCGTCACCTATGCCAACGGGCTCGGCATCCGCAAGCTCTGCCTGGAGCTGCACGGCCACCAGAACGTCTACAGCGTCGAGACCTTCCAGCGGCTGCGGAACGCCGTCGGCGATACCGTCGGCGTCAATTTCGACCCGAGCCATCTGATGTGGATGGGCGCCGATCCCCTGAAAGCGATCGCGGCGCTCGACGGCGCGATCTATCACGTGCACGCCAAGGACACGCGCATCGATCCCGGAATCGCCGGCTTGAACGGCCGGATCGAGTTCAAGACCAACGACCGCGCGAGCGAGCGGGCCTGGAATTACGTGACGCTCGGCTTAGGGCGCGACGAGGCCTGGTGGCGCAACTTCTGCGCGGCGCTGCGAGCCGTGGGCTACGACGACGTGCTCTCGATCGAGCACGAGGACGTCACCATGACGCCTCTCGAGGGCGTGCGCCGGTCTGTCGAGCTGTTGAAACGCGTGATACCGAGCTGAGAAGACGCGCTCAGGTCTCGTCGGGCCAGGCGGCGGCGGTGAGATCGACGCGGACCTCTCGTCCCTGCACGCTGAGGTCGAATTCGAAGCTCGACGCGCCTGCATAGTCCCGGTACTTCCCGGCATGGCGGGGATCTTTGATGTCCCGCGAAAGAATGAAATACATGATGCCCATGAGCTGCAGCGTTTGGGCACGCTTGTCCTCGACGATGCCCATGCCCGGAAGCTGCATCACGATGCTGGAGGCGAGAACGCCGGGGGCGACGCCGCGGTCCTTGGCGGCATTTCCGAAGGCAAGCTCCAGTTTATGGATCCCGAGGTCGTCGCCAGACCAGCTGAAAATCTCCGAGCCCTCGAGCCTGAGCGTGATATTGCCCATGCGGCAGGTCAGCCCTGGGCGCGCCGAGCCCGCGGCTTGCGCGGAGTGGGAGGCGGCTCGGGCGCGAGTGCGTCGGTGGCTTCCTTCGCCAATCTGAGCGCCCGCAAGCGCGCCACCTTCGCCTCCATGGTCTGGCGCTCCTTCTCGATCTGCCGCTTAACGTCGTCGTCCCGCTTCTGGCGCTGGTCAGCGATGGACTGCGCCGTGCGTCGCGGGGCATCGGAGCGCTCCGCGCTCTTCATTGTGGGTCTCCTTTCACCGAGGCCGGTACGCTGGCCCCTGCGGGGTCGGGGGGCGGCCGAGCCGCCCCCTCGCGTTTAGGCCGACTTCAGATTGACCGCAGACGTCTTGCCCTGCTGGCCCCGCTCGATGTCGAAGCTGACCTTCTGGCCCTCTTGCAGATTGCCGATGCCCGAGCGCTCGACCGCCGAGATATGCACGAAGACATCTTTCGAGCCGTCATCCGGTTGAATGAAGCCGTAACCCTTTGTGGGGTTGAACCATTTGACCGTACCAGTGGGCATCCGTCCCTCCATAGAACGAAGCCGCCGCGCGGATGCGCTGCGGGCCAACCTAGGTTTTGGACGGGTCCGGATTCGGCCCAGGAGAGCACGACGCCAAGGCCGGCCGAAAGCCGATTGACCCACATAATATGGCGCTGGAGCCCGGTCTTTTCAATCCGCCCGGTCCCTGGGTCGGACGGCCTGGTCCTTGACGAATTTCGCGAGCGCCTCGATCTCTCGGCGATCCCCCTCATAGGAGCGCGCGAGCTCCTGATAGAGGCGAGCCACGCCCTTGAACATCTGCGCGCTCGGCGAGGCCTCGCCGACGAAGCCGGAGACTTCCTCCATCTCCGCGACCCAGCGATAGGCCTTCGCATAGACGTTGGGCATCTGGCGCTCGAGCCAGGCCTTGAGAGCAGGCTGACTGTCGGCGAGCTCGCGCTTAAAGAGTTCGGCGACGCCGGCCTTCGTCGCGCCCAGCATCGCGGCGGCGCCGATCGCGGTGAAGCCTTTGGTGATCGAGCCATAGGCCATCTTGAGGGCGGAGGCGGTGCCGATCTTGCCGTCGATCGTCCGCACGTCGAGCCCGTGCTCCCTGAGCGCCGCAAAGCGCGCGGCGGCGGGGCCGCAGGCATAGAACTTCGGTCCCGGCGTCCCCGGCCGGGGCGGCGCGCCGATGATTCCGGCATCGACGAAGGCGCAGCCGGTGCGCTCGATCGCGGTGGCGACGTCCCCGACCGTCTCGGGGCTCACCGCGTTGCAGTCGACGTAGATCGGCTTCGCCCGGCTGTCGGCGAGCGCGGCGGCGAGCCTCCGCGCGAGCGGCACCGCCTCGGCGGGCGGCACGATCGAGAGCACGAACGCGGCGTCCTCAACCAGCCGGGCGTCGTCGTCGAGCGCGATGAGCCCGTGACGCCGCGCGCGCTCGGCAGTCTTGGCGCTGCGCCCGGCGAGGGACGTGCGCACTTCCGCGCCCTGCTCGTTGAGCCGGCCGCCGACCGCGGCGCCCATTTCTCCGGCAGCGATGACCACGACGGGACCCATGACGCGCGCCCTATCTAGGCCGCCTTCTCGCCGCGGTAGGCCTCGTCCTTGGCGCGGAGCACGCGGGCGGCGCGCTCGATGTCGCGTCGCTGGGCGGGGTCCTCGATCTCCGTCAGCATCGGCAGCATAGGCCCCATCTCCGCGATGCCCGCGAGGCTCACCGCGCTGTGCAGTGCGCGGATCGGCGACAGCGCGTCCCGGAGGTCCTCGAGCGGCAGGAACGGCGTCTGCAAATCGAGCGCACGCTCCTCATCTCTGGCCTTGAGCGCGGCGAGGAGCGCCAGCGAAAGCCGCGGTGCCACGCAGACCGAGCCCGAGGTGAAGCTCACTAGGCCGAACTTGATGAGATGCGCGGGGGCCGGGCGCTCGCCGATCCCGCTCACAACCTGCTCGGGGCTCACGTGGTCGAGCAGCGCCGAGAGATAGTCGTCTGTGGCGGGCTCCTTGCGTACGACGCCATACTTGACCGCGATCATGGCGCCATCGCGGATGAGCGCGCCGGCGTCCGCGGGCTTGAGGTAGTTCTCCGACTTCACATAGGCGATCACCGGCTTGCCGTAGCGCTCGGCGATCTTGCGGATGCCGATCGCGATGCCTGCCTGGGTCGCGGGGAAGCCGAGCGGCAGCACCATCGCGGTGGGGAAGGGCAGGGCTTTCAAGATGTGCGCCTGATCCATGGCCTTGCCGTACTCGGGTCCGACCGCGGGAATGACCCAGGTGTCGGCGCCCGCCATCTCGCCAAGCGCGCTCATCTCGGCCTCTAAGCCGAGCACGCCGAGATTGTAGATATTGGCGTTGCCGCCATACATGAGCGTGCGGATCCCGCCCGCCTCGAGATACCGGATGAGCGCGCGGTTCGCGCCGGCGTTCAGCGAGAAATCCGCATGCCGCGCTAGCGGCGGCACCGCCAGCACGGAGCGCTCGAAATCCGCCTTAAGAACGGGCGTGGTTTTCATGGGCAGACCTCGCTCTCGGCCAAGGCTCTCCCCGGGATTTTAGCTTGATCGATGCAGCCGTGATAGGGTCGGCGATGATCGACGGAGGAGGAAGCGATGGCGCTGATCCTGCTGACCCATACGCCGGATATGCTGCGGAACTACTATGGCCCGCGCGCGCTTGAGGCGCTGCGCGAGCTCGGCGAGGTCCGCCTCAATCCCGGCGGCGTGCTCGATACCGAGGCACTGATCGAAGCCGCGCGCGGCTGCGACATCGTGGTATCGGACCGGCAGACGCCCGGCGAGGCGCGCTTCTTCGTGGAGGCCCGCGACATCGCTGCTTTCCTGCGGGTCGCGGTCGACATCCGCAACATCGATGTCGCCGCCGCGAGCCGACAGGGAATTCTCGTGACGCGGGCTAGTGCCGGGTTCATTCCGGCGGTGGCGGAAATGGCCGTCGGATTCATGGTCGACCTGGCGCGCGGGATCCCCGAGGCCGTCGCCGGGTACCGTGCGGGGCGCGAGCCCGCGGCGCATATGGGCAGACAGCTCAAGGGTTCGACGCTCGGCGTCATGGGCTACGGCGCGATCGGCCAGTATCTCGCGAAGCTTGGGCTGGCTCTGGGCATGGCCGTGCTGGTGAGCGATCCCTATCAGAGCGTCAGCGACCCGGCGCTCCGGCAGGTTGCGTTGGAGACACTGCTGGCGGACTCCGATTTCGTGGTCTGCCTCGTGGTGGCGAACGAGGAGACTGAGAACCTGATGAACGCCGCGGCCTTCGCGCGCATGAAGCGGAGCGCTTATTTCATCAATCTCTCGCGCGGCAATCTGGTCGACGAGGCGGCGCTGGAGCGCGCGCTCGACGAGCGTCGGATCGCCGGTGCCGCGATGGACGTCGGACGCGCGCCCGACCAGAAGCCGTCGCCCCACCTGGCGCGCCGCGCTGACGTGATCGCCACGCCCCATATCGCCGGCCTGACGCCGCAATCGATCGAGCACCAGGCCTTCGACACCGTCAATCAGGTGCGCGCGCTCATCGCGGGCCGCGCGCCAGCCGGCGCCGTCAATCTCGACGCCGCGACGCGGCTCGCGCGGTTCCGCAACGCCTAAGTTGCATCAACTCCGCCCGCCGTCGACGCTCAGGATCTGCCCGGTGATCCAGGCCGAGAGGTCGCTGACGAAGAACAGCACGGCGTTCGCGATGTCCTCCGCCGACCCCAGCCGCTTCAGATAGAGAGAGTCCACCAGCCGCTTCTGACCCTCGAGACCGTATGAGGCCCACTGCTTCTCGGTGGTGGGGTTGGAGCGCACGAAGCCCGGCGCCACGTTGTTGACGGTGATCCCGAAGGGGCCAAGCTCCTGGGCGAGCTGGCGGGTCAAGCCGATCTGCGCAGCCTTGGCCGACGCGTAGGCCTGGATCCCCGTGAGGCTGGTGCGCAGCCCCGCGCCGCTGGAGATATTGACGATCCGGCCATAGCGATGCGCCTTCATGGCGGGCACGGCGGCCTGGATGCAGTTGAAGGCGCCGGTCACGTTGACGTCGAAGATCGACTGCCATTGCTGCGGCGTGATCTCCTCGATGGGCCGGCCGACCTGGCCCAGGACGCCGCCGGCGTCGTTGACGAGAATGTCGATGCGGCCGCTGGCGGCTTGCGCCTCCTCCACCACCGCCTGCACCAGCGCGCGGTCGGTGACGTCGAGCCGGCGCACCTGGCAGCGCTCGCCGCAGACCGATTTGGTTTCCGCAAGCCCCGCTTCAAGCACGTCGCCGCCCCAGACGGTGGCGCCGGCATCGACCAATGTCTTGGCGATCGCGCGGCCGAAGCCGTGCGCCGCGCCGGTGACCAGGGCCGTCTGTCCTGTCAACGAGAGTGTCTTGGGTTGTGCGCTCATGCCGGTACCATCTCCATCAGCTGATCCAATGTCACCCAATCCTGCGCCCGCCGGCCGTCCTCGATGTCGCGCACGAGTGCCACCAGCCGCGCGGTGATCGGCGCCGAAAGCCCGTGCTCGCGCGCGACCGTGACGATGGGCCCAAGCTGATGCTCGGCCTCGGTCCGGCGCTTGCGCACGGCGAGGTCGCGCCAGATGCCGCTGTGGGATTTCGCGGAGCGCCGGTTGAAAGCGACCAGCGCATCGAGCGATCGGATTGCCTGCGCCTCGGCAGCGGCGGGCGCGAAGGCCGCGGGATCGAAGCCGTCGAACGGCTCCGGCGCGATCTCGGCCGTCGCGGCGACCCGCAAGACCTCGCGGGGGAGCGCGACGAAGAGTGCGCGGTGGCGCTCAGAGGCGAGGCAATCCGCGATCGAGGCATTGGTGAGCGCCGTCGCGAACAGCATCGCGCCATAGGCGAGCTTCGCCCAGAGATAGCCCCAGATGTTGCGGGTAAGTACCGCGTGCTCCTCGAACTCGCGCAGCAGGGCGTGGAGCCGCTCGGCGCGCGGCGTCACCCGGCCGTCGATCTCGCCCACCACCACGGCGCCCCGGCCGCCGAACAGGATCTTGCCCGGCGCGATGTAGTCGGCGCCGAAATTGACGAAGGCGCCGACCGTGCGCGCGGGTCCCACGACTTTGGCGATCACGCGCTCGTTCAGGCCGTTCTGCAGCGAGACGACTGAGCCGTCCTCGGCGAGATGCGGCAGCAGGGCGCGCGCGGCACCTTCGGTGTCCTGCGCCTTGACCGAGAGCAGCACGGTCTCGAAGCGGCCCTGCACCTGCTCGGGCGTAGCCGCACGCACCGGCAGTTTGAATTCCCTCACCGGTCCCGTGATCGCGAGCCCGTGCTCCGCCATCGCCGCCACGTGGTCCCCGGCGCGGTCGACGAAGAGCACGTCATGGCCTGCGCGCGCCAGATGCGCACCGACCGTTCCGCCGATGGCGCCCGCGCCCCAGACCAGGATGGTCTTTTCGCCCATCTGCGCTCCCTCCCTCTTTCCGAGGAAAACCTATAGGCGCGCATTCCCGCGATCAACTGGACGAAGCCGCGGGGCCCTTGTGCTAGGCTGCGGTAGCTGCGCCGGGAGAGGGCGATGTCCGATCCGAAGCCGAGAACGTCCGAGGTCAATGCCAGGCTCTGGGGTGCCCGCGCGCGCGACTGGGCCGAGTGCCAGGAGGTGCTGCTGCGCCCGGTCTATCAGCGCGTGCTCGAGCGGACCGGCGTCGGCTCCGGGACCCGCTACCCCGACATCGGCTGCGGCGCGGGGCTACGAGCCACGTTCCGCTGCCTGCTGGCAAAACCCTGACGTGATGCCGAACCCATCCAGCCCGACCATACCCACGGCTCTTCGGCCCTCGCGGCGCCTGTTCGCCCTCGCCCTGTTGCTGTCCCTCTGGCTCCGGCAGCCATGCTATGCAGATGCGCCAGCGCCGCAAGGCGGCCCCGCGAGCCCGGCGCAAAGCATGGCCGACGACATGATGTCCGCCGGCGGGTGGCTCTCCGACGCCGCCAGCGACCTCACGAACGCGCTTCGGCCGATCTTTGCGGCGGTGCCCGATTGGCCGGATCAGCTTCGGCAGGTGGCGGACCGCATTGCCGAAGCCTCGGGCGGATCGTTTGCGGTTTGGCTGCTCCAGCTGTTGGTGGCACTCGCCGCTGGGCTCGTGGCGCTGCGCCTGGCGCCGCTGGCGCTCGCTCGTTGGCGCCGGGCGCAGCAGCGGCTTGGTTCCGATCCGGTGCGGCTCTCCGGACTGTTGTCGCTGTTCGCCTCCGATCTCCTCGGGGTTTTTGCGCTGCTCGTGGTCGCCTATGCCGCCCACGCCCTCTGGTTCTCGAGCGACTCACTGCCGAGCCGGGTCGCGATGCCGTTTCTCTCGGCCCTCGTTTACTGGCGTCTGATACTGGTGCCGGTCGATCTCGTGCTGCGTCCCCGCGATCCAAAGGCGCGGCTCATCGAGGTCAGCGACTTGACGGCGCGCCGGCTGCGCGAAGCGGCCAGCGCAATCGTGGCGCTGGAGCTGTTCTCGACCGCGCTCCTGCGCGCCCTGATTCGCAGTGGCATGCAGACCCCCGACGTGCAGGTCACGGCCCTTTGCCTTGGCGTGGTGAATGCGGGCCTCGCGGTCTATTTCATCAACCGCGTCCGGCGCGCCGCGGCGCTGGGCGGGGAAGCGACCGCGGGTCGGGACCGGCGGACGGCCGCGTTCTTCGAGCGCATGGGGTATCCGCTGGCTCTGCTCTTCGTCTTCCTGGCGCTGCTCGCCTGGTCGCTCGGCGTGACGCTCAAAAAACTGGGGCCGTTCTGGGGGTTGATCGACACGGCCGGAATTCTGATCGGCGTTTGGGTGCTGGACATGATGGTGGGCGCGGGGCTCGATCACGTCGCCGCCGCGTCCGGGGATCGGGAACCGTCCCAGAGGCGCGCGCAATGGCACCGCATCATTCGCCATTGCGTCAATGTCGCGCTCTGGCTCGGCGCGGCGGCATTCCTGGTGGGACTCTGGCTCGTGGATCTCGCGCGCATCCTGCCCTCGGAGGGCTGGGCGAGCTACCGCGGCTCGCTCTGGAGCGCGGCCGCGACGATCTACATTGCCTATGTGCTCTGCCGGGTCGTTTTCATGCACACCGAGCGGCACATCCGGCCCGCGATTCAGGCCGTCCCCGGCGACGAGCCCGCGCCGATCGCGTCGCGGCTTCAGACCGTGCTGCCGCTGATGCGCGTCTTCATCCTGATCACGATCGCGCTGCTCGCGGGGCTGATCGCGCTCTCCAATCTCGGCGTCAACACCACCTCGCTCATCGCGGGCGCCTCGATCTTCGGTCTCGCGATCAGCTTCGGCTCGCAATCCCTCGTGCGCGATATCGTGTCCGGCATCTTCTTCATGGCCGACGATGCCTTCAGGATCGGCGAATACATCGATACCGGCAGGCTCAAGGGGACGGTCGAGGGCATGTCGATCCGCTCATTGCGCCTGCGCCACCAGAACGGCCAGGTGCATGTCATCCCCTTCGGGCAGATCCAGCAGGTCACGAATTTCAGCCGCGACTGGACCACGGTGAAATTCAATCTGCGGCTCGCTCACGAGACCGACGTCGAGCAGGTCCGCAAGGCGGTGAAGCAGATTGGCATCGATATGATGGGCGACGCGGAGCTCGGGCCCGAGCTGATCGCGCCTTTGAAGCTGCAAGGCGTCACCGACATCGATCCGAACGCGCTGGTCGTGCGGCTCAAATTCACCGCGAGGCCGGTGCAGCCGACCTTCGTCTACCGCGGGGCCTTGAAGCGGATCCACAAGGTGTTCCGGGAAAAAGGCATCGAATTCTCCAATCCGACGGTCTATGTGCAGGCCCGCCCCGTGCCCGGTGCGCCCGAGGAGGAGAGCGCCCAGCTGGTCTCGATGGCCGCCGCCGCGAAGGGCCAAATCCCGCCGCAGAGCTAGTGTGCGGGAGGGCCATGGGACAAAGGGAGAAGCGCTGATGAGCTCGACGGTGATCGGCGGCGCGATGCTGCCCCATGCGCCGCAATTCTTCACCATGCCCGAGACCGAGGATCGCAAGACCGTCGAGCGCGTACGCGCGATCGCCGCCGAGATCGGCGAGAAGCTTCGGGATCTCAAGCCCGACCTCTGGATTCTGTTCGCGAACGATCACGCCGAGCAGTTCTTCCACCAGGCGGCGCCGCCCTTCACCATCCATGTCGGCGGCGAGGCTAGGGGAGAATTCGCCGGCCGGAAGTTCCACTGGACGGTCCCGAGCGAGACCGGCTTCGAGCTGGTGCGCGATCTCTATCGCCAGGGCTTCGACCCCGCCTTCACCAGCACGGCGAAGTTCGATTATGCGATGGGCATCCCCTTGACGCACCTTGGCCACACCGAGCCCGTGCTGCCGATCTACGTGAACGCCTATCTCCCGCCGCAGCCGACCGTCGAGCGCTGCTACGCCTTCGGCCAGGCCGTGGCGCGCGCCGTCACCGGCATGGGGCTCCGGACCGTGGTGCTCGCAAGCGGCGGCATGTCGCATTTTCCCGGCACCGACCGCTACGCAAACCCGGAGCTCGCCTGGGACAATCAGGTCCTCGCCAGGCTCGCCGCCGGAAATCTCAAATCGCTGATCGGCCATAGCGAGGCCGAGCTCGACGAGACCGGCAACATCGAGCTGCGCTGCTGGGCCTGCGCCGCCGGCGCGCTGGGCGAGCGCAAGCCCGATATCGTCTCGATGGATCCGAGCTGGCACCACGACTACGCCTCGCTGGCCTGGCTCGGCGGCGCGGAATCGACGCGGACGCCGCATTACCCCTCGATCAGGCCGGAGCTGGTCGCGCTCACGACGGCGCTGCATGCGCTCGCCCATGACGAGGCGGCGCGCACCGACTATATCGCCGACCCCTCGGCCTTTGCCGATCGCCATGGGCTCGTGCCCGCGCAACGGACCGTGCTGATCGCTCTCGACGTGCCTGCAATGGTGGCGATGGGCGCGCATCCCCTGGTGCCCTTCCTCGCGAACATGCAGGTGCAGCGGCAGCGCAAGCCCCGCTAGGCTTCAGGTCGATTGCCGCCAAACCCGAAAACCCGATAGCATTCGGGATTGTCCGTCGATTCCTGTGCCCACGAGCTTTCCTTGAGGAGGAACGACAAATGAGCCTGCCTGGCACCTGCGATCCTCCGTCCTCGGACGGCCACCCTTGCGCCTCGGCGCAGCGGCTATCGCGGCGCCGAATTCTCACGCGTGCTGTCGCCGCCGTCGCGACCGGCGCCGTCCTCGATGTCGCTGCGGCGCCCCGTGCGCGGGCCGCGAACGCGGTGACGCCTGACCAGGCGCTGCAGAAACTGATCGACGGAAACCGGCGGTTCGTCGAAGGCCGCATGACGTCCTTCGAAGAGGATCTCGCGATCCTGAAGCAGAAGACCGCCGGCAAGCAGGAACCTTTCGCGGCGGTGCTGTCCTGCGCGGACTCCCGGGTGCCGGTTGAATTGGTCTTCGATCAGAGCATCGGGCACGTCTTCGTCACCCGCGTCGCCGGCAATGTCGCGAGCTCGGAAGTCATCGCCAGCCTGGAATATGGCGCGGCCGTGCTCGGCACGAAGCTGATCGTGGTGCTCGCACACAGCAGTTGCGGCGCCGTCAAGGCATCGATCGACGCCAAGCCCGTGCCCGGCCAGATAAGCGGCTTATACCGCTACATTCGTCCGGCCGTGGATCAAGCCGGAACCGATGTCGACGCCGTCGGCAAAACGAACGCCAAGATCCAGGCGGCCATACTGCGCGAGGCCTCGCCGGTCCTGGCCGGCTTGATCGAGAAGAAAGGCTTGAAGGTCCTGGCCGGCTTTTACGATCTCGCCAGCGGCAAAGTGGAGATCTTGAGCTGATCCTCTAGAGCCAACCCTCCGCGCGTGCGTGGTCGTAGGTCTCGTCGAGCGCGCGGCCGATGATGCGCAGGATCCGCTCGATCTCCGGCGGCTCGATCACGAGCGGGGGCGCCGCGGTCAAGGTGTCGCCGAGCGCGCGCAAGATGGCGCCGTGCTCCTGGCACCGCCGCTCGATGAAGAGGCCGACGTTGAGCTCGGGCGGGAAGGGCGTCTTAGTGGCTTTGTCCTTCACCAGCTCGAGCCCGCCCATCAGCCCGATGCCGCGGACTTCGCCGACCAGCGGATGCCCCGCA
>Ga0307469_10000770_pt1 | contig 11706 bp, 10 predicted proteins | sample atmos_gasesAM2C__FD_203084 | JGI IMG/M metagenome (GOLD analysis project Ga0307469, IMG submission 203084) | Hardwood forest soil microbial communities from Morgan-Monroe State Forest, Indiana, United States - atmos_gasesAM2C_515 | ecosystem: Environmental > Terrestrial > Soil > Temperate...
ACCGTATCGCCGCCGAACTTCCCGAGAGAGTACGTGCAGATGACCGCGTCGTCGTGACGACGCCACACATCGTTCACGCGCGATTCGAACTCGACGAGATCGTCGATGTGTGAGCGACCGTGAGCCGCCCAGTCCATGCGGCACACGATGCGACTGAGCGGGAATCCCCCCGTGGCGTTACCGCTCGCCATCTGCTCGAACGCCGCGAGCATCCGATCCTGATCGAAGCAGTCGTCCCGCAGGTACGTCTCGGTGGTGACGCGCAGCTCGAATTGGCCACGCTGCTGGGCGGCCGTCGTGTCGATCCCGGCCGCGGCGAGTCGCTGCAGATGGTCACCACGCTCGTCGGCATTCACCACATGCACCGCCTTGTCGCCGCACGCGAACCCGTCCGTAATGAACGGGAGCAACACCCGATACTCTTCCTCCTCGTTGTTGAAGAACGCACACACATGACGTGTTTCGGTGAGCTGGGAGCCGGCAAAGCGGATTGGTGCCGCGCGAATCTTCATGGGAGTGCCCGAAAGTGACGGGACCAGATAATACCATAAGTACGGGGTCTTCGGGCGAACGGCCATGATACTTTGGTGTCGGTCGCGACGTCGTGGTCCCTGTCCTCCTGATGCCAAGGTATCGGTCGGTACCTTCGTCCAATAGGTCCCCGCGGGCCGCGCTCTATTTTGACCGCGAGAGCACCTTCGAATCATCCTGCTGGGAGAACACGACCATGCCGAGCAACTCACGCAGAGACGGCGGCGCATCGCGTCGCGACTTCCTCATCGGCGGAGCGACGGCGGTTGCCGCGGCCGCGGTGCCGACAGTGATGGTCGGCGGTCGCGAGGGCCCCGCGACTGCGGCCGCTCCCGGCCTAAAGCAAGGACGGCGGGCGGTGAACACGATCACCACAAAGGACGGTACGCAGATCTACTACAAGGACTGGGGCATGGGACAACCGGTCGTCTTCAGCCATGGCTGGCCGCTCACCGCCGACGCTTTCGAGGACCAGATGTTCTTTCTCGCGTCGCACGGCTATCGCTGCATCGCCCATGACCGGCGTGGGCATGGCCGTTCGAGCCAGCCGTGGCAGGGCAATGACATGGACACCTATGCCGACGACCTCGCGACGCTCGTCGCAACGCTCGACCTGAAGAACGCGCTCCACGTCGGCCACTCCACAGGAGGTGGTGAGGTCGCGCGCTATATCGGTCGGTACGGCACGAGGCGCGTGGCCAAGGCCGTGTTGATCGGTGCGGTGTCGCCCCTCATGCTCAAGACGGCCGCCAATCCCGGCGGCTTGCCCATCGAGACCTTCGACCAGATTCGCGCCGCCGTCCTGGCCGACCGTTCGCAATTCTGGAAGGATCTCACGCTGCCGTTTTACGGCTACAACCGGCCGGGAGCCAAGATCTCCGAAGGCGTGCGCGAAGCGTTCTGGCGCCAAGGGATGATGGCCGGTTTCCCGGCCGCCTACTTCTGTATCAAGGCGTTCTCCGAGACGGATCTCACGGAGGACCTCAAGAAATTCGACGTGCCGACCTTGATCCTGCACGGGGACGACGACCAGATCGTCCCGATCGCGGACTCGGCGCTGCTCTCGGCGAAGATCATCAAAAACGCGACGCTCAAAGTGTACACGGGTGCGTCGCACGGCATGTGCACGATCCAGAAGGACCAGGTCAATGCGGACCTGCTCGCCTTTTTCCAAGGGGTGAGCTGAGATAAAGCGTGATTGCAACGGAGCGCCACGATGACAAACGTCGATACCACGCTTTCCGCGAACGGCGCCGAACGTCGGTTGAAGGAATTTGGTATCGAGCTCCCTGTGCCGCCCGAGCCGTTCGGCACGTATGCGGAAGCGGTGCAGACTGGCAATCTCCTGTTTCTGACCGGGATGCTTCCGACAGAAGGCCGCCAAGCGACGTTCACCGGGCGTGTCGGCGCGGAAATCGACCTGGAGGGCGGACGCAAGGCCGCCCGCCTGGCGGCGCTCAATGCGCTTGCCGTCGCACGCCAGCACTTGGGATCACTCGACAAAGTGACGCGTATCGTCCGGCTCGGCGTATCGGTGGCGACGGCGGGCGATGTCGAGGATCAACCGAAAGTCGCGGATGGTGCTTCGGAGCTGCTTCAACAGATCTTCGGAAAGGAGAAAAACCCTTCTCGACTGGTGTATGGCGTCGCGAGCCTCCCGCTCGGCGCTACCGTCGAGCTGGAAATCATTTTCGAGGTGGATGGCGCTCCCGTGACGAACCCGACGTTGTATCGCACAATGCAGATAGACGGGCTGTCCATCTTTTACAGAGAGGCCGGACCGAAAGACGCGCCGACGCTCCTGCTCCTCCACGGACTGCCCTCTTCGTCACGAATGTTCGAGCCCCTCTTCGCCCGGCTTTCCGATCGCTATCACCTGGTCGCGCCCGATTACCCGGGCTTCGGGCACAGCGACTGGCCGGACCCGAAGAATTTTGCCTACACCTTCGATCACTACGCCGAGCTCATCCATCACTTCACCGAGGCACTCGGGCTCTCGCGTTACACGCTGTACATGCAGGACTACGGCGGCCCCGTGGGGTTTCGCATGGCGTTAGCCCATCCGGAGCGGATCGAGGCGCTCATCGTCCAAGACGCGGTGGCTCACAACGAAGGCCTGGGAGCGAATTGGAAGCCGCGGCGGGCTTTTTGGGCCGATCGCGCCGCCAACGAAAGCGCGCTGCGCACCAATCTCCTGTCGCTGGCGACGACACGCACGCGCCATGTCGGAAGCGATCCTGACGTGGAACGCTATGATCCCGACCTCTGGACCGATGAATTCGCGTTTCTCAGCCAGTCCGGCCAGGCCGACATTCAGAGCGACCTCTTCTACGACTACCGCACCAACGTCGAGGCGTACCCCAAGTGGCAGGCCTGGATGCAGGAGCAGCGGCCTCGGCTTCTGGTCCTCTGGGGGAAGTACGACCTGTCGTTCGAGCTTTCGGAACCGGAGGCCTATCGCCGCGACGTGCCGAACGCTGAAGTCCACATCCTCGATGCCGGCCATTTCGCCCTCGATACCGCCGCGGATCAGATTGCGCAGCTCGTCCGGGGATTCATGAAGTAGCGGAAGGAGGACCGTAATGATTCGAACCCATCAGCCAGGCCAGGCCGTCTTCAGATCGGTCCTGCCCGAACAGATCGACTGGGAGCCATTCCCGGCCTTCCCACCTCCGGTACGCCTCGCCGTCCTTGTCGGTCAGCCCACAGAGCCCGGCCCCTACGTGATCAGGGTCAAAGTGCCCTCCGGAGTGAAGCTGATGCCCCACAGACACCCGGAGGACAGAGTCTACACGGTCATGTCCGGCGTGTTCTACATCGGCCTGGGCGATCAGTTCGACGGCGATAAGGTGGACGCGTATCCACCCGGTAGCGTCATCGTTCTGCCCGGCAATACGTCTCACTTCCACTGGGCGAAATCCGGTGAGTACGTCACCCAGGTAACGGCCATGGGTCCGCTGGGCCTTGAATATCTGGATCCCGCCGACGATCCGCGTGAGCACCAACAACAGAATTGATACCATCGTGCAATATCATTCTTCACTATCCTTCTCGGGGGTCTTGTATGCTCGCGCAGTGGTCAGTTCGCGTCGGCCTCGCCTGCAGTCTCGCTTGCTATCCGCTCGCTCTGCAGGGGCAGGGCAAGAGCCTCCCGCAGCGTATCGCCGATGATTTCATCGCGCTCGCCGGTGGCATACACCCCGGCTACCGTATCGCGCATGCCAAGGGCATTGTCGTGACGGGCACGTTCGCGCCGTCGCGCGGCGCGACGTCGCTGAGCCGCGCTCCTCACCTGATGGCGGCGTCGACACCGGTCATCGCCCGCTACTCGAACGGAAGCGGCGTCCCAGACGTTGCCGACAACAGCCCCGGCGCGGTGCCACGCGGCCTCGCCCTTCGCTTCCAGCTGCCGAACGGCGCCTACACGGACATCGTGGCGAACTCGCACAACGGCTTCGTCGTCGGCACCGGCGAGGACTTCGCCGCCTTCCTCGACGCGGCGCTTGCGACCAAGCCCGACAGTAAGCATCCGTCGCCGATCGAGGCGTTTCTCGGCACGCATCCGGCCGCCGTGAAATTCGTGACCGACCCCGCGCGGGTGCCGGTCAGCTTCGCCACCGAGGTGTACTACGGCAACGACGCGTTCATCTTCGTTAACGCGCAAAACGTAAAGCAGCCAGGTCGCTACCGGCTCGTCCCTGTCGGCGGCACGAAGTACCTGGACTCGGCAGCCGCGGCGAACGTGTCGGCCAACTACCTCTTCGACGAGCTCACGCGTCGGCTGGCGAAAGAGCCGGTGAAGGTTCGTGTGCTCGTGCAGCTCCCGAACCCGGGTGATCCGACCGCAGATGCATCGGTGGTCTGGCCGGACGACCGCAAGCTCGTCGAGCTCGGCATCGTCACGCTCACGACCGTCGCGCCCGACAATGCTGAAGTGTCGCGGAAGCTCCAATTCAACCCGATCTTCCTCAGTGATGGGATTGAGCTCTCCGATGATCCCTTACCGCCGCTTCGGTCCGCGGTGTACGCGCTGTCCGTGGCGAATCGACGTTCGCCGTCGCCCGCCGCGCCCGCGACGGCCCAGCAGCAGAGCGTAGATCCGACCTGGCTGAGCTTCGATACGGCCGCCAAGACCGTCCGCTTCCAATTGATCGCTGGACTCACCGGGCTCAACGGCGCCCTGAACTTCAACGGGTTCCGCGACGGGCAGCTCACGCTCGTAGTACCCGTCGGTTGGCAAACGGAGATCGACTTCCGTAACCATGACGGAGTGTTGCCGCACAGCGCCGAGGTGATCGCTCCGCAGACGCCGCCGCCGGCTCAGCCCGGCGACCCTGCGATCCCACGTGCCTTCACGCTCAAGCTCGCACAAGGACTTCCTTCTGAAGCGACAGACGACATGCGCTTCGCGGCGCAGCCGGCGGGGGAATACCTGATCACGTGCGGCGTGCCGGGGCACGGTGCCGCCGGGATGTGGATCCGGCTCCGAGTCAGTGGGACGGCGAAGACGCCGGCGATCGAGCCTAAGGAATGAGCACCGTTGGCACGACATCAAATGCCATAGGCTGGCCGTTACGACGCACCTCGAAGCGAACGACGTTGGCGCTCTGCACCAAGGTCGGCAGGGCGGAAGGCTGGAGGAACTCCGACCCCGGCCGCCCGGCGATCGTGACCACCTCGTCGGCTACGCGCAGCCCCGATGCATACGCAGCGCCATCAGCCCGCGCCGCGGCCACCTCAACCCCTCCTCCTTGCGGCGCCGGCGCCAGCGCCAGCCCAATGCTCCGAAGGGCCGGCGGGGGCGGAATCACGCGGTCGGGGCTGTTCACCCGGATCCGCTTGTTCCGTTGATCCAACGTGATGACGAAGTGCCGCAGCAGGCGCGCGCCGAGCAGCAACTCGCGTGGAAACCCAGGCGGCGGCGAGACGATGCCCACGATAGGCCGCTGAATGGTCGTGGCACCCAACCGCACGTCTCCATCGAGCCGTGCGGAGAACACCGGCACGGGGGGTTGGCCGCCGATGGAGGCAGAGCCCGTCGGCACGCGACCCGAAACGAAGCGCAACGAATCGGCCACTTCTGGCGCGCAGTCGATCGCTGCCGCGCTCTGGGTGTCGAGAACCGCATGGTGGGGATGACCGCCGACGTCGACATCGACGCCGAGATGCTGACCCATCTCGACCAACGGCAGCACATCTCGACCGTTCGGCTCCACCAGAGCCCCCCGTTCGAACCGGACGCTGAGCGCGGGGTAGTCCACCGTCAGAAGGAGGTCGGCGTACGCCGTCAGGCCCAGGAGACCGTCGACTCCGGGCAGGAACTCGGGACCTTTTACCACGGGAAGATCACGCAGAACGAGGTCGCCGATGCGGAGAGAGTCGACCGTTGAGGGATTATCCGCAGGCAGATGGAGCGCGGTCGCCAGTCGCTCCGTCACGAGCACGATTGGTGCCCCCGTCTCGATCGCGAAGACGTACGGCCCGCGACCGTTCACCATCACGTCGACTGTCGCACGATCCTGCATGATCAGGCGCAGCGGCACGGTCGCGCCCTGGACCGGGAGATCGACACGTCTGGGTGCGAGCGCGCTTGCCGTTAATCGCTGCTGCGCCAACGCCCGGCCTGCGGACAACAGCATGCTCGTGAGTACGGTGCACCAGATGGCGGTTTGTGACACAGACACCTCCTGGTGCGATAGGATGCCCTGCACTATCGAAGCGTCGCAGGGTCGCAGCTGCCCACAGGACGCGGACAACCCGAGTGTCGCCGAGCCGCGTACCTTTCGGCACCATGTGGACCCGTCTCTGGAAGCTTGTCATTGTAACGTTCCTGTTCCCTGCGTGCGCCTGGCCCCAGGCAGCGCAGCTCACAACGGCTGCCCAGGTTCTCGACCGCTACAAACAAGCCCTCGGCGGCACGCAGGCCATCGCGAACGTTCTATCCATGACCGTACGGGGCGAAGTGGAAAGCAATGCAACGCCCGGCAAGGCGACCTTCGTCTACTACGCGAAACCGTTCAAGTCGCTCTTCAAGCTCACCCGCGTCGACGGCACTCAGATCACCGCGGGATTCGACGGGAACGTGTCCTGGACCATCACCTCCAGGGGGGCGGAAATCGACACAGGGACTCCTGTCGAGGCGATCCGCCGCGATGCCGATCTTCAGTACGCGCTGCACCAGCCTGATTATTTCAAGCAGCTCGAACTCGCCGGCACCAGCGATTTTGAGGGTCATCGGTGCTATTGGTTGCACGGCACGACCAACTGGGGAAAAGACAACAACCAGTTCTACGATGTCGCGACCGGACTGCTGGCCGGCTATCGCTTCGAGTCCGACGACTCGTCCAAGACGCTCACGTTCGCCACGTTTGAGAACTACAAGAATTTTGGCGGCCCGTTGATTGCCACCAGAAACACCACCCGCGCAGGCAAGAACAGTCGAACGTTCACGTATAAATCCGTCAGCTACGAGCCACTCGCCGATTCCATTTTTGAATTGCCGCCGGCGGTCAAAACCCTGGTCAAATAGCGCGCAGGGGTCACAGTTCCACATCCTCCGTCGGAAACTGGACCCCTGCCTCCTCGAACGTCACGGCTGGCCGCGCTTCACGACCCGCTAGTTGCCCGCCCGCTGGATGTCGATGGACGATATGGTGGTCGGCGTGCCATTCGCGTTGGTCACGACGTTCTGGTGTTCGACATAATGGAATGGCGCGCCGTCACTCGTACGGGTCACGTCGCCCTCCCACCGGAACGACGCCATCGAACTCCCGAGATTGACGTGATACTGCACCAGGCCCTCATACAGCGTCGGGGTGTTCGCCACGAACGCGCAGAAGTTCGCCGCTACGAAGGGAAAGACCTGCGAGATGTCGGTGCCCTGATAGATCTCGACGTGCGTGCTCGTCGCTTGCAATAGCAGGCGGAACGCTTGGGCGTCGGCCGGCGTGTTGATCTGCTGTCCGTCCACGGTGTCGCGCGTGGTGAGGTTGGTGCACGGTGAGACGTCCACCGGGCCGTGAATCGCCATCAAGTTGCGCGCAGCGTCCGTGGTAATGATGCGCACGAGGATCCCGTCGCGGCGGATGATGATCGGACTGGGAGACGACGGATTGTCGGCAAAGTCCGCGTCGGGCCGATCAGTCTGAGACGTCGGCATGCCGTCCGAGCATGCGACGAGACCGAGCGCCACTAAGCACAGGGCGGTCGGACGAAGCTGGGGTGCCATGAGCTCCTCCTCTTGAGGGGTTCGCAACGGTGCTGCAATCTTCACCTCAATAGGGCCGGTCGATCACGCGGCGGTCATCCCGGAACCACTTGGGGGAGGGGGGGGCGGTCTGCTTCACCTTACCACGCTGGGCTCGCTCGGGCTCACGCGAGCCGACGGTTCGGCGGTCACGGATCTGCTCCGTCAACCCAAGCGCATGGCGGTGCTTGTATATCTCGCCGCGAGCCGCCCCCTTGCCGCCGTCCAGCGTGAGACGCTGCGCGGCCTGCTCTGGCCGGAGTACCCGGAACGTCGGGCCCGGCGCGCGCTGAATCAGGCCCTCTATGGGATGCGCGCCATCGTTGGTCCCGGCGTGATCGCGTCGCGCGGGGCGTCGGGCGTGCTGATCAATCCCACCGGCTTAGAATGCGATGCGACGGTGTTCATCCAGGCGGTTACGCATACCCCGGCGGAGGCGATGGCGGTGTACGGCGGGGATTTTCTCCCGGGCTTCTCTGTTCCGCAGGCCGCGGAGTTCGAGCGGTGGGTGGAAGCCACGCGTGATCGCTTACGATTCGCCGCCGCCGATGCCGCGGCCACGCTCTGCGCGTCAGCCCGGGCGGCGGGCCGCGTCTCGGAGGCCATCGGATGGGCGCGCCGGCGTCTGGATTTGATGCCGATCGACGAACTCGCCCTCCGAGATCTGTTGCGGGTGCTTGCCGAGGCCGGTGATCGCGGGCAGGCCGCGGAAACCTACCGCGCGTTCGCACGGGAGCTCGCGAGCTACCTGGACACGGCACCATCGCGGGAGACGCAGGACCTGGTGCGCGCCATCCTCCAGGACGTCGACGCCTCGAGCGCTCGGGTGCTGCGCCTGCGGTCCCGCGTGACTTCCGCTCCCCGCCTGCCGGCCAGGCCGATGACGGTCGGCGCGACGGGGGTGGGCATGCGGCGGCGCTGGTGGATTCCGCTGACGCTCACGGTGGCCTCGCTCAGTGCCTTCTGGATCGCCCGCACGCCGTGGGGCCGCGTCCTGCTCGACCGAGACGACGCGCATCGTGCGACGGCGGCGGACCTCACGCGCGTGGGTCGGTTCTTCTGGAACCGGCGGACCACGGCGAGCCTGCGGGCGGCGGTCGGCTACTTCGATCGGGCCGTCCTCGCTGACCCCGGATACGCTCCCGCGCTGAGCGGCCTCGCGGATGCCACCATTTTGCAGACGTGGTACGGCGATCCCACCTCTCCAACGATTCCCGAGACCGCCCGTGCCGCCGCCCTGGCCGCGGTGCGGTGGGGCGATGACCTCGCGGAGTCGCACACCTCACTCGGTGGCGTCAGAGCCTGGCTGGATCGAGACTGGCGTGACGCCGAGCGGGAGTACCGCCGGGCGATCGCGCTCGACTCGACCTACGCGACGGCCCATCAATGGTATTCGCTCGGTTTGGCTGCCCAGGGCCGACTGAACGACGCCGTGCGTGAGATGCGAGCGGCTGAGCGTCACGATCCGGTCTCACCGTCGATCGCCACGGACCTCGCCATGGTCCTCTTTTGGTCTGGGCGAGATAGCGAGGCGATCGTCCAGGTCCGGTATGCACTCGTGCTGGACCCCACGTCCGCCCGTGCGAGCGCACAGCTGTGGCGCCTCTACGCGGCCGTGGGCCGTGCTGATGACGCGATGGCCGCGCTCGAGTGTGTGATCGGGGAGCGGGGTGGGAACCGCGGTGACATCGCCCTGCTGCGACGCGTGTACGCGCGTCACGGGTGGCGGGGAGCGCTGCAGTGGTGGGCGCGCTCGCTCGAGCGTTCCGTCCCGACACCGAACCGCGCCATGCGCGTCGCCGTGCTCTACGCGCTCCTGAATCACGGCGACGTCGCCCTCCGGTGGCTCCGCAAGGCTCGTGACGAGCGAAGTCCGTATCTCCAGTTTGCGGCGTCGGACCCAGCGTTTCGGCCGCTCCGGGGCAATCCGGAGTTCGAGCACATCGTGGCGTTCAGATAGCGAGAAGGGAGGCGGCATGCGGGGATTGTAGACGGGCTCGGCGGGCATGTCGATCGAGTCAACGACGGGTTGTCGCTGAATGGCGTGGCCCACTCGTTCCAATACGGAACCAGCCGAGGTCGAAGCGTTCCGATGGAACAATTTAGACCTCACACTATGTTTACTGGACGGTCTAAATGTCTACCCATCGCCGACCAGGAACAAGGAGCCCGTATGGCCACGACGACCCGCGACACCAGCCGGACCTCGCGCCTCCTCGCGCTCATGCAGAAAGGTGACGACGCGTTCAACGCGCGCGACTTCGCAGCAGTAGACGCGGTCCACCACCCAGAGATGGTCGCGTACATCCCCGGGAGCGCGCAGCCGATCCACGGAAGCGTCGCCCACGCCGCGGCGATGCAGCAGCTGTTGCGAATTTTCCCCGACATACACGTGGAGACCCCGTACCCGGTCCAGTTCGGCAGTGGCGACTGGATCACGGTCGTCACCCGCGCCACGGGGACGTTCACCGGGGAGATGGTCCTCCCCAACGGCAAGGTGGTCGCCCCGACGGGAAAAGCGTTCGACGTGGAATTCGGCCAAACCACGAAGTGGGACGGCGACCGGCTCATCATCATCTCCGCCTTCTTCGACTCCGCGCTTCAGGCGAAGCAGCTCGGCCTCGCCGGGTAGCTCAGTCCGAGCGGCAGCGGTAGACTAGCGGGATGTCCGGCACCGGATTGCGCGAACGCAAGAAGGCGCTCACGCGTCAGCTCATCGCTGACACCGCCGCGCGCCTCTTCGCCGGCCGTGGGTACGAAAATGTGGCGGTCGGCGACGTGGCGCGCGAGGCTCAAGTGGCCGAGCAAACGGTCTACAACTACTTTCCGACGAAGGAGCAACTCGTCACCGATCGTGAGCAGGAGATTCAGGAGAAGCTGTGCCTCTTGATCCGCTCTCGTCCACCCGGCAGCACGCCGGCGGCAGCGATCCGCGAGTTTGCCCTCCGGGTTGTTGCCGGCATTCGCGACATTCCGTCCGAGCTGTGGCGCGGCGAGATCGGCTACCTCGCGGCGATCAGTCCGACGGTCCACCGGCTGGTGCTGGAGGTGATCGATCGCCAGGCCCGCGCCCTCGCCGCCGTCATCAGCGACACCACGGCCGTGAGCCCGGAAATCGCCAGGCTACACGGGATCGCGCTCGCCGGCGTGTTCGAGATCATCATCAGCGAGGCGGGCCGGCGCACGCGGGACGGTCAGAGCCAGACCAAGATCGCTCGGGAGCTAGCGCGAATCATCGCAAATGTGCTCGACGAGCTCGACCGCTGGTTCAGCAAATCGACGCCATCACGCCGCCTCGCGCCGAGGCGCGGCGGGTAGCCGTGCAATGAAAAACCGGAGAGCACGACGCCCTCCGGCTTTTCCTCCATCACGCCGCGGACTTGACCGCATCCGGTCCCGTCCCTGGCGGCGTCTGCCCTTCGTATTCCGCTGGCCTAGTTGTTGAGGAATTTCACCAAGGCCGGAATCACCTGATCGGGCGCCTCTTCCATCAGCCAGTGGCCCGATCCCTTGACCACCACGCCCTCCACGTTGGTGTCGACCAGGCGACCCTGCTCGATGAGGAATTGGCCGCCTGCCTTCTCGCCGCTCAGCACCAGCATCGGCATGGTGACCGGCGTCTTGGCCAGCTCCCCCAGCTCCTTCCCGTCCTGCTCGAACGCGCGAAACCACTCCATGCCAGCCCAGACGTGCCTCGGCCGAGCGTAGGTCGCCGCGTAAAGCCGGCGATCGCGCTCCGGGATCGAGTGCGTCGGATCGGCGGCGAAGTCGTTCCAGAAGTGCTCCAGGTAGGTTCGCTCTCTACCCCGGACCAAGGCCAGCGGCGTCTTGCCGTAAAAATGGAAATGCCAGAGGTCCCGGAGCAGCCACACGCTCTGCCAGTTCCCCACGCCCGGAATGAAAGCATCCATGAGCACCACCCGCTCTGT
>Ga0307469_10000771_pt1 | contig 11702 bp, 8 predicted proteins | sample atmos_gasesAM2C__FD_203084 | JGI IMG/M metagenome (GOLD analysis project Ga0307469, IMG submission 203084) | Hardwood forest soil microbial communities from Morgan-Monroe State Forest, Indiana, United States - atmos_gasesAM2C_515 | ecosystem: Environmental > Terrestrial > Soil > Temperate forest...
CTCAAACCTCGCGGATCTGGATCGCCTCTTCGCGCAAATCAAGCGGGAGAAGGGCAAGCTCGATATCGTGTTCGCGAATTCCGGTATTGCGAAGTATGCCCCCTTCGGAACGATAACGGAAGAGCACTATGACTCGATCTTTGACATCAATGTGAAGGGACTTCTGTTCACGGTGCAGAAGGCGCTGCCGCTCTTGCCGGATGGCGCCTCGATCATCCTGAATGCGTCCATCGTCGCCAGTAAAGGGCTATCGGCGAATAGTGTTTATAGCGCCACAAAAGCAGCGGTGCGATCGTTCGCGCGGACATGGACGACGGACTTAAAGGATCGCCGCATTCGTGTGAATGCCGTGAGCCCAGGCCCCATCGACACACCCGGACTGAAAGAGCTGCTGGCTTCCTCAGGGGTGGGCGAGGGCGAGCAACGCAAGAATATGATTTCCACCATGACTCCGCTCGGCAGGCTCGGTACACCCGATGAGATCGCTAAGGCCGTCGTGTTTCTCGCATCCGACGACAGCAGCTACATCACGGGAACGGAATTGTTCGTGGATGGCGGTTTCGCACAAGTGTAGGCCAACAGCGGCGATAGCGAACCTCTTTCCACCGTTCGGCCAACAAGGGAGACAAACTTATGACTGAAGTCGCAACAGGACGAGACATTGCGCTGAACTGGGACGTGCTCGTGACACCCGGCATCCCACCCGTCACGAGCGACCTGGCTCCGGGCACGAAACAGCTGATGTGGTCGCCGATATCGTCGACCCTCATCTGCGGCAAGCGGGACGCCGTCCTCGTCGACACCTTTATCACCGTCGAGCAAGCGGACATCCTCGCAGATTGGGTCGCGGCGAGCGGCAAGAACCTGACAACGATTTATGTCACCCACGGTCACGGCGACCATTTCTTTGGCATCGGGGCGCTCCTGGATCGTTTTCCCAATGCCAGAGCGGTGGCCACGCCCGATGTTGTGAAACTCATGCGCCAGCAGGCCTCGCCGAACGTCCTCGCGAACTTCTGGAACCCGCTGTTTCCAGGCCAAATCCCGGATCGCCTCGTGATCGACGAAGAACTCAAGCGAAATGTAATCGATCTCGAAGGGCACGACTCTGTCGTCGTGGAACTCGGACATACCGACACTGACTACACGACCTGTCTGCATGTCCCGTCGGTTGGCCTGGTGGTTGCCGGCGACGTCGCCTATAACGACGTTCACCTCTATCTCGCCGAGTCGAACGCGCAAACCCGCCGTGAGTGGATCGCTGCGCTCGACAAAATCGAGTCACTCAATCCACGCACTGTGATCGCCGGACACAAGCGACCTGGAAACGACGACAGTCCCAAGATCATTGAAGAGACCCGCCAGTACATCCGCGATTTCGACCGCGTAGCCGGGACAACGACGACCGCGCGCGAGCTCTACGACAAGATGCTCGAGCTCTATCCGGAGCGGGTCAATCCAGGGGGAGCGCTCTGGATCTCGGCGCGCGCACTCAAACCCGAAAAATTGGTGCGAACGAAAGGAGTCTTCTAATGCGACGGTTGCAGCTCGTAGCTCACGGCGAGCCCTCGGATGTCATTCAACTCAACATGGTCCCCGAACCGGCTCTTGGTCAGGAGGATGTTCTCATCTCGATGGAAGCGGCTCCGCTCAATCCATCGGACTTTCTGTTCGTCCGCGGCATGTACGGCGTCCGGCCGGCCTTCCCATCCTCGGTAGGCGCGGAGGGTGTTGGCCGAATCGCCAAGATTGGATCAAAGGTTGATCTCGCTTTACAGAGTAAGCGAGTCCTGATTCTCCCGACCTACGAGCAAGGCACTTGGGCTGACCAAGTTGTCGCCCCAGTGCGCAACCTCGTGCCGATGAGCAACGAAGCAGATCCCCTGCAACTCTCAATGATAGGGATCAACCCTGCTACCGCCTATCTCTTGCTGAACCGATACGTTTCCCTGATGCCCGGCGACTGGATCGGTCAAACCGCAGCCAACTCGGCCGTGGGACAGTACATCATCGCGCTCACGAGGCTCGCAGGAGTCAAGACGCTGAATGTCGTTCGTCGGGAAGAAGCTGCCGAACAGGTGCGTCAGTGGGGAGGTGATCGCGTAGTCCTCCAAGGCGGCAATCTGCACAAGGATATTGAGGAGGCCCTCGGTGGAAAGAAACTTAGCCTCGTGCTCGATTCGCTGGGCGGAACTCCCGTGGGCGAGCTGGCCAAGTCGCTCAAAACTGGCGGCTCGATTGTCGTCTACGCCCTTCAAAGTGGGCAATTCCCGGCCATCTCGCCCGGAGACCTCATCTACCGTGATCTTAGCCTCCACGGATTCTGGCTCATCAATTGGATACGCAACGCGCCCCGCACAGAGATCCAGGAGATTTACCAGAAGCTGGGCGACCTCGTGGCTGATGGATCGCTCTCCGCCGCCGTGGAACATGTGTACCCGCTTGAGCAGTTCAAGGAAGCGTTCAAACAATCTTTGACATCGAATCGCAGCGGAAAGATTCTGTTCAAATTTGGAGACAACCCGTGACAACGACCACTTACGCCGCGGAGTTCGCCGCCCTGCTGCCGCGCTGATTCAGACCGCCGACGTCGCGGTCGCGCCATTCGCTTCTTCGCACCGCCTCATCTGGCAGATCAGCGCTGCGGCTGGCTCTGCGGTTTATCCTTCTTTAAGTCCGATCCTTGCGCAGTGACGCTCGCCGTAGCGAGCTCCGTTTTCACTCTGACTTTCTGGTTGGCTTCCACCACGATGTCGGTTTCGAAGCTGCGATAGCCGGGCAGCTCGATTTTGATGTGGTGTTTTCCCGGCGCGATCAGCATCGCGCGCTTCACTCCGCCGAATTCGTGCACGTAGCCTGCAAACTTATCATCCACGAAGACGGCAGCCCTGTCCGGCGTGACTTCCAGTTTCACCTCGCCCGTCACGCCCGGATACCCGGCGTTCGGATCCCTTTCCATCCTGACAAACACAGTGGACGTCCCTTTCGGCTCGACGATGACTTCCTGCGTAAAATCCTTATATCCCGCCTGCCGGACGGCAATTTCGTGTTTTCCGGGGACCAGCAGAACTTTCTTGTTGCCCTTCAACTCTTTTACATAGCCCAAATATTGGCCGTCCACCCAGACGCCCGAGCTCTTGTCGATTTTCGTCTTCCCTTCAAAATTCACCTGCCCCATCACTTGATTCGTGTTCTGGGCATACAAGGCGCCGGCAATGGCCAGCGAGACGATCAAGCTCAAAACGGCCGCTCTCACCGCAGTACGCATTCTCATGGCGTTCCCCCAATTCAAGTCGTTTGATTCAATCCTGAACCGGGCTGAGGAGATTCGGAATTCGTTCACAACTCCTAACCGCAAATTCCGATTTGCAATCTTGCCTTTGCGCAAAACCATATGCCCGCCGCCATCGTGTGTCAAGCTCGCCCAGCCGCGACATTTCAATTTCCGGGCGGCCGGCTCTCTCCCGTACCGCTGGCGCCTGCCCTGAGCATGCCGAATGGGTCCAGCGCGTCGTTTGCGTCCCGGACGATTCTGCGGGACCAGCTCCTTTCTCTCGACTTTTTCAGGTTCACGGTGTCATACCGAACCCAATCGCGCCTTTCGCGATTGGCGGTGAGGGATCTGTTTTTTCTTTCGGCTGCATAGCCATTTTTTGGTCGCCGCTACTCGCGGGACCCCCGGGAATAGTTGCGATTAGACTTGGTCCCGATCGTTTGTTTTGAGCGACTTACGCCGATTTCTATTTTACTTGAGTTGCGATTGGAATTTCGCTCGCTTGCCCTTCGCCCCATCGAGCCTCATGCGGCCTCCCTTGCGCCCGTTTTAGCAGGTCCAATAACAAGCCACGCTAGCACAAAAAATGAAATCGCGAAATTCGCAAAACTACGTGGTACTTACAGAACTAGATCAGGCGAGAAGGGTATTCCGAACCATGCGGCGACCGAGGAAACCAACGCCGAACCATTTGGCACGCGGCAACAAATGACGAACGCGCTGACCAAACAAGTGAATTTCACATGTCCGGTTATCCGACTTTTCGGGAGTTAGCACACGTGGCCAGGCTCAGCAAAGGATAATGCGCTTACGGAACTGGATATGCTTCGACTATTCCGCCTAGGCTGCCAATTGTCACCGCCAAGGTTTGTCATTTCCGTTGACTACAATGTTTTCAGGAAGGCAACAAGGTCGTCGACTTCCTGTTGGGTAAGGTTCAGGTTGAAGCGAGTGTTATAGAAGTTGACGGCGTCCCGCAAGGTTGCTGCGGAGCCGTTGTGGAAATATGGCGCGCGCCCGGCCAGCCCACGAAGAATCGGTCCCTTAATTTTGCCAACATGGTCGAATTTACCATCGACCAAGGCCTGTCCGAGATCGGTGGTGGTTTTGCAGTTGTTGGTCGGCCGACCCGCAGTTGCGTCCGTTTTGCATACCGTGATTTCCGGCAAGTAGCTCACATCAAGACCGCCTAAGTTAACAGCCGGGTTGGAGGGGCTGGGATCCCCAGTCCCGATATTCAATGGTGTGGGGAAAGAATGATTACCAACGTTCGGGGTATCGTGACAGGTGCCGCAGGTACCTTGAAGCGAAGGAATGCCGCCTGCAACCAAGCCCCCGGCTGTTACATCGTCATTGATTCCTGCCACGCCGGCAATGGGAATTTGCAGAGTGTTGAAGAGCAGCTCACCGCGAGCGATGGAGCGCCGCGCGGCCGTGCGCTCATCGTCATCACTCTCCCTGATCTGCGCCCATTTTTCGTAGAGGTTGAAGATGTGGGACGTAAACTGTCCGTCGCCTGGGTTCAGCTGCCCACCCGGCTGCTCGAAAGCGGGCACGAGGAAGTGGACGCTGGAATTGATAGTGATGAAGAAGGGCTGAGTGGAGAGAAGTTTAGGTCCACCCTGTGCACCATCTTCATTGAGATCGCCGGCGTGACGGTCCCGCGTCTGTGCGGTGAAGAGTTTGGTCTCAAAATCTACGATCTGCTCCTGTTCCTCGGCAGTGGGCCTCGTCCCGTCGCCCTGAGCGTGACCTTTGGTGGCGTCAAGCGACTGGTGCGCCAGATCGTTCAGAAGCGACTTTGGGTAGTTGGTGTAGAGGATTTTCGTCGTGCCGGTAGCCGGTGAAGATTCCCGGCCGTCGAACATCACTGTGCTTAGGAAAGGTAGGTTTGTGGTTGGCAACGGCCGCCGATACATCGAAATGGTATCGGTTGCGTTGCACCTGTATCGGTTGTAGACACTAACGATTTGATAGTCTGCGTTCGCGGGAACGGCGATTCCGATGCGAATCAGGCCCCTCGTTAGCAGCAGGCTGTAGGCTTCGCGCCGCGCCTCCAAAGTGGAAACATCCGCTGTAGGACAGTTTGCACCGTCCACAGGACGGAAGATGGGATCCGTACCTTGTGTGACATCGAACCGCTTGCGGATATGCTGCGGGGTGACCGAAAAGGCGTCGCTGGGCTCGTGACAAGTGACACATCGGCGGCCGTTGGTGCCTAGGTCCTGAAAAAAGGGATTGGTGGTCGTGTCTGTCGGCCCGCCAAGGTTCAGATTGGCAAAGCGCCCATCGGGATCCGAGAATTCCTGGAACACGGGCACGACTTGATTGGAACGATCCGCGACGGCGAAAAGCACTCCCGTTCCCAGGAGAAAAATCACGGGAAGAACGATTGCCAGGCGGTTTTTTCCAACGACCCTGCGCCTGAATTGAATGGCATGGGAGTGTGAATTCTCGGACATATCGCTTATTGGCGACACTGTTGACTCCTTGGACTGCGACAAATGGGATCCGTTGACCCTGAACAACTACCCACTGCCGCTGGGGAAAGTTCTTCGCTCTGTCTTTAACAGCGCAAAGTCGGGGCGGATTTAATCATTCGCCGCCGAAAAAAGTTGTTGGGTGGTGGAAACGCGAGAACTTGCTGCTCTTTAGGCGCTCTAGGTTTGACAACCCGGGACAGAATCGCTACCGTAGGCGTCCAACTGTCCCCAATCGGAGGAATCTCCGTGGAGCATGAGCCTCCCAGCGAGGTCACGCTACTCTTGCAGGGGTGGCTGAACGGAGACCGCAAGGCACTTGACGCCCTTTTGCCGCTCGTTTATGAGGAATTGCGTCGCTTGGCGCACTTTCAACTGCAAAAGGAACGGCAAGACCACACTCTACAGACCGCCGCTCTGGTGCACGAGGCGTACCTGCGCCTGACCGGGCTGAATCCTCCCCAGTGGGAGAGCCGCACGCATTTCTTCGCAATTGCCGCCCAACTGATGCGCCAGATTCTCGTAGATTATGCGCGCCGCCATGTGGCAGCGAAACGCGGGGGAGGAGCCTGCAAGCTACCGCTCGAGGAAGCGACAATACTGTCCAAGCAAAAGGATATCGACGTCCTCTCATTGGATGACGCTCTAAAAACTCTCGCCAAAATCGATCCGCGACAGAGCAGAGTTGTGGAATTGCGCTTCTTTGCCGGACTCTCACTGGAGGAAATTTCTGAAGCACTGGAAATTGCTCCCGCCACTGTGCAGCGCGATTGGACGGCCGCCCGTGCGTGGCTTCATCGAGAGATTTCCAGGAATTCCCGCGCATGAGCAGCGAACGATGGGAGCGGACGAAGCAGATTCTAGAAGAAGCACTGCGGCTCGCATCCGAGCGGCGGCCAGCTTACCTGGACTCAGCATGCGGTGCAGATCGTGAACTGCGCGCAGAAGTGGAATCGCTCATCGCTTCACATGAGGAGGCGGGCAGCCAGTTTCTCGCCGTCGCTGCCGCGGAGCTTCTGCTGACCTCTTCGCAGAATCCACCCGAGGCGCCAGTGAATCAGGTCATCGGACACTACCGCCTGGTCGAAGAACTCGGCCGAGGGGGCATGGGGCAGGTTTGGCTCGCGGATCAAATGGCACCCGTGAAGCGCCAGGTGGCGCTGAAACTTATCAAGGGGGGGATGTTCGACGGTTCGGCCCTGCAACGCTTCCAGTCGGAGCGCCAATCGCTCGCCATCATGGATCATCCGTCGATCGCGAAAGTGTTTGACGCCGGAGCAACGCCCGACGGACAACCCTACTTCGTGATGGAGTATGTCCCCGGTGTCTCGATCACAGATTACTGCGACCGGAAAAAACTCAAGATTCCTGAAAGGCTGGACCTGTTCATCCAGGTGTGCGAAGGCGTTCAGCACGCCCATCAAAAGGCCATCATTCACCGCGACCTAAAGCCCGCGAACATCCTGATTGTGGAAGTCGATGGGAAACCGATGCCGCGCATCATCGACTTCGGTCTAGCCAAAACCACAACGCCGCAAGTGGCGGGCGACACCCTGTTCACTCAGATCGGCAGTTTCCTGGGCACACCGGGTTACATGAGTCCCGAGCAGGCCAGTCCGGACGTTCAAGATGTAGATACACGGACGGATGTGTACTCGCTTGGCGTTGTCCTATACGTTCTGCTCACCGGCTTACTGCCTTTCGAGGCCGAAAAGGGGCGAAAGCAACCCCTCCACGAAACGCTGCGGCAATTGCGCGAAGAGGATCCCCCGCGGCCAAGCAACAAGACAGGAACGCAGGGCGAACCGACGAAGACTGCCGAGGCGCGCGGAACTGAGCCAAAGTTACTGGTTAGCCTGCTTCGCGGCGATCTTGACTGGATTTCGGTGAAAGCACTCGAGAGGGACCGGGCGCGCAGATACGCGACACCGTCGGAACTCTCTTCTGATATCCGCCACTATCTTAGCCACGAACCAATACAAGCGCGGCCGACAAGCGTTTCCTATCGCATGCAGAAGTATGTCCGGCGGCACCGAATTGGCGTGGGTGTAGTGGGCACGCTTGCTGCGGTTCTGGTGGCCTTTGCAGCGGTCCAGAGCGTACAGTTGCGAAGGATTACGCGGGAGCGCGACCGCGCTGATCGCATCGCGCAGTTCATGACGGGAATCTTCAAGGTGTCCGATCCAAACGAAAAAGTCGGTAACATCGTGACGGCGCGCGAAGTTCTGGACAAAGCATCGAAGGATATCGACACAGGCCTATCAAAAGACCCCGAACTCCAGGCGCGGATGATGCATGTGATGGGAAGGGCGTATAAGAACCTGGGACTTCAGTCTCAGGCGCAGTCGCTATTCGAGCGGAGCATTAAAGTTGGCAGTTCTGCTCTGGGGCCCCAGAATCCGGAAACATTGAGCACCATGAACGAGCTATCTTGGACACTATTCCAGCAAGGGCGTCTCGCCGAGGCGGAGCGCTTGCAGCGGAAAGTACTCGACATCCAGCGGCGCGTCCTTGGGCCAGAGCATCTTGACACGTTGCAGACCATGGGTCAGCTAGCTAATACACTCTGCGAAGAAGGTAATTGCGCGGAAGCGGTGAAACTGGACCGCGAGGTGCTCGAGAAAAAGAAACGCCTCCTCGGACCCGAAGCCTCCGACACGCTTGTGACCATGGATAATTTGTCCATAGAACTGGCTCTCCAAGGCCGCCTGGGAGAGGCAGAGAAACTGGAACAAGAGAGCTTGGAGATTCAGCTCCGTGTCTTCGGCCAAGAGAAACTCGGAACGATCAATTCCATGATCAATTTGGCCAGCATTCAAAGGGACATGGGCCGATACGAGGAGGCCGAAAAGCTATTTCGCCAGGCGCTCGATCTTGAAGGACGTGTCCTCGGACCGGCCCAACCGGAGACTGCCGAGACTAAGTACGACCTAGCTTGTCTTCTCGCGCAACGTGGGCAGTCAGACGAGGCTCTTTCACTCTTACGCCAAGCGGTCGATCACGGGCTGCACCCGCGCATTGATTTGAAAATCGAAAGGGAGCCCAACTTCAACTCTCTTCACGGCGACCCGCGCTTCGCCGAGCTCGTCACCCATGCGAGGCAACACGCCGCAGCAGCGCAAAGGCCGAATTAGGCTCCGTCTAATCGTTGTTACTATCTGACCACCAAAGAACAAAAGCCTTCGCGTTCAATGCCAAGTGTTTCGTGCGTCCAAACGGGTGCAAGAGCACGCAGGGTGTCCTTCCTGGTCCTGGCAATCGGAGTCGCGGCCCTAAGTCCCGATTAATCCGCTAACCGGACAAGTGAAATCTTTCCAACTCCCGATGAATCCCCGCGCGCCATGCCTCGTTTTTGGAAGCGCTGGCGCCTCGAATTCAGCTTAATCCCTCAACGCCCACGCCTCGAAACGGCCAGTGTATGCGACCGCGCCAAAACTGGTCTCACGGCCAGTCGAATTTTGCCTCCCGCTGAGCCATGCTACGAATGGAGAATTTTCAAATGACGCGCGCGACGACAGCAGTGGGGAAGCCGACGAGTTTGGTGGCATTTCTAATCGGTAATGAGGTCGAATAGAAATCGTCGCAACTCATAGAAAACAAAGGAGAGCGACCAATTCTAATCGGTACTTTTTCCGAGGGTGCCCATCCGACAAGGATGGGCATCCTGAGCGAACAGCGTGAGTCGAAGGGTCGCGCAGAGAGAGGTTTCGGCGCGCCGCTCGCTCCTGACTTCCACGCTTGCGCTGGTTCATCCGCGCAATCCCCGCCTTGTGCCCTCGACGTTCGGTCCAGCATCCAGCCTCAAGCGTCCAGCGTCCAGAAGGCGAAGAAAAGGCTAATCGCAACACATGCCAAATTAGAAATCTCCCCAACCCACTCAAAACACAGGACATCACATTTTCTAATCGCAACAAAAAACACTATTTCTCCACCACGCACTCTGCAAAATTCACAGATCGCTGGTGACGGCGGAGAGAAAATCGCCGGCTGGAAGCCAGCGCTACGACCCCTTTTAATGCGCCCAAATTTTTTGGGAATCCGTTTCGTAGGGATAGACGTGAACCATCCAATTAAAAATCTGAGGAACCCAGCGGCCGCCGGCCTGGTTGCAGGCGTCTTCGGTGGAGATCGAGCCGCCGAAGCCGAATTCTCTCAAGCTGGCCTGCCGCGGCTGCGCGCCTTTGGGCGGGAGGCACAGGTTGATGTGCTTGTGCCAGCGCGCCACGCTCAGCGGGACGCGCTCGTTCAACTCATCCTCAGTCGCTTTTTTTCGCGCTGTGAACATCGCGCCTTCGAGCTCGTAGCCGTTCAGCGTCTTCTTGTACAGCAGCGAAGTGGGATGCTCCGGATTGAAAGTGAAAATGGCCTCGAACGCGTAGCGGTAGTTCGTGAAATGATAATGCTGCTGCGGGGCTTCGGGGTGGAAAATCTGGAAGCCGTCGGCGAGCGCCACTTTGTAATCTTTGTATTTTTCGATCGCGTTGCGCACGGTGACAACAATCGCCGCGGCGTGCGCGTCGTCCGCGGGATTTTCCGGTCGCAACGCGGTCATGAACATGTGCGCGTTCATGTCCATGTGATGGCCCGACATCGCTTCGTGCGCGGACTGCGCGGCGTCGGGATGACTTCCCGCGTCGTGCTGCATCTCATTCATGTCCATGCCGGGCATGTCGTCGGGACCTGGCTCCTGCGATTTCCGGGGTTCTGCCTGTTCCTGCGCGCGGGCAGGCGCTCGCGATGCCAGCAGAAAAATTGCCGCTGTGAAAATAATTGCGGTGCGTCGAGTGATGTTCATGGCTGCCTCTCTAGTAAGGTTAACTCGCCAACGAGCGAAAAATTTCAGGCGTGTAAAGCCGTGCGCGAAACATCAATGCAGTGCGAAACTGCCGCTCCAAAAGAGTGGGAGGCTCGGGGGGCGAGCCTCCCTGTGGGTTGCAGCGGTACTGCAAATGTTGCCGCCGATCGCGAGGCGCGTCCCGTTTCGCCGCGCGCCAGGCGGCACAGTAATGGAACCCGGCGTGCCCAGAAAAGTTGCAGGAGCAATGGGCCGCGTAACTATGCGCGATTCAGGAGTTTGCTGGCGCCAGCAACTTTCGTTCCATTTATCGCGTCAAATGGCCAGTTTATTGGATGTTTACTTATTTTCGCTTACGCTGCGTGTACCCTTGACGGCGGCAACGAAATCTGTAAACTGCGGTTTTCACTAATGGCGACCCAGCCCAATCCGCTCGACGACCCACTGCAGGACTTCCAGTTCCCGCAGAGAGAGGCCGCGTTTTTCTACGGGCTGTTCCTGCGCGGTCATACCGCCGACGAACTGCGGCGCGACATTGCTGTGCCGGCGGCGGTGCTCGCGAAGTGGGACCGCGAAACAGTGCGCGAGCCGACCCTGCGGCCGCTGCTTGAGCGCATCGTGCGCTACCGCCAGCACGTCCTCGCAATTTTTGAAAATCTCATCTGCCACGACTCCGAGAAGCAGAGACTGCAGTAGCGCGCTTTCCCCCCGCCGTTTTTTTGCACGCGAAGTTTCTAAATGCTCGCGCTCTCGGAGCGCGTCCCGAGCGCCTGCGCCGATGTCGCGCGCAAGTTGACCTCGAGCTTTGCGCGCTTGCGTTGAATCTGAAATGTACGTTGTCTTGCTGACTTTGAGCCAATATGACTTTGGTCTCTTCGCGCACGCGTTGAGTTGCGCACTCGCGTCTGATGTGAAGTGCGCCATTGCGTTGACTCCGCGCGTCGCGTCGTTTACACTTTTTTGGTTCGGCGCGCCACACAACTCCAAGCGTGCCGGCTACTCCCCGGTAGCTCAATGGTAGAGCATTCGGCTGTTAACCGAAGGGTTGCTAGTTCGAATCTAGCCCGGGGAGCCAAATTCTCCTTCTTCTTCAATTAGTTATAGGCGGCCTTTGCTCCTTCCTTTTTTTCGTCCGGCCGTGAAGTGAACCCCA
>Ga0307469_10000772_pt1 | contig 11697 bp, 9 predicted proteins | sample atmos_gasesAM2C__FD_203084 | JGI IMG/M metagenome (GOLD analysis project Ga0307469, IMG submission 203084) | Hardwood forest soil microbial communities from Morgan-Monroe State Forest, Indiana, United States - atmos_gasesAM2C_515 | ecosystem: Environmental > Terrestrial > Soil > Temperate forest...
AGCGCGGCGCTCCCGCGCGACCCCTAGATAACCCACTAAAAATACCCAGAAGTTATTGTCGTGGCAAGACTTACTCTCATCGGCCGCGGAAGCGCGGAGCTCGCTTTTCCAGGAAGGCGGTGAGCCCCTCCTTCATGTCCTCCGTGGCGGCGAGCAGCCCGAAATGGTTGGCCTCGAGCAGCAGTCCCTCGTCGAGCGTCATTTCGAGGCCTTGGTCCACGGCCTCCAAGGCCAGTCGCACCGCCAGCGGGCCCATGGAGAGGATGCCCCGGAGGGTCTGCTCCGCCGTGGCGAGGAGCTCCGCGGGAGGGACCACGCGCGTGACTAGCCCGATGCGATGAGCTTCGCGGGCGTCGATCATCTCGCCGGTGAGGATCAGGTGGAGGGCGTTCCCCTTGCCCACGAGTCGGGGCAGACGCTGCGTGCCGCCGTACCCGGGGGCGATGCCGAGCTTCACCTCGGGCTGCCCGAACTTGGCGGTGTCGCTCGCGATGCGCACGTGACACGCCATTGCGAGCTCGCAACCGCCCCCCAGCGCGTACCCGTTCACCGCGGCGACCACAGGCTTGCCGCACGTCTCGAAGCGCCGCAGCATCGCCTGGCCGCGGAGGGCGCGGGCCTTGCCGTCGAACGGGCCCTGCTTGGCCAGGTCTCCAATGTCGGCGCCCGCTACGAACGCCTTCTGGCCCGCGCCCGTGAGAAGCGCTCCTTTGATTCCGTCTTCGGTGGCCATGCGCTCTGCGGCGTCCGCGAGCTCGTCCACCACCTGATCGTTCAGCGCGTTCAGCTTGTCGGGGCGGTTGATGGTGATGAAGGCGATTCCGTCCCGCACCTCAAACAAGAGCGTTTGATAGGTCATGGTTGAATGCTAATTGCGGATTGCGGATTGCGGAATGCGGATTGGACGATCTCAAAGGTCGAAGGGCCAATCCGAAATCCGCAATCCGAAATCCGCATTAGTTTCTTGCCCATGAGCGTCCAAGCCATCGCCTGGTCTTCCTCCGGCGCCGTCCACATCATCGATCAGCGCGCGCTTCCGGAAGCCCAGATCGAGCGCGATCTCGAGACCGGGGAGGCCGTCGCGGAGGCGATCCGCACGCTCCAGGTGCGGGGCGCCCCGCTCATCGGCATCGCGGCGGCGATGGGCCTCGTGACGGGAACGCGGGAGCTGCGCGGCGCGCCACGCGACGCATTTCTCGCACGTATCGACCAGCTGGCACGGCTCCTCGGCGCCACGCGCCCCACGGCGGTCAACCTGAGATGGGCCTTGGCCCGCATGGTGAAGGCCGCCGCGGAGACGCCGGAGACCTGGGGAGCGAGGGCGATCTGGGAGCGGCTGCAGGCCGAGGCCACGGCGATCTGGGAGGAGGACCGGGCCATGTGCCGGCGGATCGGCGAAGCGGGGTTGGCACTCGTCCCGACGGGCTCGAAGGTGCTGACGCACTGTAACGCCGGCGCGCTGGCGACGGGCGGCATCGGGACCGCGCTCGCACCGATTTACCTGGCCCACGACGCGGGGCGCCAGGTCCACGTCTTCGTGGATGAGACGCGGCCCGTCCTGCAGGGTGCTCGCTTGACTGCGTGGGAGCTCTGGCGCGCGGGCATTGCCTGCACGGTGATCGCGGATGGCGCGGCGGGTTCGCTCATGCGCCAGGCGCGTGTGGACTTGGTGCTCGTCGGCGCCGATCGCATCGCGGCGAACGGAGATTTCGCGAACAAGATCGGGACCTACTCGCTGGCCGTGCTCGCCCGGCATCACGGTGTGCCGTTCTACTGCGCGGCGCCGTCGTCGACCATCGATGCCACGCTGCCGGACGGCGACGGCATTCCCATCGAAGAGCGGGGTCCAGACGAGGTGAAGACGGTCGCCGGGCGGGCCGTCGCGCCGCCCGGGGTGAGCGCGCTCAATCCGGCATTCGACGTGACGCCGGCGCGCTACGTCACCGGCTTCATAACGGATCGAGGCCTGGAACTCCCCCCATTCACGGACGGCGACCGGCCGTGAGCGCGGTCCTCGCGATCGACGAGGGGACGACCGGCGTCACCAGCCTCGTCGTGAGCGCGGATGGGCGGATCCTCGGTCGGGGGTATCGCGAGCTGACGCAGTATTTCCCGCGTCCGGGTGAGGTGGAGCACGATCCCGAAGAGATCTTCCGGGCGGTGCTCGCGGCCGCCCGGGAGGCGATCCGTGAGGCCGGCGTCGTGCCCGCGGGCGTCGGGATCACGAACCAGCGTGAAACGGTATGCGTGTGGGAGCGCGAAACCGGCCGCCCGCTGTATCGCGCGATCGTGTGGCAGGATCGGCGCACGGCGCCGCGCTGTGCCCAGCTCGTGAAGCAGCGCAAGACAACCCTGATCCGATCCCGCACCGGTCTCGTGCCCGACCCGTACTTCTCGGCGACCAAGATCGAGTGGCTGCTCGCGCACGTCCCGGGACTCGCGCGGCGCGTCGCGTCGGGCGAGGCGGTGTTCGGGACGATGGACTCGTGGCTGATCTTCCGGCTCACGAACGGCAGAGTGTTCGCGACCGATCACACCAACGCGTCCCGAACCATGCTCTACAACATCCGGACCCACGCGTGGGACCGGGATCTGCTGCGACTCTTCGGCGTGCGAGCCGACGCGCTCCCCGAAGTGCGCTCGTCGAGCGGCGCGTTCGGCGTTTGCGAGGCCGAGCATCTGGGGTCCGCCCTGCCTATCGCCGGAGTCGCGGGCGACCAGCAGGCGGCGCTCTTCGGACAGGGATGCGTGGAGCCCGGTCAAGCGAAGAACACGTATGGGACCGGCGCGTTTCTCCTGCTCAATACCGGCTCGCGACGCGCCGAGTCGAAGCACGGCCTCCTGACGACGGTGGCCTGCGGGCCACGCGGCGAGCCCGTGTACGCCCTCGAGGGCAGCGTGTTCATCGCCGGGGCGGCGATCCAATGGCTCCGCGACGGGCTCAAGGTGATCGATCGCGCGGACGAAACCGAGGCGCTCGCTCGCGGCGTCTCGGATACGGGCGGCGTGTACTTCGTGCCGGCGTTCGTCGGTCTCGGTGCGCCGCATTGGGAGCCCAACGCCCGTGGCACGATCCTGGGGCTGACGCGCGGCACGAGCCGCGCGCAGCTCGCGCGTGCCGCGCTGGAGGCGATGGCCTACAGCACCAAAGACGTGCTCGACGCGATGACCGCGGATGCCAAGGTCCGGCTCCACGCGCTGCAGGTCGACGGCGGCGCGGCGGCGAACGATTTTCTCATGCAGTTCCAGGCCGACCTGCTCGGCGTCCCGGTCGCGCGCCCGGATGTGCTCGAAACCACGGCTCTCGGCGCCGCCGCGCTCGCGGGTCTCGCGCTCGGCGTATGGAAAGCGCCACGGGACTTCCTCGCGGGACGGCGGTTCACGCGGTTTCGGCCCGGCCGGAACGCGCGCGTGGTGCGGAAAGGGCAGGCGGACTGGCGCCGCGCCATCGCGACGGCGCTCTACTGGGCGGCCGGGGAGGCGCGGACTCGACGATGAAGGGCCCGCTCGTGGCGGTCGTGGGCGGCTCGGACTGCACGCCTCAAGAGGCCGAGTGGGCGAAAGCCGTCGGTCGCCTGATCGCGGAGCGTGGCGCCGTGCTGGTCTGCGGGGGGCTCGGCGGCGTCATGGAGGCAGCGGCCCGCGGCGCGAAGGACGCGGGCGGCCTTACGATCGGCATCCTTCCCGGGAACGACGCCGCCGAGGCCAACGCCAGCATCGACGTGGCCCTTGCCACCGGGATGGGCGAGATGCGCAACGCGCTCATCGTCCGCGCAGCGCAGGCGCTGATCGCGATCGGCGGCGGGTGGGGGACGCTCTCGGAAATCGCGCTCGCGCGCCGAACGGACACACCTGTCGTCGGCCTTCATGACGCCTTCACGGAGGCTATTACGATTCACCGTGTAGGGCGGCCCGAAGAGGCCGTCGCGTGGGCGCTGGAGCAGGCAGGCCGCCCGGAGGTATAATGGGGGCATGAAGGCGGGAACAAAGTTCGCCATCGGCGCCGGGCTGATCGTCGCGTCCGTGGGCTATCTCATGGCCTCCGGCGTGAAGGAGACCGGCCAGTACTTCCTTACGCCCACCGAGCTCACCCAGAAGGTCACGCTCGATCCGTCCTTCTACAACGTGGGCATGAGAGTCGGGGCCCACGTGGTTCGGGGCACGGTGATCAAAGACGTGGCCACCCAGACGCTTCGCTTCGACGTGACCGACGGGAGCGCGCGCTATCCCGTGGTCTTCCACGGCCTGCCGCCGGACACCTTTACCGACAGCGTCGAAGTCGTGGTGGAGGGGCGCCTCCAGAAGGACGGGGTCATCCATGCGACCAACGTCCTGGCAAAGTGCGGGTCCCGCTACGAATCTGTCCCCAAGGCGTAGATGACGGTCCTGGGCAGCACGGGCCTCTGGCTCGCGTTCCTGTTGGGGGTGTGGGGCGCGCTCGCCGGGATCGTCGGTGGGCTCACCGCCCGGCCGGACCTCGCGCGCAGCGCCCGGCACGCGGTCTTCGCCATGTGCGGGGCCCTCCTCGTCGCCGTGTTCTCACTCGAGTGGGCGCTGTTCCACCACGACTTCAACGTCGAGTACGTCGCCGCCTACACCAGCCGGAACCTCCCGATCTTCTACACGTGGTCCGCCCTGTACGCGGGCCAAAAGGGCAGCCTCCTCTTCTGGGCGACGGTGCTCTCCGTGTTTGGATCGCTCGCCCTGGTGCTCACACCGCGCCATCATCGCGAGCTCCTGCCCTACGTGGCCGGCGTGGTCTCGGCGGTGGCCGCGTTCTTCATCTCCGTCATGTTGTTCGGTCACGCGAGTCCGTTCGAACGGCTCGCGTACACGCCGCTCGATGGCAATGGGCTCAACCCGCAGCTGCAGAACCCCGGGATGGTGTTCCACCCGCCGATGCTCTACCTCGGCTACATCTCGATCACCATACCGTTTGCCTTTGCGATCGCCGCGCTCCTGTCGAAAAAGCTCGACACCGATTGGCTCGTGGCCATCCGCAAATGGACGCTGCTGTCATGGCTGTTCCTCTCGATTGGCATCTGCCTCGGCATGTGGTGGGCCTATGTCGAGCTCGGGTGGGGCGGCTACTGGGCGTGGGATCCGGTCGAAAACGCGTCACTTTTGCCCTGGCTCACGATGACGGCGTTTCTCCATTCGGTGATGATCCAGGAAAAGCGCGGGATGCTCAAGAAGTGGAACCTGGCCCTGATCATCGGGTCGTGGCTCCTGTCGATCTTCGGCACGTTCATCACCCGCTCCGGCGTGATCTCGAGCGTGCACTCGTTCACCCAGTCGAACGTGGGGTACTTCTTCCTCGGGTTCCTCATTGTCGCGGGGATTCTGAGCTTCACGTTGTACGCGATCCGGCTACCCCTTCTCGAGGCGGAGACGCGGCTCGAGTCCATGGTCAGTCGGGAAGCGAGCTTCCTGTTCAATAACCTGTTGCTCATCGGGATCGCGTTCTCGGTGTTGTGGGGAACCTTGTTCCCGATCCTGTCCGAGCTGGTCAAGGGAACGAAGATCACCGTGGGGCCGCCGTTCTTTAACCAGGTGAACATCCCGCTGGGGCTGGCCTTGCTCGCCCTCACGGGCATCGGGCCGCTCATCGCGTGGCGTCGAGCGTCGGTGCCAAACCTGAAGCGCCAGTTCGCGGTTCCGGTGACCGTCGGCGCGTTCGCCACGTTGATCGTCCTCGTGGCGGGTATGCGGGACTTCTATGCGCTCGTGGCGATCGGCCTGGGCGCGTTCGTACTGGGCACGGTAACCCAGGAATTCACCCGCGGAGCGCGTGCGCGACACCGCCAGTACGGCGAGGGCTACGCGCTGGCGCTCGGCCGGCTCCTCGCCCGCAATCGGCGGCGCTATGGCGGTTACATCGTGCATACCGGGATCGTCATTCTCTTCGTCGCCTTTGCGGGCATGGCGTTCAAGACCGAGACCGAGGCGACGCTCCGTCCCGGTGAGTCGGCCTCGCTGCGCAGCCCTTACGGCTCCACCTACATGTTCACGAGCTTGGGCCTCTCGCAGTACGACGCGCTGAATCGGCAAGTCACCGCCGCCGCGGTGGAGGTACGTCGCGACGGCAAGAAGATCGGCATCCTCACTCCCGAAAAGCGCCAGCACGTGGACGCGCTGGGCCGGCCCACGTTCCAGCCTTCGACGGAACCGAGCATCATGAGCCTGTTGCGCGAGGACTTGTACGTGGTCCTCGGGGGCGTGGTGAACGGCACCGAGCAGGCCGTGTTTCGCTTCACCATCAACCCGCTCGTGTGGTGGGTGTGGTACGGCGGACTCATCGTCGCCCTGGGTGGGTTGATCGTCATGTGGCCGGGCGGCGGCTCGCCCGCGGTCAGGCGGGCGCAGGCCGGTTACGCGGTGCGGCTGGTGGGCGAGGAGAAAGAATGAGACGACGGAACGACGGAACGACGGAATGTGAGCGTCGCGAGTTCTTGGGCCTCGCCGTCGCGGGACTGCTTTCCCTCGTTCCGTCCTTCCGTCATTCCGTCGCCGTTCAAGACACCCTCCCGGGCACCGGCCCCTCCGGCCGCCTCTGGGATCCCGTTCGCGCCGGGAGACCCCTCGATCCCGTCACGGCCGCCGACAACGACGCCGCGATCCAGGCGATCGAGAAGCAGATCCACTGCACGTGCGGCTGCAACCTCGATGTCTATACCTGTCGCACCACCGACTTCACCTGCGCCGTGAGTCCGGCGATGCACGCGCGCGTAGTCGCGCTGGCGAAGCAGGGGAAGACCGGCGAGCAGATCCTCGAGCAATTCGTGCGCGACAACGGCGTCGCGATCCTCATGGCGCCCCCCAAGCGCGGGTTCAACCTGGCCGGTTACTTCGTGCCGTCCCTCGTGATCGTTGTCGCCGGCGCGATCCTGACGCTGGTTCTGCGGCGGTGGGCGCGCGCCGCTCCCCCCCCAAGCACGTCGCGCTCGCCATCGGCCCCAACCGGCACGCCCGAAGAGCTCGAGCGCTTGCGACGCGAGCTCGATCGCCTGTCCGTCTGACCCCGTTGATCGAGCTGATTGCCGGCATCGTGCTCGCCGCGGGGGCGGTGTACTTCGTGCTCCGACCGATTCTTCGTCCCGAGTCTATGGGAACGGAGATTGGCGAGGCAGACGGCGCCAACGAGGGCGAAGATCCCGACGACGATTTCTCGTCGCGCGCCGTTGCGTTGCGCGCGTTGAAAGAAATCGAGTTCGATCGGGCGACCGGGAAACTGTCTGATCAGGATTACGATGCACTGAAAAGCAAGTACACGTCCGAGGCCCTGGCTGCGATCCGCGCCGAAACCGAGGAGCAGGGAGCGGGGAGCGGTTCACTCCGGGAAGGTACCGCTCCCCGCTCCCCGCTCCCGCCGTCCGACATTGCTCCCCGCTCCCCGCTCCCCGTTTCAACCTGCCCTGCCCACGGGCCTCGCCCCGAATCCGACGCCCAGTTCTGCGCCGAGTGCGGACGGCGCCTGGGCACTGCCCCGGGCTACTGTGCTCGTTGTGGAACGTCGCTCGAGAACGGTGCGCGGTACTGCCACTCGTGTGGCGCTCGCGTCGCCGCTTGAGACGGAGAACCCGCCCTTAACATCCCCAGTGCCGCGCCGTCTGTACCGCTCGGAGTGCGAAATGACGTTCCGAACTTCGAGAGGAGACGTTTACTCATGCGGCACAGCATCGAGCTCACATTCGCGGCGGCCCTGGTCGGACTCGCGGCCGTCGCCTGCAGCAATGAGGGGATGGCGCCCGCCACGGATCAGGCCCAGGTCCTCGCGGCCGAGTCGGACCAGCTCGGCGCCATGGTGGACACCGATTTCGGCGCGGCCGGCGCGGCGGCGACCAGTGCATCGACCGAGCCGGCGGGATCCGGTCTCTCAGCCGCCCTCACGACCTCAGGTGCCGACACGGCACCGACCTTCTGGGGCCGCCTGCGGGTCGTGCCCGGCGGTCCGCGACCGATCTATCATCGAGACGTGACCGTTCAGGGTGATACCGCCCGCGTGGAGCACGACATCACGTTCAACGGAATCCTCCTCGTGGATACCAGCGCCGACGGCGTGTTCAATCCGACCTCGAAGCCCTTGGCCGATCGGATGACCCAGCAGGCCGTGCTGGTGCGCGACACGTCGCGGCCGCACGGGTGGCGCGTGGTCGAGCTGTCCCCACAAGATTGGACGGTGGTGGATCCGAGCCGGCAGACCGTCACGGTCACGGACGTGAAGGTCTACCGAAATGACACGCTACTCGTCGAAGTCACGGATCCCACGGCGCTGCTCGACGTGACGAATCGCATCCCACGGTTCCACCTGGGCGATACGGTGAAGGTCGTAGCCGCGGTGACCAACACCACCGGGTCGGGGTTCACACCCGGGAGCTTCGTGTTCCTCCACGTGCGTCACGCGAGTGTGCTGAGCACGAACTGGCGTCGAGTGCCGATGGTCGACAACGGTGATGGCACCTATCAGCGCACCTGGATTGCCCGACAGACCGGCATCGATCGGTTCGTGGTGGACGCGCTCGATTCCGCGACGCTGTTACTCGGAAGCGCGGACAACTATCGGACCAACGAGGTGGGGATACCCTACCGGATCGAGTAGCGCGCCCAAGCGCGGCGCGACGACGGAGAAGCGGGAGCGTGACGGCCCATCACGTCTCCCGCTTTGCGTTTCGGGCTTGGCGCACGTAGTCCACCACGGCCCCGGCCTCCTGCTCGATGCGGTCGTACAGGCCGCGGGCGCCCGAGCCATCGCCCGCGCGCGCGGCGCGCTCGGCGTCGGCCAGGAGGCTCGCGAGCGCCCGGGCGCCGATGCTGCCGGCCGCCGACTTGAAGGCATGGGCTGCCGCGGCAATGCCGGCTGCCTCATCCCGCGCCACCGCGGCGCCGAGCACGGCCAGTCGCTCCGGGGCGGTCTCGAGGAACGTATCGAGAATCGAGTCGACGGCCTCCTCCGCTCCGGCCTCCCGCATCGTGCGGCGGAAATGCTCGAGATCCACCGGGCCGTCGGGCGCGGACGCCGCGGGCAAGGACACAGCGGGCTCTGCCCATCCCTCGACGAGGCCGAACAGCTCGTGACTCCGGAACGGCTTCGTGAGGTATCCGGTCATCCCGTGGGACAGGCAGCGCTCTCGCTCACCGGACAGCGCGTGCGCCGTGAGCGCGATGATCGGCAGCCCGGCGTGATCGGGCAGGGCGCGGATCGCCTCGGTCGCCGCGAATCCGTCCATCTCGGGCATCTGGATGTCCATGAGCACCACGTCGTACGCGGTGGCGCGGACGGCCGCGACGGCGGCCGCGCCGTCGGCCACCACGTCGACCTCGTGGCCCCGCTTACGGAGCATCGTGGCGGCGACCTGCTGGTTCACCGGGTTGTCCTCCGCCAGCAGGATGTGCATGCGCCGGCGTGCTTCCGCGATCGTGTGGCGGGTGATGATCCCTTCGTCCGGACCGGCACCCGCGGTCCCAGCGAACAGGGCGCTCAGCGCCTCGAGCAGGTCCGCCCGGGCGATCGGCTTCGTCAGATAGGCGTTGATCCCGACCTCGCGGCAGCGCTGGGCATCGCCGCGCTGTCCGGCCGACGTGAGCATCAGGAGGCGGGTACGCGCGAGCTCGGGCGTCGCGCGGATCTCGGTGGCGAGCGAGAAGCCGTCCTGCTCGGGCATCTGCGCGTCGATGATCGCGAGCTCGACGGGCGCGCCGCTTCGGTGCGCGTCACGCAATGCGGCGAGACCGGCCGCCGCCGACGCGGCCTCGCGCAGCGCCATGCCGGCGCCGGCGAGGATGTCGCGCAGAATGCGACGGTTGGTCTCGTTGTCGTCCACGATCAGCACGCGACGGCTGCCGAGGGCCACACCCGCCGTCGACGCGCGCGTGGACGGCGCTTCCACCGGGAACGGCAATGTGAACGCGAACGTGCTCCCTTTCCCCAATTCGCTCTGGACGCCGAGCTCCCCGCCCATGAGCGTCACGAGCTTTCGGGCGATGGCGAGCCCCAAGCCGGTCCCGCCGTAGCGCCGGGTCATGGACGCGTCCGCCTGGGTGAACTCCTGGAAGATCGAGGCGAGCTGCTCGGGAGAGATGCCGATGCCCGTGTCACGCACGGCGAACTCGACGCGCACGGCGCTCTCGCTGGCCGGCGTCGCCACGGCGCGGACCACGACCTCGCCTTCGTCGGTGAACTTGATCGCGTTCCCGATGAGGTTCGTGAGCACCTGGCGCACGCGGGTGGGATCGCCGCGCACCAACGACGGGAACTCGAGACCGATGTCGGTGATCAGCTCGAGGTGCTTCTCGCGGGCCCGCACCGCCAGCAGACCGACGGTCGAATGGAGCAGCTTCTGCAGATCGAACGGGATCTCCTCGAGCTCGAGGTGCTCGGCCTCGATCTTCGAGAAATCGAGCACGTCGTTGAGAATGGTGAGGAGGGCCTCCGCGGACGACCGCACCAGCTCGAGGGCCCGCCGCTGGTCGGTGGTGAGCTCCGTGTCGAGCAGCAGCTCCACGAACCCCACGACGGCGTTCATGGGTGTGCGGATCTCATGGCTCATGTTCGCCAGGAACGACGAGCGGGCCTTGGCGAGGCGCTCGGCCGTGTCGCGTGCCTCGCGCATCACCTGCTCGGCCTGGCGCCGCTCGCTGATGTCTTCGTACTGCACGAACAGATCGCCCGACACGCCGCCCTCGACCGGCGCCGCCGACACGCGCATCGGGACGACGCGACCGTCCTTGCGGTGCCGATCCACCTCGGCGACGGCCCGTCCGGTTTCCTGCGCCCGACGATTGAGGCCGCGCGCCGCCGCTCGGTCCGCCGCGGGGACGATGAGATCGTCGAGGTCCCGTCCGATGGCCTCGTCGCTCGAATACCCGAACAGGTCCTGGAAGCGCGGGTTCACCCGCTGCACTCGGTTCTCCCGGTCCACGACCACGATGCCCAGCGGGGCGCTGTCGATGAGCGCATCGAGATGGCGGCGCTCTCGTTGTGCCTCCTGCTCGCGCAGCGCGACGAGCGCCGAGGAGTGCAGATGGTCGCTCAAGAGGCGGTGCGCCCGCCGGTTGAGCACCAGCATGAAGCCGCCGAAGATGACGATCAGCACGACGGCGACCACTTGCACGCGCTCGTGGCCGCTGAAGGGGATCCCGACGAGCAGCGGTCCGAGGCTGGCGACGAGGAACCGTCTGAACGCCTGGGGATCGGCGTCGAGGTTGTGGGCAGCACCCGAGACGAGCCCACATAAGACGACGAGCAGCATCGCCATGTAGCGCGGGGGGACCTCGGGCACGATCGCGGCAGCGCCGACGCCCCACGCGAGGCCGAGCGCGGTCACCGCCAGGCGCACGGCCCGGAGCGTCGTGATCGGGTCCGCCTTGGTGGCGCTCAGGTGGCGAGCCGAGGCCGCACGCACTACGACCCCAACCACGACCGTCGCCACCCACGCGAGCAGCAGAGCGGTCGAAGCAATGCCCCAGAGGAGAAAGGCGACGACGCCGATCAAGAGGAAATGCGCCAGCTGCGCCATCGGCTCACCGGCCATGACGCGGTCGGTGAGCGCGCGTTCGACCTGCGCTTGGATCGGGTCTTGGGAGGTCCCGGTGATGGGCGTCGCGGTCACGGCGTCCCGAGCGAGTCTCGATCGACGAGGCGCACGCGCACCGGGACCGACGTCATGACCTGGTTGCCCCGGAGGCGCGACGCCACGA